>RCNB010000033.1_pt1 | contig 112295 bp, 100 predicted proteins | sample 2041321 | NCBI WGS metagenome assembly RCNB01 (sample SAMN09708232, study PRJNA481090) | Marine sediment metagenome, whole genome shotgun sequencing project. | reverse complement strand
ATCTGTACGGAGATGAGGCGCTTCTGCACTTCTTCAAGGTGGGGCGTAATCTAGTGGCTTCAGGGGGCACACATCATGGTTCAATAATCAGTCGAACGTTGAAACGACGACCCGCTATCGTCAGGACTGGCCGTTTGTTGGCAGCCCTATTTTCACGGAGGTCTTGAGTTCGGCCGGCAATACGTTGAGCAGTACCACAACAGACTGGGAAATCAAAGAGTGGGCAGCGACGTTCCCGACAACGGCCGCGAACAGCGGCACTGCAGAGCTCGATTCCATGCACGTTGTGCAAACCTACAGCGGCGAGCAAGGATTCGATCTCGTCGGTGATGGCGCCACCCAAGGTGCGCTACTGAGCACCGTATCGATGGACACCACTTATGATAATGATGCGAACGTGAATAACGTGATTGTCACTAGCAAGAGCGGACTTGGCACACCTGTGAAGATTGTCGATACAATTAATACGTACATTACAACCGGCGCCTTCACCGGGTTCGAAGGGCGCCTGAATTCAACTGTCGTAAAGACGACTCACAATGGCGTCTATATATCATCGCAGGATCGCAAATCGACGTTTGACTACTACACGACCGGTGTACACCGGGGTCTCTTATGGCACGAAACCATCGAGCCAAACGATTCCAATTACACACTGCAGACGACGCACAGCTATGATTCATTCGGCAATCTCGTTGGCTCAAGTACTGCCGGCGGCGGCATTACGCGATGTACCGCGAACACCGTCGCTTATGATGGTAGTGGTCGATATGCCGATACAACGTTCGACTGTCTGGGAAGAAAACTCGCAGACGTAACGGCACGCAACAGTTTCGGTTCGCCGACAACATCAAAGTCCTATCTCGACGTGACTGGCTCCGATTACGTCACAACGGTGATCTCGTACAGTGTGTTGGGTCGCGAGTACTATCGCTATCAGGCGGATGGTTCGTACGCAACCAAGTACCTGACGCTTGATTTAAGTTTCTGCCCAAGTGGAACGGCATACAAGGCAACTTCATCGGACGGCTCTGGTGCCGCCGGTCACGAATGCTTCGATTTGTTGGGGCGTTCGATTCGCACGATGAGCAAAGGCTTTGATGGCGGTTGGGATGGTCAGGATACGGAGTATGACCAGTTCGGTCGAGTCAAACGTAAATCGGAACCCTTTGATTTGATATCAGGCGGCTCAGTAGCACCCTATTGGACGACACTGAGCTACGACCTTCTCGGCAGAGTCATGCAAACCGTTCTTCCCGACGGATCAAACGGCTCAACCACGTATTTCGGCCTGACCACAGTCACGACCAATGACCTGGGGCAGTCTAGGACCGAGGTCAATAACGTTCTCGGCGAAGTCACTGACGTAACCGACAACATTGGTGGCAATACACAATTCAGTTACGACCATCAGGGCAATATGACGTCGGTGATTGATTCGGCAGGCAACGAAACCACAATCGAATACGACCTGCTTGGCCGGAAAAAGAAGACCACTGACCCAGACAAAGGAATCTGGACGTACGACTACAATTTTTTCGGTGAGCTGATACTGCAGACCGACGCCAATAGCCAAACGCAAACGATGACATATGATGACCTTGGCCGAATGGTCACGCGGGTCGACACGGAAAGTAACGGTACGACGATTGAGGGCAGCACGGTTTGGACGTACGATTCCGCCACTTACGGCTTTGGGCAGCTTGATAATGTCACGGATACACAGTCGGGCTACATGCGGGCAGTGCTCTATGACAGTCTCGGTCGTGCGACTGAAACGATCACCAATTTTGACGGTGGCATCTACTACGAAAAGACGACATTCGATCAGATAGGCCGGGTCTTCCAGGTTTTCGATGCCGCTGGTGATGGCAGTTATACGGATCAGGGTATTGTTAACGGCTTTAACGCAAACGGTTATCTGGAGAGTGTCAGTGACGCAGTTTTAGTCAACGGTGTGCCGCGCACGACCTATCGTCAGGTGGCGGTAATGAATGCCCGCGGCCAGGTCACCACTGAATACCGTGGCATCGACAATCAGGTCGCGAGTCCTGAGCCGAGTGTAACGACAATTTCTGTCTACAGCGCCTCCACCGGTCGCCTACTTTCGATTGACGGATTCAATGATTCCGGGCTGGATGTACAGGATCTTGACTACAGCTGGGATACGCTGGGCAACCTGACCAGTCGTCAGGAGATGAGCGGGCCGAAGAGCTTAAGCGAATCGTTCCTGTACGACGGCCTGAACCGTCTGACCTCGCAAGATGTATCCGGACAGTCGACTGTCACAGTCACCTATGATGGAATCGGCAATATAACGAACAAGTCCGACGTGGGAACTTATACATACGGTGCTGGCGGCGCCGGCCCTCACGCAGTCACCAGTGCCGGCGGAACAAATTATACCTATGATTTGAACGGCAACAATAAGACCGGCGACGGCCGCACGATCCAATACACAACTTTTGATAAGCCCGATCAAATATCCAAGGGCGGCCACATTACCAGCTTTGCATATGGTCCGGATCACACTCGGTATCGAAGAGTCGACGATGGTACCAGCGGCATCAAAACAACGCGATACATCGGCAATGTCGAAATTATCTTCCAAGCGAATGGCGACCAGGATCGTAAACGCTATATCGCAGGTATCGCTATCGAGACCATTCACTTCGGTAGCAATTCAGTAGAAGACTATCGGGAGACCCATTACCTGCATTTGGACCATCTTGGCTCGTTAGATGTAATTACTGACTCGACCGGTGCCGTCGTGCAAGAACAGTCTTTTGATGCTTGGGGACAGCGGCGAAATGCGATTGACTGGACGAGTTCCACGCCCATACAGCTGTCGACCTTCGATCACTCGCTGACAACACGCGGCTTTACTGGCCACGAAATGTTGGACGAGGTCGGCATCATTCACATGAATGGCAGAATTTACGACGCCAAACTCGGAAGATTCCTGCAGGCAGATCCATTCATTCAGGATCCGATGAATACGCAGAGTCTGAACCGGTACAGTTATCTGTGGAACAATCCGTTAAATGCCACAGACCCAAGCGGACACTTCGTCAGTTTGCTTGTCGGCGCGATTCTGGCGATTAACGGTGGCGTCAGTTCGGGCGTAATCGCAGCTTGGGTCGCTGCCGCCGCGGTCACAGAGACAATAATCGCGGGAGGAGACTTCAAAGATGCTTTGTTGGCCGGATTGTCAGCTGCCGCGTTTGCGGGGCTAGGGGCGGACCTCGCTGCACTCGGTGGAGGCGTTGTGGCGACGACTGCGAAGGTTGTCGCTTTTGGATGGCTTGGTGGGATGACCGACGTGTTACAGGGTGGAACATTTGGCAATGGATTCAAGTCGGCTGGGATTGGTATATTGGCAGGTGCGGCGGCAGGCGCAGCCTCTAGCAAGTTGAAGCTCGGCAATGTTGGCCAAGGAGTTGCAAGGATGGTTGCGGCGGGTACTGCCTCAGAATTGACGGGCGGGAAATTCGTAAATGGGGCGGCAAGTGTGGCGTTTTCGGTTACGGTGGAATCAATAGGACGTGCGGGAGCAAACGGACGAATTAGCGCCGATGATTCCTCTGGCGGCACAGCTGAGTTACTTAATAAGGATTCCATTGAAAAAATATCGTCTATTTCCGAGAATTTTGAGAGTGTATTTACTGAAGGAGCAGAGGCGTTTCTGGGGGCGACGTCAAACGGTTTTGAGGGCGCTCAGGTAGCGTTTACGCCAAATCGTCAAGGTGTGGCTAGCTGCGTTGACGCGGCATGTAGTGATCTTTCGTCGATTCAAGAAATGCCGTTAACCGCCGTTTCCGATTACTTGAGAGACAATCCGCTAGCGGTTACAGTAGATGGTATTCATCAGGGCAATCAGATAACTCTGTATCCGACGTCAACTACTTCGTCACATCTGTATTATCCCGAGGGTAGTTCACAATACTTGAAATCGATTTCTCTAGGTTCATCGAGCTATGCTCGTCTCACTGGCATCGAAAACGTGGTGCAAACTTTGGCACACGAAACCGGTCATCAAATCGGTTTGAATCATGGCAATGCAATGCGACGAAGAGAATGGTCGACTATTCAAAGATTTAGGAGAGAGTAATGCTACGCTTATTTCTGGGACTTTGTGTCATGACGTCTGGTTGCGCAATATCAAATGACGATGTTCCTGTGTTGCCAACAGACGTGGAGACCACATTCTTCGATGTCGACGGAGCCACACAGCTAGGAATTCGCATCAAGGAGCTCGATTCGGTAAACGAGGATTCGAAGACGTTCGAAATTTCATTCGACGACCACAACATTACGAACCTTCAAGAGTGCGATAATGAAAATGCGTTGACTATATTGGAAACGTCGGAAAAGAAAATTGTATTCGGCATTACCGATATTCTTGCTAATCGAACTTCCAGAAACGACCAAGATTATTTTGTGAACGTTGGAGAGGGGTACAATGCAAGACTATCGTTCCGCCTGTTGACTAAATGTGATGAATGGGATCGAGGGAATTATGTAATTGTATTGCAGTGAAGTATATTGCAGCATTGCGATTAATATCTGTATCAATTTGCCTATCCGTACTAGCTAGCTGTAGCAACGGAAGAGGCGACTCAGATCCTAACCCAGATTGTTACTGCTCTTTAGTCCAGCTGATAGCGACGCCCGATTTGTATGATGGGAAGAAAGTGAATGTTATGGGCATTGCGTTTGGATTGGACCATCAGCGTGACTCAGGTCTGCTGTTTCTGACGAGAGAAGATGGATTAGTTTTGAATACTGCAAATTCTGTGTTAATTGATGACACATCGTCCGAAAACTCCAAAACAAAGGATTTTAGTCAGTTCGATGGAAAACATATTTTGATTGAAGGCGTATTTACTTATAAGGACGATCTTAGGCAGATAAATGATATTTGGCGATTGGAGATATTGCCTCGTGTAGACAGCAATTAGGCATGTTGAAAAGAATGGGGATTTAGTTCCGTTCAGGACACTCGGTTTTGTCAACGCGAATATCTGTGGCAAGTAAAAAACACGCCAATACTTGTACGGGGCTGCGTGTACATTGGTCCAAAAGGAGGCGGCTGTTACCGATTACGCTTACTATATCCGAAACGCGTATTTTCGAACGAGCGTCTCATCCCGCAGCCAGGGCACAATCATTATCGCTAACACTCTCGACTTGCTTGATCCACAACAACTGACCAATCAAACGTATTTCGCCTTCTTTGGCCCAGCAACATCAGAGCCATGGGCTCGTAGCGCCGTCTATCTTGCTGGTAGCTAGGTATCGGAATGGAACGCCGCGCCAATTGACTTTGTGGGAAGCATGATTGGTCGAGGAGCCAGAAATCCGATACACATGATAGGAAATGTGGCTGCTTTCCCGCTTTCATTTACGCCTTGGAACCCACATTCTAACTATTCAGCATCGCAATGAGTGCGAGTTAAACTGTGATTATAAATTGAAAAACTTATCATTTGATCTCATTCGCGTTGCTGGCGGCCTGCGGGAGTTTGAGTTCTTCTAAGACACCCGAAATGATAGTTAATGGGCCTACCTCAAATATTTATGAGGGATTTACTATCAACATTGATGATCATGAGTATTCGTTTCAGATTCCAATTGGTGGGAAACTCGGACTCTGGAATATTTTTGAGTTGAATACAGCTGATATTGAAGGTGCACATGAAACAATGTTCATCGTAGGATACGACCTCAATCTATCGCCGGCGCGAGAATATAACATGACATATATTCATGTCGGCCTAACGAGTAATGGTTGTTGCGGATTGGAGACTCTAAAAAAGTACCATATCAAAAAAGGCGGTAGTGCAAGTGAGGTTAGCGCCGTGACAATAAATGGTCGGGAAACTCCGCAAATTGCTTACGTTGGAACGGACGGTGCATACATTGAAAGTTACCGAATACAGTACGATGACGAATTTTCAATTTTCTTTTCGATGAACGTTGATAAGGATGTGGTTGAAATAGAAGGATTTACGGAGGCTAGATCTGCTTTTTTTAAGAACGTAATAAAATCATTCGTGAGGAATATAGATTAGGCTTTAGCTTGATAATGGACCGGCCTGAACGCCAGTTATCGCCATATCGGGCGTCATATTATTTAGTTTTGTTGGTTTTGTCGAGAATCTAGGTCGCCCAGTAATTAAAGTAGTCCTGGATCAGATACTTCCGACGATTTTCCGACATCAGCTGTACATTGTTGTGCATTGTGGGGCGAAATCGCAACGAACGCCGTCTTTCTAGCCTTCTCAATCAATCACTTAATGTAGCTATCGAGGCCTCGAACCAGATGGTCGGGAGTTCGAATCTCTCGGGGCGTGCAATTTTAGCCAAGAAAGCCAATCACTTAGCAGTGGTTGGTTATTTTGCTGACGAGCTACTACGGTAATATTGTGCATGCCCGGTAATATTTTGATTAATGTAAGCATCTGACTGCCAATCCGCAGCGCCATTTGGCCCAATTGCATAAAGGTGAGACAAGTTGAGATTTTACAAATTTGTCGCCGAAAAATTCCAGCAAAGCTTCTTTGAAACGGGGACTCTTCGATTGTCGACTATCTACTCGTTTCAAGACGCTGTCGTGTATGGCCGGAGCAGAGGCGATGAAAGAGAAGGAAGGCAAGAGGTGACCAGAACTATAGGTAGCGACCGGTTGCATTTAGACAAGCCCGAACCAAAAGCGTCCGAAATTCTTGGCCGTGAAGTGATGCCTCACGTCTATTTCAAAGATATGCGACTTTCGGTCGAGCGCCGTAGCCCGGACGCCTTCATTTTCTGCACTTCATATAGATTTACCGATCCGCTATTGCGGAGATGGTGTGTCGAAGAAAAGGCAGATGCTTGCTACGAGATCAGCGATCCCGTTGGTTTTTTTCGCGCAATATCAAACGAGATTAGAACCAGCGCATTGTTCAAGGGGTGTGCCAATGTCGATTACGTAGACGACGAACTAGATTACCTATCAAAATCAGCTCAAGAATCTCCGGCCATAACGAAGAACGGCAAGCTCTACGGTTGGCAATACGAGAATCGAGCAATCTGGTCCGTGCGAGAACCCTGCGGATCGCTGAAACCTTGGATAGTTAGTGTGCCAGACGCTATCCAGTACTGCCGGAATTTTGCGAATCTAGAGGATGGTAAAATAAGTACGTGAAAGCAAAATCGTAGTACTCACAAGGTCCTCCCTCAAGATTTACCGCCGATAACCCCGTGGTAGAGGCGACTTCAAAGGTCTGACTCGATCCGGCTTTACTCTATAAACCTGCCTAGTTATTCGCGAGCTTGAGTGACCTAACCTCTTCTGAGCGGTCTTTTCATCAATCTCGTCCGTCGCAGATATTCTGCGTAGATCCCGAAATTGAAGCCGCTCTAATGCATCGTCGCCTGCTGTTGCCTTGTCCATTAGGTACTGCCAAACACTGTTAAATCCATTCTTGGTGAAAGGCTTGCCCTTTCGGTTGCACACAATGTGTTGCCGCACTTGTGGCCTAATGGTCAAAGCCTTTGACGTTACTGATCGTAGTGACGGACTCCATTCGAAAAGCAACGATTTGCCGGTCGTCTTCTCAGTCTTTCCAGGCCGAATCAAAATTCCATCATCTGTCAGATGCTAGCGTTCAAGTTTAAGTATGTCTCAACAGCGAAGGCCAATGAGCATCGCTTCCTGTCGAGCCGGGCGCCAAGAGGGGCCACAGATTGTGACTCGCGCCATCGAACTGTATGACTTAGACCGCATTTCGCGGCTTTTACACTTGGCGTCTACCGAACGGAGTAAGCTTGACCGGCAATAACTTGCTACGAATCTTGGAATCATTGCTGTAGACCGTGAATTACTTTGCACTTGGGTAATAAATACTGATGAGCGACACTATAAGCAAACTGCGTCTTGTGGCTGAAATTCAAAAAATGTTTCCTATCGGGACCGATACAGCCAAAAACTATCAGAAACATTCGATAGATAAATACCTTGAAACGCTGGATAGGTTGGACAAGCATCCCAAGCTGAAGAAGGGCAAGATTCGGAGTTGCTTGCAGCGCTTCCTCTATGGGGGCTGTCTGCGCTTCGATCGATTTACGGCACCATCGCCGTTTGTCGTGGATCAGCATCAATGGAAAAACTTCCGGAGATTTCTGAATGCCTTTATTGAAGTTGAGCTAGGAAATCCGACTAACACGTCATGTTTCCGTCTTCGCTCTATTCGATGCGGCATATACAGCGAGTTTGATTCTGTCCCAATTGAGTCCATAGACAAGACGAAAGTCGATAACATCCGAGGTGAAACTAAATTGGTTTCACCACCGGATCACGCAAGCAAGGTAACCGAGTTCAAAGTTGAATTAGCAAAATGCACCGACTTGCTTGCGGGTCTTGAAGACGGCTCACTGAAGACTATCGTCAAGACAACTATTCCATTCATTCTGCATCTTTCTCAGCTATCGATAACCGTCAATTGGCGAGGAATAAACGTCGCTATTGATATTACTCCCAGATTCGGCCAAATCGTCGGCATGATATCAACGACAGCGGGCTCGGCAATGCAACAAGTAGGGCCTTCGCGTTGGCAAGATGCGATATCCGATATCTGCATAACATTCGATGCGCTAGTTGACTGCGATGCGTTCGCAGAGCCCCTACAGAGTTTTCATGCTCATAGTCTTCCAGTCAACGGTTGGCCTAAGTGCTTCACCATGACATTTGAGATTCTCCGACAAGTCGCTTGGAGAGTTCGCCTGGAACACGGAGGTGAAACGCAATGGGTGCTTGCGCCACGTGATATCGGAGACGTTGAGTGGACCATAGGAACTGCGGCAACCGATCAGATTGTGTGGAAGAAAAAAGGCTCGCCAGCGACCATGATGCGAGTTTTTTCCCCTAGTTCGGCTACCAAAACTATCGATTTGGGACCATTAACGGAACCAAGGTGGTCGGCTCAGTGCCTATCAGTGGCAATAATGTATTTTGAAATGGGCCAAAGAGAGGAATGTTTGTTCTGGCTCAACGTAGGAGTCGAGTCTCTATTCGAGGAACGATTTGAGGAATTTGCGAAGGAGCTAGACCAACCCGGCCTGCTCGACGACCTAATCGGCCCGAATGCTCGCTGGGCACCGGCAAAGGAAATTGTCGCCGGTCAGTTTCCCGATATTGCGGACAAGATCGAATGGCCCGACGACAAGGCCCACGTAAGCATGTATTCCAAGCTAACGTATCTACACCGTGCTGTTGACATGAATACAAACATCAAGGAACTCAAATCGACTTACTCGAAATTGCACAAACATAGAAACAAGCTATTTCACGGGCATCAGTCTGCCGACATAACGGTAAAAGCAGTGACGGCCGCTATCGAAAGTTTCGAATGGATCCATGAAAATTTTGTGCTGAGCAAGGGAACCAACGAGTAAGCGATTTCAAGAAATCTCAAGCGAATTCAGCCGGTAATATCCGGCCCGAAACTCGACTAAAATATGCGCTTATCGCGCAAAACACCATGAGTTATTACCGAACGTGAAATCGTTAAGTCATGCTAAATCAAATGGGTACGTCTCCACGAAAGCATGGCTTCGAACCATATTCTCGGCAGATAGACGCGGATGCTTGGCCTGTACCTCGCGGTGAGCTAATATGGAAGCCGAGAACGACCAACATTGATTTGAGTATCACGCCGCTTACGGAGCGCATGGTAGATTACAACTACCCCGTGCTTCGAATTGCCACTCCTTCCGGGCGCAAATGGGTATACCTACTCAACGTTCCCCAGCTGTCATGCAACGTAAATTGCTGCACTTCGACGATCGAATACCCTGTTTCAAACAACCGGCTCGTAGCCTCGTGTCTCAGGTCGTGAAAATGTAGGTCTTCTATTTCCAGTACGCGACACGCGCGAGTAAAAGCAGCGCCAATCGTCTTCGGCTCAAAAGGAAAAACCCGATTATTATTGTGTTTTTGCCGACTAGCGATTTCCCACGCTTCGTGTGTGTACTTAAATCTACGAAATAGCTCCCTGTCTGAAGGGTGTTTCAAGTTTCGAACAATGCCAGTTCGGGTATTTTCGTCGTTGTCGTCGGCCAATAAACTAGTGATCTCGCTTTGCCGACGCGCCGAATGGACTGCGAACCACATGATGTCCGACATTGGCAAACTCGCGCGTCGTTTTTCCTTATCGAGAAAATATTCGGCAAGCCTGGAAAGTTCGGATTGCGACGGCCGACGAGATCTCACTTTCGACTTCGCGACCAGTTTCTCAGTCCGGAGGACTTCGTACGCGTCATCAATCACAGATAGGTCGACAGAAACGTTCCAGGCAGCGCGTGCGTAACGCAAGATAATACGCAACCAGACCAAGTCATTGTTTACAGTTGCCGGCCCGGCTCCTGATTTGCGACGGGCTCGGACATGTTCGATCAAGTCAGAAGATTTGATGTCAACCACGTCGATATTTGCCAGGCTGGTCTTTTCCAGAAACTTTATGTGCGCCGATTTGCTTCGGCCCATCGGGCGAATTTCAGAGACTTCTTTGCGATACTTCAATAGAATTTTGTGAAGCGGGCCCGTCAATGCGAGTTGTTTGCGCTCCTGCACGGCATCTGGATTGCTGAGCTGGCCTTCCAGTCGCATCGCCCACTCAGTGGCGAGGCGGCGTCGGTCAAACGTTCTGGATTCGCGGTGAATCACGCGACCATTACGCTTAATTCTTACTTCGGCTTGATAGGATAGTTTGCCGTCACGTCGGCGGCGAGGGCGAATGGTGGCCATCAATTAGTCCATATCGGTAAAAGAAAGTGCGTCATAAGCGGTGCGTCATGGTGCGTCATTGGCTATATTTGGTACAAAATAAATAACATTGAATACAAAACGAGTTGCAAATAGAACAAGGTAAAACATTGAATAATAAAATAAAAGTGATATAAGTGATAGACTACTCAACAACCTCCAAGGTGTCAATTGCATGATGGATTGGACTGACCGTCATTGTCGTTATTTCATGCGGCTCCTGAGTCCGCATGTGCGGCTTTATACTGAAATGCTTACTGCCGCAGCGCTGCAACATGGAGACGCAGCCAGATTGCTGCGCTTTGATTCCAGTGAACACCCAGTGGCGCTGCAAGTCGGTGGCAGCGATCCGCAGATGATGGCGAATGCCGCGAAGATGGGAGCGGAAGCCGGCTTTGATGAAATCAATATCAATGTCGGTTGCCCCAGTGACCGTGTGCAAAGCGGGCAGTTCGGCGCATGCCTGATGTCGTCTCCGGCACTGGTTGCAAGGTGTGTCGAGAGTATGCGGTCAGCCTGTGACATTCCGATTACGATCAAAACCCGCATCGGTATTGACGATGATGACAACTATGAGTTCCTCCGCAATTTCGTTGCCCTAAATATCGATGCTGGTTGCACCACTTATATAGTGCACGCGCGCAAGGCCATTCTCAGTGGGCTCAGTCCCAAAGAGAATCGCTCGGTCCCACCACTTAATTACCCGCGCGTTTATCGTCTGAAAAAAGAATTTCCCCAGCTGCAGATCATTCTCAATGGTGGCGTTGCATCGATCGATGATTGTCGCGAACACCTGCGGCATGTGGATGGTGTCATGATTGGTCGACAGGCCTATCACCAGCCGTGGTTTCTGACTGAGTTGGAACAGGAGTTTGGCGGCAGTGCCGAGGTCGGCAACTTCACACGAGAGGCCGCCCTTCAGCAAATGATTCCTTATATTGAGCGGGAGTTAGCCCAGGGCGCCGAGTTAAAACATATCACGCGCCACCTTTTGGGGCTTTTTGCAGGGCAGCCTGGCGCGCGCGCGTGGCGCCGGTATTTGAGTGAGTATGCGCATTTGTCCGGGGCAGGGGTTGAAGTTTTACTACATGCTTTGGCGAAATTGCCTAAAGCTGCCTAGTTGTTTAGCTTGATCGCCCGCTGGGCGTAGTTAATTCGCCCGCTGGGCGGGCTCCTACAATTCTAATTAGTAACGTAGGAGCCCGCCCAGCGGGCGATGAATGTTTGCTGCTGTACCGTTACAATGCGCCCTCATTTTTAGTTTTTCCCGGAGACACCAAACGACCATGAGTGCCAAGACAGCAGTTTCCCATCGCCCGACAATGGCCGACAAAGCCGATATTCATGAACTGTACGAGAAGTCGGTGCAAAATGTGGAGCATGAAGTCGAATTTCTGCAAGCCACCTTTCAGCAAATAAGGGCCCGCAAGGCGTACCTGTTTCGGGAAGATTTCTGCGGCACAGCAAGCGCGTCCTGCGAATGGGTGAAACAGGGTCAGGAATTTCAATCGTTTGGTGTCGATATTGATGCGTCGGTACTTGACTGGGGACGGCAGAATCGCGTCGGGCGGTTGTCTGCTGCCGAGCAAGCGCGGGTTCAGCTGCTGGAAGCTGATGTCATGAACGCAGCAACACCTCCGGTCGATTTGCTGGCTGCGTTTAATTTCAGCTACTTTATTTTCAATACACGCGACCAGTTGCGGGAATATTTCAAAAAAGCCTATGCCGCCCTGAAGGATGACGGTGTGTTTTTCGTCGACCTGTTTGGTGGACCGGAGGCTCAGGAGGAGACCCGGGAAAAAACCAAGCACAAGCGATTTTCCTATATCTGGCACCAGGCCGAGTTTCATCCGGTAACCAACTACATTCGTTGCCATATTCACTTTAAGTTCAAAGACGGTTCGAAAATCAAAAAGGCGTTTACTTATGAATGGCGCTTGTGGTCCGCACCGGAAATACGTGAAGTACTCGCCGAGGCGGGATTTAAAAAATCTACGCTTTACTGGGAGGGCGAGGACGACGATGGTGACGGCAATGGCGAATTTACGCCCGAGGAAAAGGGTGAGGCGGATCTGGCCTGGATAGCGTATATTGTGGCCGAGAAATAGATAAGAAAACGCCGAAAATTTAGGGGCTTGCTGCTACATCTCACAAAGTGGCTTATCTTTGACAGTTCGACATAATGTGCGTATTTATCTTGTCTGTGCGCTTATAATTGCCGCAGCTTGGTAGCCCAGCGGCAGTTTAACGCTGGATTTTGGATTTGATTGGGTAACTTCGGAATGGCAAAGGACCTGGAAGTCGCGATTCTGTTTGCCGACGTCGTCGGCAGTACCCAGCTATACGATAAATTCGGCGATACCAAGGCCAGCGAGACAGTAGCCCGCTGTCTTGACGTCATGAAAGAATCAACTTACCAGTTTAATGGCACGGTCATTAAGACTATCGGCGACGAAGTCATGGCGACCTTTCCGACCGTCGATGAGGCAATGAGCGCCGCGAGCCTGATGCAGAAAGGCTTGAGTGCGGATATCGAAGACGATGGGATTCCCGTCTCTATTCGCATAGGTTGTCATTTCGGACCCGTAGTACAGGAACAAAATGACATTTTCGGCGCCGCCGTGCACACCGCAAATCGAATGACATCGCAGGCAAAAGCCAAACAGATCATCATATCCGGTACGACGGTGGAGCAAATGGGTCCGGAATGGCGGGCGCAAACACGTCAGATCGATGTAGCAACGGTTCGTGGCAAAATAGACGAGGTTGCATTGTTTGAATTGCTTTGGCAGCCCGAAGAAGCGACCAGCATGCTGCCGACGATTGACTGGGAAAGCAAAGCGCAGGGCGCTAGCAAATTAACGTTGAGTTTTCGTGATGTTAAGGTCGTTATCAATGACCAGAAAAAGGGCGCCAATATGGGCCGTGCTGATGACAACGAGCTGGTCGTCAAAGGTAACCTGATTTCACGCGTCCACGCTCGTGTGGAAATGCGACGCGGTAAGTTTATTTTGATCGATCAAAGTACGAACGGTACTTTTCTTGAGAATGCCAGCGGCGACGAAACCTTCGTACGTCGCGATAGCACTGAACTGACGGGCGAGGGGATTATTGGTCTGGGTAGAGTTGCGAAACCCGGCACGCCGTTGGCGATCCACTTTATCTGTGAGGAATAGGTGGTAGCGGGAATGATTGTCAAGTTAGTCATCCCTATTCGCGGCGTCTTAGCTTTCCTACTCATCTGCACGCCGCGACTCAGTACAATAGTTTAGGCAGCCGCTCCCACAGATTCTCTGTGGGCCTGACGATATCTTATCGGATCAACAAGCGCTCGTGGGAGCGGCTGCCTATACTTTTGCGGGTCGTCACTTTTGCGGGTCGTCGCAGTATTCGGCAGTGTACAAGTCCAAAGACGCCGCGAATTCTCCGCCGCCTGATAATTCCCTGTTAGTTTGCTTCCTGCAGATCGTTGACAATCTGCTGGTGCACTTCTCGCAGTGTTTCCGGCAGGCGTTCTCCATAGGTCTCGAAATATTCGCCTATCGAAGTCATTTCCTGCTGCCATTGCCCAATATCCACTGATAACAGCGATTGCATGGTTTCTTCGCTGACGTCGAGATCGTTGGTATCGATATCTGCGGGCTCGGGCAGGAAGCCGACCGCTGTTTCACGAGCGCCAACACGATCTTCGCAGCGATCAATCATCCAGCGCAATACTCTGAGATTTTCACCAAAGCCAGGCCACAGGAACTTGCCCGCGTCGTCCTGGCGAAACCAGTTGACGTGGAATATTCTTGGCAATTGCGTGAGCGTGTCGGCGAAGGACAGCCAATGTCCCCAATAGTCTGCAAAGTTGTAACCACAGAATGGTTTCATTGCCATCGGATCGCGACGTACGACGCCAATTTCGCCGCTTGCTGCGGCGGTAGTTTCTGATGCGACGCTGGCGCCGACGAGTACACCGTGGGCCCAGTTTTTGGCCTCGTAAACCAGTGGTGCCAGTTCCTTGCGTCGCCCACCGAAGACCAGTGCCGAGATAGGCACGCCATCGGGAGCTTCCGCCAGCTCCGAATAGGCGGCATTTTTCTTTGCAGAGACAGTAAAACGTGAATTTGGGTGCGCAGCCGGGCCATTATCTGCGTCGTAGTCACGACCCTGCCAGTCGACACTCGGTGAGCCAACTTTCTTGTCTTCCCACCAGGGTTGATTGTCATCAGTCGTACCGACATTGGTAAATATCGTGTCGCTGTGAATCATGTCAAACGCGTTCTTGTTGGTCATAGCGTTTGTGCCAGGCACCACACCGAAATAACCGGCTTCAGGATTGATGGCGCGCAAGCGGCCCTCAGCATCGGGATGTAACCAGGCGATGTCATCGCCAAGCGTCCATATTTTCCAGCCTTTGTGCGACTCGGGCGGTATTAACATCGCCAGGTTGGTTTTGCCGCAGGCAGAGGGAAATGCGCAGGCAATGTAGTGTGTTTCGCCCTCTGGATTTTCGATTCCGACGATAAGCATATGCTCAGCAAGCCAACCTTCCTGTCGGCCCTGCCAACTGGCTATCCGCAGAGCGTGACATTTCTTGCCAAGCAGTGCGTTGCCGCCGTAGCCTGAACCGATACTCTTGATACTCAGCTCTTCCGGGAAGTGCATGATAAAGCGGTGCTCCGGATCCAGGTCCCCGGTCGAATGGAGTCCCTTGACAAAGGTGCCTTCTTTTTCGATACGCTCGAGTGCGGCTGTCCCCATGCGCGTCATTAGTCGCATGTTCACAACGACATACGGGCTGTCTGTGATTTCAACCCCGAGCCTGGCAAAAGGAGAATCAATCGGACCCATACAGTAGGGAATGACATACATCGTTCTGCCCTGCATCGCTCCTGCAAACAATGCATCGATTTTGCTGTGGGCATCGGTGGGGCTCATCCAGTGATTGTTGGGTCCCGCATCATCCTCATTTTCTGTGCAGATGAATGTCAGGTGTTCAACTCTCGCAACATCCGTAGGATCGGAGCGATGCAAATAGCAATTCGGGTAATTTTCCGCATCCAGCGGCAAGAGATCACCACTTTCATTCATTCCTGCGACAAGGCGGTCATTTTCGGCATCGCTGCCATCGCACCAGTGCACATTTTCAGGCTGCGTCAGCAGAGCGACGGCATCTACCCATTCCTGGAGGGCTGATAACTTTGTGGTCATAAATAGTCTCTGGATATTTTTGAATTGCTGGGGCGGTGCAGACTTCTCCGACCGCATACAGGGATCGGGATTATACATGCATGATCGGGATGTGCAGCACTGACCGCGGCAACCGCCAGAACTTATTATTGCCACTGATGTAGCGCAATTTCTAAAAGCAATATGTAAAAAAAAAGCCGCCAGGCTCATCTGAGCCGGGCAGCCAGTCATCAGGACCTGCGTAACTTCTGCAGGTCCCGAGGGGGGGTCGGTGTGGCTAAGCCGCTGCCTTTTCGACAACCTCTTCAACCATTTGTACTTTAGCTTTTACTGCCTTTTTCACTGCCTTTTTCTTCGTCGCTGTCTTAGCAGCCACTTTTTTCTTCTTCCTGGGTGCTTTGGGGGTCTTTGCCACAGGCACGCCACGCAATTCTGCGACGGTGTTCTTAACCAGACCACCAACTTCATTACCGGCACCGGCAACAATCGATAATGTGGCTCGCGTATCTTTCGCAAACTGCGAAGCATTCACAGGGATAAGGCGGATCTGGGTGCCCACGAGTTCACGCAGGTTGCGCGACTGAGCAGCAGCCCGCAATCGGCCTGCAACTGCATCGATCTGGTTCTCCACCATTTTCGCCTGTTGCTTCAATACCTTGTCGGCGGTTCGGTGAGTAACAGCCGTCAATTTGAGGCTGAGCTTGGAAATTGTTTTAACGGGCCTTTTGCCGCGTACTACACGGCTGGCTGCCATGCCGGTTTGCTGACGCGCACCTGTAAGCAGCGCCTGGTAGCGGCTGATAGCCTGGTCAAAGATACGACTTATCGAATTTTCAATCTGTTGGTTCATTAGAAATCTCCTTTGTGCAGTGCACCATTGTTGCGGTGCACAATAATTGCTCATGCCTACATTGTCAAGCATTTCTGTGCACTATTTTTAAGCTTGTTTCGGCTGGCGTAGTCGGACTGAATAACTAATAATATCAATCAATTACGGCTAGTCGACCGGATCTGATTGCGACTGGCGACAACACATTCGCAGAAAATTTCATGGCGATTCTCAAGCAGCACTGCGGCACAAAACGTGATTACCCTTAGCGCTCCATATATGGGGTATAAACGCGATATGCGCAGCGATAACGACAGTAACCTCGTGGCGGGAGATTTCATTTCGACCTGAATTCCACTGGTAAGTACGAATGAATTTGATGGGCCGCACTGTATAGTCGCGCTGTGCAAAACCTCACTGAATTTTTCGGGCCATCGAGTCCATTGCGGACATTACTGCCCGGCTTTCAACCGCGTGCCGGACAGTCCTGGATGGCAGAGTCGGTTGCGGAGACGATCGCGGCATTCGGCCAGCTTGTTGTAGAGGCGGGCACCGGCACCGGCAAAACGTTTGCTTATCTCTTACCGGCATTGATGAGTGGCCAGAAGACCATCATCTCAACCGGTACCAAGGCACTGCAGGACCAGCTCTATCACCGCGACTTGCCACTCATCAGCAAGGCAGTCGGTCGTCCGGTGACTACCGCGTTGCTGAAAGGGCGTGCCAACTATCTGTGCCTGCAACGGCTCGATTCGATCGCGGGCCAGTTGTCGTCAACGCAGTCAAATGACCTGTACGCGGTGCGTGAATGGCGGCACCGTACTACCAGCGGCGATCGCGCCGAGCTGATCGAGGTGGCCGAGGATTCGACAATCTGGCCGCTGGTCACATCGAACGCCGACAATTGTCTCGGATCACAATGCCCGCTGTATCAGCAATGCCATGTAGTCAAGGCCCGGCGTGCCGCCCAGGAGGCCGACCTGGTTGTTGTCAATCATCACTTGTTGCTGGCAGATCTTGCGATGAAAGAGGAGGGCTTCATTGAATTCCTTCCCGGCGCACAAGCGATCATTCTGGATGAGGCTCACCAGATCCCGGACCTGGCGGCGCAGTTTTTCGGCATCAGCCTTGGCAGTCGTGAACTCGAGCGTATGGTCGACGAATTGCGAATAGCGACGCTGCCACTGAGTCAGCCGGAAATTCAACGCCGGCTGGACAGTGCACAGACCGCGATTCGTGTCCTGCGCTCTGCCGTACCGCGACAGGAAGGGCGTCATGAAATGTCGGCGGTCATGCCGGACATTCGTGAACCACTGGACAACCTGACCTTCGCGCTGCGAGCGTTGCATGAGGGTGTGCTTCCGCTGGCAGAAGCATCAATTGAAGTCGACAAACTTCATGAACAGTTGTTGGCTGCAATAGAAAAGCTGTCGCACCTGGCCAGCGAGGAATCCTGGGATGGTTTGCGCTGGCTGGATGTAAAACCACGCAGTATCCGCCTCAACCTGACGCCGCTCGATGTCGCCGATACATTGCATGGATTGTTTAACAACAGTCATCAGGCCTGGATTTTCACATCTGCGACATTGGCAATCGGTGATGACTTCAGCCACTTCACTGAGCGCATGGGGATCTCATCGGCAACCAGCCTGACCTTTCCCAGTCCGTATGCGCTGGACGAGCACGGCCTGATCTGGTTGCCGCCAAATTTGCCGCAACCGTCGGCTCCGAGCCACACCGGGGAAATGCTTGAGAACGTCGTGCCGCTACTGAAGATGACAGAAGGTGGAATGTTTTGTCTCTTCACCAGTCATCGCGCGCTCAACGCTGCCAATAAATGGTTTAAGACGCGGCGCAAAAGACTGGGCGGCCGACCGCTTCTTGTACAGGGTGATGCGCCACGGGACGATTTGCTACGACGCTTTCGCGATCATGGCAATGCCGTTTTGCTCGGAACGGGAAGTTTCTGGGAAGGTGTTGACGTGCGCGGACCTGCACTGACGATCGTCGCTATCGACAAATTGCCTTTCGTGTCGCCGGCTGATCCGTTGATGATGGCACGACTGGAATTTATTCGCCGCCAGGGCGGCAATGGATTTTCGGACCACCAGCTGCCACTTGCTGCGCTTTCGCTAAAGCAAGGCGCAGGCCGATTATTGCGCGACCAGAACGACTTTGGTGTTGTTGTTCTATGCGACCCACGCATTAAGAGTAAGAGCTATGGCAGCGTTTTTCTGAAATGTCTTGAGCCCATGCAGAGCACTGAATCGGTCGCCGATGTAGAGGCATTTCTATCGGCACACGAATCTGCCAGGCGATCACCAATGACCGGCAAGAGCGGCGACTGATGTTGTTGAGTATCGACACGTCATCCAATGCGTGTTCGGTCGCATTGCAGATCTGCGATGAGGTATTCGAAAAGCATGTCGTAGAACCGAGAGCACATACGAAAATATTGCTGCCGATGATCACGGATCTCTTGCACGAGGCAGGCGTCACGGCAGCAAGCCTCGATGCCATCGTCCTTGGAAATGGGCCGGGTTCATTTATTGGCATGCGGATCGGTGCCTCCGTTGCGCAGGGCATCGCTTACGGTGCCGGAATCAAAATCGTTCCTGTTTCGTCGCTGGCGACAGTAGCGGCGGAGGTAATCGCTGAACATCAGGCGGACAAGGTTCTGGTGGCCCAGGATGCACGCATGGGCGAAATATACCTGGGACGCTTTCATACCGATGCCGATGGGTTGCCGGTCGCGGAATGTGAAGAACAGATCTGTAAGCCCGGGAAGCTGGCAGGTCTCGAAACACAATACGCCGCTGCAGGTGTTGCCTGGCATAGCTATCCGCAGTTGACCGGTATGAATGACGACAGGGTTGTGGGGCCCGTGCGGGTGGAATTCCCGCGGGCACGGTATTTGCTGCGCCTTGGCGCCAGCGCCCTGGCGAAGAATCTGGCTATTGCGCCAGAGGATTTACAGCCTGCTTATATCCGCATGAAAGTTGCTGAGCCGCCATCAGCGCCGCTCTGATATTTTGCGGTCAGGAAATTGAAAACTACCTGTTTGGCACCATATTGCGCATAAGCTGCTGAAGCTCCCGGTAACAGAACTGTAATATATGACTGTTTTAATGCTGCAGTAGTCGTTCCCGATAACGCGGGATCGAATTCCTTTTTTGGACTATGACAGGCAGTACCAGTGACCAAAATTCTTATCGTTGAAGACGAAACGGCTATCCGTGAGATGATCGCATTTCATTTGTCGCGTGCGGGATTCGACACATTCGAGGCGGAAGACTGCAGGCGTGCGCGTGAAATCCTGGCAGACGAAAGACCAGAGCTGGCACTGGTGGACTGGATGTTACCGGACATGAGTGGACTCGAGCTGACGCGCATGTGGAAACGCGATAAGGAAAATGAGGACCTTGCCATAATAATGCTAACGGCCAGGGCAGACGAATTCGACAAAGTATCCGGCCTGGAGGGAGGTGCGGATGACTATGTGACTAAACCATTCTCGCCGCGTGAGCTCGTAGCAAGAATCCAGGCCGTATTGCGGCGTTCCAGATCTTCGAACGGAGAGAATATTAAGGCCGGCCTCATAGAGCTCGATCCAATCGGACATCGCGTCGCTCTCGGGGGCATCGACGTGCGACTTGGCCCCACGGAATACCGCCTCCTGAAATTTCTAATGACTCATGCGGATCGCGTATATAGCCGCGCGCAGCTTCTTGACCGTGTTTGGGGTGCGAACGTTTACGTCGAAGAACGCACCGTCGATGTGCATGTGCGTCGCTTGAGAAAAGCACTTTCTGATCGCGATGTGGATCAGTATATTCAAACAGTCAGAGGGGCCGGCTACCGCTTTTCGACCCGGGTAAACTGATGCCTGCTTTAACCAATCTGCAACTGAGCAGGAACACACTGACATGATGCCGGTGGTCTGGCGACATATGATCATTGGCCTGTTGCTGTTTCTCGGCGGCGGGACGCTGATAGGCTGGTTTTATGGGCGGCCTGCCCTGGGATTGCTTGTTACCGCACTGCTTGCACTGGCCTGGCAGGTGCGGCGAATCCTTGTTTTTGAAAGAGCCCTGCGCACCAATGATTTTGAAAGCCTTCGCTACGGTGAGGGCATCTGGTCACAGATGTCCTCTCGCTTGAGCTACATGAGGGAACGTGGCAAGTACCACAAGAATCGTTACCGAAGTCTGCTTAAGGAGGTCAGAAAGTCCACCAACGCAATGCCGGACGGTGCAATCCTGTTGAATGCGGAATTTGAGATATTATTTTGCAATTCGGCAGCGAAGCAGCTGGTTGGTTTCAAGCCGCGCAAGGATCGCGGTCAACGGGTCGACAATTTATTGCGCGACCCGAAGTTCGGCGTGTATCTCAGGTCGGAGAATTTCAGCGAAGCGATCGAAATACGATCTCCCATCAGAGACGGTGACTGGCTCCAGTGTCGGCTCGTCCCGTACGGCGCCGACCAGCGGCTGCTGCTAATCCGGGATATCACCGAGGGTCGCCGCCTGGGTCGAATGCGCCGCGAATTCGTTGGCAACGCGTCGCATGAATTACGCTCGCCGCTGACCGTAATAACCGGTTATCTTGACACGCTTGCCACAGATTCCGAAGTTCCCGAGGAATGGCGCAAACCGCTTGAGCAGATGAAAAACCAGGCAGGTCGCATGAATCATATCGTTGAAGAGCTCCTGGAGCTGTCGCGACTCGAGAGTGCCGGGACGGCAAGTCACGAAGAGATCGTTGATGTGCCCGGGTTGCTCGCCGCTGCGAGAAAGTCGGTTGCAGGCGAGGACAGAGTTCCTGACATACAAGTCAAGACCGACACCAGGTGTCGCTTGCGTGGCAACTCGAGCGAAATTGAGTCGGTCATATCGAATCTGCTGTCAAATGCAATTCGGCATACGCCGGTCGATGGTTCAATAACCTTGTCATGGACTAGCAGAGACGCTGGCGCTGATCTCGCGGTTATTGATACGGGAGAGGGAATTGCCGAGGAAAATATCCCGCGGCTGACCGAACGTTTTTTCCGCGTTGATCGTGGCCGCGCGCGTCAGGACGGCGGCGTTGGTTTGGGGCTGGCAATCGTAAAGCACATACTTGGCCGTCATGATGCGGAGCTGGAAATTAGTAGCACACCCGGTGAGGGCAGTTCGTTCGTTTGTCACATACCGTCAGAACGACTGGAATTGGCAGAGTCAGTTCCAGCCAACGGTAGCAAGCAGCCCGATTGACCAACGCGCACAGACCCATTCAGGTTATCTCGCGATTGTGGAATATTCTGTATAAATGCGCTGCACGGATATGGAACTATCCTTCCAGACCGTAACAAAAATGCAATGAAACATTCATACAATGGATTTGTTGTGTGACCGGACGTTCGGTTAGCCACTATGACAAGAATGTTACAAAACAGCGAAGGCGGGTAGTACAGGATCCTGTGCGCTATGCTCGCGGCAACAAAACTTATGGAAAAGCAATGAAATCGATGAATCCGGGGGCCTTCTTACCGGATCATGGGGATTCAAACCCAATTTTTTCCTTTCGGGACAATCTGACATTCGGGTATTGTTACCACGAGTGCCAAATTGACATATATTCAAATAATCTGGCCGCAATTTGTAGAAAATTATGCAGACTTCTGACTTGACCGATCATATCTCAAGGCGTTTTAACAAAGATATCGAAGACCTGCGTAGCAACGTGCTCACCATGGGTGGCCTCGTCGAAACGCAACTTTCCAAAGCAATAGTGGCGATTGTCAAAGGTGATAGCGAGCTAGGGCTCAAAGTGGCAAATGATGACTACAAGGTCAATAACCTTGAAGTAAATATTGATGAAGAATGTAGTCGTATTCTCGCTACGCGTGCGCCGACTGCCGGTGATCTCCGGCTTATAGTCGCAATTATCAAGACTATTACTGATCTTGAACGCATTGGGGACGAGGCCGAAAAGATCGGATTCCTGGCGTCGAAACTTGCGGCTATGGACAGACCTGCAGATTCGTACCGGGAACTGAAAAACCTCGGAAATCATGTTTTACAGATGGTGCGGGACGCGATGAATGCCTTCGCCCGCCTGGATGTAACAGCATCTTATGCGGTGCTGCGCGAAGATGAGGATGTCGACGAGGAATACAACGACATCATGCGCCAGGGAATAACGTTCATGATGGAAAACCCGCAGAATATCAGGCGAGTCATGAACGTGACCTGGGTCGCGCGGTCGCTGGAGCGCATTGGTGACCATGCAAAGAATATAGGCGAATATGTCATTTATATGGTTGAAGGCCGGGATGTTCGACATACAAGCGTTGTAGAATCTGCCGACGATAGTTCGGATTAGAAAATTAATATGAAAATTCCTGGTAGTCGCCAGCTAAACCTGGTCGGATTCGCGGCCTGTGTCGGCATGATGTCCTATGCGTTGTATGCCCAACACGGGTTAATGCTCACGCCGTGTCCATTATGTGTTTTCCAGCGTATGGCCGTTATAGGGCTTGGGGCAATATTTTTGCTTGCCGCTCTGCATCATCCTGCGGGCTGGGGCAGGCGTGTTTATGCTGTTTTAATTTTGCTGGTGGCGGGCATCGGTATCGGCGTCGCGGGGCGTCATTTGTGGATACAAAACCTGCCGCCTGACAAGGTGCCCTCCTGTGGTCCGGGACTAGACTACATCATCGAAAGTTTCCCGCTCGCTGACGCATTGCAGCTGATATTCACCGGTTCCGGAGAGTGCGCCACCGTCGATTGGCAATTTCTCGGATTGTCGATGCCGGCCTGGGTTGTCATATCGTTATTGTCACTCGGCGTAATTGGAATTTGGAACAACTTGCGCCCGGTTGACTGATGGAGCGCCTCGCTGGGGCCAGAAACATTTTGTAGCCGTGTTTGTGAACCAGCCCGCGACCCGCACCAGATTCAGGCGCCAAAGGGCATCCTGACTGTCATCTTCGATCATTGTGCCTATAACCGGAACTGACCAGCCGGCATGCCGTTATCGGCTCTTCTCTGACTAAAAATAATAATATAAACAAACAGTTGCATATCTTCGATTTTGCAACAATTCCGTAACAATTGGTGTTTAAGCTGTCTGCCATCTAAGCCAATCGACCCTGGAGGATATGATCGTGGCAAAGAGAAAGACGAGTGCGATATTTTTGGCAGGCATAACCGTTGGCGCCCTGCTAATCGGGAACGCACAAGCTCAGGCTGGCCGCGATTACGTATCTATCGTTGGGTCATCAACTGTCTATCCGTTCGCGACTGTTGTTGCCGAGCGCTTTGGGCGGAGTAGTAATTCGCGGACTCCAAAAGTGGAAGCGACGGGATCTGGCGGCGGCCTCAAACTGTTCTGTGACGGTATCGGCGCCGACTATCCGGATATAGTCAATTCCTCGCGCGCGATAAAAAAATCTGAAATCGAAAATTGTGCGAAGAACGGTGTTAGCGAAGTCATTGAAGTCAAAATTGGTTATGACGGCATCGTTATCGCGAACGCGATCAATGCAGCGACGATCAAGTTGGCGCGCAAAGACATATTCCTGGCACTTGCAAAGCAGGTGCCCGGGGAGAGCGATGGTGAACTGATTGCCAATCCGTATATCACATGGAATGACGTCAACGCCGAATTGCCAGACCTCGAAATCGAGGTTCTGGGACCTCCGCCGACGTCGGGAACGCGTGATGCGTTTGTCGAATTGGCGATGGAAGGCGGCTGTAAATCGATCGCCTGGATTAAGGCGTTAAAAGCTACGGATAGTTCCGCTTACAAAGCGATATGCCATATGATTCGTGAGGACGGCGCCTTTATCGAAGCCGGCGAAAATGACAACCTGATTGTGCAGAAACTCGAGGCAAATCCGTCGGCGTTCGGTATATTCGGTTTCAGCTTTCTCGATCAGAACGCGGAAAAGGTCAAGGGTGCCGCAGTTGATGGCACGGAACCGACATTTGAAGCAATCGCGAATGGCGACTACCCGGTTTCTCGCCCATTATTTTTCTATGTCAAAAAAGCCCATGTAGAAGTAATCCCGGGTTTGAAGGGGTATCTGCGGGAATTCACCAGCGACCGGGCGTGGGGTGACGAAGGTTACCTGTCTGACCGTGGCCTGATTCCAATGCCGGCGAAAGAGCGAGCGGAAGTTGCAGCCGCGGTGAGTTCGCTTACGCCAATGACAATGACAAGCGAATAAACAGAATTTCAAAATACATTCATGACTTAGTATGCGGCGGTCCTATGGAAACGGGAAACGGGGAATGCCAGTCCCCTCCGCAGTATAAATGACTCACGTATTCGACGAATAGAATATGCAGACAACCACCCTGACACTTGTTCTGATCGCAATCGCAATCGCGGCTTTTTATTTTGGTCGGGAGCGATCGCTTGTATTGGCTGGCGGTCCTCGCAAGATTCTGAATTTACATTCTCTGCCGGGATATTACGGGTATTACGCCGCTATCTGGGTGTTGATGCCGGCCTTCGGCATACTCCTGCTCTGGAAGTTTCTCGAACCCAGAGTAATTGTAGCGCTGATCATCAAGGGACTACCGGAATCACAACAGTCGATGTCGCCGGGCGCACTGAACCTGCTGGTCAACAACATCCAGAACCTGGCTACTGGCGACGTGGTGGCCGGGCAAATCGATGCGATTATTCGTGAAGCGGCAACACGCTATCTGGAATACCAGGAAACGAGTCGCCAACTGTTGGCCGCACTGACGATTGGGCTGGCGATGCTCGGCGGCGCAACGGCGTGGCGACGAATTTCGCCAAAATTTCGTGCCCGCAACCAGGTTGAAAGGGTTATCAGCGCACTGCTGATCGCAGCATCGAGTATCGCCGTTTTTACAACGATTGGTATCGTCCTGTCTGTTCTATTCGAGGCGCTCAGATTTTTTCAGGAAGTCTCCGTCACGGAATTTCTGTTCGGCTTAAACTGGAGCCCGCAAACTGCGATTCGTGCTGATCAGGTTGGTTCATCCGGCAGCTTCGGTGCCGTCCCGTTGTTCGCGGGTACGCTTCTGATCACTGCTATTGCGATGATTTTTGCGGTCCCGATTGGCCTTATGACGGCGATATACCTGGCAGAGTATTCCTCGCAAAAAGTTCGCGCTGTAACAAAGCCCGTGCTCGAAATTCTTGCCGGTATTCCAACGGTTGTTTATGGTTTTTTTGCGGCGTTGACTGTCGCGCCGGCCATTCGCACTGCAGGCGAGTGGATGGGGCTGAATGTTGCCTCGGAAAGTGCCCTGGCAGCCGGTCTCGTAATGGGCGTCATGATCATTCCACTGGTGTCATCGTTATCCGACGATGCGATTAATGCGGTGCCACAGTCAATGCGTGACGGAGCCCTCGGGCTGGGGTCAACACGTTCGGAAACGATGCTAAAGGTTATTTTGCCAGCGGCCTTACCCGGAATTGTGGGTGGTATTTTGCTAGCCGTATCAAGAGCAATCGGCGAGACAATGATTGTTGTGATGGCAGCCGGTCTGGCAGCGAATTTGACGGCTAACCCGTTCGAAGCAGTCACCACAGTTACTGTACAAATTGTCACCTTGCTTGTTGGCGACCAGGAGTTCGATAGCGCCAAGACGCTCGCGGCATTTGCGCTTGGCCTGGTATTATTCATCGTCACGCTAGGTTTGAATGTTATCGGGCTGATCGTCGTACGCAAGTATCGGGAGCAGTACGAATAGTGGCCATTATTGACGCAAAAGAAGGCGTGCGTAGCAAAGTTGAGGCGGGCCTGGCGAAAAGAAAGCGCAAGGAGTTTCTGTTTCGCTTTGCCGGGGTATTGTCGACACTTGTTGGCATCGTCTTTCTCGTTGTGTTTTTCTCCAGCCTGGTGTCCCAGGGATCTTCGGCATTTGTACAAACATTCATCAATTTGGAAGTAGATTTTTCCGAAGATGTTCTTGCCCCCGACGGGGACCTCGATCTTGGCTATGCAGATTTCGATGCAATCGCCCGCTCAGCACTAAGGAAGAATTTTCCCGAGGTATCGGGTCGCCGCGATCGGCGGGCTTTGAATCAACTGATTAGTGTTGGTGCCGGTTATCAGCTTCGGGACGCACTGGAGCGCAACCCGGATTTATTGGGTACGTCCATTACTGTGTGGGTTCCAGCGTCAGCAAATGTCGATATGGTCGTCAAAGGCAACATTGACAGAAATGTAGTTGAATCGCAGCGTCGTGTATCTGATCAGCAAATAGCCTGGATCGACCAGCTGGTAGCCGCTGGCAATCTTACTACGCAATTTAACAAAGCCTTGTTTACAAACGGAGATTCGCGAGAACCCGAGCTTGCCGGAATCAAAGGCGCATTGATGGGATCTTTTTATATGTTGCTCATCACCATCGCTTTGTCGTTTCCGATTGGGACAGCGGCGGCTATTTACCTGGAAGAATTTGCACCGAAAAATCGCTGGTCAGACCTGATAGAGGTCAACATCAATAATCTCGCCGCAGTTCCATCTATCGTTTTCGGATTACTGGGACTGGCCGTATTTATAAACTGGATGTCGATTCCACGATCAGCGCCGCTGGTTGGCGGCCTGGTACTTTCTCTGCTGACGCTACCGGTAATCATCATTGCCTCCCGAGCAGCCATAAAATCTGTGCCGCCGTCTATCCGCGACGCAGCGCTCGGGCTCGGCGCATCACGCATGCAGGTTGTTTTTCATCACGTAATGCCGCTGGCATTGCCCGGCATGCTGACTGGCGCAATTATCGGCATGAGCCGGGCGCTGGGCGAATCGGCGCCGCTGTTGATGATTGGCATGGTGGCTTTCATTGTTGACGTGCCAGCGAGTTTTTCGGATCCGGCGACCGCGCTACCGGTGCAGGTGTATCTTTGGGCAGACAGCCCGGAACGTGCTTTCGCAGAAAGAACATCAGCGGCGATTGTTATTCTTCTGGGTTTTCTCATGTTAATGAACCTTGCAGCGGTCATCATACGTAAACGGGTTGAACGTAAGTGGTAACGGAAAGTTTGCTGCAGGAGTCAGGCTAAACGACAATGAACGCTATGTCAGAAAAAACAAGAACAGATGATTCGGCTGCAGACAGGCCGGTTACACCGGATGCTGCGGCGGCTATCAAAACTGCTAAGGACGTCGTCATCGATGATCTGGAGATTGCGGTCGTCTCGACAGTGGAAGCGAAGAATTCGGCTGACCTGTTGAATGAAACAACAGGCAATGTTCGGTGTGATGCCCCGTTCGTGGTCGCAGAAGACGTCAATGTGTATTACGGCGACAATCATGCGATTCAAAATGTGACACTGGAAATCGCGAAGAACCAGGTGATTGCGCTGATCGGTCCCTCAGGTTGCGGGAAATCCACATTTCTCCGTTGCCTCAATCGCATGAATGATTCGATAGTATCTGCAAAAGTGACGGGAACTATTACGCTCGATGGCCAGGACATCTACAGCAAGGACCTGGATCCCGTGGCACTGCGTGCGCGCGTCGGTATCGTATTTCAGAAGCCCAACCCGTTTCCGAAAAGTATTTACGACAACGTCGCATACGGCCCGCGTATCCACGGCCTGGCAGCTGATCGCGCGGAACTCGACAATATTGTGCACACCAGCCTGGAACGGGCCGGTTTACTGAAAGAAGTTAAGGATCGAATGGATGAGCCCGGAACCGGGTTGTCGGGTGGGCAGCAGCAACGCCTTTGCATCGCACGCACTATTGCTGTGAATCCGGAAGTAATTTTGATGGACGAACCGTGTTCAGCGCTTGATCCAATTGCGACCGCGCGTGTCGAAGATCTTATCGATGAGATTGCTGAAAATTACGCAATTATAATCGTGACGCATTCCATGCAGCAGGCAGCGCGTGTATCACAACGTGTTGCCTACTTTCATCTCGGTAAACTAGTTGAAGTCGATGAAACAGATCAGGTATTTACCAATCCGCAGCACAAACTTACAGAAGATTATATTACCGGTCGCATTGGTTAGTTTAGCCAACTAGCCGCTAGTTCGTCGTACTGCTCAGGTGAAAAACCGATCGCGACAAATTCCGTGCTTTCCAGAACCGGGCGTTTTATCAACGTTGGTTGCTCCAGCATCATCGAAACAGCACGACCCATGGTCATTCCTTCGCGGTCAGCCTGTGGGACTTTTCTCCAGGTGAGGCTGCGCGTATTCAACAGCTCGTTCCAGTCGGTTCTGTCCTCCCAGCGAGTAAGCGTCTCAATATCCAGTCCATCGACGCGAATATCGTGAAAATGGTATTGAACTGAATTCTGCTCAAGCCACTTCCTGGCTTTGCGGCATGAGTCGCAGTTTGGAATTCCATATAGCGTCAGCAAGTTTTATCCCCTGTTTTTCATGAATTCGTATCAATTCGGTCAATCAATCTTTCGCGCAGTCGATCGCAGGCGTCGTCATCCAGTGTCTTTCCATTTTTATCAACGACATAAAAGACGTCTTCAGCTTTCTCACCAATGGTCAGAATTTTGGCAGTCTCAATATTGATATCGAATTCAATGAGCGATTGACCAACAATACTAAGGAGTCCTGGACGGTCTCCGGTAACGAGCTCCATTACGGTACGGCTCCTGGTGAGATCCTGGTCGAAATTGATAAGCGTTTTCGTCGTAAACAAACGAACCTGGCGCGGGGCAGGCCGCGTGACCCGGGCTGAGCGTTCATCATCGGTCCTCAGGATCCGCGTTAGTGTCCGCCTTATTTTATTCAGTCGTGCCTCGTCTATGTCGGTGCGCCGGTCGAGCTCCATGAATATATAGGTATCGAGACTGTAATCATTCGATATTGGCACGATACGGACGTCGACTATAGTCATGCCCAATTCAGCGATCATGGCCGCGGCGTTCGCAAAAGTTCGATTTCTGCGCGGCACATAGAGCATTGCCTCGACGCCATCTCCGTCGGGTTGTTTGCGTACGTCAACAAATCCATTGTATGAATGGTCACTGGATGCACCAAGAATATTGGTATGCCAGGCAATCTCCTCGCTGCGGTAGCGCAAAAAATAGTCGTCTGTAAAAGACTGCCATATACCGTCAACCGTTTTTTCAGGTGTATCTGTTTCCTGCAGCAATTCGCGGGCTGCAGACTGTGTCTCGCTTATCAGCAGTTCGCGGTCGATCGGTTTTTCCAGGCCACGGCGCAACGCATGCGTGGTCAGCTCATAAAGATCGCGAAAAAGTGTCGCCTTCCAGGAGTTCCATAGATTTGGGTTGGTACCGCGGACGTCTGCGATCGTCAGCACGTACAGGTAATCGAGATGCAACTGGTCGCGCACCAGCGCGGCGAATTCATTGATTACGTCAGGATCACTAGTGTCTTTCTTTTGCGCTGTCATCGAGAGCACAAGGTGATTGCGCACCAGCCAGGCGACGGTGCGTGCCTCGTACTGACTCAAGCCGTTTTCAAGGCAAAACGAATGCGCATCAATGGCGCCGAGTTCGGAGTGATCGCCGCCACGACCTTTGGCGATATCGTGGAATAGCCCCGCAAGATAAGCGATCTCCGGTTTCTCAAATGACTGCATCAATGGGCTACAGTGTGGAAACTCGTGATCGAAGCGAGTCAGTGCAAAACGGCGCAGGTTATTCACTACAAATAAGGTGTGTTCATCGACGGTATAAGCGTGAAACAGGTCGTATTGCATACGGCCGACAATGCGACCGAAGGCGGGAATGTAGAGACCGAGAACGCCATACAGATTCATGCGTCGCAGTTCATGGGTCACGCCGGCCGGCGCGCGAAGAATTTTCAGAAAAAGTTTGTGATTGCGGGGGTTCCGGCGAAATTCTTCATCTATCAAATAGAGGTTTCGCTTAATCAGCCCAATCGTCAGGGCGCTTACGCCCCGAACTTCAGCGAGTTGCTGTAGCAATAGAAAAAGCTCGAGCAAGGCAGTGGGTTCACGCTCAAATACATTGTCATTCGTCGTTTGCAGAAATCCATTCTTGATCTGGAAACGCGCATTGATGGCCTGCGGTTCGGCATCCGGGTCCATCAGGATTGCCTCCTCGAACAGCTGGAGCAGCATTTCATTGATGCGGCTCAATTCCATCACGGTCCGGTAGTAGCGTTGCATCATTTGCTCGACGGCCAGCGTATAAGAGGCGTCTTCATAGCCGAGCATTTCGGCGAGCCGTGACTGATGGTCAAACAACAGGCGGTCCTCGCGCCGCCCCGTCAGGACATGCAGGCCAAAACGCACCCGCCAGAGAAATTCCTGGCCATCATTAAGTACCTGCAATTGACCGGGCGTGAGAAATTTGTGTGCGACAAGCTCGTCCAGCGTCTTAACGGCGAAATGCCGTTTGGCGACCCAGCCGATCATTTGTATGTCCCGCAACCCGCCAGGACTGCCTTTCACGTTCGGTTCGAGCTTGTACGCAGTGTCGTCATAACGGTGGTGGCGGGCGCGTTGCTCATTTCGCTTGGCGGCAAAAAACTGATCGGATGGCCAGATCTCATCAGCCGAGATCGCTGCCTGCATTGCAGTAAAAAGCGCGGCGGGACCGAAAACCAGTCGTGCTTCGATCAGTGTCGTTACCACGGTGATGTCTTCTTCGGACTGGGTCCTGCATTGGGCAACGTTTCTGACGCTATGACCGATCTCAAGTCCGACGTCCCACAATGCCGCAACGAAGTCGGACAGCATCGTCTCATCATCGCGCGGCATTTCATCCGCGACGAGGATCATGATGTCGACATCGGAGTAGGGATGCAGTTCGCCGCGACCGTAGCCGCCGACGGCCACCAGCGCGGCCTTGTCTGCGAGATCGGCCGCATTCTGGTGCCACAGATGGGTCAGGAGCAGATCTATAATTGCGGAACGCAGGCGGACAAGGTCATCAACTGACTCGCCGCGTTCAAAGCGCTCGGTCAGGCTCAATGTTGCCGCTGCCAACGCCTCGCGGCAGTCACTGACGTGCCCTTGCTGGTTACCAGATAATGCCTCTTGCATACCGAGGAATGTCTCGTCATGCGTTCTGGCTGAATCAACAGAAGAGGTATAAGCCATTGTATTTACTAGCGTTGTTCGGCGCCCAGCGTGAGAACCTCAAAGCCCTCCGGCGTAATCAGGATAGTGTGTTCCCATTGTGCGGACAGTTTGTGATCTTTGGTGACTACGGTCCAGCCATCAGGCAGTAGTCGCACGTTCCGTTTGCCGGCATTGACCATCGGTTCGACGGTCAGCGTCATACCGGCGCGAAGTTCCATGCCGGTGCCCGCTTTGCCGTAGTGCAGCACCTGCGGGTCTTCATGAAAGCCCCTGCCAATGCCGTGCCCGCAGTACTCGCGCACCACTGAAAAACGGTTTTTCTCAACATTCTTCTGGATGGCTTCGCCGATGTCACCAAGGCGCTTGCCCGGCGCCAGTTGTTCGATGCCGAGCCACATGCTTTCGTAGGCAATGCTGGCCAGTCTTTCAGCCTGGATATTCGGCTTGCCGACGAAGAACATGCGCGACGTATCACCGTGAAAGCCGTCCTTGATGACCGTTATGTCGATATTCAGGGCGTCACCGGATTTGAGCGTCCGCTCGCCGGGAATGCCGTGGCAAACCACGTGGTTAAGAGAGGTACAGATAGACTTCGGAAAGCCGCGATAATTCAACGGCGCCGGAATCGCAGCCTGCGTTTCGGTAATGAACTTATGGCAAATGGCATCAAGCTCATCTGTCGTGATACCCGCTTTGACATGTTCACCAATCATATCCAGGACATCTGCTGCCAACCGGCCCGCGATGCGCATTTTGTCCTGCTCTTCAGGTGTTTTTATAGTCACATTCATAGATTTACTGCTGGAAATGAAGGCGGAAACCGCAATTCTGACTCAGTTGCGGCGGTGGCCCATATGACGGCCTGAGAAATTGTGGGACCTACCCCACCTTTCCCGTTGTTGGCCACGAATCAGTATGGTATAAAGCGCGCGCCCTTGAGGCAATTAATCCACACGTACACCGACACGTCACGCTGGGTGCCCCACCAAAAAGGGGTTGCGAGATGGGGTGTACGGAGGCCTAACCCGGAGAATCGATATGGCAGACGTAACCATGCGCCAGATGCTTGAGGCTGGCGTGCACTTTGGTCATCAGACCCGTTACTGGAACCCGAAGATGGCACCCTACATCTTCGGCGAACGTAATAAAATCCACATAATCAATCTTGAAAAGAGCCTGCCGATGGCTCGTGACGCTTATGCGTTCATAAAAACTATCGTTGCGGACGGCGGCAAAGTTCTTTTTGTAGGCACCAAGCGTGCCGCCCGCGAATCCGTTCGCACCGAAGCGAGTCGTTGCGGTATGCCTTTCGTCAGCTATCGTTGGCTGGGCGGCATGCTGACCAATTACAAAACGGTCCGCCAGTCAGTCAAACGGCTAAAAACACTTGAGAAGATGGCAGAAGACGGTGGCTTTGAAAGCCTTAACAAGAAAGAGATTCTTGGCCTGACCCGCGAACAGGAAAAACTGGAACGCAGCCTGGGTGGCATCAAGGATATGAATGCCCTGCCGGACATCCTGTTTGTGGTCGATGTTGATCACGAAAATATTGCAGTTCGTGAAGCACGCAAGCTTGGTATTCCTGTTGTTGCCATTGTTGATACAAATTGTTCGCCCGAGGGCATTGAGTATGTGATTCCTGGCAATGACGATGCGATGAAAGCAATCGGCCTCTACGCGACACTGATCGCGGATGCAGCGCTCGATGGCAAGGCGTCGCTGCCGGAAGTAACGCTTGGCGATGACGAATTCGTTGAGCTGGATAAAGAAGGCAAGCCCAAACGCTCCAGCGGCAAGCAAAAAACCGCGCGCAGACCGGCAAAGAAAGCGGCGGTCAAAAGCAAGGCTGACGTAACCAAGCAAGCAGCGGAAGCTGTCGGAGACGCAAAAGCCGATGACGCACAACCTGAAGAGAAGGCTGTAGCAGCAGTTGAAGAAACTGCCGCGGAATCAGTTACAGAAGCTCCAGAGGCAACTGACGCCGCTGCGGCGAAGCCTGAACAAAAGGCTGCGGATGCCGTTCCGGCAGACGCAGATGAGTCAGCGCCGGTAGAACAGGTTGCGGATGAAAAAACCGCAGACGAAAAAGATGACGTAATAGCCGACGAAAAACCGGCAGCCAAGAAGGTAGCCAAGAAAGCGGCTGCGAAAAAGGCTGCAACGAAAAAGACTGCAACGAAAAAATCTGCTGCCAAGAAAACAGAAAAAAAGGCCGCTACCAAGAAAGAAGCTTGAGTCTGATCGGTTAGCGCAATTATCTACAACGTTTTGCTCGGGAGAGACTTCCCGAAGAGGATATGAGTGATGTCAATAAGTGCATCAATGGTTAAAGAACTCCGCGAGCGCACTGGCGCCGGCATGATGGAGTGTAAAAAAGCACTGGTTGAGACCGATGGCGGTATGGAAGAGGCAGTTGAGCTACTGCGCAAGTCCGGTCAGGCTAAAGCCGACAAGAAGTCGGGTCGCATTGCCGCAGATGGCGGTGTGGTCGTCGCTGTTGAGGGAAACAATGCTGTCATAGCCGAGATCAATTCGGAAACTGACTTTGTTGCCAAAGATGACAATTTCGTCGCATTTGCAAATGCAATTGCTGCTGCTGCACTGGCTGGCAATGCCACCGATGTTGAGGGTTTGAAGGAAGAGTCCCTCGAAGACGGACGCCAGGTCGAAGCGGCACGTACCGAGCTGGTAGCCAAAGTTGGTGAGAACATCTCACTCAGACGATTTGCGCGATTGCAGGCTGTAGATAATCTTGGTAGTTACACGCATGGTTCCAGAATAGCCGCCATTGTTTCGTTACAAGGTGGCAATGCAGACGTTGCGCGTGATATTGCCATGCACATCGCGGCAAGCAACCCGGCCTGTGTCGACGAAGATGGTGTTTCCACTGAGACGCTGGAGCGCGAACGGAGAATTTTTTCTGAGCAGGCTGCCGAATCCGGCAAGCCGCCGGAAATTGTCGAAAAAATGGTAACCGGGCGCATCGCCAAATTCCTTAAAGAAGTTACCTTGCTGGGTCAACCGTTCGTTAAAGATCCGGATATGACTGTTGGCAAACTGCTAAAGAGTGTCGATGCGAGCGTAACCAGCTTTGTTCGTTATGAAGTCGGCGAGGGTATCGAAAAGAAAGAAGAAAACTTTGCTGAGGAAGTGCTCAAGCAAATTAGTGAGAGCTAGCAAACCAGAAGCGCCGGTCAGCGAAAACGGTGCAAGGCAAAACCAAAGTAACGGTTTATAAGGAAAGGGAAGAAAAATGAGCGAAGCTCCGGTTCTTTACCGTCGTGTGTTACTGAAACTCAGTGGCGAGGCGTTGATGGGTGAACTGGACTACGGCATTGAACCTGACGTTATTCAACGGATCGCTACTGAAATATCTGCCGTACAAAAGTTGGGTATTGAAGTCGCCATCGTCATCGGTGGTGGCAATATCTTTCGTGGCGCAGGGCTTGCCAGGGCGGGTATGGACCGGGTCACCGGTGACTACATGGGCATGCTGGCTACTGTAATGAATGCGCTTGCTCTACAGGACGCGCTGGAATCTCTGAATGTATTTGCCCGGGTAATGTCCGCAATCCAGATCCATGAAGTCTGCGAAGACTACATCAGGCGGCGCGCCGTACGTCACCTGGAGAAAGGGCGTGTGGTCATCCTGGCTGCAGGCACGGGCAACCCGTTTTTCACAACCGATAGTGCTGCGAGTTTGCGAGCGATCGAGATTGGTGCGGACGTCTTACTGAAAGCGACCAAGGTAAGCGGCGTCTATGATTCTGATCCTCAGGTGAACGCAGAAGCTTCGTTGTTCGATACAGTGTCCTTTGACAAGGTGCTGATTGATAAACTGAACGTCATGGATGCAACCGCTATTGTTATGTGTCGAGATAATGATTTGCCATTGCGGGTATTTAGCATGACAGAAAAAGATACTCTGGTGCGCGCAATGACGGATCAGGATGTTGGTACTTTGGTGACTGCCTGAACCGACGGCCGAGGGCATAGGACGAGAGGACTTGTAGCGTGATAAACGAAATTAAAAAGGACGCCAGCGATCGCATGGACAAGAGCGTGTCGTCGTTGTCGCAATCGTTGACGAAAATTCGTACGGGCCGCGCGCATACCAGTCTGCTCGATCAAATTACCGTCGAATACTATGGTAGCCAGGTACCATTGAATCAGGTCGCTAATGTAAACGTGGAAGACTCGCGCACACTGGCTGTATCCCCATGGGAAAAGCCAATGGTAAAAACAATCGAGAAGGCGATTATGAATTCCGATCTTGGCCTTAACCCTGTTACCGCAGGAACCATCATTCGTGTGCCATTGCCACCGCTCACCGAGGAGCGACGCAAGGACATGATCAAACTCGTTCGTCACGAGGCAGAAGGTGGGCGTGTCGCCATCAGAAACATACGGCGCGACGCATTATCGGATATTAAGGACCTTCTGAAAGAAAAGATGGTTGGCGAAGATGACGAACGTCGGGCCCATGATGAAGTCCAGGTAATTACCGACAAGCATATTGCGCTGATCGATGAAGTGCTCGCGGCGAAAGAAAGCGAATTGATGGAATTCTGATTCAGCTTATGCAGACAGTGGATGCCTCAAATAAAGAATCTGCAGATGCGGCGTCGCCGACAGTGCCTGTTCACATCGCGGTAATAATGGATGGCAATGGTCGTTGGGCGAAAGCAAGGACATTGCCGCGACACGCGGGACACCGTTCTGGCGTGAAAGCAGTGCGCAATATCGTCGAAGTCGCTGCGAAACGAGGTGTTTCCTATCTGACTTTGTTCGCATTCAGCAGCGAGAACTGGCGCCGGCCAAAAGAAGAAGTAAGTCGCTTGATGAATCTTTTTCTTGAAGCGCTGCAACGAGAAGTCGATGACCTGCATCGTAATAATGTACGGCTTTCTTTTATTGGGGCACGTGACGAGTTGCAATCGGGATTGGTGCGAAAAATCACTTCTGCGGAAGAAAAAACCTGCAATAATTCTGGTTTGAATCTGATCATCGCAGTCGCGTACGGAGGACGTTGGGATATTGTGACGGCCACAAAAAATATTGCGGCAAGGGTCGCCGCTGATGAGTTGGCGACGGCCGATATCGACGACGAGTGCCTGGCAGGCGAACTCGCGCTTGCAGGCAAGCCGGATCCTGATTTGCTGATCAGGACAGGCGGCGAACAGCGCGTCAGTAATTTTCTGTTATGGAATCTCGCTTACGCAGAATTGTGGTTTTGTGATTGCCTCTGGCCAGATTTTTCCGAGCGACATTTTGATGACGCTTTGTCCTACTACAGTTCTCGACAACGTCGCTACGGACATACCGGTGAACAAGTGGGAGCGGCCTGACATGCTTAAGAAGCGAATTCTGTCTGCGCTTGTGGCGCTGGTTGTTCTGGGCATCGTGTTGTTCGTATTGCCCTCGATTGCTGCCAGGGTTTTTATCGGGATTTTGATACTGGCCGCCGCATGGGAATGGGCTGGTTTTATTTTCGCCAGTGAGAAGGTGGCATTGCGATTAAGTTATGTCGTATTTATCACTGCGCTTATTGGCGCACTGGCGATCAATCTGCCAGATGCTGCACTAACAGACGGGGTTCTAAAGGCATCATTGGTCTGGTGGTTTATTGCGCTCTTTTGGATGTTCTTATATCCGACGCCTGTCGCAAAAGCTGTTTCCTGGGTTTGTGGTGCGCTGGTTATGGTGCCGGCATGGCTCGCGCTCGATGTCTTGTACTTGCACTCACCTGACTTATTGCTGTTTGCCCTGATGATTGTCTGGGTAGCCGATATCGGTGCTTATTTTGTCGGTCGGGGTTTTGGCAGAGTTAAGCTGGCACCGAAAATAAGCCCCGGCAAGACCTGGGAAGGAGTTCTCGGAGGGCTTTGTGCTGTGCTGCTTCTGGCCGCAGTTGGCAGTACGTATCTGCAGATCGAGATTTCCGTGCTGGTGCCATTCTGTCTCGCTGTTGCGCTGCTCTCGGTGGTGGGGGATTTAACGGTCAGCATGTTCAAGCGGAGTGCGGGCGTCAAAGACAGCGGCAAGTTGTTTCCGGGTCATGGCGGCCTGCTGGACCGAATCGACAGCGTTACAGCTGCAGCACCGCTGTTTGCCCTGGCGCTCACCTGGATCGGATTGAGATGATGGCAGGCGCTGTTCAGTCAAGGTTCATCGTGACCGGCATAGTCTCGACGGGAACTGCGTCTCTGTTGGCTAGTCTGAGTACTGGTACGGGCGTACAATCGGGCTTGAGAGTGGTTGACCATTCAATAGTTAAGTACTTGAAAGTTATAGGGGAATTGTCTCTAAGATGCTAGATGCACTCATCAGTTTGCTGGCATTTATCGTCGCGATCAGTGTGCTGGTCGCGATCCATGAATTTGGTCATTACATCGTCGGGCGCTGGTGCGGCATGAAGGTGCTGCGCTTCTCTATCGGCTTTGGCAAACCCATATGGACCCGCATAGCCGGCGAGGATCAGACGGAATACTGTATTTCAGCAATTCCACTCGGTGGTTACGTCAAGTTTCTGGGTGAGCGAGAGAGCAGTGACGAGCCTGAAGATCCGGCGGACATAGGGCGGGCCTTTAATGAGAGACCCATTCCGAGTCGCATCATAGTTTCACTCGCTGGTCCGCTGTTCAATTTCCTGTTCGCGTTTCTGGCTTACTGGGTACTCTTTGTAAGTGGTGTACCAACCATGAAGCCGGCGGTGGGTATCGTTACGCCGGATTCGTATGCGGCACAGGCCGGTTTCGAGTATGGCGACCGAATATTGAAAGTCGGCGACACCGCAGCCGCCGACTGGGAAACAGCTCTGGTGACTTTGCTTGACGAACTGTTGAGTGATGGCCAGGTGGAGATGGAACTTGAAGGTACGGATGGCTGGGTTCGCAGCGCAACGATTGACGTAGGTGACGATGCGAGCCGGCTAACTGAACCCGGTGTGCTGTTCGAGGGGCTGGGATTTGAGCCCTGGCAACCACCGGCGGTCATCGAAATCGTTGGTGAAGAGGGCGCCGCCCATGCTGGCGGCATGATGGTTCAGGACCGCATTACAGCGATCGCCGGGGAAAATGTCAGAAGTTTCCGGGATTTGCAGCGAATCGTCTCGGCACGACCCGATGAGCAGGTATCGATTGAGCTGGTGCGAAGCGGTGAGCCAAAAACACTCGAATTGACAATTGGCTCGCGAGAACAGGATGGTGTGACCTCAGGCTTTCTTGATGTTGGCATAGGAACAGCCGCACAGGATTACTGGTACGTTCGAAAATACGGGCCTTTAACCGCGATGGGTGAGTCCGTGCAGAAGACGTGGGCGTCGACAGGATTTACTGTGCGCATGCTTGGGCGGATGATCACTGGTGATGTTTCGATCAAGAATATCAGTGGACCAATAAATATTGCTCAATACGCAGGCAGTGCTGCCGCAGCAGGGTTTAACGAATTTCTGAAATTGCTGGCGATGATAAGTATCAGCCTCGGCGTAATCAATCTGCTGCCGATTCCTGTACTTGATGGCGGACAAGTCGTTTACCACGTCATTGAGGGGCTCAAGGGCAGCCCGTTATCGCAACATGCGCAAATGATCGGGCAACAAGTCGGAGTCGTCGCTTTGCTGATGCTGATGAGCTTTGCTTTTTACAATGACATCGCAAGGATTCTTGGCTAACTCACCATGCGAATTCAACTGAATGTACATCGCGTTTCGAGATCCATGAATCGCTATTCGCAAATAACCTGTAAGGCGCTGCGCGTCGCTGCCTGTCTGTGCGTGATGTTGATGACTCCGCTGTCGGGGTACGCTCAGGACTTCTTTACGGTACGTGACATGCGGGTAGAAGGTCTGCAAAGAATCTCCGAAGGTACGGTTTTCAATTACCTGCCGATTAATGTCGGGGATTCGATTGACGAGGTCCGAATTCAGGAAGCCATAAGAGCCCTGTACGGTCAGGCGCTGTTCGACAATATCGAAATTCGCCGCGAAGATGAAACGCTGATTATCGTCGTAAAGGAACGACCGTCCATCGACAACTTCTCGATCGAGGGCAATAAGGACATCAAGACAGAAGACCTCATGGAGTCCTTACGTGGTGTTGGACTTGCCAGGGGGCGTACCTTTGATCGATCGGTACTCGATAACGTTACGCAATTTCTGAAGGAACAATATTACGATCGGGGCAAATATGGCGTCGCGGTAACCACAGCCGTAACTGATCGGCCGAACAATACCGTCAGCATCTTCATTAACGTCACGGAAGGCGATCGGGCGAAGATTCGCCAGGTCAATATCATCGGCAATCACAGTTTCCCCGAAGAAGAGGTTCGCGGCGCATTTGCGCTGGACACGGCTAACTGGTTGTCCTGGTTCAGGCAAGATGATCGCTATGCAAAAGAGGCGCTGGGTGGCGACCTTGAAATATTGCGCTCCTTCTATATGGATCGTGGTTATGCCGATTTTCGCGTCGACTCCACACAAGTCGCGATATCGCCGAATCGCAAGGACATTTACGTCACGATCAGTGTCCACGAAGGTGAAAAATATACAATCTCGGAAATCAAACTCGTCGGCAAAATGGTTGTGCCGGAGGAATTACTTCGGGGCATGGTGCTAGCGCAACCGGGGTCCATTTTTAGCCTGCGACTTTTAACACAATCCGCTGAATTCATGGGCTTTCGGATGGGTGAGGAAGGCTACGCGAACGCTGATATTGAACCGGTTCCGGAACTTGATCACGAGAAGAAGGAAGTTGCGGTTACCTTTTTTATCAATCCGGCGAGCCGTGTTTATGTGCGTCGCATTAATTTCAACGGTGTCGACGAGGTCGACGATGAAGTGCTGCGGCGGGAAATGCGCCAGACTGAAGGTGCCTACCTGTCAAACCGGCTCGTGGATCGCTCGAAGATCTTGCTGCAGCGGCTGCCGTACATAGAAAGGGTGGATGTTGAAACGAGCCCGGTTGCGGGCAGTCCGGATCTGGTTGATGTCGATTTTGACCTCGAGTACCGCATGCCAGGTCAATTCAGCGGCGGTCTGGGTTATTCCGATGCGCAGAAGCTGATGCTAAACGGCAGTATCGTGCATACCAATTTTCTGGGTACGGGTGACAGGGTAGCTTTGCAGGCAAATACGGGGCGCTTTTCGACCGCCTATTCGCTGTCACACACTGATCCGTATGTCTCGCAAAATGGCGTCAGCCGAACGATGGGTGTGAATTTTCGCGACATAACCCAGTTCACATCCGCGGCGTCCGACTTTTCCACGACCAGCTATGGCGCCACTCTGGAATACGGACTACCGATTACGGAATACCAAAGGATGAGTCTCGGCCTTACCTTCAATAATGCCGAACTTCTTTCATCGACGAACAGCACCCAGCAATCGCAGGACTGGGTATCGAGTAATGGCAATCCGTTCGTCACTGATATTAATGGTGGCGGCGTATTTTTTGGAACTCAGTTCAATGCCTATGAATTGATCGTCGGATGGACCTACGACAGCAGAAACCGGGCACTGTTCGCCGATCGCGGCTCCAGGCAGCAGGTTTTCCTGGGTTATGCTTTGCCGTTTAGTGACGTTGAGTACTATACGGCGCGCTACAATTTCACAAAATATGTGCCAATTTTCAAGCAGTGGACCTTTAGAGCGAACGTCGAGATTGGCTATGGTGAGGGTTTGGGTGACACGACGGCAATTCCGCCGTATAAGCAGTTCTTTGGTGGTGGCCCGGAGTCGATTCGAGGCTATAAGGAATCCTGGTTAGGTCCGCGGGACAGTTTTGGTAACCCATATGGCGGCAATGTGTTGGTTGCGAGTCAACTAGAGCTTATAATCCCCGTTCCTGAGAAATTCAGGGGTAAGACGCGGGCAAGCCTTTTTTACGATATTGGCAACGTCTTTAATACCGGCGAAGTTGAATTTACCGATAAATTGGGTAGCCCGCTTTCTTACAAACCGGATTATAATGAATTGAGGACATCGGTCGGTATTGCCGTGCAGTGGCTGGCGCCGTTAGGATTGTTCCGCTTTAGTTATGCGTTGCCTCTGAACGAAGTTGCAGGCAACAACAGATTTTACGGAGATCAGATAGAAAGATTTCAGTTCTCCATTGGGCAGGCGTTTTAAGGATTGGATTTTATATGAATGTTGTAAAGCCACACCTGGTTAAGGTGATCGCAGGAATCGTGTTGCTGTTTTCTTTGAGCTTGTCGCTGCATGCGCAGGAATTGAAAATTGGCGTAGTTAATATACCGGCGCTGATGGAGCAGGCACCGCAGGCCAGGCTGGCGATGGCTGCGCTCGAAGAGGAATTTCAGCCGCGACAACGAAGCATTGTCGCTAAACAAACTGAATTCAAGGAAATGAGCGATCGGGTTCAGCGGGATATTGACGTTATGGGTGAAACCGAGCGTCGCAATGCTGAAAAAGATATGCGTGAATTGCAGCGTGAGGTTGCACGATTGCAGACCGAGTTCAGTGAAGATCTGAATCTTCGTCGTAACGAAGAGCTCGGTAATCTACAACGGTCTCTTTTGAAGGAAGTTCAGGATTACGCGGAGACGACCGGCTATGATCTGGTTGTGGGCGATGGTGTATTGTTTGCGAGCACTGCGGTCAATATCACTGAAAACGTATTGCGCGCAATGGAAGCGAATTTCCAGTCGGCCGGCAATTAGTTCCTGATCAATCCATAAGTACGAGTCGGCCATTTATCGGGCCGGCTTTTCGCACAAGGGAGATCCAGATTGGCCCGATCGGCGATTCGCCTGGGGGAACTGGCTGCCGAGTTCGGTTGTGAGCTTGTCGGCGATCCGCAGGTCAAAGTGTCCCGTGTTGCGACTTTGTCGAGTGCTAATGCCGGGGAGCTAAGTTTCTTCGCAAACAAAGCGTACCGTGATCAGCTCCGCAGCACCGCTGCCGGAGTCGTTCTTCTACGGGCGGCAGATGCAGAAGATTGTCCGGTCAACGCGCTGATTACGGATGACCCTTATCTGGCCTTCGCCAGAATCGCGGGCATGTTGCATCCGCAACCTGATCTTGTCGCGGGTACGCACGCATCCGCAGTAGTGTCACCATCCGCAAAGATTGCCGCGAATGTGCAACTATCGGCACATGTCGTTGTTGAAGACGATGCGATTATTGAGGCCGATGTTTTTGTCGGGCCGGGCGTGGTTATTGGACCTCGTTGCAGGATCGGCAGGGCTTCACGGTTGCTCGCCAATGTGACAGTTGTGCAGGATGTTGAACTTGGTGAGCGTTGCATCGTACATGCTGGCGCAGTACTCGGTTCGGACGGCTTCGGCAACGCGCAAGGCAACAACGGCTGGGTGAAAGTGCCACAGGTTGGCCGTTTGCTCATCGGTAACGACGTCGAAATAGGCGCTAATTCTGCGATCGATCGGGGCGCGCTCGATGACACTGTCATCGAGGATGGAGTCAGGCTGGACAATCTTGTGCATATTGCGCATAACGTCCACATTGGACAGCACACGGCACTCGCAGGGCAAAACGGTGTCGCGGGCAGCACCACGATTGGCAAGCGCTGTATGTTTGGGGGGCAGGTAGGTATTGATGGTCACCTGAATATTTGTGACGACGTCATTGTGGGTGGCAAGTCGGCGTTGACCAAAGACGTCAAAGAGCCTGGTTATTACGTGGGGACTTTCAGGGCGGAGAAAGATGCGGACTGGAAACGTAAAGTAGCTCGTTTCCGACGTCTTGATGGCCTGGTAAGTCGCGTGCGTGTTCTTGAGAAAATGGCGAAAAGCGATGACTAATAACGCAATTGTTATGGATGCAATGCAAATAATGGAAACGTTGCCACATCGTTACCCGTTCTTGCTCATTGACAAAATATTATCCTGTCAGCCCGGCGAATCGATTACGGCAGTAAAGAATGTTTCCATCAATGAACCGTTTTTTCAGGGACACTTCCCAGGCAAGCCCGTAATGCCGGGCGTATTAGTCATTGAAGCAATGGCGCAAGCCGGTGGAGTTTTGTCGCACATCACTTTGGGCGATGTCGAACCGAAACCACTATTCGTTCTCGCAGGAGTCAACAACGCACGCTTTCGTCGCTTCGTGACAGCAGGTGACCAGTTGGTTATCGAAATCAATGTTAGCAAAGTGAAACGTGGAATCTGGTTCTACGAATGCACCGCAAGCGTTGACGGCGAGCTGGCGGTGGCGGCAGACGTTACCTGTACACCGGGAGGCACAAATTGAAAATTCATCCGACAGCATTAATCGCAGACTCTGCGGTACTGGCAGAGGATGTCGAAGTTGGGGCGTATTCAATTATTGGAGAAAATGTTGAGATCGGTGCTGGCAGTCGTGTTGATAGCCATGCGGTGGTTAACGGTCCAACGCGTCTCGGTAAGAACAATCATATCTATCAATTTTGCTCAATCGGAGACGATCCGCAGGATAAGAAATACGCCGGTGAGCCGACGCGACTTGAGATCGGCAATGGCAATACGATTCGTGAATTTTCGACAGTAAGCCGGGGAACGACCCAGGACAAAGGGCTGACATCAATCGGTGATGACAACTGGATCATGGCCTACGTCCACATCGCGCACGATTGTTATATTGGTGACCACACAATCTTCGCCAACAATGCAACGCTTGCAGGACACGTACACGTTGGCGACTGGGCCATATTTGCGGGATTTTCCGGAGCACATCAGTTTTGCCACGTCGGTGCGCATAGTTTTCTGGGCATGTACGCTGGCAGCAGTCGCGATGTACCGGCATATACAATGATCGCCGGTCAGCCGCCATCTCCCAAAGGCATTAACAGCGAAGGCCTGAAACGGCGCGGATTTTCGACGGAGGAGATTCGCAACATCAAGAACGCATATCGCATCGTGTATCGCAAAGGGCTGAAACTCGATGTAGCAATCGCGGCGATTGAAGACCTGGCCGCGGACCAGCCGGAGCTGGATATTTTTCTCGAGTCTCTGCGTACCTCTGAACGCGGAATTCTGCGGTAGCAGCCGTGCGCATTGGCCTGGTTGCCGGCGAGACCTCCGGCGATCTGCTCGGTGCAGGCCTGATCAAGGCGCTGCGAAAGCGATGTCCCGATGCCACCTTTGAGGGCGTTGCCGGCCCGATGATGCGTGCAGCGGGTTGCGAGGTCTGGGAGGAGGCGGAAACACTTGCAGTTTTCGGCCTGATCGAGCCACTGAAAGTAATTCCGAAGCTGCTGCGTTTGCGTCGCTCACTGGTGCGACGCTGGTCGGAGAATCCCCCCGACGTTTTTGTCGGCATTGATGCGCCGGACTTCAACCTCGGTTTGGAAATCAAACTGCGTGAGCGCGGCATCAAGACGGTGCAGTATGTGAGTCCGTCGGTGTGGGCCTGGCGCCAGGGGCGTGTGCTTAAGGTGGCTCGCGCTGTTGACAAAGTTTTGTGTCTGTTGCCGTTTGAAAAGACCTTTTACGATGAGCACGATGTCGCGGCAGAATTTGTAGGTCATCCTATGGCTGACAATATGCCGGTTGACCTCGACACCGCGACGATCAGATCGGAACTCGGCATCGATGCGGCCACGCTCGTGGCTGTCCTGCCGGGCAGCCGACAAAGTGAAGTTTCGCGACTCAGCCCGATATTTGCGAAAACCTGCGTACGACTTCTAAAAACACACCCGGAACTGCGATTTGTTGCGCCAATGGTGACGGACCGTCTAAAGCGGTCATTCTCAGAGCAACTGGACGCTGCCGGCATCAGCGACCATTTCCTGATTACTGACGGTGACGCACAATCCGCTATCGCTGCATCTGATCTGGTTTTGCTGGCATCGGGTACAGCCTCACTGCAAACAGCAATGCTGTGCAAACCTATGGTAGGCGCCTATCGATTTTCTGCGTTGACCTACGCGATTGCTAAAACCTTCAAGTTGGTCAACGTGCCGTTTTTTACGCTGCCGAATCTGCTAACAGCACAGCCGCTGGTGCCGGAGTTCCTGCAAGCAGAAGCTACGCCGGTGGCATTGGCAACGGCCGTCGCAGAATTGCTCGATGATCCGCAGCGGCGAGCCATGATTAGCCGGAAATTTGCCGACTTGCGTGACGAGCTTGCGCTGGATGCAGACAACCGGGCCGCCGCTGCTGTTCTCGAACTGGCAACGAACGCAGGCTGCTGATGCAACAGGCACTTTTCGTAGGTGACGATCGAGTGGTTGCCGGCATTGATGAGGTCGGCCGCGGGCCACTGGCAGGGCCGGTCGTTGTGGGCGCAGTCATACTTGACACTGATCGTCCGATTGCCGGACTGGCGGATTCCAAAGTTCTCTCGCAGAAGCGGCGTGAGTATCTTGCAGAAGAAATAACCAGCAATGCACTTGCCTGGTCCATAGCCTGGGCAGATGCGGCAGAAGTAGATAACCTGAACATTCTGCAGGCGACCCTGCTGGCAATGCGCCGCGCAATCCTCGGTTTGCGACTTCAGCCTACGAATGTCGAGATCGACGGCAATCGCCTGCCTGATCTCAATTTTGGCGGGCAAAAGATTGAAGGTAATGCCGTGGTTAGCGGAGATCGCCTGATTCCGGCGATTAGTGCGGCTTCGATCATTGCCAAGGTCCGGCGAGATAAAATGATGTTAGAGTTTGACCAGATTTACCCACGCTACGGTTTCCGACGCCACAAGGGTTACGGGACAGCGGAACACCGGGATTGTCTAAACCGTTTCGGGCCCTGTCCGCAACACAGGCGTTCGTTTCGCCCGCTGGCCCTGTCTGGCAGAAATTCCTGATTTTGGGCAGTGTGAGCCATTGAATTTGACCGCGTTGAAGCCGATCATCGTGCTATGGCACGACCCGTTCTTAATGACACCGAGTAATAAATAATTTCCGTGAGCAAATTGTTCGCCCATCTGCACGTTCATACCGAGTTTTCGATCGTCGATAGCACGGTGCGTATTCCGGCACTAATGGAGCAGTGCGCTACCTGGAACATGCCGGCCGTTGCGCTAACTGACCAGAGTAATCTGTTCGCGCTGATTAAGTTCTATAAGAAGGCACTTTCGAGAGGCGTGAAGCCATTGATCGGTGTCGACATAAGAGTTGCCAATGCCGATAACGCCGAACGGCCGTTTTCGATGGTCTTGCTCTGTCAGAATTTGCAAGGCTATAGAAATCTGACGCAATTAGTGACCAGGACTTATCTCGAAGGTCAGCATCGCGGCGTGCCGATGGCGAATGTCGAATGGTTTAGCCGTGAAGATACAATGGGGATTATTGCGTTATCCGGCGGCCTTAATGGCGAGCTTGGCCAGACAATTGCGGCGGGCCACGCGGACGTTGCTGCGGAGAGATTGCGTCACTGGCAAGGGATTTTTGATGATCGCTATTACATCGAAATAGCGCGCACCGGACGCAACGGTGAAGAAGCGTATTTGCACGAAGCACTGCAAATTGCCAGTCAAAATTCTGCACCGGTCGTAGCGACCAATGACGTCAGGTTTATGCATGCCGAAGATTTCAATGCGCATGAAGCTCGCGTCTGTATTCAACAGGGCCGCAGCCTCGCCGATGCAGATCGACCGCGAATTTACAGCGAGCAACAGTACTTCAAAAATGCTGTAGAAATGGCGGCGCTGTTCCAGGATATTCCGGAGGCTATCGACAACACCGTGGAGATTGCACGGCGTTGCAATCTCGACCTGCAACTTGGCCAGACATTTTTGCCGGTATTTCCAGTGCCCGGCGGGCAGTCACCCGACGACTATCTGCAGTCCGAATCTGAGCGTGGCTTGCAGCTGTTTCTTGAAAAGTGCAAGAGCGAGACGGAGCCCACCAAGGAGCAGGCCAATGTTATTGCCGCGCCTTATCAAACGCGCCTTGCTGATGAGTTGGCGGTCATTTGTGACATGGGCTTTGCCGGCTATTTTCTTATCGTGGCTGATTTCATCCGCTGGGCCAAAGAGCAACACATTCCCGTAGGTCCCGGACGTGGCTCCGGTGCGGGTTCGCTGGTCGCCTATGTGCTCGGGATCACAGATCTTGACCCACTTGAGTACGACCTGCTGTTCGAAAGATTTCTCAATCCGGAACGTGTATCGATGCCGGATTTCGATATCGATTTTTGTATGGAGGGTCGCGATCGGGTTATTGAATATGTCGCCGATACTTACGGCCGGGACAAGGTTTCGCAGATCATCACGTACGGCACGATGGCGGCCAAGGCCGTAATCCGTGATGCCGGTCGTGTGCTGGATCAGCCCTATGGATTTGTTGATCGAATTGCAAAACAGGTACCGTTTGAAATTGGCATTACGCTGGACAAAGCCCTCGAGCAGGAAGAAGAGCTGGCGAAGATGTATCGCGATGACGAGGAAGTCAAAGCAATAATCGACCTGGCGAAATCACTTGAAGGCCTTGTGCGGAATGCAGGTAAGCACGCGGGCGGTGTAGTTATTGCGCCGGAACAGCTTACAGACTTCACCGCGCTTTACTGTGAAGATGGCGGCGTCAATACGGTAACGCAGTTTGACAAAGATGATGTTGAAGCGGCTGGGTTGGTTAAGTTTGACTTCCTGGGTCTCAGGACGCTGACCATTATTGACTGGGCGGTGCAAACGGTTAACAAGCGTAATACCGATAATCACATCGATATTACCAATATCCCGTTGGACGACGCGAAAACGTTCAAACTTCTGCAGGAAGTTAAAACCAGGGCAGTTTTTCAGCTTGAGTCGCGTGGCATGAGTGACCTGGTAAAGCGTCTGCAACCGGATCATTTTGATGACCTGGTGGCGCTGGTGGCACTATTTCGTCCAGGGCCGTTGCAATCTGGCATGGTCGATGACTTTGTCGCGCGAAAACATGACACCAACAAAGCTGATATCGACTACCTTCATCCGGATCTGACCACCGTCCTGGAGCCAACTTACGGCGTCATTTTGTACCAGGAGCAGGTGATGCAGATCGCGCAGGTCCTGGCTGGTTATACGCTGGGTGGTGCTGACCTGCTACGACGAGCGATGGGTAAGAAAAAAGCCGAAGAAATGGCGAAGCAGCGGGAAATTTTTCTGAGTGGCGCAATAGAACGTGGTGTGGCCGAATTTACCGCGACCCGTATTTTCGACTTGATGGAGAAGTTTGCGGGGTATGGATTTAATAAATCACATTCCGCTGCGTATGCGCTACTTGCCTATCAGACAGCTTATCTGAAAGCACATTATCCGGCGGCGTTTATGGCTGCGGGAATGAGTGCCGACCTCGATCACACAGATCGCCTCGTGATGATCAAGGACGATTGCCGCAAATTGAATCTCAGGATTCTGCCACCGAGCATCAACGACTCGGAATACTATTTCAGCGTCGCAGATGATCAAACAATTCTCTACGGACTTGGAGCGCTTAAGGGGGTCGGCCACAGTGCAGTAGAGGCGATCATCAATGAGCGGCAGGCAAATGGTCCATTTGCGAGCCTGAATGAATTTTGTCGTCGCGTAGACCTGGAAAAAGTGAACCGCCGTGCACTTGAGGCGATGATTAAATCCGGGGCTATGGGCGACTTCGGCGCATCACGACGCAGCCTTGTCCACCAACTACCCAAAGCAGTCAAGGGTGCGGACCAGGTAGCTCGAGCCAAAGAGGCGGGGCAGAACGATATGTTTGGACTTGCGACGGCGGTGGTGGCAACGGCGGATGAGCAGGTGCAATTGGCTGAATGGACAGAACGAGAATTACTCGCGAATGAAAAGGAAGCGCTGGGCCTCTACCTGACGGGACACCCGTTCGATGCGGTTCGCCTGGACGCGTCATACCTTGTTGATGACAAGCTGGTAAACATTGCCGCAGAACCGCCACCGGAGAAAAGTGGCGGTGAACGCAACTACGCTCAGGCACGGCGCGAGGTTACAGTTGCAGGCCTGATCATGGATGTACGTAAGCGCGGTAACCGGGTAACAGTAGTACTTGATGACGACAGTGGTCGTATTGAAGTCAGCCTGTTCAGCGAAACGTTCCAGGAATTTCGTCACTTACTAAGCAAGGACGAGATTGTTGTGGTCAATGGTTCGCTGCGCTACGACGATTTCGTTGGTGGCTGGACAGTCAATGCTAAAAACATTCTGCACATTGACCGGGTTATTGAGATGAATGCCAGGAGTATGATTCTCAGTGTGGCGCCGAACGGACAGGGCGCGCAGCTAATCAATCAGCTGCATGATGTTCTGCTGCCATACCGGGAGGGAAGCTGCGATGTTGCAGTACAGTATGTTGGCAGCGATGCGGCGGCACGTCTCATGCTGGGCCCTGAGTGGAGTGTTCGCCCGAGTCGCGAACTCAGGGATAAGCTGTATGAATTACTGGGTCAAAGCAATGTACGCTTGCTTTACGCACCAGCCCGGGAAATAGGGTAGAGTCAGCAAAATGTAGGTGCATTTCTGCACCAAAAACCTGGTTTTGGAACGACTTGGTTGGAACAGTTACCGTTAGCGAGCTCAGTTATTTTGCGAAAGAGTCAGAATGGATCTTAGGTTTTTAGATTTCGAACAACCGGACATAACATAAGCAGTGGATCTCAAGTTTTTGGAATTCGAACAACCGGACCTAATATAAGCAATGGATCTCAAGTTTTTAGATTTCGAACAACCAATCGCGGAGCTCGAGGCGAAAATCGACGAGCTGCGCTTTGTTGGTGATGATGCCGAAATTAATATCAACGAAGAAGTGTTGCGACTCAAAGCGAAGAGCGAGACGCTTACCAAGGGGATATTTTCGAAACTGAGTCCCTGGCAGATCGCCCAGGTCGCGCGCCATCCAATGCGCCCCTATACTGCGGACTACCTGAGTTTTATTGCCCCCGATTTCCAGGAACTCCATGGCGACCGGATGTTTGCTGATGATTCCGCAATAATTGGTGGCATCGGTCGTCTTGATGGTCGCGCGGTGATGTTCATCGGCCATCAGAAGGGCCGCGATACCAAAGAACGGGTGCGACGAAATTACGGCATGCCGAAACCCGAGGGATATCGCAAAGCACAGCGCCTGATGAAAATGGCCGAGAAATTTTCGATGCCCGTGGTTACGTTCATCGACACGCCGGGCGCTTACCCGGGCATGGGCGCGGAAGAGCGGGGTCAGAGCGAGGCGATTGCATACAGTCTTTTTCTCATGGCCAAGTTACGCACACCTATTATCTGCATCGTAATTGGCGAAGGTGGTTCCGGCGGTGCGTTAGCCATTGGTGTCGGCGACCGACTGTTAATGCTGCAGTACAGTGTCTATGCGGTAATTTCTCCCGAAGGCTGTGCATCAATCCTCTGGAAAAGTGCCGACAAAGCAGAAGATGCCGCCGAAGCGATGCGCATCACCGCTGACAGCCTCAGTGAATTTGGCTTGATCGACGGAATTTTACCTGAGCCGCTGGGCGCGGCACATCGTGATCCCGAAGCAACAGCCGAAGTCATTCGTAATGCGGTATTACAACATCTTGACGATATTGATCAGCTGAATATCGATCAGCTGCTCGAGCAACGACAGCAACGCCTGGCAAACTTTGGTCAGTTTAAGGAAAATTAGCCTGGACCAGACCGCCCCCAAAAGCGGGCAAATGTATGACATTCAATTCTGAAGTTCTGCTTACGCGACTCCGAACCATGACATCCGGTGACCCGCCGCTACGCTGGTTGGTCGCATTTAGTGGCGGAATCGATTCGACCGTTCTTTTGCATGCCCTTGAACGTTGTTGTGAGCAGTTTGAGCAGCCAGTAATCGCCGTGCATATTGACCATGGGTTGCAGCGCGACTCGATAAATTGGGACGTTCATTGTCAGCAGTTCGCCGAAGACCTGGGCGTGCAGTATTTGAGCCGCGCAGTTGTCGTCGCGGATGACGCGGGCGGCGGACCCGAAGCTGCTGCCCGGCAGGCGCGTTATGCGGCGCTGCACCAGTTAGTGCAGCGGGGCGATTGTCTTTTGAGCGCCCATCATGAAGACGACCAGGCCGAGACGCTTTTATTGAACCTTATGCGTGGCAGCGGGTTTGCCGGGATGGCGGGCATTGGTTCGGTACAAAACTTTTCGCAGGGTCGCTTGTTGCGGCCAATGCTTGGCATCCCGACTGCAGCTATTGAAGCCTATGCTGCGCGGAACACACTTTCATGGATAGACGATCCGTCGAATTCTGATACCCGCTTCGACAGGAATTTTCTGCGCAAGGAAATCCTGCCCAGGCTGGCATCGCGCTGGCCGGCAGTGTCTGCGCGGCTAAAGCAAAGTGCGGACCTGGCGGGTGAAGGAAGTGAGTTGCTGAATGACCTTGCTGATCTGGATCTGGAAAATATTGGCAGTTCGGATCGTCTGACTATAAGCGGTCTGAAAAACCTTTCGATGCCACGTCAGCGCAACGTCCTGCGTCGAGCAATTCGCTGTAGTGGTTTGCCGCCGGCACCGGCAACCAGGCTTTATCAGGCCGTCCATGAACTCATCCCTGCACGCCAGGACGCGCAGCCTTTCGTGACCTGGCCTGGCGCTGAGTTGCGTCGTTACAGGGATCATTTGTACGTTCTTGCACCAATGCCTGCAGCACTGAATGCAGCGGGCGGGATTCTGTTGCCGACCGGTGAGGTGCAGCAGCTTGGCGCGGGAATGGGCGCTTTGACTTTGAACGAGGGCAGTACGAGTGGCATCGATCCGCAACTGGCAGAGCAGGGACTTCAGGTGCGATACCGGCAGGGTGGCGAAGAAATCCGGCTTGCGGGGCACGACTTTACGCACAAGCTCAAGAAATTATTGCAACAGGAGGGCATTCTGCCGTGGATGCGCTCGCGTTTGCCTTTATTGTATGCAAACGATCGCCTGGTCGCTGTTGCCGATTTGTGGGTTGCAGCCGACTGTGTATCGACTGAGGGGTACGCAGTGAGCTGGCACGAACGTCCTGCGATTTTTGCATAGATCTTGCGGGCGATTGGTGATCTGTATTGTTATGGTAGCAGTGTTCTGTTAGCTTCTAACACCGTCTTTAATCAAACGACGGGTCTTGATCAGGAGCGGGAAAAACACATTCCCTGGCTCCTTCCGGGTTGGATTAGAATCACGTTCGTGCCATAGCCATAGAGCAACTGGTCGCGGATTCGTGTTTTTATTCTGACCCGTTATTGTTTCCCGCTGTTTTAAATAATTGGTCTTTTACATGACATCGTATGTTTTTATTACCGGCGGCGTAGTGTCATCGCTTGGCAAGGGGATTACGTCAGCGTGTCTCGGTGCCATTCTGGAATCGCGCGGACTGTCCATCAGCATGATGAAGCTCGATCCCTACATCAACGTTGATCCAGGCACGATGAGCCCGTTTCAGCATGGCGAGGTTTTCGTCACCGAAGATGGTACCGAGGCAGATCTTGATCTGGGTCACTACGAGCGTTTCGTCCGCACTACCACCGGGCGGCACAGCAATTTCACCACCGGGCGCATTTACGAGAGTGTGATCGGCAAGGAGCGGCGCGGCGACTACCTGGGAGCGACTGTGCAGGTTATTCCGCATATCACCGATGAGATCAAGCAGAGCGTCAAACGCGGCGCCGGTAATGCCGATATTTGCCTGGTGGAAATCGGTGGTACCGTCGGTGATATCGAGTCATTGCCGTTTCTCGAGGCGATACGCCAGATGGGCGTCGAAATGGGTCGCGATAAGGTTGTCTATGTACACCTGACGCTGGTGCCATACATTGCGACCTCAGCCGAGATTAAGACCAAGCCAACGCAGCACTCGGTGAAAGAGCTTCGCTCAATCGGTATTCAGCCGGATATCCTGGTCTGCCGCTCCGAAAAGGTTTTGCCAGCGGAGCAACGGCGCAAGATAGCGTTGTTTACCAACGTACCGGAAAAGGCGGTCATATCGGCCTATGATGTGGACGACCTGTACAAGATTCCGGAACTGATGCAGGGCCAGGGACTGGGCGATATCGTCGCTGACCAGTTACGGCTTGATCTGCCGCCTGCTGATCTCAGTGAATGGCGCGCCATTGTTGAGGCAAAGAAGAATCCGCAAGCCGAAGTGAATGTTGCCATGGTCGGCAAATATGTCGATCTGCGTGATGCCTACATTTCCCTGAGCGAGGCGCTGCTGCACGGCGGAATCCACACCCGGACCCGCGTCAATATTCATTACTTCGAGTCACAGGAAATCGAGCGCGACGGTGCCGATTGCCTGAGTGAAATGGACGGCATTGTTGTGCCTGGAGGCTTCGGTGATCGTGGTGTTGAAGGCAAAATCAACGCGGTGCGTTATGCGCGCGAGAATAAGGTGCCATATCTCGGTATATGCCTTGGCATGCAGGTGGCAGTTATTGAAGCTGCGCGCAACATGGCGGGGCTGGAAGGGGCCCACAGCACCGAATTCGTGCGTGGTACGCCACATCCGGTGATCGCTTTAATCACGGAATGGGAGACCAGTGCCGGAGAGCGGGAACAGCGCGATGAGGCGTCTGATATGGGCGGTACCATGCGACTTGGTGCGCAGTCTGTGCAGTTGCAGGAGGGGTCACTGGCGGCGTCTGTCTATGGCACTACAGAAATTTCCGAACGGCACCGACACCGTTACGAAGTCAATAACCTGTACCGTGAGCGCTTGGAAAATGCCGGTATCCGTTTCAGCGGGCTGTCTGTTGATGACCTGGTGGAAATGATCGAGATTCCGGACCACCCCTGGTTCATGGCCAGCCAGTTTCACCCGGAATTCAAGTCGAATCCGCGAGACGGTCATCCGCTGTTTACCAGCTTTATCAGTGCGACCCGGCAACACAGCAGCGGCGAACTGCCGCAAGTTGCCGAAGCATGAATCTCGTCGGTTTCGAGGTTGGCGCGGACCAGCCGTTTTTCCTGATTGCCGGCACCTGCGTGGTGGAAAGCGAGGCGAACGCCATCGACACGGCCGGCACGCTCAAGGAAATTACCGCGGAGCTTGGTATACCGTTCATCTACAAATCGTCTTTTGACAAGGCCAATCGCAGTTCTCGCGATGGATTTCGCGGGCCCGGAATGGAAGAGGGATTGCGCATATTGTCAGAGGTGAAGCGCCAGCTAGGAGTGCCTATCCTGACCGACGTCCATGAGGACACACCGCTGGATGAAGTTATCGAGGTGGCAGACGTCCTGCAAACACCGGCATTCCTGTGTCGTCAGACAAACTACATTTTAAATGTCGCTAACGCCGGCAAACCGGTCAACATAAAAAAAGGCCAGTTCCTGTCACCCTGGGAAATGCAAAACGTGGTCGACAAAGCCAAATCCACCGGAAATGAGGACATCATGGTCTGTGAACGTGGATTTTCTTTTGGCTATAACAACCTGGTTTCCGATATGCGCAGCCTTGCTGTGTTGCGCGGTACCGGATGTCCGGTCGTATTTGATGCCACACACTCGGTGCAGCTACCGGGGGGCAAGGGCAGTTCATCTGGCGGGCAACGCGAATTTATCCCGGTCCTCGCCAGGGCGGCGACGGCAGCAGGCGTTGCAGGCATTTTCATGGAAACGCACCAGGATCCGGAAGTTGCCCTAAGCGACGGACCGAATGCGTGGCCGCTTGATAAGATGTACGCGTTGCTGGAGACCTTGCTCGCGATCGATGCAAGCGTCAAAAAAGAAGACTTTCTCGAGGCGGAGTACGGTCTGGGCGTCTGATTGCTAAAGCTGGCGCCAGTAATAATCATTCGCGGCTAAAGCCGCTCCCATATTCTTGCGAAGATCCTGTGGGAACGGCTTTGGCCGCGAATAGACCAGGCATTAACGACATTCATGTGGAGTCCGCCGAGCGGGCTAAACCTCAACGGAACACAAATGACCAAGATTACTAACATCCACGCCAGAGAAATTCTCGACTCCCGCGGCAATCCAACCATCGAAGCTGAACTTCGACTCGAAGATGGCTCCGCGGCGCGAGCCGCAGTACCTTCAGGCGCGTCAACCGGCACCCGTGAGGCGGTTGAACTCCGCGATGGCGACAAGTCCCGCTATCTGGGCAAAGGCGTGCGGCAGGCAGTTGCCAACGTCAACGGGGAATTAAGAGACGCATTGCTGGCTGATAGCTTCGCTGACCAGCGCGCGCTCGATGAAAAAATGATTGCGATCGATGGCAGCGAGAATAAAAGCAGGCTCGGTGCCAACGCGCTGCTCGCCATATCTCTTGCCTTTGCCAAAGCGCAGGCGAATTCAGCCGGTCTGTCTCTTTTCCGCACGCTGGGCGACAGTACAACAATGCCCGTACCGATGATGAACATCATTAACGGTGGCGCGCATGCCGACAACAGTGTGGATATTCAGGAATTCATGATTCTGCCAGTGGGCGCGCCAAACTTCGCCGAAGCACTCCGCTATGGCGCAGAAATCTTTCATGCCCTGAAAAGCGTACTGAGCAGCAAGGGTATGAATACGGCAGTGGGCGACGAAGGCGGCTTTGCGCCGGATTTGCCATCGAACAAGGCGGCGCTGGACACGATCGCATTGGCAATCGAGCAGGTTGGATTTACGCCCGGTAACGAGATATTGCTGGGCCTTGATGTCGCAAGTTCCGAATTCTACGAAAATGGTCGCTACAACCTGGCGTCCGAGGGCAGGGATTTCGACGCTGCGGGATTTTGTGACTTCCTGGCAGATCTGGCAGACGCCTATCCGATCATCACCATCGAAGATGGCATGGATGAGGGTGACTGGGACGGCTGGCAGCTCCTGACAGAGCGTATCGGTGATCGCGTCCAGCTGGTTGGCGATGATCTGTTCGTTACCAATACACAGATCATCAGTCGTGGAATTGAGCAAAAGATTGCAAATTCAGTATTGATAAAACCTAACCAAATCGGTACCTTATCGGAATCTCTTGATGCAATTACTTTATCGGTGGAAGCAGGGTTCAGTGCAGTCGTGTCGCACCGCTCCGGTGAGACCTGTGACAGTACAATTGCAGACATTGCGGTAGGCACGGAAGCGACGCAGATCAAGACCGGGTCATTGTCACGGTCGGATCGCATCGCCAAGTACAACCAGCTGTTGCGCATCGAAGAGGAATTGGGCGAGACGGCAAAATTCGCGGGGCGCGGTGCTTTTTCAGTACCGGCACCGGCGTGAGAGTCATTGGGGTCTGAATTTTGGGTATTCGTTGGATATTGGTCATGTTGGTAATTGCCGGACTTGCCATGCAAGGTAAGCTTTGGCTGACTGACGATGGCTTTCGCAAAACCCGTGATCTGCGCCTGGCAGTCGCCAACCAGAGTGAACAGAACCAGGCACTAAGAGATCGCAATGTAGCCCTGGAGGCTGAGGTCGTAAATCTCAAGAACGGTAAAGAGGCTGCCGAGGAGAGAGCCCGCACGGATCTTGGCATGATCGGCAAATCCGAGACCTTTTATCAGGTCGTTCCCAGCAGCGGTGACAAATTGGTCGCCCGTGTCCCAAAACGCTGACTTTTTCCTGCCTGATTGGCAACGCGTTTATGGTGGTCCCATTTTTCAGGGGCTTATCAAACAATCTACAAGTGACTTCAATGTTACGGAGATGCTTGGTTACGCTTTGAGCGGCGCTGGCGAGCACGATTTTCTGTGGATCGAAAAAGAAGGCGTGAATACGGCCTGGGTCTCTGCAAAGCTCGCCGCTCATGCCGGTGTTCGTGAGGTAGATGTTGGCTACTCCGGCATGAAAGACCGCCAGGCGATTACCCGGCAGTGGTTCAGTATCAGGCGACCAACGGGCGCCGGGTCCGCCTGGGAGAATTTCAGCGAACCGGGCGTAACCATTCTTGAGCAGACCCGGCATGAAAAAAAACTGCGGCGTGGGGCCCACAACGGTAACCATTTCAGAATAGCAATCCGTGAGATGCACGCGGCAGCAGACGCGATCATTGAACGTCTGGAATCAATTCGTCAGGGTGGCGTACCTAACTACTTTGGCGAACAGCGTTTCGGTCGCGGCGGAAATAATCTGGCACTTGCCAGTGCTCTGTTTACCGGTCGACGCCTGAAAAGAAACAAACGCAGTTTCGCCTTGTCTGCCGCGCGTGCGTATATTTTCAACCATATTCTGCAATCCCGTATACGTGATGCCAGCTGGAATACTGCGGTACCTGGTGAAGCGCTGAACCTCGAGGGCACAGGGAGTGTATTTGTCGAGGACGAAATTAACGAGGAATTGCAGGCGCGGCTTCTGAGTCTTGATATCCATCCAACAGGCGTATTGTGGGGCAGCGGCGAGCTAATATCTCGTGACGCGGCGGCAAAGATCGATGCGACTATAGCTCAGCAGTTCGAATCGTTGAGTCACGGTCTGCAGCAGCAAAAGGTAAAGCAAGCGAGAAGAGCACTGAGGCTTGCTGTCCACGACCTGAAGTGGGAACTGGAAGACGATACGCTTTGGCTCGATTTTTGGTTGACCAGCGGGGGCTTCGCTACTTCTGTATTGCGGGAAATTGCGACTCAGGCAAAGGGGACCGATACATGACAATTTATCCGACCCGATTGCTCGATGCGATAGTAATAACGGTGTCAATCTGCCGGAGCGTGAGTTGAAATCTCGATTACCGCGTATGGTGGTCGTCGCAGCGCTGGTAACTGCGGCTGTCGTTATCGGTCATTTGTTGCCAGGGCTTAACGCAACAGAAATTGATCATGAGATTCGCAATGCGCTGCATGTCATAGGCTTCGCGCTCGTCGCCGCTGTTATTTTTGAATCGTTGCGAATGACCGCAGTAAAAGCTGCGTTGATAACCCTGGTGCTTGTTGCAACACTTGGTGCATTGGCAGAGTTCACGCAGAAGTTCGGCGGCAAAGAAATCGATCTGCAGGACCTGTACCGGGATATCGCGGGTGCAATGATTTATTTGTGTGCGCGTACGATGTGGATATGGACAAATACAAAGAGACGCTCCCCGGCTGTACATTTCTTCGCGCGACTGGCGTCTATCGTGCTAGGCATTTTGTTAATCGTACCGCTGGGCTACTGGATCTCCGTCAACGCGAAAATTGCTGCGCAAATTCCAACCATTCTCGACTTTGATGGTCGCTGGGATTCGTACCTGTATGAACCCATCGATGCGGAAGTAAGCCTGGTTGAGTCAGATTTGGATGCCGATGAATATTCAGGTTCGTCTGCTGAATTACTCCTGCTACGCAGGAGCTGGAGTGGACTCAGAATCGCACCGGTCGTGTCCGACTGGTCGTCCTATGAGTTTCTTACCATGCGAGCCGCTATTGTTGGCGGTTACGATAGCAAAGTCGTTGTGCATATAAGCGACGGTGAACATCCCGGCTATCGCATTCAACATCTTGTGGGCGCCCGTGACGTCGGCACGCAATCTTCACTCATTCGGTTTCCACTGCGCGGCGTTGTGGATATTGCTGGTCGTCCGGACCTCGATCCAGCGAATATCACTGCTGTTTACATAATCGGTAAGAGCAAACGCAAAGGCAAAGACAAAAGTGGAGAAACGCGAATGTTTCTGGACGATATAAGGCTTGAATAGCGGTGCGCCTCGTTGTGAAAAAGGAAATTGATTGTCGGATCATTTTACAAATTTAGTTGCTCACACGAATCACTCAACCCGCCAAAAATTTGCTAGTCTTGAGGCACGACAACGCCGGATAGGCGGACAAAAAATTTGCAGCTTATTTTGAAATTAAGATGCAAATGAGAGGAGAGGAAAATGGAGAGTGCCTGGATAAAGGTTTTTGTCCTGACATTGACGCAATGCATGGCGCCGGCCGGGAAAATGGTTTGCCAGATGGATACGGTACAGTATCAGTTCATAGTGGAAGATGATTGCAATCGCGCATTGGCACAAATGATGGATGTTGCTGCTGGCGCTGAAAACGTAATTGTAAGCAGAGAAAATTCGCATTGTCGTCCAGCCGCAGTTGAGGGCGAAGTTTTCTCGAGTGTTGACGATGCAAATGCATTTTTCTCGGGAACTGATGGTTGGGGTGTGCTGACGGGCGATGAGCAGCCTGCCGATTTCACGCAATCCGCACATCAGGATCGACTGAAAAACCTGCACGAGTGTGCGGACGTCGCTGATGTTGCACCTTGCAAAATCGGTGAAATCATCATCGAAGCTGCGGCCGAGACCAAGACTACGGAAGTCTGGCAACACCAGAAATAGGCGCCTCTGCAGTTGACTTAAGGTCAGCCTGACGTTTGCAGATGAAAAAAAATAGCGCCGCTGGCAAATTACGTCGCTATTCCACAGTATGTGCGCAAAATGAGTGGTCTGCGCCTGGATCGAAAACCAGTGCAATAAATTATTGTGTGGCCGGGTCTGGTTGTCATGAGACGGTTAGTAATCGAGGGCTGCATTCCAATGCTGCAAATGAACAAAAGAGTTGTGCCGCTGGTTGAGTACTTTGCAGAGTCAACGACGGCATGCCTCGTAACAATGGTGCAGGGAAATTTCCTGGCACTTACATTCGGCCACTTGTTGATCGCGTCACAAACCGGAGTTATCGCGGGAGCAGTCGCGTCTGTTGCGATATTGCTATCCCGCAGCAACAAGAGCTGGATTATTTCGCTGCTGCTTGGAATTGCTACCGCCGTAGTAGATTTTTTCGTTCACCCCGGGATGTTTGGACCGGTTGCGATGGAGGCCATAGTGACTGGTATCGCTGCAGCCGCGCTTTCCTACCTGGTCGGGATAGCAGTGCGGATGGCCCGCAGGAAGTCGGTAACGGCGGGTTGAATTTTTAGAATGCGAAACGCGAGGCTGATATCCGTTGCGTATGGTATTGAACAGCCTGGACGGTGCCATTAAAAGTCAACGGGTGTCCCGGCCTGGAACATCCGTCAAATCGGCGCAAACATCTCGAATTAAATTCAAGAGTCTATTTGAAGTTCAGTACCCGGACTACTATGTCTGGACTGCGGAATTTCTGCGTGCTGATATGGACGCGGGCTGGCAGCCAACTGGAAACTGCTTTTTCAACAGGCTACAAGTCCTCCTGAAGTAGTACATAAATGGCTCCGGTGCCGCCATCCACCTGGCGTGCTGAAACGAATGCCAGCACCTGGCTCCATTGTCGAAGCCAGCTGTTCACCTTGCGTTTCAAAACCGGGCCACGCTCTCCCGAGCCGAGACCCTTGCCATGAATAATACGCACACAGGTATGACCACGCCTGCTGCTGGCAACGATGAAATCATGCAATGTTTCTTTAGCCTGCGGAATAATCATGCCATGCAGGTCGACTTCGTTTTGCACGCTGTAACTACCGCGGGCCAGTTTTCGCATGGTGCGTCGACCCACTGAGGCGCGCTGGAAGCGCAGGCTGTCACCGCTGGCCGTTTCCGAATCATCGACGTCAGCATGCATACTTTCGTGCATTACCTCGTTTTCGTCCTGGCGAGAGAAACGCGCCCGAGCCGGCGCAACAGTACGCGGCGCGGGCTCCTTTTCCGGCTGGCGCAGTGGATTAGCGTCAGCCATCACACGACGAAACAATCCTGCGTCGTCATCTGTAGCCGGGCGCTCATCCGCTTTTTTTATGTCGTCCCAATCAGTCATCTTATTTTTGTGCTATTGCGCTATGGTGGGGCAGGAACATTGAGTATAGTGAGCGCGGGCCTCAGAGCCAATGCACAGGGACCGCGGCGAGGGGACGGTGATCATTGATTCCCTGGTGCCAGCCGCAAGCGAATAAGATAAACAAATAGTGAAAATTCTGGTGAGTAACGACGACGGCTACCTCGCGCGAGGAATCAGCGCGCTGGCGCTGGCGCTGTCTGATATTGCAGAGGTGACCGTAATGGCGCCTGACAGGAACCACAGTGGTTCCAGCAATTCATTGACACTGCATGCGCCGCTCAGGGTTCACCAGGTTGAAAAACAGCGCTATTTCGTCACTGGAACGCCTTCTGATTGTGTGCATATAGCGTTGACAGGCTTTCTCGATGAAGACCCTGACATCGTCGTCTCCGGCGTCAATCATGGCGCGAATCTCGGTGATGATGTGATCTATTCCGGGACCGTCGCTGCCGCAATGGAGGGGAGATTCCTTGGCCTGCCAGCTATTGCTGTCTCCCTGGTCGGTCAGCATGGTAAATATTTTGACACCGCAGCAAGGGTCGCTGCCGATCTCGTACTCAAACTGCAGAAGGACCCGCTGCCACGCGACATCATGCTGAATGTGAACGTGCCGGATCTGCCCTACGACGAATTAAATGGCGTCCGCTCCACGCGCCTCGGATTTCGGCATCGTGCAGAAAAAGTGGTCAAGAACAGTGACCCGCGGGGCAACACGATTTACTGGATCGGGCCAGCGGGCCCTGGACAGGATACGGGTCCAGGCACTGATTTTGCGGCTATCGAAGACGGAGCAGTGGCTGTCACGCCGTTGAAGGTAGACCTGACACGACACGAGGCGCTGGGCCAACTAACGGACTGGCTGGCTAAATGACGCTTTCCAATCAAAGTGTGCAGGGTATCGGTATGACGTCCGCGCGAACGCGTGACCGACTGGTGATCCGGCTCAAGGAGCATGGCATTCGGTCTGCCGCGGTGCTTGAGCAAATCCGCAATGTACCCAGACACCTGTTTGTGGATGAGGCGTTGGCAAGCCGCGCTTATGAAGATACTGCATTGCCGATTGGCCTCGGCCAGACAATTAGCCAGCCCTATATTGTTGCCCGAATGACAGAGGCTTTGCTGGATAATTTTGATGGCGAGAAGGTGCTCGAAATTGGTACTGGATGTGGCTACCAGACAGCCATACTCGCACCACTCGTTAAAGAGATATACACCGTTGAGCGCATCCCCGAACTATTGCGCAAAACAAAACAGCGCTTACGTGATCTGAATATCTATAACGTGAGGTTCCGCCCAGGAGATGGTTGGGAAGGATGGGCGAAGTACGGGCCTTACGACGGCATCCTGGTCGCCGCGGCAGCCTCAGAGTTGCCACAGAAACTGCTGCAACAACTTGTACCCGGTGGGCGGTTAATAATGCCGGTAGGGCCGCCGGGGAAACAGGATCTGATTATGGTCACGAGGATGGATGACCACTATGAGCAGGTGTCACTGGGTGCGGTAAGCTTCGTGCCATTGGTTAAAGGTAAATAACATACAAAACAAGATGTTGTATATACTACTTCGACTGTATTCTGATGGTCGGACACTGCTGTCACAGCGACCATTCAACCAGAACCGGAACTAATTTTGCGACTATTCGGACCATTGTATGAGCGTGTTATCGGCTGGGCGGCGCATCCGCATGCGGAGCGCTATCTTGGGCTCTTGAGTTTCGCCGAGTCCTCATTCTTTCCCATCCCTCCGGACGTGATGCTGGCGCCAATGTGCCTGGCGGATCGCCAGCGTGCCTGGCGCTTCGCGACAATTACCGCGGTGATGTCTCTTCTGGGTGGGATGGCGGGTTATGCCATCGGCTATTATTTATTCGCCTCGATCGAGCCGTGGATACATTCGATGGGTTACTGGCCAGCCTATTTGCGTGGCAAGGAATGGTTCGATGCCTGGGGTATCTGGGCAGTGTTCATTGCCGGTTTTTCACCGATTCCGTACAAAATATTCACGATCACTGCCGGCGTCGCTGCGTTGAATTTCCCCGCGTTCGTGATCGCTTCACTGCTCGGGCGTGGCGCGAGGTTCTTCCTGGTCGCTGGCCTGGTGGTTGCGGGCGGCAAAGAGCTGGAGGCGGCAATCCCCAAATATGTTGAGCGGATTGGCTGGGGTGTGGTTGTACTGGCGATCGTGATCGGCGGCTACATCACGCTCCGGCATTAGAAAATGGCACATGGCCCTCTGCTACGAGGATTGCAGAAAGTCCGGCTGGTTTGGCTGGTAGTTGTCGTCACGTTGCCACTGACGGCTTGCGTACCTCAGACGCGTGGCTACCATTCGTCGGATGGTTATCACACAGTCCTTTCCGGCGAAACATTGTTCGAGATTGCCTGGCAATATGGCACCGATCACCATGATCTGGCCCGTTGGAACAAGCTCGGAGACGGCTCGCTGATCTATCCCGGACAACAGCTCAGGCTGACACCACCAACAGGCTCTTCGGCTTCCACATCTGCGACGAAGTCGCCTGCGGCGAGTTCGCGCGCGCCGACAAAAAAACCGGCACAACCGTCGCCTGCCTGGGACTGGCCGACGAAAGGGCGCGTTGAAGCAGAATTTGACGGTCGTGCGGGCTACGGGAGCGGCCTGTTGATCAGTGGAAAGCGTGGCCAGGCGGTGCGAGCTGCGGCTTCTGGCCGGGTCGTTTATTCCGGCGGTGGACTAATTGGATATGGAGAGCTTATTATCCTCAAACACAACGACACCTACCTAAGTGCCTACGGGCACAATGCATCTGTGCTGGTAAAAGAAGGCGACACAATAAAGAAAGGCCAGCGCATAGCGGCAATGGGGGAGGGGCCGGGACTGGAACCGCGACTGCATTTTGAGATCAGACGCAATGGTGAGCCGGTTGACCCGCGAGGGTATTTGCCCGCGAGATAATTCGACTTGACGGTCTGACGAGGTCGTAGTTTGCAACTCCCGGAATTAAGGAGAGGAGTTGTATTGTGGGTAGCAAGCATTTCCCTGCAGATTTACCGAACCACCGACAACCTGCCGGCGGTGTCGCAGCACTGCGGCCGAGAGTCGTCAAGACTTCATTGCGACAGAGCGCCACAGCGCCGCGAAAATCTCCCGGTCACGACGCCACCAGCATCTATCTAAAAGAAATCGGTGGGTCCAGATTACTGACCTCTGCGGAAGAAAAAATGATCGCGAGGCGCATTCGCCAGGGTGATGAATCCGCGCGCCATCGTATGATCGAGAGTAATCTTCGGCTCGTTGTGAAAATTGCGCGTTACTACATTAATCGCGGCTTGCCACTTCTCGATTTAATTGAAGAAGGTAATCTCGGATTGATTCACGCTGTGAAAAAATTTGATCCGGAACGTGGCTTTCGTTTTTCGACTTACGCAACGTGGTGGATTCGTCAGACGATTGAGCGCGGCATTATGAACCAGGCGCGCACCGTTCGTTTGCCGATTCACATCGTCAAGGACATAAATTCCGTACTTCGAGCATCCAGATTCTTGCGCAGTGAGCAGGAATATGAGCCGACGGCTGCCGAAATTGCACAGCATATGCAGCGCGATAGCGCCGAAGTTGAACGGCTACTGGCGCTGCATCATCGCGTGACGATTGGATCGACAGGTTCAGCAGGGGTCGAGGACAACAGAGGGCCACTCGAGTCATTGCCGGGCAAAAGTGAATCGGAGCCTGCACAATGTGCGCAAAAGCAACACGTGCATAAAATTCTGGACTGCTGGCTTGAAAAACTTAGCGAAAAGCAGCGGGCAGTCATTGAACGAAGATTCGGCCTGCATGGCTATCGACGTCTGACCCTGGAGCAGATTGGCCTGGAAATCGGCGTAACGCGCGAACGCGTGCGGCAAATTCAGATTGAGGCCCTAAAAAATCTGAAGAACATGATGGAAAGTCATGGTATTCATAGCGACGTAATGCTCGACTGAGCGCACCTACTCAACAATTAAAACCGCAGCGACATTGCGCTCCTCGCTTACCAGGATATTAAAAGTACGGCATGCAGCCGGCGTATCCATCGTTTCCAGACCAATGCCGCGTCTCGCCAGTGCAAAGACAAGTTCCCGGGGCGGTAAGCAGTTGCGCCAGCCGGTGCCAAAAAGAATAATATCCGGTTGATGCGCGAGGGCATCATCAAGATCGGCGATGGTGATCGCTCGCAGGTCCTTTACGTTCCAGCCACGCAATACCTGATCGCGCAACAAAACGACGTTTTCTTTTATGACCTCGTCACCAATCGTTATAGCGCCACGCTCGACATGGCGTACGGTGACAGCAAAAACCGGGTCCTGAGCTACTTTCATTATATTTGCTTCCAGTCCGAATATTTCATGAGAGTCGGTACTCGTGAATTATTCGGGCTAATCAACAGGATGCGTTTGGCGGAGCTCGCAGTTACCATGCAGGCTCTGACCGACATCATACAAAGATGGCGCGGCGGATCAACCAGCAGCAGATTAATTAGAGGAGCCAGCATCGCTGGCTGGCGGGCCTTGGCAAAAACATTCGAAAATCGTCACGCGGTCGTTGTATTGCCCCCAGGTGCCGGCGGCCACATCACCGGGCAAAAGCACAAACGCTGGTTGTCAAAGGGACAGCTGGCATATGCGGCGCCGCGTGAGGAAATATTGATGCGGGTGCTGTCCGTTATCGGCCAGCCTGAACCGAATGAAGGACTTGCGGCACTAAGATTCTGGGGGCAAACCGGTGACAGGTCCGCTGCCTGGATGGCAGCAGCGGATCCTGTTCACCTCGAAGCCACCATGAATGACCTGCGGTTGCACGCGTTGCGTGAGAACGAGGTGCCGGCTAAAGATCTGCGCATATTGTTCGAATACTTACAGCAAATACTGGGCGGCGATAATGACCTCGATTTCGCCTGCCTGGGAACCTGTGGTTATTTGCGCGGTGATCAACACATAATGACTGCCACGGTGTCGTCAGACATCGTTGATCGGTGCAATGTGGATGAATTCATGCCGGACGGGGAGACAACCACGAAATATCACCGTCTGTTAAGTGAGTTGCAAATGGCCCTGCACGAACATGAGGTGAACAATAAACGTGAAGCTGCAGGCGTGCGTTCAATCAATTCCCTGTGGTTCTGGGGTGGCGGTAGCGCACCGGAAAAAGAGCGGCGTCCAATCCCACCCCTGTTTTCGAACGATCCATTGTTCAAGGGCTATTGGGAAAGCTGTACTGGCGTTGTTGATAAATGGACCAGCGATTTTGATCACTGCCTGGATATTGCAACGAACGCTTTTGTCGCTGTTGCGCCGGACGTTCACGATGATACGCGACCGGCGATTCAGGCAGAATACCTCGACAAGCTGCGTTTGCTCCTCCGCCGTGGCCGCCTCAGCAGACTCACCTTGCTGTTTCGCGATGGATTGTCGGTAGAGATTGGAAAGTATGATGTTTTTCGTTTTTGGCGGACTGTGTCGCCGCTACTGCAGGACGTGACACGCAATGACTGAAATCAAAACTCGCCCGACGCGCGCCAGGGTAGTGCCGACCGATGCGGACTGCAGCGGGCTGAGCGATCTTGATCCGGTACTACGTCGCTTATATGCAGCCCGCGGCATTAGTGACCCGAACGAACTTAACTATGCATTGCAATATCTCCTGCCGGTCAGTTCGTTGTCAGGTATTGATGAAGCAGTCGCGCTCCTGCTGCAGCATGTCGATAGCCGAATCATCATCATTGGTGATTTCGATGCGGATGGCGCGACCAGTACCGCACTGGTGATGCGCTGTCTCAGGGATTTCGGTATCAGCGACGTTGATTACCTCGTGCCAAACCGCTTCAAATTTGGCTATGGGCTGACGCCCGAAATTGTCCAGGTGGCGGCCGAGCGCTCTCCGGATCTGCTCATTACCGTGGATAACGGGGTGTCGAGTATCGATGGCGTTGCACAAGCACATAAGCTCGGTATTAAAGTCCTGATTACGGATCATCATTTGCCCGGTGCCGAGCTGCCAGCCGCCGACGCCATGGTAAATCCCAATCTCACAGACAATAAATTTGCCAGCTCAAATCTGGCCGGCGTCGGTGTCGCTTTCTATCTAATGGCGGCCCTGGGAAAGGAGCTGCAGACAGCGGGGCGTGAGGGTGCCGCCAGAATTCCGGCAAAGTATCTTGACCTGGTGGCGCTTGGCACAGTGGCCGATGTTGTGCCGCTGGATCACAACAACCGAATCCTGGTAAACCAGGGCCTTGAACGGATTCGGGCCGGTAAATCTGTGTGCGGAATCCAGGCGTTATTGCAGCTCGCAGGGCGATCAGCAAATCGTATCGTCAGTACGGACCTTGGCTTTGTAGTCGGGCCGAGGCTCAATGCGGCGGGGCGCCTCGAAGATATGTCGGTGGGCATCGAGTGCCTGCTAACTGATAGTCCGGATGTCGCTGCCAGGTTTGCCAGTGAGTTGGATGTGATCAACCGCGAGCGAAAAAACATAGAGGCGAAAATGCGTGAGGAAGCATTTGCAGCTGTCGATGCCATGGAAACGCGAGATTTGCCTTCCTGTATTTGCGTCTACGATGAACGTTGGCACCAGGGCGTCGTCGGCTTGATTGCGGCAAGGGTTCGAGAGCGCTGGAATCGCCCTGTAATTGCGTTTGCGACCGAAGGTGACGGGCAGCTAAAAGGGTCTGCGCGTTCTATTCCAGGTGTTCATGTTCGTGATCTTCTCGAGGCGGTATCGTCATCAAAGCCTGGGCTGGTCGGAAAGTTTGGTGGTCACGCGATGGCCGCCGGCCTGAGCCTCGAGCAGGACAAATTTGCAGAATTCTCTGGCCTCGCCGCGACAAAACTCGACCAGCTTTATCCGCAAGCGGACTTTAGCGGAGCGATACTCACTGATGGTGACCTGCCAGCGGATGCGTTGAACCTTAAATTTGCACGCTTGTTGCGTGAGGGTGGCCCCTGGGGTGCCGGGTTTCCGGAACCGGTGTTCAGCGGTGACTTTGACATAGACGAGCAGCGAACTGTGGGCGAACATCACCTCAAGCTCCGCGTGCGACCCGCCGGCGGCGGCGTTTTTATTGATGCCATTGCATTCAACCAGGCCGGACCCGTTTACCGCGGCGTTGTGCGCCTGACCTATCGCCTCGATGTCAACGAATACCGCGGCTTTGAATCTCCGCAACTGATCGTAGAACAGATCGTCAACATTTCTGCAACTGCGTGATACCATCGCGCGTCGTTATTTATCAGTCAGCAGACCATGGAAACCAGTCAGATCAAACAGCAAATTGCATCCTTGAGCGAACGTACTTCTTCGTTAAGGGGGTATCTTTGACTACGAAGGAAATGCTGAGCGCCTGACTGAAGTCCAGCGGGAACTGGAAGAACCCGATGTCTGGAACAAGCCGGATCGCGCCCAGGCGCTCGGACAGGAAAGGGCACTACTGGAAAAGATCGTTCTCGGCCTTGATGCGCTGACTTCCGGTCTTACCGATGCCGACGAACTTCTGCAAATGGCGGTGGAAGAAAATGATCCCGGCACAGTCGAAGAAGTCGCCAATGACCTTGCAGGCTTCGAGCAACAAATTGGCGGCCTGGAATTTCGTCGTATGTTCAGCGGCGAGCAAGACGCCAGTAACGCATACCTTGATATTCAATCGGGCGCTGGCGGTACCGAAGCGCAGGATTGGGCAGACATGATCTTGCGCATGTATTTGCGCTGGGCAGAGTCGCATGAATTCAAGGCTGAAATCATCGAAGCTTCTGCCGGCGAAGTGGCAGGGGTCAAAAGTGCGACAATTCTTATTGTGGGTGAATACGCTTATGGTTGGTTGCGCACTGAAACAGGCGTACACCGACTGGTTCGAAAATCGCCATTCGACTCAAGCAACCGCCGCCATACTTCATTTGCGTCGGTTTTCGTATCGCCGGAAATCGATGACGACATTGATATCGATATCAACCCGGCCGATCTGCGTATCGACGTCTATCGTGCGAGCGGCGCGGGCGGCCAGCATGTCAATCGTACGGAGTCTGCAGTGCGTATCACGCATCTGCCGACCAATACAGTTGTACAGTGCCAGAACGACCGCTCCCAGCACAAAAACAAAGCCACAGCGATGAAACAACTCAAGGCGAAACTTTATGAGCTTGAACTGCAAACCCGTCGCGCTGAAGCCTCGCTGGTCGAGGAGGGCAAGGCGGATGTCGGCTGGGGCAGCCAGATACGATCCTACGTTCTGGATCAAAGCCGCATCAAAGATTTGCGTACCGGCGTGGAAACCGGTAACACTCAGGCTGTACTCGATGGCGGGCTGGATAGTTTTATTGAAGCAAGCCTTAAACAAGGACTCTAGGTGACAAACGAAACTAACAAAAGGGAAGAGAATGCATTAATTGCGGAGCGCCGTGGCAAGCTCTCTGCGCTACGTGAGGGTGGGAATCCGTTTCCGAACGACTTCCGTCGCAATGCGCTAGCTGAAGAGTTACACCAGAGCTACGGCAAACACGAAGACGAACATTTGCGCGCTGAGGATGTTCACGTAAGCGTGGCTGGCCGCATGATGGTCAAGCGCGTGATGGGCAAATCAAGTTTCATCAAACTGCAGGATCGCACCGGTCAGATTCAGGTACGGCTGGAACGTGATCGACTGGCTGACGGGGCCTACCAGGATTTCAAGAAATGGGATGTCGGCGATATTCTCGGTGCGTCGGGCAGCTTGTTTAAAACCAAAACAGGCGAGTTAACGATCATGGCGGACGAGGTACGGGTCCTGACCAAATCGCTGCGCCCACTCCCGGAAAAATTTCACGGTCTTGCGGATCAGGAAACACGCTATCGCCAGCGTTATGTTGATCTGATCATGAACGAAGACAGTCGCGCTGTATTTCGTACGCGTTCACAGATCATTACTTATATTCGCGCATTCCTCGATTCTCAGGACTATCTCGAAGTTGAGACGCCGATGATGCAAACGACGCCGGGTGGCGCTGTTGCGAGGCCGTTTACGACGCACCACAATGCACTCGATATGCCGCTTTTTCTGCGTGTGGCACCGGAATTGAATCTAAAACGCCTTACGGTTGGCGGCTTCGAACGCGTCTATGAGATAAATCGAAATTTTCGTAACGAAGGCGTATCGACCCAGCACAACCCGGAATTTACGATGCTCGAATTGTATCGGGCGTATGCAGACTATGAAGACTTGATCATCATGATTGAGGCTTTATTGAAAGGCATGGCGCAGTCAGTGTTTGGCGAGTCGACAGTGAATTGTCAGGGGCACGAATACGATTTTTCCAAACCTTTTGCTCGTATGAGCGTTGCCGAATCCATCGCTAAATATAATCCGGATTTGTCTATGGAAAAAATCGGTGAAAGGAGTTATCTCGCTGAGTTTGCCGCCGGGCTTGGTGTCAAGGTTGAAGATAATTACGGTGCTGGAAAACTACAGATCGAAATTTTCGATAAGACAGTTGAATCAAATTTGCTCGATCCAACTTTCATTACCCAATACCCTACCGAAGTCTCGCCGCTGTCCCGCAAGAATGACGATGATCCGTTTGTTACGGATCGCTTCGAACTTTTCATTGGCGGACGAGAAATCGCCAATGGATTCTCCGAGTTAAATGACCCGGAGGACCAGGAAGAACGTTTCCGTGCCCAGGCAGCCAACCGCACTGCGGGAGATGATGAAGCTATGGTCTACGATGCGGACTACATTCGCGCGTTGGAATACGGATTGCCACCGACTGCTGGACTTGGTCTGGGAATTGACAGGCTGGTGATGTTGTTCACGGATTCACCGTCAATTCGCGATGTTCTGCTGTTCCCGCACATGCGACCGGAAACGTTCGACTAATATTTAGACGCCAAAAATAGTAGAACGGCATCGTAGGAGCCCGCCCAGCGGGCGACAAACATTGCAGGGCATGTTGAAAACATGCCCTGCAATGTTTGCAAAACATCAACTCACCACACCCGCTCAAAAAATATTTCTCTTGACGGTGGTACTAAAGATCAAACCTCACCTAACATTCTGCCCGTGATCGTCAACGCAGGAGGATTGGGACAGGCTCCTACGACACGTACGGCAACCCCGCCGGCTCCGCCACCTCACCACCAAGCATCAACGCCTTCTCATGTACCTCCACAGGCGTAACTGCAAGCAAATCCTGACCAGACACATTCACCACTTTGCCTACCGGCCTGTCGCCGTCCATAAGACCGTCACCAACTTCGATTGACTTCGCCTCACAGCGATAGCGCATCAGCCGCCGCTTGCTGCTTCCCAGGTGTTCGGTCCGTGCCACGACTTCCTGGCCGGTATAACAGCCTTTGTCAAAACTGATCGCACCCAGTTTGTCCAGGTTCAACATGTGCGGTGTGTGTTTTTCGCTGTTCTCGCCGCTGATCATTGGCACACCGGCTCGAATCAAAGCGCCATACCAGGCATCTCGCTCAAGGGGGGCATTGCAATCAGTTCGCAGGCTCTCGAGCGCACTTTTTTCTCCGAATAGTTCAACGAATGGCTCCGTTGATGCATATCGAAAAGCGAATATTCCATTCCTGATTATTATGTCGTTGCGTTCGGGTAGCAGCTGGGCGGATTGCAACATCAGCGCGTCTGTATCCTGAATAATCGCCATTCCAGACCAGTCGTCCGCGGATATTTCGAAATGGACGTCGGACCGCATTCGATATTTGCTGAAAAGCTCAACAACTGGCTCCGACATATCCGCTGGGAGGATCATGCCAATATTTTCATTCAACGGAATCAGGCGCATGGTCGTAATAACCCGCCCCCGCGGATTGCAACAGGCTGCTGGCAGGCCCTGCTTCCCGGCAAGCAGGGTAACGTCCTGGGTCAGCTGACCCTGCAGGAACTTAGCAGCATCACTGCCACTCACTGTAATAAGCTTGTACAAGTCGCGGTCTACCTCTGGCATACTCGATGAATGGCCGACGACACGATCACGATTACCGATACCAGCAAAACCGATACCACTAAAAGCAGTGAATCCCAAGCCATTCCAGACGAGCATGATAACGCGGCACGGGCTGCTGGTGGGACCGGCCGGAAAAAAGAAATTGGTGGGCGGGACGGGCCGGACCCAACTCGATATGGGGATTGGGAGAAAGCCGGACGCTGCATCGATTTTTGATGACGAATTCAAGTGCAGAATAAACAAGAACTAAAAGGCAGGAAATGAGCAACCAAGGTCGGCCACTATCACCCCATTTGTCGGTTTACCGTTGGCCAATAACGATGACCCTCTCGATTCTGCACCGGGCGACCGGCGTGGCGCTGTCGATAGGATTGATCGCACTGGTCGTATGGCTCGAGGCGGTTGCATTTGGTGCGTCGTCATATGAATCCCTCAATGGCTGGATGAGTTCAGGAATTGGGCAGATCTTACTATTGGGTTGGTGTTTTTCTTTCTTCTTTCACCTGTCGAATGGTGTCCGCCACTTGTTTTGGGATGCGGGCCGCGGCTTCGAAATAAGCCAGGCGAAAGCATCGTCATGGATGGTTATCGTCGCCACCGTTGTACTAACCGCGGGCTACTGGCTGACTCTGAGGGGCATGCTATGAGTCTTCGTTCGCCGCTGGGTCGTGTACTCGGATCAGGTTCTGCCAATGACGGAACCGAGCACTGGTGGGCGCAACGTGTTACTGCCGTAGCCCTGCTAATCCTCGGTCTCTGGTTTTTGTATTCACTTTTGCAACTCGACGGTTTTTCCCACAGCACAGTAAGTGCCTGGATCGGCCGGCCTTTTTCCGGCGTGATGATGTTGTTACTTTGTTTGACGCTTGCCTGGCATTCCTACCTCGGTGTGCAGGTTGTGCTTGAAGATTACGTGCACGGACCGCTGATTAAAGTGGTGTCGTTGTTACTCAGCCGCTTCGCGCATGCATTCCTGGCAATTGCAGCGGTCCTTGCCATCCTCAAAGTGTCACTGGGTGGTTCAGCATGAGCGACTACGAATTCATTGATCACAGTTACGACGTGGTTGTGATCGGGGCTGGCGGCGCCGGTCTCCGTGCAACTTTCGGGCTGGCTGAGGGTGGCTTCAGCACTGCATGTATTACCAAAGTTTTCCCAACCCGCAGCCATACCGTGGCCGCACAGGGTGGAATCAGTGCTGCACTTGGCAACATGGGTGCGGATGACTGGCGCTGGCACATGTATGACACCGTTAAAGGATCGGACTGGCTCGGTGACCAGGATGCGATCGAATATATGTGTAAGGAAGCGGCGGATGCCGTTACAGAACTCGAGCACTACGGCGTGCCATTCTCGCGTACCGAGGATGGTCGTATTTATCAACGTCCGTTCGGTGGCATGACCACACATTATGGAGAAGGAACAGCGCAACGTACCTGCGCGGCTGCCGACAGAACGGGGCACGCCATGTTGCATACGCTTTATCAGCAATCGCTGAAGCATGATGCGGAGTTCTATATCGAATATTTTGCCGTTGACCTGATTATGGAAGACGGTGTTTGTCGCGGCGTCGTAGCCATTGACCTGGCAACCGGCAGGTTGCATCGGTTTCGTTCGCACAAAGTAATCCTGGCGACCGGCGGCTACGGTCGCAGCTACTTCTCCTGCACTTCTGCACATACGTGTACGGGTGATGGCAGCGCGATGGCATTGCGCGCCGGGCTCGCAGTGCAGGACATGGAATTCGTGCAATTCCACCCGACCGGTATCTATGGTGCCGGTATGTTAATCACCGAGGGTGTGCGTGGTGAGGGTGGCTACCTGACCAATGCTGACGGAGAGCGCTTCATGGAGCGCTATGCACCGAATGCCAAAGACCTTGCATCCCGGGATGTGGTCAGCCGCTCAATGACTATAGAGATAAATGAGGGACGCGGTGTTGGGCCCGAAAAGGACCACATCTTTTTGCACCTGGAACACCTCGGGCCGGACGTTATTAACGAACGACTGCCAGGAATTGCGGAATCTGCACGCATTTTCGCCGGCGTGGATGTGACTAAAGCACCGATACCGGTTTTGCCGACTGTCCACTACAACATGGGCGGTATCCCGGCGAATTACAACGGAGATGTCCTCACGCTGCGAGACGGCGATCCCGAATCTGTTGTTGAAGGATTGATGGCGGTTGGTGAAGCCGCTTGCGTTTCTGTACACGGTGCGAATCGACTCGGTTCAAATTCGCTGCTCGATCTGGTCGTGTTCGGCCGGTCGGCGGCTCATCATTGTGCAGCGACAATGCAACCGGGCGCACGCCTGCGCGATTTATCGGCTGATGCAGGCCAGAACAGTGTCGCGAGAATTGACAAGCTGCGCAACGCGAGTGGTTCTCGCCCGACCGCAGAGATTCGGCTCGAGATGCAAAAAGTAATGCAAAACCATGCGGCGGTCTTTCGCACCGGTGACACGCTTGATGCAGGCGTTGAGCTCCTGCGAACGACGTTCGCCTCCTTTGCAGATGTGCAGGTAACCGATCGTTCGATGATCTGGAATACGGACCTGATTGAAACAATGGAGCTCGAAAATCTGCTGCTGAACGCAACAGCGACGATCGAGTCCGCCGCAAACCGGTTGGAAAGTCGTGGCGCACATGCACGCGAAGACTATGCGGATCGCGACGACGAAAACTGGATGAAGCACACGTTGACCTGGGTCGATAATGAGGGCTCCGTAACATTCGACTATCGCCCGGTACATGCATTTACATTAACGGACGAGGTTGAATTCGTGCCGCCAAAGGCGCGTGTTTACTAATGAATATATCCACGGCAGGAGCAGCAGTTGGCTGAGTTCAGACTTCCGGCAAATTCGCGCATCAGGAAAGGCAGGCATTTTCCTGCGGCGGATGGCGTAGCCAATGTCCGCCGCTTTGTCGTTTACCGATACAACCCGGACAGCGGTGAGAACCCGTGCATGGATACTTATGAAGTAGACATGAACAGCTGCGGACCGATGGTCCTCGACGTGCTGATCAAAATCAAAAATGAGATCGACCCTTCCCTGACGTTTCGTCGCTCTTGTCGTGAGGGTATTTGCGGCTCATGCGCGATGAATATCGATGGCAGCAATACGCTGGCTTGTACGGTTACGGCAGACAGCGTCAAAGGCGATGTAAAAATTTACCCGCTGCCACATATGCCGGTCGTTAAGGACCTGGTACCGGATCTGACCAATTTCTATGCACAATATGCATCGATCAAGCCCTGGTTGCAGACTCGCACGCCGCCACCGCCAGATAGCGAGCGACTGCAAAGTAAAGCAGATCAGGAGAAAATCGACGAACCTGCGGCATGCATACTTTGTGCATGTTGCTCGACCAGTTGTCCCAGCTACTGGTGGAACAGTGACCGTTATCTCGGTCCGGCAGCGTTGCTTGCGGCCTATCGCTGGCTGGTCGACAGCCGGGATGAGGCGACCGGTGAGCGTCTGGATGATCTGGAGGATCCGTTCCGTCTGTATCGTTGCCATACGATCATGAACTGTACCAACACCTGTCCCAAAGGCCTCAACCCGGCACGTGCAATCGCTGAGACCAAGAAGATGCTGGCCGAGCGTCGCCATTAGCAGTCTGTTGAAAATACCATCCATGGTATTTTCAACATCGCAATTCGAACGCCGCTCTTGCGCATCCCTGCGCTCCACGGCATTTGGACATCCTGTCCGGCAACGTGGTTTTCGCATTGCTCACATTTTCAATGGCTTGCAGCCATCGAAAATGACGGTACATCCCTGTACCGTACGCATCTTGTCGAAAAACAGAGTTTTTCAACAAGATGCTAGTCGCCGGTCCGCGGCCGTGAACTCCTTTTCCTGTGAATGATGGTCAACTGCGCTGGCAATGCCGACGAGGAATGCGTGAGCTGGATCAGTTGCTGGTCAGGTTTCTGGAAAACGAGTATCCGTGCTCGAGCGAGGCGCAAAAGTCGGCATTCCGTGAGCTTCTGACGCTACCGGACCCGGAGTTGATCGGCTATCTGTTGGGTGGACAAATTCCTCTCGATGCAAAAATTGCCCATGTCGTTAGCCGTATTCAAAACAGAGCTGGACCCTAGCCCGGGGTTGCGAAAATTAGTTCTGCTATCCGGTGTTGCTGCGCTGCTGGCGGGAACGGCCGTCATCTTGTATCTGCCATTGCCTTTAGCCTGGCGCGGCGCAATAGGTGCTATCTGGATTATTGACTGCGGTCGTGAACTAATTGGGATACAGCGTGGTAATGCCCGCATAAGCCGCCTGCAACTGGATGCAAACGGCGATATTTTCGCCACCAGGCCCGATGGCGGCAGTGAAAGCCTTATCCTGCTCTCGGGCTCCGTTGTGTCGTCTCGCCTGGGCTGGTTCAGGCTGCGATTCCCGGATGGCGCTGTCGGTGCAGAGCTTATGAGCGGCGATCCGCTCCGGGATCCTCGCTGGCAGCGTCTGCAGCTAATCTGGCACATGAGCCGCATTGCTTTTGCATCGAAAAACTGAATTTTTGACAAGAAACGTGTCAAAATCCAGAATAATCAATTAGTTGTGTAGATTTGGCAGCCGTTTTCGTGATTTATACTGCCTCGTTTGCAGCGCAAAACGGCATGGACACTGGAAAGCGGCGAATCACGCGGGCCAAGCTGATACCATCAGCCGCTTCGACCGGCGAGGTCAGATAAATGGTGCAAAGCATCGTCGGCAGGGAGCATGACATTTTGGACACGGGTCACAGTTTCGAGCACAAAACTCAATGATTTATGCGGTTTTCGACGAACTTTCCGGGCCGCTTCCGGTCTATCCGGGAGTTAGTCAGGCATGTTGGTCCCTGAGCGGGGGCAACGTGTATGGCGAGTGAGCCCACCGATGCCCAGCTGGTCCGGCGAGTCCAGAAGGGTGAAAAAGGTGCTTTTGATCTGCTGGTACTGAAATACCAGCACAAAATCGTGAACCTGGTGATGCGTTATGTACGAGACCCAGACCTGGCACTGGATATTACACAGGAGGCTTTTATCAAAGCCTACCGTGCGCTGCCAAGATTCAGGGGTGACAGTGCTTTCTACACCTGGTTGTACAGGATTGCGGTGAATACGGCGAAAAATCACCTGGCTGCGCAGCGCCGACGTCCGATGGATGTAGAGCTGGATATGCAGGACCCGGATCAGTATGACTTGCATGCGAAGCTCAAAGAGACGGATACCCCGGAGGGATTGACGCTGGGCCGCGAGTTACATGCGATTGTGGAAAAGGCGATTGAAGGATTACCGGACGACCTCAGAACGGCGATAGTTTTGCGAGAGCTCGATGGAATGAGCTACGAAGAGATTGCACAAACAATGGATTGTCCGGTTGGTACAGTACGCTCGAGAATTTTCAGGGCGCGCGATGCGATCGGCAAGAAGATAGGCAATGTAATTGATTGACTGATTTTTTTATGGCGTATCAGCGGGCCCTGGCCTGGTGATGCAGGAACGACTGAGTAGAGATTTACGGGCTGCAAGCCCGGTGCGGGGATTTATGAACGACGCTCTAAAAACACAAATATCAGCTTTCGTTGACGGCGAACTACCCGACAACGAATCGGAGTTGCTATTGCGACGCCTGAGCCAGGATACGGCATTGCGAGCGCAGGTCGCTCAATACCTGGCGATAGGTCGACTGATTCGACAGGATGTCGAGGTCCCGGGAATGGACGGCCTTCGCGATCGAATCGCAGCGGCGCTGGGAGACGATCAGGTGCCGGCGCACGAGGAGCAACGCGTGGTTGGCTCAAAATTTATGACGCCTGTCACCGGTGTTGCAGTTGCCGCAACTGTTGCTGCACTTGCTTTGGTTGGTTTGAGTCAGCTTGATGCGTCGATTGGCCCGGACCTGGATAGCGCTGTCGCAATTGATACGGCACCGTCTTACACCGAACCCACTGTGCAGGAAGTATTGGGTAATCAGCCAGATGCACAATCGCTGGAGTATTTTCGGCGCCATGACAATAGCTCGTCGGATCTTGGTACGAATGGTACGCTTACCCGTATGGTGACGTTTGAACTCCGTGAAGGTGAGTTGGTAGAGATTGAACCTGATTCACATCTGCAGCCGGTAACGTCGGATGATGACGTTAAGGACAGCAGTGAAAAAGAGCAATAAGATATTTTCTTTATGAGTGGGAAAATCAACTACGCGACGCGTGCATCCCTGACCACTGCCCTGGTGTTTGCTGTGTTTTCAGCAGACGGCCTTGCGCAATCAAGTCCCGGCGAATGGCTCGATCGCATGTCCGATGTGGCATCAGACATGAGTTACGAAGGCACAGTGATTCGTAACCAGAATGGAACCTCGGATACGCTCAAAGTTGTACGCAAAATTGTCGATGGCGTCGTCAATGAAAGGCTGACTACCCAGGAAGGTAATGGCCTGGAAATCATTCGTGTCGGCAATGAGGTGCATTGCATTCTTCCTGACCAGCAGTCGGTGCTGGTCGAAGAATGGAACAATCAAAGCACTCTGTTTTCGGCGCTGCCTGCCAGTGACGTACGCTACGCATCACAATATGACGTGTCTTTGGTACGCGAGGACCGTGTAGCGGGGCGCTCTGCAGTGATGCTGGCAATTCGCCCGCATGATGAGTTTCGCTTTGGGCACCGAATCTGGCTCGATCAAAAGACCGCATTCCCCCTGAAAACCCAACTGCTGGACGTTAACGGGGAAATCATTGAGCAGGTCAAATTTGCGGAAATCAGTTTTGGCAGCAGTGTTACGCAAAATGTCCTTACTCCGTCGGTCAGCATAGATAGCTTCACCTGGTACAAGGAACCGGCACGATTTAAGGCAGTGGAGGTCGATACGAACTGGACCAGTGTGGATATTCCACCCGGATTCCGCTCATTGTCTGCGAAAACAGAGGTTGAAGACGAATCTGGCACATCGGTGACACATATCGTATACAGCGATGGATTAGCTGATATCTCGGTTTTTATTACGCAGAAAAACGACAAAGATATTATCGGCGCATCAAGGTTGGGCTCATCAAATTCCTACGGCTCGCAGCTCGGAGATTTTCAAGTGACAGCCGTCGGCAAGGTCCCCGCAAGTACCGTACAGCGCATCGCGACCTCGATGCAGCAGCAGTAAAAAAACGCTTCACCAGCGATATCGCACAGGAACCTGGTTCTCCGGGTGTACTATCAGTGTGTTCACACTGTGCCCAGACCATTGAGATTTATGGATAGAGCTTCCGGCAAAATAATATCTGTTTGTGCAGCATCGGCAACCGTATCCGTTGCTGATACCGGTTGCCCGCGTTGTGCTGCCGGTAAAGGCTGTGGTGCGGGTCTGTTAACGGGCAGGTCAGGATCGACCGAAGTCGAGCTGCAACTACCCGCCGGCCACCAGTATCACGTTGGCGACGAGGTCACATTGTCCATCGCCTCATCCAGCCTGTTACGCGCAGCACTGCTCGCTTATGGGCTACCGCTGGCAGGAACTGTGCTGGCATTGACAGTCGGCTGGCTGGCAATGGCGCCGCTAAGCGATCTTGCGGGCGCACTTATCGCCCTGGCGGGTCTCCTGGCGGGCTTTGTCGCGGGACGCAGCCAGTTAAGAAAGGACGACTGGTGCAAGCAATTTGTGCCATCTATAGACAGTCGGAACCATGACGCCGCTGCGCATTTATAGCCGACCCGGCTGCCATTTGTGCGAGCAGTTGCTTGAGGACCTGATGCCGCTGGTTCGCGGGCGACTCGAAATTGAATTTGTGAATATTGATGATGATGCCGATTTGGGCCGGGAATACGGTACGCGAATTCCTGTCATTGAATTCGCGGGACAATTTATCTGCCAATACACGCTTGACGAGAGCGCTATCCGGGCAATTCTGGATGACTTACCGGAATGAGCATTTCACTGGCAGGCCGTGCAAATACTAATGATTTATGCCGCCGAATAACCTGACTCACAAAGTCGACGGAACGTATATACTTCGCCGCTGCAGCGAATCACCGAAGTAATCGCCCATGGAACACATCCGCAATTTCTCCATCATTGCGCACATTGATCACGGAAAATCGACCCTCGCCGACCGTTTTATACAGCTGTGTGGGGGCTTGCAGGACCGCGAGATGTCGGAGCAGGTTCTGGACTCAATGGACATAGAGCGTGAGCGTGGCATTACGATCAAGGCACAAAGCGTGTCGTTGAATTACACGTCTGCAGGCGGTGTCGAGTACCAGTTGAATTTCATCGATACGCCTGGCCATGTCGATTTCTCCTACGAAGTTTCCCGTTCACTTGCAGCCTGTGAGGGAGCGTTGCTGGTCGTTGATGCGGCGCAAGGCGTCGAGGCACAGAGTGTGGCCAATTGCATCACTGCGATCGACCTCGGACTTGAGGTCATGCCCGTTCTGAACAAGATTGATTTGCCAGCGGCCGAACCTGAAAAGGTCATTGCGGAAATCGAGGAAATCATCGGCATAGACGCAACAGACGCACTTAGCGTGAGTGCGAAAACAGGCGCCGGTGTCCCTGAACTTCTTGAGCGCCTGGTTGAAACGATACCGGCACCGCAAGGCGATCCGGATGGCCCCTTACAGGCATTAATAATTGATTCCTGGTTTGACAACTACGTCGGCGTCGTTTCACTGGTACGCATCGTTAATGGCAGCTTACCGAAAGGTGACAAGATCACCGTTGTGTCTACAGGACGTTCATATGTCGCGGACAGGGTTGGCAGTTTTACGCCGAAGATGGAAGACCGGCAATCTCTTTCGACAGGGCAGGTCGGCTACGTCATCGCTGCTATAAAAGATATTTACGGTGCGCCGGTTGGAGATACGCTGACGTTGACCAATAGACCCTGTGCTGAACCGTTGCCCGGTTTTAAACAGGTTCAGCCGCGGGTATTCGCAGGCCTTTTCCCGATCATTTCTGATGATTACGAAAATTTCAGAGAAGCGTTACAAAAACTTCGGCTCAACGATGCTGCTCTGCATTTCGAACCGGAGACTTCAGCCGCACTGGGATTCGGCTTTCGTTGCGGATTTCTTGGCATGCTGCATATGGAAATTGTTCAGGAACGCCTGGAACGTGAATACGGTCTCGACCTGATTACAACTGCGCCGACGGTTATTTTTGAGGTCGCTTTGACCGACGGAAAAGTCGAATACATTGACAACCCGTCGAAATTACCAGCCATTACCGACATTGTTGAACTGCGTGAACCGATCATTACGGCGAATATCCTGGTTCCCGATGCCCATGTTGGAGCAGTAATGAAGCTCTGTATTGATAAACGCGGTGTGCAGAAACACCTGCGCTACCTCGGCGGGCAGATATCGCTCGAATATGAACTGCCGCTGGCCGAAGTTGTGCTGGATTTTTTCGATCGCCTGAAATCGGTAAGTCGGGGTTTCGCCTCGTTCGACTATCATTTTGAGCGCTTCCAGGTGGCGCCACTGGTGCGTCTGGACACGCTCATAAACAAGGAGCGCGTTGACGCATTGTCAATAATTGTGCATCGTGACAAGGCCAATACACGCGGTCGCGACCTGGTGGAAAAAATGCGCAAATTGATTCCGCGGCAAATGTTTGATGTCGCAATTCAATCCGCTATTGGCGGGCAGGTAATCGCGCGTAGCAACGTAAAAGCGTTGCGCAAAAATGTAACTGCGAAGTGTTATGGCGGAGATATCAGTCGCAAACGAAAACTGCTCGAAAAGCAAAAAGCAGGCAAGAAACGCATGAAGCAAATTGGATCCGTAGAAATACCGCAGGAAGCCTTCATGGCGGTCCTGCGTGTTGACAAGTGAGAGTAATAAATTGAATGTAAATCTGGCATTGATATTAACTTTGTTGTCTGCAGCAACTGGTGCTGTGGTTGCGTTCAACCACTTTTATTACGAGAAACTAAGTTCGTCAGCAGACGGGGTGGGCGGGCGCATTCTGGATACCGTTATCGAGTATTCCAGGTCGTTTTTTCCTGTGCTGTTGTTCGTACTAATCATTCGCTCGTTTATTTTTGAACCATTTCGAATTCCATCCGGATCGATGATGCCTACGCTGTTGCAGGGCGATTATATTTTTGTAAAAAAATATACCTACGGTCTGCGCTGGCCGGTCCTTGAAAAGAAGTTCCTCGAGGTCAGTGAACCGAAACGTGGTGACGTTGTTGTTTTTCGCTTGCCCTCGAATACCAGCATTAACTACATCAAGCGGGTTGTTGGTCTGCCGGGGGACACGATTGTCTACCAGGACCATCAGGTGACGGTTAATGGTCGGCTGATGCCTATGGCAAAACATCCGGACACAAAACTGGACGATTCGGGCCTGATATTCATCGAGCAACTCGATGATCGGGAACACGAAATTCGTATTGCTGAGCTCGGAATCCGCTCACGAGAGGGTGTCTACGAGGTCGCTGAAGGACACTATTTCATGATGGGCGACAATCGCGATAATTCTCAGGATAGCCGTTATATAGGTTCTATTCCGGAAACTCACCTGGTCGGTGAGGCAGTCCGTATCTGGATGCATATGGACGGTCTCGAATGGCCTACCTGGAGCCGAATCGGGAAAAAGATTCAATAATGAGGTGCAAGTCACTGATTTTAGCCTTAAAATCACCGAAAATTTCATTCGGTAATGAATTTTCTGGCGTAACTTGATGAATCCTGGAGTGAAACAGATGAACGGTCGCGGCAACCGCAGAGTCAATCTGGCACGACGTTTCTTTCAAGACGTGGGCCTCGGTGGACGATCGGTGCCACGAGACGACGGCATGACCACCCTTGGCATCATGATTCTTGTGGTTTTCATCGGTTTGTTCGCCTTCGGCGGGCTACGCATGGTCCCTATTTATCTGAATTATATGAAGATTGTCGGCGTCATTGACGGGGCATACGAAGAATTCGATAGCCAAAATCCTTCGCGATCGGCTATTCGCAGGTCGATCCAGCGCCGTTTTGATGTTGATAGTGTTTCCATCATTACCGCCCGTGACATCAAAGTAACCGCAGACAGCGGCGGCTTTCTGGTTGAGGCTGTCTACGATCATACTGTGCCCTTCATTGGCAATATTTACTTTACTGCCAAGTTTGACAAGAGAGCTACGATTCGTCGCTGAGGGCATGTCACGATCAGGATTGGCCCTGTTCAGTAATGGTTGCAACCCAAACACCCACCGGCGACGAAAACCACTATAATTGCCCGCCGGACCTGCCCTAATCTGAGCGACTAATTTTGGACAAAGCCACCACCTGGCTGAAGACTTCGCTGGCCTACACCTTTGCGGATGAGCAGCTGCTACGGCAAGCACTCACGCACCGCAGTGCGCATGGCCCAAACAACGAAAGGCTCGAGTTTCTGGGTGACGCTGTATTGCAGATCATCGTTTCACAAATCGTATTCAGCGATAAGCCTGAAGCCAGTGAGGGTCAGCTTAGTCGCCTGCGATCATCCATCGTTCGGGACGTGACCCTGGCCGAAGTGGCATTGTCGCTGGGCGTCGGTGAGCACCTTATTCTTGGCTCAGGCGAGAAGAAATCGGGCGGGCATCGACGTGAGTCAATTCTCGCCGACACTCTCGAGGCGATATTTGGCGCAGTTTATCTCGACGCGGGCTTCGATGCTGCGCGACAGGTTATTTGCGCTGCCTACGGGGATCGACTGCAGAATATGCCGGACGGTGCAGATCTTCGTGATCCCAAGTCGCGTCTGCAGGAATTGCTGCAAGGCCGGGGGTTGGCGTTACCGGTTTACTCCGTGAAAAATGTCAGCGGCAAAGCCCATAAACAGTCGTTCGATGTCAGTTGCAATATCCCGGAGCTTGACTGCACAACTTCAGGCTATGGCTCAACGCGCCGCGACGCTGAACAGGAGGCTGCGCTGACGATGCTCGAAAAAGTCGGCAAGAATCAATAATGGATGAGAAAGATTTTCGTTGCGGGTTTGTAGCGGTCGTTGGTCGCCCGAATGTCGGCAAGTCGACTCTGATCAACACTATTCTTGGTAGCAAAATCAGCATCGTTACACCGAAGCCACAGACCACCAGGCACCGCATTCTTGGCGTTGATTCGCATGACGCATACCAGACGATCTACATCGACACGCCCGGACTGCACCGCAAAGCCAGGAAAGCAATGAACCGTCTCATGAATCGCACGGCGGCCAACGCGCTCATCGATGCCGACGTAGTCATGTTCGTCACCGAGGCCAACCGTTGGACGGCAGAAGATCAGGATGTTCTGGAACGATTGCAGACTACATCCGCACCAGTGATTGCGGTGATGAATAAGATCGACAAAGTTCATCCCAGGGAAATGTTGTTGCAGGTACTTGCCGAGATGTCAGCACGCTACAAGTTTGCAGAAGTTGTGCCGATATCCGCAAAATTGCGCGACAATGTGGACAGACTGGTGGCGCTTGTGCCGGGCTTTTTGCCCGAGTCGCCGCCACTTTTTCCGCAAGAGATGATTACCGATCGCAGTGAAAACTTTCGCATAGCGGAAGTGGTTCGTGAAAAACTGACTTTGGCTCTGCGCCAGGAAGTCCCCTACGGCTTAACGGTGCAAGTAGAACGATTCGAAAGAGATGAAAACGGTATCGCTATCAATGCAATTATCTGGATCGATCGTGACAGTCAGAAAGGTATTGTGGTCGGCAAAGGTGGCAAACTTCTGAAGAAAGTCGGGCGTGCGGCGCGCCTCGAGCTAAAAGCCGAATTCGGTGTTCCGGTTCATCTGGAACTGTGGGTCAAAGTTAAAGACAACTGGTCCGACAATGAGAAGGAATTGCTTCGTCTCGGCTACGAGACTTTTTAGCCCGAACATTTCAAGAGTGCCGGCTTCCAAAAAGGAAAACGATAGATGATTCACATGGTTCGGAGCGTATTGGAGCCTGCCGAAGCGTCAAAGTTAACGCCTGCCGGGCTGTCGCTTCCTGTGCCGGCACAGCGCGCCCGATCCTGCTCAACACGTAGTCCCCGCTACGTCTCTCGCACGATCGAACGCGCTGCACTCGGCACAGAAAGCGGCAGTCCCGTCCACTCATGAAGTATTCGGGCTAATATGCAGACCAGCAAACGAGTATTCAATCAGCCGGCCTGGATATTGCACCACCGACCTTTTCGCAACACCAGCCGGATTCTCGATATTCTGAGCCTGGAATACGGTCGGTTGTCATTGGTGGCGAGGGGCGCTCGCTCGGCGAAATCGAAGTTGCGCGGATATTTGCGCCCATTTACACCACTGCAGCTGTCCTGGGTTATTCGTTCTGATCTTGGCACCTTGACGGGTGCTGAGATGAATGGTGCCCCGATATCGCTCACCGGTGATGCACTTCTGTCCGGCTATTACGTGAACGAGCTATTGTTGAATCTGTTGCACCGGCATGATCCGCAACCTGATATTCATGCCGCTTATGCCAGCACCGTTGCAGCACTCGCGGGAAGCAACAATATTGCGGTGACCTTGCGCCACTTTGAAATCGAATTGCTGCGGATGCTTGGCTATGCGCTCAATCTCGATCATGATACGGAAACACAAGCTGGACTTCGTCCTGAAATACAATATGAATACAGGGTGGAGCAGGGACCTGTACCGGTGCATGATCGTGAGGGCCCGATGATTTTCACGGGCGAAGAACTCGCCGCTGTGCAACGGCAGGATTTTTCGGAACCTGCTGTGTTAAGAAATGCCGGCAGGTTATTGCGGCACGTTATTGCCTATCACCTCGACGGCAAAGAGCTCAATAGTCGTAAAGTTATGCGGGAAATCCGCCGCGCGACTTAAATAAGACAAGGCTTCTGCAGTGCAAACAAATACAGACCTGCTTCTCGGCGTAAATATCGATCATGTAGCGACCTTGCGCCAGGCGAGAGGCACCCGCTATCCGGATCCTGTGGAAGCCGCACTGATGGCAGAACAGTCCGGTGCGGACAGCATCACCTTGCATCTGCGTGAAGACCGGCGGCATATCCAGGACGAGGATCTCAGCCGCCTGAGTAACGTGATGCAGACACATATGAACCTGGAGATGGCGGTTACTGACGAGATGATCAGGATCGCATCAACTATCAGGCCGCAGGATTGCTGCCTGGTACCGGAAAAACGCGAGGAGCTGACCACGGAAGGTGGCTTAGACGTCGCGGGGCAAAAAGACAAAATCGCGGCTGCCTGTGCAGAGCTCGCGGCAAATGACATTCGGGTATCGCTGTTTATAGACCCTGAACCAGACCAGCTCGACGCTGCCCTGGCCGTTGGCGCTCCGGTTGTGGAGTTGCATACCGGGGCGTTTGCAGATGCCAGCGGCGCACAACAGAGTGCAGAGCTAAAGCGCGTAGTGGACGCTGCAGCTTACGGGCACGGGATCGGCCTGGTCATCAACGCCGGGCACGGACTACATTGCGAAAATGTCACACCGATAGCGCGAATTCCGCAACTGGTTGAACTGAATATCGGTCATGCCATCATCGGACGCGCCGTTTTTGTTGGATTGCCAGCCGCAGTGAGTGAAATCAAGGCGCTGATGAACGACGCCAGGAAACCCTGATGATATTCGGCGTCGGCACAGATATCGTGGAATTGTCGCGTATCCAGGAAACGTATAATCGCTTTGGCGATCATTTCGTCGCGCGCCTGTTGATGGATGAGGAGCGCGAACTCTTCGAGCGCAACAAGTGGCCGGTACGCTTTCTTGCGATGCGCTTTGCAGCCAAGGAGGCGACCGTCAAGGCCATGGGTACGGGCTTTGCGCATGGGATGTGGATCAGGGACGTTGGCATTATTAACAACGACTGGGGCCGGCCTGAGGTAATCTGGTCAGAGCGGGGGCAGGGCGTTTGTGAGCGCCTTGGAATCGGTTCCGGCCACGTCAGCCTGAGTGACGATGCCGGTCTGGTGATCGCTTTTGCTATTGTCGAACAGGCCCAATCCAATTCATAAAAACTTTAAGAAACTATCGTAATGCATTGTTTTTCCTTTGATATTGAGACGATTCCTGATGTTGAATTCGGGCGACGCATGTGGGACCTGGAGGGCCTGTCAGATGAGGACGTAGGCACTGCAATGTTCTTCAAACGACAACAGGCGACCGGTAATGAATTCCTGCCATTACACCAGCAAAAGGTCGTCGCGATATCCGTGGCATTACGCAGCGGCGACAGCTTCCGTGTCTGGACGCTGGGTGATAAGGAGGCAGACGAGGCGGAGATAATTGGTCGTTTTTATGCGGGGATCGAGCGATACGCGCCGACACTCGTCTCCTGGAACGGCAGCGGCTTCGACCTTCCCGTGCTGCATTATCGTGCACTGAAACACGGCATCCAGGCACCGCGTTACTGGGAGACCGGTGATAATGAGCGTGAATATCGCTACAACAATTATTTGGGTCGATTTCACTGGCGACACGTCGACCTGATGGACGTGCTGGCCGGCTTTCAAATGCGTGGCAGGGCAAGCCTGGACCAGATCGCAGTGATGCTTGGTTTTCCCGGCAAACTTGGCATGAGCGGTGACAAAGTCTGGCCATGCTGGCTGGAAGGCGGGATCGATGAAATACGCAACTACTGTGAGACCGACGTCCTGAATACCCACCTTGTGTACCTGCGCTTTGAATTTATGCGCGGCAACCTGGATGAAAAGGGTCTGCAACGCGAGCTGGAGCTCGTTCGCTCAACGATTACCGCGATGGATCGGCCGCACCTGAACGAGTTCGCGGCAGCCTGGCCAAAAGAACGGCTCGAATAATTCACGAGTGGCGGCTTCCAGCAAGGAAAACGGTATATGACTCAAGCAGATCAGTGTTTCCCGGCTGTTGCTATGGCGTTAAGGTATGCGCCTGCCGGGCTGTCGCTTCCTGTGCCGGCACATCGCGCCCGATCCTGCTCCATACGTAGTCCCCGCTACGTCTCTCACACGATCGAACGCGCTGTACGCGGCACAGAAACCGACAGTCCCGCCCACTCATGAAATATTCGGGCTAGATAGATGGCAAAGCGACGCGAACCAGAGACGGCTCAGATCGAGTCGATGACCCACGATGGTCGGGGCATTGCTGCCGTTGACGGCAAAAAAGTATTTGTCCCCGGCGCATTGCAGGGCGAGTTGGTGCGCTTTCAGCGGCGCAAACGCCGCAGGAATTTCGACGAGGCCGAGCTACTGGAAGTGCTGGAACCCGCCAGCCAGAGAATTGAGCCGCGTTGCGCTGCATTTGGCACCTGCGGTGGCTGCTCGCTGCAACATGTCTCTGATGACGAGCAGCGTGAAATCAAGCAAAGCGCAGTGGCAGACAGCCTGCAGCGGATCGGCCAGGTAGAACCGCAGGAATGGCTGGCACCGATCTGTGACGACTCTGCCGATGGCAGCTGGCATTATCGTCGCCGCGCCCGACTGGCCGTAAAGGATGTCTTTGCAAAAGGACGCGTCCTGGTGGGCTTTCGTGAGCGGCACGCCCCGTTCGTTACTAACATGCACCGTTGCGAGGTGTTAGCGAAACCGGTCGATAGTCTGCTTGATCCATTGAGCGAACTCGTTGAATCCTTAAGCATTCGCAGCAGGTTGCCGCAAATAGAAGTGGCTGTCGCCGACAATGTAACGACACTCGTTTTCAGAGTACTCGATCCACCAACTGATGAAGACAAAGCGCTGTTGTTCGCTTTTTCCGACGAACATAAAGTACAGGTATCACTACAAAGTGGCGGCCTCGATACCATTGAAGCCTTGCAGCCGGGGGCTCCGCACTTGCCGCTGACCTACGCCCTGGAAGATTTTGACGTTGAAATAGAATTCGAAGCGACTGATTTTATCCAGGTCAACGGTCGCGTTAATCGTCTGATGGTGGCAGAGGCGATTCGCCTGCTGCAAGTGAGTGGCGAGCACCGGGTACTCGATCTGTTTTGTGGCATCGGCAACTTTTCGCTGCCGCTGGCGCGGCACGCCGGTCACGTACTCGGCATAGAGGGCGAGGTGCGCCAGGTTGAGCGAGCGCGGCAGAACGCATCACGGAACAATATTGATAACTGCGAATTTCGTTGCGCGGATTTAAGTGTCTTCAACGATGAACGCTGGCACAGCGAAAGCTGGGATCGTGTTCTGTTGGATCCGGCCCGCAGCGGCGCCCAGGAACTGGTCAGCAATATGGGCAGGATTGGTGCAGAGCGCATCGTTTACGTGTCCTGCCATCCGGGAACACTTGCCAGGGATGCGGGTATCCTGGTGCGCGAACAGGGCTATAGCCTCGAGGCGGCCGGAATAATCGATATGTTTCCGCATACAGCGCACGTTGAATCCATCGCTGTCTTCCAAAAAGTCAAGTAAAACAAATGCTTACAAAAATCCCATCAATCGCATGAGGGTTAACCAGCAAGCTGCTAACCTTAGGAGATGGCACTGGGACCCGTAATGCTCGATATCGAGGGTTTGGCGCTTACCTCGGCTGACCGCACGCTGCTGCGCGAACCCGCGGTAGGTGGCGTTGTGCTGTTCAGCCGAAATTATGAATCGCCAGGACAGCTTGCAGATCTCGTCTCTGCAATCCGGGCCGTTCGCAGTCCGCCATTACTGGTTGCTGTCGATCATGAGGGTGGTCGGGTGCAGCGCTTTCGTGAGGGTTTTAGCGAAATTCCTCCCATGCGTCAGCTGGGTCGACAGTACGATAGCGATCCTGCAGCTGCGCTGTCACTCGCGAAGTCGGCCGGCTGGTTGATCGCCTCTGAATTACGAGCGATGGATATCGATCTCAGTTTTGCGCCCTGCGTGGATATTGACTGGGGTGTCAGCGAAATAATCGGTAATCGCGCTTTTCACAATAAGCCGGACGTTGTCGCCGAACTGGCCGGATCATTTGCACTGGGGCTTCGCAGTGGCGGTATGGCGGCGATAGGCAAACATTTTCCAGGCCATGGCGCAGTCGTCGCCGATTCTCACAAGGCACTACCCATTGATCGTCGGAGTTACGGCGATTTGCTGGACGATATGCAGCCGTATGACAGAATGATCCGCAAGCGGCAGTTGGCCGGCGTAATGCTGGCGCATGTTGTATATGCAGAACTGGACCCGGCACCCGCTGGATTTTCTTCCTACTGGATCCAGAATCAGCTGCGCTCTCAACTGCGCTTTGATGGTGCCGTCTTTTGCGATGACTTGAGTATGCAGGCGACGATCAGCTTCGGTTCAATGCCGACACGGGCCAGGCTGGCGCTGGAAGCCGGCTGCGACATGGTGTTGGTGTGTAACGACCGGCCGGCTGCGAGCGCAACTGTTGCAGCTCTGCGGGACTACTCGAACCCGCTTTCCCTGGTGCGCCTGGCGCGCCTGCATGGAACCGGCCACGTAATGCGCGAATCTTTGCTCTTAAGTGAGGAGTGGCAAGCGGCAACTGACCGGCTGCATCACTGGCTGGACAGACCGGAACTCAAGCTGGATGCCTGAATAAAAAATTGCTATTGCGATGCCGTTCTTTGCAGTTGCTTTCCGGACCACCAACCGATTGCGGCACAACAAATTCCAAACAGTGCGCCGACAACTCCGTAGTAAACGCCGGCTTCGCCAATCGACATACCGCCGCCGACCAAATCCAAAGATATTCCGCTATAGGCACCGACCAGTCCAAGGGCTGCGCCAGCGTAACCGAACTTTTGCCCGCGCCGATTGGCGACAGCGGTTTCAACTGCGTCAGTGTCTACATCCAGATCGGTAGCGTTAATTTCAAATGCGGATGCCAGTGCCTTTTTCGATTCCAGCGAACTGCTTCCGTCTTTCTCTATTCTTTGCACGGTACGTAAGCTAATTCCGGCAATGGCCGCAAGTTGATCCTGCGACCAGGATCGCTGCTTGCGAAGTTTTCTAACCATTTCAAGATTAATCATAATATCCATTATAGGGTCCATTGCTTTGGGCTGACAAGAAGGTGATTGTCGTTCGCAACGCCTGGCGCAGACAACGTCATTCACGTGACAATCGTGTGACAGCGATACGCCAGGCGGCCAGTCCCGGACTTCCTGTAACGACAACTCGCGATCCTCGTTTCTCCTGTAGTCCGTCCCGACGGTCGATCGCGGCGGCATCCCCATTCGCGGCTAAAGCCGCTCCCACAGGTGGGCGTGGGGCCTGGCAGAATGACTCTATTGGCGTTGTGCTGTGGGAGCGGCATCTTGCCGCGATTTCTTCACATTTTCGTCATTTAACCAGCCAGTATTTCTTTTTTGCCAACACAAATTTCCAGGAATTATCTGCAAGCGGGTAGCCCTTAGCCCGGAATATCAATCGTTATTGGAATGAAGTCGGCCAATAACGCATCAACCAAATGGCAGCTAATCCGCTATGCCGACACGAAACAGTTCTGATGTTGTCTGTATGATCGACTTTTAGCGCACATTTTTAAGCGGGATTAATCAGTGGCAAATGAAGAAAAACGATACGCCATTATCGCCGGCAGCGGGCTCCAGGAAATGTCCGGTGACTCAGCCGGGCAGAAAGTCACGACGGAATACGGTGAACCATCGAGTTGCATCCGCCAGCTGAGCTATGGCGACCAATCAGTGTTCCTGCTGTCGCGACATGGTGATGAACATTTTCTGCCGCCGCACGGGATCAACTACCGTGCAAATATCAGGGCGCTGCAGCAGCTCGGGGTGGACTGTATCGTCGCGTTAAATACGATCGGAGTCATCACTGCCGGATTGCATCCTGGTGAGCTTGCGGTGCCAGATCAGATTACCGACTATACCTACGGCAGGGATCACAGTATTTATGACGGTAGCATCCGGCTCGATCACATTGAATTTACCGAGCCATTAACGGAGCATTTGCGTCATGCATTGCTGGCCGCTGGTGCAAGCGCCGGGGTTGCCGTTCACGATGGCGGCGTTTATGCGGCGACACAAGGGCCGCGTCTGGAGACAGCGGCAGAGGTGGACAAACTCGAGCGTGATGGTGCTGATTACGTTGGCATGACCGCAATGCCTGAGGCGTCGCTGGCGATGGAAATGGGTATGGAATATGCGTGCCTGTCACTGATCGTCAACTATGCAGCGGGGCGCAGTGAAACTTCGATACACGCGGACCTCGAAGCGAGTACGATGGCGGCCAGAACGAAGGCCAAGGCCGTCTTAGCTCAATTTTTTCGCAGCTAGGCCATACCTGTTGTATAAGACGGCCTTCGCAGCGGAGCGTGTAGAAACATGAAGAAATTGCAGGCGAAAATTCTGCAACAGGTTATCGCCGATTCGGCGGAAGCTGTGCTGGTCGCGCAGATAGACCATCCCGATTGGCCCGTTGTATTGTGCAATGACGCGTACCAGGCGCTCGCCGGTGATGAAGAAGTGCTTGAAAAGCCGTTTGCCGATGTTGTGGAGCACATAGTCGGACGTGACCTCGCGCTTGAGATCAGCGAAGCCGTAAGAGCACGCCATGAAACAAGCATCGCAGTTGAGCTTGACGGTTGTGATTACCTCCTGCTCCTTAAGCCGCTAACCACAGGTAAAGACGAGAGCACCAACTACTATGCCGCCTATTGGCGTAGTGGATCGGGATCTGTATATCCTGCTGATGGCAACATTCAGGAGGAACTCCTGAAGGCCAAAAGACGAATTCGCGATTTATCGCGGGATGATGCTGTAACCGGCCTGCTGAATGAGAATTCGTTCAGGGAAGTGCTCGCGCATGACTGGGCAGTTGCAGCCCGAGAGAAGTCTTCACTGGCGCTGGTGTCGTTCACCCTGGTCGATTTCGATGCCTACCTCGAAGTGTTCGGCCGGCATGCTACCGATTCATGTCAGCGGCGCGTGGCCCAGGCTATTCGGCGCTGTTTGCGGCGCGCCAGTGACGTAGCGGCTAGAATTAATAGTGGCGACACAGACAGAATGGTCGTTTTGTCACACGCATCCGACGAAGAGAGCGTGGGCGAGTTCGCGACAAAGATTTCCGCTGCGGTGCGCGGGCTTGGCCTGCATCATCCACGTTCCAGGGTGGCAAAATTTGTGACGGTCTCCTACAGCACCAGCGTCATGCAGGCCGAGTCTGACGACTCTAACGCCAAAGATTTCCTGAACAGCGTTCTGCAGGACTAACTAATTGCCAACACTGTCGACCGGCAGTCCTATGGACTCGATTTTCTGTGCGATTTCCTCAACGCGTGTGATTTTTGCCAATACACCGAATTTTGGATGATCGTAGTAGCGCAATTCACCATTCCTGACAATGCGGTCTTCTGCGATTCGATAATGAATGGGCGCAGATTGAGGATCCTGTTCGTCGCCAAAAGCGTAGTCGGACTGCCTGCGGTTATCGCCGTAGGACGGAGCGCTATCGGGAGCGCTATCATATGGATCGGGCCGGGCTGTTTTATCATCCAGCGCCAGATCGACTACAAGGTGCAGGTAGCGACTGAGATACAGCGTGACGGTCCCGTTGAGTCGCAGCGGTGAATTCCCGAGTCGCCGCAGTTTGATGGGTGTCGTCAGGTCCTTCTCAAGCGTTTCCTGGCTCCAGGCGGTACGCACTAATGGCGTATAAGCGTCCAGTGCGACCAGCTTGTCATATATTTTATCAAGCACATATGCCGATGGATCAAGAACCTTGAGGCCTGTTTGCTCGTGGGTCGAAATTTCGTTCAGGATGAGCTCTTCTCCGGTAAACGGAGGCGGCACAACTTCTTCCTCATCCTCGGTTTGCGCATCAATCACCTGCGGCATCGATGCATTAATCTGTTCTTCATCGGCAGGCTCTTGCAGCGGAAATTCCATTAACAACTCGTCTTCCACCGGTACCGCGTCTGGCGCGAAAAGTTCGGTATCAGTTGCACCGCTATCGTTGTACTCGAACACGATAAGCTCAACGGCGTAGCGCCGAATTTCCTCAACCTCTTCCTGAGGAGCCAGGTCAGCGGGATTACCCACCTGTTGCGCCAGGCCAATGACAGAAGCCATAGCAAGCGATACACCAACCGCCAGACGCCGCTGCCAGCCGGAGTTTGCAATTACTTGTACAAGCCCATCAAGTGTCATTCATTCTTCCCAGTACATCCGTCCTGGCAATCTGTCGAAAAACAGAGTTTTTCAACAGGCCGCCAGGTATCAACCTGTCATCGCCTTGATTTCGACATCATTCGGCGTGAGTTTATCCAGCAATTGCTCAACTTGTTTGAAACGCAAAGCGCGATCAGCGAGATCCAGTCGGAACTGTAGACGATGTGCGCCCTGCATACGATAGATTTGACCCTCATTTTGCACCAACTTCACCAATTCGAGGGGGTCCGCTCGGGTCTGATCACCGAAAACCAGGTAGCCACCAGCGTCGGATGCATCGATTTTCTCAACACCAAGCGCGACAGCTGCAAGCTTTATGGCGGCAATCTGCATGTAATTTTTGGCCGCATCCGGGAGCAGGCCGAAGCGGTCGATCAGTTCCACCTGCAGGTCGCGGAGCTCGCTCTTCGATTTGGCGCCGGAAACCCGCTTGTACAGAATCAGGCGCAGGTGAACGTCCGGCACATAGTCATCTGGTAACAGGGCAGGCACATGCAGGTTGATTTCAACACCCGCATTCAGCGGTTTGTCCAGGTTTGCAACCTCGCCACGTCGCAGCGCTTCGACGGCACGTCCCAGTAATTCCGTGTACAGAGAAAAACCGATTTCCTGAATTTGCCCGCTTTGTGTATCGCCCAGTAATTCTCCAGCGCCGCGAATTTCAAGATCGTGAGTTGCCAGCGTGAAGCCCGAGCCAAGTTCCTCCAGGGAGTCAATTGCCTCGAGTCGTTTTATCGCATCCGCTGTCATTGCCGCCCTTGGTGGCGCGACAAGATAAGCATAGGCACGATGATGCGAACGTCCGACCCGACCGCGCAACTGGTGCAATTGCGCGAGCCCGAAACGATCGGCGCGGTTTATGATGATTGTATTGGCGGTCGGTACGTCGATGCCACTTTCGATGATCGTCGTGCACAGTAATACATTGAACCGCCGATGGTAGAAGTCGAGCATCACCTGTTCGAGATCACGTTCGCGCATTTGTCCATGTGCGACTCGAATATCCGCCTCGGGAATCAATTTCTTCAGTTTTTCGGCAATATTCTTGATGTCCTCGACACGATTGTGAACGAAGAAAACCTGGCCACCGCGCTTTATTTCACGCAGACACGCTTCGCGAATGACGACATCGTTCCACTCGCTGACAAAAGTTTTTACCGACAATCTGTCCGCTGGCGGCGTGGTGATCAGCGACATCTCGCGGAGTCCGCCCAGTGCCATATTAAGCGTACGTGGTATCGGTGTGGCGGTGAGCGTAAGTACGTCCACCTCGCTGCGCAGAGATTTTATCGCCTCTTTATGGCGTACACCGAATCGATGTTCCTCATCGATAATGATAAGTCCGACGTCCTTGATATCCTTGGTGTGTTGCAACAAACGATGCGTCCCGATGACGACATCAATGTTGCCTGAGCGAAGGCCCGCGACGACATCCTTTGTTTCTTTCGCAGAGCGAAATCGAGAGAGGACTTCGACGCGCACGGGCCAGTCGGCGAAGCGATCCTGGAATGTCTGGCCGTGCTGCTGGGCGAGGAGGGTGGTCGGTACCAGTATCGCAACTTGCTTGCCGCCGTGAACGACCGCGAAAGTTGCACGCAACGCAACTTCTGTCTTACCAAAGCCTACGTCGCCACAAACAACACGATCCATCGGACTGTCTGAGCCAAGATCGGCCAGCACTTCATCGATCGTTCGTGCCTGGTCGTCGGTTGGCTCGAACGGGAAGCCGCTCTCAAAGGCGCGATAGTCAGCCTCGGACCAGCGAAAGCGATATCCGGCTGCGGCTGCTCGTCGAGCATAAACATCAAGAAGCTCGGCAGCGACATCGCGTATTTTTTCAATAGCACGTTTTTTTGCTTTCGCCCATTGGTCAGTGCCGAGACGATGCAAAGGTGCGTTTTCTGCCGATGCGCCGGTATACCTCGAAATAAGCTCCAATGCTTGCACCGGCACGTAAAGTTTGTCGCCGTCTGCGTATTCGAGATGCAGAAACTCTCCCTTGGTACCGCCTGTTTCCAAAGTTATCAGGCCAAGATAACGCCCGACTCCGTACTCCGCATGCACAACCGGGGAGCCTTCTTGCAGATCGTTCAGCTGCCTGATTATTGTTTCAGGATCGCGCTCGGCTCGGCGCAGACGTTTTCTCTGCTGATGTTTTTCGCCGAAAAGCTGTTGTTCACTGATAATGGCGATGCCACAGGCAGGCAACAGTACGCCGGACTCAATGGGCGCAATTGCTATGCCAATGCGAATGTCGGTATCGACGAAGGACTGCCAGTCATCGATTCTTGAAACATCAAGCCCGCGGCCTGAAAGCAAATCAAAAACGGATTCTCGTCGTCCTGCCGAATCAGCAGTAAAGAGCACACGACCGTCAAAAGAATTGAGAAACTGCATCAATGACGCGGCGGCATCTTCGTAACGCGATTCGATTTTCAATGCGGGCGGTATTCGCGTCGGTAGATTGATTGTCCCGGCCGATTCCTTAAGGGAGTGACCGCTGAATTCTATGCGGTGGAATGACGACAGTTTTTTCTCGGTGTCAGCTGGCGAGAAAAAACTTTCACGTGGCCGCAGGACCGGGCGTTCGGGATCAAGACTGCACAATTCGTAACGTTCACCAATTTCCTGCCATGATTGTTCGAGAATTGAACGCAGGTCGGTTGGTGCGAGGATCACGGAATCCGATGGCAGGTAGTCGAAGAAGTTTGCAGTAGTGTCGAAAAATAATGGCAGGTAATATTCGATGCCACCATGCGCGATGCCGTCCGAAATCTCACGATAGACGCGTGAGCGTGACGGCTGACCTTCAAACCGTTCGCGATAGCGATGCCGAAAATCTTTGACATCACTCTCGTCCAGCGGAATTTCCCGCGCTGGCAGTATGCGTATGGATTCGATTTTCTCGCCTGAAAGTTGTGACTCAGGGTCGAACTGGCGCAGGCTCTCTATTTCGTCATCAAAAAAATCGATGCGAATCGGCGTTGTGGAACCCATTGGAAAAACGTCAAGCAGCGATCCGCGCACGGCGAATTCGCCGTGCTCAGTGACCTGTGGGATCCGCAGGTAGCCGCAGGCAATCAGGGCATCGGTAAATTCCTGGCGGTCGATCGATTGCCCCTGCTGCAACATGAGCGTTCGGGCTGCAACGTAGTCGACCGGTGGAAGTCGCTGCAGTAAAGACGGACTGGACACAATGACGATGCCCTCACGCATTTTTCCAAGCGATGCCAGTACCTGGAGTCGCTGCGAGACGATGTCCTGATGCGGAGAAAAACTGTCGTAGGGCAGCGTTTCCCATTCGACGAAATGCACGACCGGCAGGTCCGGCCCGGCAAACCAGCGGATTTCTGCTTCAAGAAGATCTGCATGCCGCGGATCGGTCGCCAGCAGGACCAGCGGTTGCCTGAGAGCGTGTGCAATTTCCACAGCGGCCAATGGGGCGGCGGCACCAATTTGTCTGCCGAGCGCACTGATCGACCGGGGTGACAGAGCCTGGTCAGCGCGACCGTTGGTATCCGGGTTAAATAATAGGTAACGCGCCACTGGGATTTCTGGAAAAGAAGGGCCGCGAATTATGGCACAGTCGCCTTTTGCTTGCGCCACAATGAAAAACGCGCACCGAGGTGCGCGTTTTCATAGGGTCATTGGTGCTTTGGTCGCGCTATTGGCGCGTCGGCCACACTATTGGCACGTCAGTCGCGCTATTGGCGCGTCAACCGCGCTATTGGCGCGATAGCCCGCGCTATTTGGATACGGCGTGGATTACTCGATCATATTCGAAGAAAACCACGAAATTCGCGTATTCCCAGCGGGAAATAGGTGGCTCACCAATTGCGTCGCGAGCAGACTGCGGGGCGCCAAAATTAGCCTCAACGCTTTGCTGGGTCATACCGCGCGTGGGTTTGCCAGCCTGATCAAAAGTCGATGCGCGATTTTGCCCGCTCATGTCCAGTGTATCCGCGCTGGTCACACCAACAAAACCGAACGAAAGTGCGAGAAGAATTATTGTGCTGATCTTTTTTGCCATTGGAGCCTCTCCAGATGCCTGCCCCGGCGACTATACATTGCGCGCAAGGCTGAAAATAGTTGGTTCGACAGGATTTTTGCACTGTCGGGCGGCCGTCACGCTGAACTGGTTCTCACTATTGTGCTGACCGGGCTGACATAGCCACCATAGCCTCCTTAAAGGCTGATCAAATGCGACCCAGATCACACTTTTTGGCGCTTCCATAACGCGGGATCGGACGGGTTCCAGTGCGTTTATATGGTTTAATGCGCCGCATGATCAAAGCAGTAGAACTTTTCGTCGGTCTGCGCTATCTGCGGGCCAAGAGAAAAACGAGATTTGTTTCCTTTATTACGCTTATCTCTCTTGCCGGCATTGCACTAGGTGTCGCTGCGTTGATCGTGATTTTGTCAGTAATGAATGGCTTCGAAGGCGAGCTTCGTGACCGCCTGTTGAGCATGACCGCACACGGCTACGTCACGGGTGTCGACGGTTCCCTGGAAGACTGGTCCCGGGTTCAACAGGAAATCGAGCAGAATCCAGGCGTCGTCGCCGCTGCGCCTGTCATCGAGATGGAGGGCATGATTCGCACGGGTCGCGCGCTCACCGCTGTCCTGGTAAACGGCGTTCTTCCGGAGAAAGAACAGGCGATGTCTGGCAGGACCGTTAATTTTCTGCAGGGTGGCCTGGAAGTATTAAAGCCGGACACACACAGTATTGTTCTCGGTCGATTTCTCGCGCTGGACCTCGGCGTCAGGATTGGTGATGGCGTTGTCCTGCTCATCCCGCGACCAACAGGAGACGGGACGCTTGAGCCTGCCCTTGAGAGGTTCATCGTGCGTGGCGTGTTTGAGGCTGGTGTTCAGGATCACGATTCCATGCTGGCGCTCGTTCATCTGAGTGATGCAGCACGCATTCTGTCGCTGGGCGATGATGTGGGCGCGGTCCGTTTTCTAACCGACGATGTTATGGCGGCGCCGGTTATTTCCGGCGCACTACGTGAACGACTGGGGGCCGGTTTCAAATCCAGCGACTGGACCATTGAGAACGCAAGTTATTTTCGTGCCATCCGGCTTGAGAAAATGATGATGTCTCTGCTGTTGTCGCTCATTATCGGCGTCGCAGCATTTAATATCGTCGCGAGCCTCGTCATGGTCGTAACCGACAAAACCAGTGACATCGCCATATTGAGAACACTGGGGATGGGCCCCGGCGATGTCGTGCGTATCTTTTTTATTCAGGGCGCCGTGATCGGTTGGTTGGGTGTGTTTTTTGGCGTGCTTGCCGGTGTTGTACTGGCGATCAATGTCCCGACCATAGTGCCAATGCTGGAGCAACTGTTTGGTTTCCAGATCATGCCCGGCGATGTCTACTACGTAACACAGATTCCGTCCTCGCTGGAAGCAGAGGACGTTGTCACCATCTCTATCGCTGCGTTTGTCCTGACATCTTTGGCAACACTGTATCCTGCCCGACGCGCCGCGCGTGTTAATCCCGCGATAGCGCTGCGGTATTAAGCAAACATGTTTAGCAAGTACGAATACTGGATGGGCAATCGCTACGTGCGATCACGTAGCAGCAACGGCTTCATATCGCTCATCTCCGCGATATCAATGCTGGGCATAGCAATCGCTGTGGCCGTTCTCATTGTTGTGCTGTCCGTCGTCAATGGTTTCGAGCGGGAATTGAAGGACCGGCTGCTGGCAATGTCGGCTCACGCAACCATCGAAAATACGGACACAGGAATATCTGATTGGCAACTCTGGGTAGATACAGCAGAATCTGCGGTCGATGTTGCTGCCGCTGCACCCTACATCAATGGCCAGGGTTTACTGGTCTTTGAGCATCAACTAAGCGGTGCAGAGTTTCGGGGTGTGGATCCGCAACTCGAAGAACAGGTATCGGGCATCGACGATGTCATGATCGACGGTGACCTGGGTAGTCTGACGCCCGGCAGTTTCAATATTGTATTAGGCGTGGAGCTCGCAGAAACATTACGTGCTTCGATTGGCGACAAAATAACAGTGATACTGGCCGAGGGTATTGTGACGCCTGCCGGCGTGGTGCCACGCACCAAGCGTTTCACAGTTAGCGGCCTTTACCGCGTGGGTATGTACGAATTCGATCGTCGTCTTGCATTTATGAATCTAAATGATTCGCAAAAACTGTTCCGTATGTCTGACAATGTTAGCGGTATTCGTCTCTCCGTGACGGATATATTCGACGCGGCTGGCGTTGTACGGCGAGTTGCAATTGAGGCCGGCGGCGGCGTGCTGGTGAGCGACTGGACTCGGCGTCATGTCAACTTTTTTCGCTCGATTCAGATTACGAAATCAATTTTGTTCGTTATCTTGCTCATGGTGATCGCAGTTGCTGCGTTCAATATTGTTTCGACACTGGTGATGGTGGTCAAGGACAAACAAACGGACATTGCGATATTGCGCACTGTCGGTGCGACGCCAGGTGGTATTTTGAAAATATTTGTCACGCAAGGCACGATCATCGGCGTCGTTGGAACCCTGGCCGGCATGATTCTCGGTGTACTGTTGTCACTGAATCTCGAAAACATCGTTGCATTTATGGAAGCTGTATTTGGTATCAAATTCCTTGCGGCTGATGTCTATTTTATCAGCGATCTGCCATCCGATCTCAGGGTCAAAGATGTATTGCAGATCTGTTCCATCGCGCTCGTCCTGGCGCTGGTCTCAACATTATATCCAGCCTGGCGCGGTGCACGCACAATGCCGGCGGAGGCATTAAGATATGAATGAAGTCGCTGCGGGCAGCGATGTCCTTACCTGCCGTTCAGTCGTGCGACGTTTTCGTGAAGGCGATTCAACGCTCGAAGTTCTGAGTGGTGTTGATCTACACGTCAAAGAAGCGGAGCGCCTGGCAATCATCGGTGCATCGGGCTCCGGCAAAACAACCTTGTTGCAGATAATGGGTGGCCTTGATGATCCAACCTCGGGTGAGGTTCTTATCAACGCAAAGTCGCTGGCAAATACTAACGAAGTAGAGAAAGGATTCTTGCGCAATCAATACATTGGCTTTGTTTACCAGTTTCACCACCTGCTACCTGAGTTCTCAGCGCATGAAAACGTCGCATTGCCTTTGTTGATTCGGCGCATCAAAAAGAACGAGGCGTTTCAGCAGGCGGAGGAACTGCTGGAAAGAGTTGGGCTGGGTGAACGACTGGATCATAAGCCGGGCGAGTTATCCGGTGGCGAACGTCAGCGCGCGGCCGTGGCGCGGGCTTTGATTACGCGGCCAAAACTGGTGCTGGCCGATGAGCCAACCGGTAACCTTGACGCTGGTAATGGTGAGCAGATTCTGCAATTGATGCTGGATCTGAATCGGGAGCTAAAGACAAGTCTCGTCATCGTGACCCATGATCATGCAATAGCCCGGCGCATGGACCGGATTCTTGTGCTGGAAAACGGTCGACTGAATAACGTCGATTAGGAAAGCCGACTAGTCGTTAGTCTTGCGCAAGGCAGTTCGTTGTCGACGCTTGGCGAGATAACCGGCAATTGACCAACGCCAGACCAGGTCCAGCGCCACGTAGCCGATAATTGCGAATATCGTACCGACCAGTACGCATCCCAGAAGTAGTGGTTGCCAGATATAGACAAACCCGTCCAGCAACCAGGCAAACGACAATTCAAATTCAAACGGGCGCGGTTCCAGCCCGAGAAGCAGTTCGCCTAGCTGGAATGCAGAATAATAGAGTGGTCCTGCGGTTACAGGGTTGTTGAAGAGAGTTGCGATGGCGGCGACTGGAATATTGACCCGCATAGCCAGCGCCAGCAGCGCAGCAACCAGCATATGCCCTGGAAAGGGCAGACAGGTAATAAAAAGGCCAAGTGAAAATGCGGGCACGACGTTTCGTCTGCGCACACTCCACAACCTGGGGTCGTGGAGCAGGTGACTGAATGGCGCCAGGTACCATTGATCAAGCAGGAATTCTCTTTTTTTGGCAATCTTGCGAAAAAATCGTCTGGCCATATCAGTCTGGTTTCGTTTCCATCGTGTTTTGAGCTTGCTGCGTTGAGCGGCATGATAACGACACATCGCAGGGAAGCGGAGTATGCCAGCTTTTGTCTTGTGCATATTGTCCGGCGCGTACTCGCTGGAGATCTTGCGGCAGTTGCCGCCGGAGGCATTTTTCTGGCCTGTCGTTGTATTGAGTATCGCCTGCCTGTCTGTGCGAAGACTACGTCTTGCCGGCGCATGCCTGTGTGGATTTGTCCTCATGTGGTTTGCAGCACAGAGTCGCCTTGACGATCGACTCGGCTCTGCATGGGAGAAACAAACACTCACAATAGAAGTGTATATTGTTGATTTTCCTAAGAAGTTATCGAATACGCTGAGGTTCGTTGCGGCGCCGGTGGGCCGCTCTGAATTACCGAATCTACTCCGCCTGAGTTGGTATCTTCCACAAGACCCGCCACGAGACCTGCCGCAGGTCGGCCAGCTCTGGCAGCTGCAGGTAAAGTTGCGCAGGCCTCACGGCTATTCCAATCCGCAGGGTTTTGACTACGAAGGCTGGCTGTTCCGTAAAGGAATCGGTGCCACGGGATACGTCCTGGAGGCGGCTGACAATCGCCAGCTGGCAGAAAAACCGTTAGACATCGTCTCTGCTACTCGGACTCATTTTACGGCGCGGGTTGCTGCATTGTTACCCGACGATGATGCTGCGGCCGTGCTCATGGCGATCGGTGTGGGCGCACGGCACAAGATTACCCGCGAACAATGGGATCGCTACGCCGCGACCGGCACCAGCCACCTGATGGCAATTTCGGGTCTGCATATCGGCCTTGCCGCAGGCAGTATGTTTTTGCTCAGCCGGATTTTGCTCGCACCATTTTGTAGCCGGCGGAATGTACGTGACCTTGCCGTTCTGGTTGCGACACTTGCAGCGGGCGCTTATGCATTGTTGTCTGGCATGGCGGTTCCCGCTCAGCGCGCATTTCTGATGGCGTTGGCGGTAGCCGTGGCCATTGCGCTGCGGCGTCGAATTGCCGCCAGTGTGATGCTGGCGGTTCCGGGACTACTGATTTTTCTGCTCGACCCGGTCGCAATCCTGCTGCCCGGCTTCAAATTGTCGTTCTCGGCAGTAGGCATTTTGTATATTGGCGCGCAGCAGCATTTCCGGGCAACGGTAATTCATGTCTGTCGGTACGCCGGATCCTTGGTGACCAACCTACGACGCCTTGTTTATCTGCAATTTGCACTACTCGCCGGGCTCTTTCCGCTCACTGTTTTTATCTTTGACCGGGTCGCCATCGCTGCGCCCTTTGTCAATCTTCTGGCGCTGCCGATATTCAATTTCGTCACCGTGCCCTTATGTCTTTTTGGAATGTTGCTGGACGGTCCGGTGCAGGGTGCAGGCGATGCTTTACTGCGGTTGGCCTATGAATCCATCCGCGTGGTCCTGATGCTGGTCGATTTCGTTGCTGAACGCCCCGGATTGCGGTTTGCTGTTCCCGCATTCGGCGGCACAATCGCGCTTGTAGCAGTATTGCCACTGCTGCACGTTGTCCTGCCACCGGCATGGCCCGGGCGCAGGCTGGCGTGGATTGCGATTATCGCGATACTCCTCTACAAGCCGCCGCCGCCGCCGGCAGGTTGCCTGGACTATTCCGTGCTGGATGTAGGGCAGGGCCTCGCTGTGGTCTTGCGGACCCGGCAGCACGTTCTGTTATTCGATACCGGGCCTGCATTTCGCAGTGGTAGTAATACCGCGGAACTGGTGATCCTGCCTTTTCTGCAAAGCGTCGGCATTGAAAAGCTGGATAAACTGGTTGTCAGTCATGCCGATCAGGACCATGCGGGCGGTATCGCGGCGCTGGTGCGGGCACTTCAAATTGACCAAATCCTGGTAGGGGAGCCAGTAAGTCAGCCGCAATCGTCGCAGACTCAGTGTGTGGCCGGATATCAGTGGACATGGGACGAGGTCAGTTTCGCGGTTCTCCATCCGCGCAATAGCAGCGCCTGGCAGGGCAACAACCGCTCCTGCGTCGTGTTGGTCAGCATTGGTGATATGCGGCTTTTGCTAACCGGAGACATTGAAGCGCCGGTAGAGAAGCTACTGGTTCACGCTGCGGCGCTTACACGAGCGGATATCGTGCTTGTTCCGCATCACGGTAGTGGCACGTCTTCGAGCCAGCCATTTGTAGCGGCACTGCAGCCGGCTCTGGCCATTGTTTCCGCAGGGTTTGGCAATCGCTGGGGAATGCCGCGGGCGGATGTCGTGGGGCGCTGGGAGCAACTGGGTGCCAGGGTCCTCAACACGGCCGCAGACGGCGCGATTAGCCAGCGTATTTGTGGCTCCAGCGGTGCCGGGCCAGTGCGCCGTGCACGTGCGGATTCGCAACAATACTGGCATGACAAAGTACCCGATGAGCAATAGCGAGCCGTGAATTCTTAGGCTGGTCACTGTATATTCCGATTTTCCCTGGAATCTCTTTATATGGTTGATATCGTTAGAGCTGGCGGCCTGTTGATGGTGCCCATCATCCTGTGCGCAATTATTGCCATGGGCATCGTTCTCGAACGATTCTGGACATTGAAGAAGACCCGCGTCATTCCGGAAGACCTGACCAGTAAAGTCTGGGGCTGGGTTGAAAAGGACGCGTTGGATCAAAGCCAGATCCAGACCCTGCACCAGGGTTCACCGCTCGGACAGATTCTTGCTGCCGGTTTAATCAACAGAGATCGTGACCGCGTGGTCATGAAGGACAGTATCGAAGATACCGGAAGACACGTCGTCCATGAGATGGAGCGCTATCTCGATACTTTAGGCACCATCGCCGCGATTACGCCATTACTTGGCTTGCTCGGAACGGTTATCGGCATGGTCAAAGTCTTTACCGCCATCACCACTCACGGTGTCGGCAATCCGACCGTGCTCGCCGGCGGCATCGCTGAAGCGCTGATCACCACCGGCGCAGGTCTGAGCGTCGCTATTCCGGCTCTGATCGGTTATCGCTATTACCGCAATCGCATTGACACGTTGGTGGTCGACATGGAAAAGGAAGCCATCAAGCTGGTAGAGGCATTGCACCGGCGCACGGTCAAGAAAAAGCCGCGTAAGAAGAAAAAATGAAATTAGCTGCGCGCGCCAAGGAACAGCCGGAAGTCAATATGACGTCGCTGATCGACGTTGTTTTACTGTTGCTGATTTTTTTCATGGTGTCGACCAGCTTCGTCAAACAATCGCAGATATCGATTCGCTTACCAGAGGCAGACAGCTCGTCGGTCGTCGACGAAGTACCCCAGCAACTGGACATCATGATTACAGAGCAGGGTACTTTTCTCGTCAATGGCCGGGAGTTGGTGAACAATCGTCCGGAAACCATTCGCAATGCATTGCAAAAAGTATCGGGCGGTAATACTCAGTTACCGTTAACCATCAGCGCGGATGCAAACGCGCGTCACCAATTTGTGGTGACGGCGATGGATGTGGCGGGCAAGCTGGGATTTGTGAAAATCAGTATCGCGACAGTGAATGACCCGGCCGACCAGTGACTAACAAACTCAGTCCTCGCGTCAAAGAAGTCTACGGACGCCTCTGGCGGTATGTCATGCCGCACAAGCTCATTGGCATGATTGCAGTCATTGCGATGGCTACGACGGCGGTTGTTGAGGCGACCATGGTTTGGTTGGTAGACCCGCTGATGGACGAAACGCTGGTCGCGCACAACATCGAGACGTCCCGGTGGATGCCGATCGCATTCGTTGCAATATTCATAGTCAGGGGTTTGTCAGGTTTTGCGACGGAAGCATCCCTGGGCTGGATCGGCCGCAGCGTAATCAGTTCATTGCGCAGAGATGTCTTCAGGAAGTTCCTGACTTTGCCTTCGCGGTATATCGAGACACAGGCGACTGGTCCGATGTTGTCGCGCATGACCTACAACGTCGAAATGGTCGCCGAGTCAGTGACCAGCGTCGTCACCGTGATGGTGCGCGATTTATTGACCGTGTTTGCGGCGATCGGTGTCATGCTTTACCAAAGCACTCGCCTGTTTGTATTCGTCATGATCCTGCTACCCGTTGTTGCAGTGCTAATTCAGGTTCTGGGTAAAGCATTTCGGCGTTACAGCGGCCGCATTCAGGATTCAGTGGGTGAAGTGACCCAGGTTACCGATGAAGTACTGACCGGCAATCGCGTCGTTAAAATCTTCGGCGGTCGCGACTACGAAATGGAACGACTGGTGGAGGTCGATGAGCGCAACCGAAAGCAGAACCTCAAACTCATACGCGCGAGAGCGCTCGGCGTTGCTGTTACGCAGATTATATTTGGCATAGGAGTTTCCGGCGTTATTTATGCTGCCGGGCTCGAGTCACTCAATGGTAATCTCAGTCCGGGCAGTTTTATGTCGTTTTTCGGCGCGATGATGTTGATGCTGCAACCGTTGCGTCGTATAACCAATGTCAACGCGACTTTGCAACGCGGCATCGCTGCGGGCGACAGTCTGTTTGCAATTATCGATGAACCGGACGAAGTGGACTCCGGTACCGTCGAAGCGGGCAGGGCAAACGGCACCGTTGAATTCAGAAATGTCGGCTTCTCCTATAGCAAAGAAAACACGCCGGTCCTCAAAGATGTTTCCTTTAAAGTTGAGATGGGTAAGTCGATAGCCATCGTTGGCCATTCGGGCAGTGGCAAGTCGACCCTGGTCAGTCTCTTGCCACGATTTTATGATGTCGTGTCCGGCGATATCTTGCTCGACGACACACCGATACAGGACTACGCGCTGGCTTCATTACGATCGAATATCAGCCTGGTCAGCCAGGACGTCATTCTTTTCAACGATACCATCGCCAATAACCTGGCATACGGACAGCTTAAACAATGCAGTCGTGCGCAACTGCTGCAGGCTGCGGAAGCGGCGCATGTCATGGATTTCGTAAAAGATATGCCGGAAGGATTCGATACCATCGTCGGCGACCGCGGCATATTGCTTTCGGGTGGCCAGCGGCAACGCATTGCTATCGGTCGGGCGCTGCTGAAAAATGCACCGGTACTAATCCTGGATGAGGCGACCTCGGCACTGGATACAAAATCAGAACGGCGTATTCAGGAAGCACTGGCAGCTTTGATGGCAGATCGAACGACTTTGATAATTGCACACCGACTGTCAACGGTCGAAAGCGCGGACCAGATCATCGTGCTTGATCAGGGCAGGATAGTAGAATCCGGTACCCACCAGGAGCTGCTTGCCGCAGGTGGTGCATACGATAATCTTTACCGTATGCAGTTTAGCGACGACAAAATTGATTCTTAAGGTTCTGAACCCACAGCGATGAGCCACAGTAGAGAAAACCTCGTGCAAAATATCTGGTACGGCGAGTCATCGCTTTCCTGGTTTCTATTGCCGCTGACCTGGATTTATACGGCACTAGTTGTATGCCGCAAGTACTTGTATACCGCTGGCCTGATTAGCTCACAGACTATGCCGGTACCGGTAATCATTGTTGGCAACATGACAGTCGGCGGGACGGGAAAAACACCGCTGGCTATCTGGCTGGTCACGCAGTTAAAAGAAAAAGGATTCCAGCCCGGTATCATTAGTCGCGGCTATCGCGGCAAAGTTGGCTCTATACCCGTTAAGGCCTCGGCCGACAGCGATCCGGACATTGTTGGCGATGAAGCCGTCTTAATGGCCAGGCGCGGTAAATGCCCGGTGGTCGTACACCCTGACCGGGTGGCAGCAGCTCACACAATAATCGAGCTCGGTGTGGATGTGATCGTTGCAGATGACGGACTGCAACACTTTCGGCTTGCGCGGGATTTCGAAATCGTCGTGATTGACGGTACCCGCGGCTTTGGTAATGGGAAATTATTGCCGGCGGGGCCGCTGCGCGAACCCACCTCCCGGTTACAAACCGTCGATGCAGTCCTGGTGCAGCAATACAGTGATGACTATGCCAAATTCCTGCGACGTGCGGCCGACTGGCACCCGACAAAATTCGACTTGCAAGCCTCCTCGCTCAGCACACTGGACGATGCAAAAGTCATGCAGATTGAAATGTTTGCCGGAAGAACGGTCCATGCAGTCGCCGGCATTGGTAATCCGGAGCGATTCTTTCGCCTGCTTGAATCACACGGCATCGAAGTAATACGGCACCCGTTGCCGGATCATGCAGATATAATGCAAACTGATATTACCTTTGACGACGACCTCGATGTCGTCATGACGGAAAAGGATGCTGTAAAATGCCTGTCGTGGCTTGATACAGGTCATTGCTGGTATGTTCCTGTGGACGTTAATTTCCGCGACGCCGCGGGAGAAGCTCTGTTGGATTCTCTGTTGCAGAAAATATCACGCAGGAAGTACAAGCGATCATGAAAGACTTTGTTGTCGTCATTCCGGCACGGTTCGCATCAGAGCGACTACCAGGCAAACCGCTTCTGGATATCGCCGGCAAACCGATGTTGCAACATGTCTACGAACGCGGTATCGAAAGTGGTGCTGCCGAGGTGGTGATTGCAACAGATGACATACGCATCGCTGATTCGGCAAAATTGTTTTCGGCCAACTGTTGCATGACTTCCGCTAAGCATCAGTCAGGCACAGATCGTCTGGCGGAAGTAAGCCAGATTAACAACTGGCCCGACGAGCAGATAGTTGTCAACCTGCAGGGTGACGAACCTCTAATGCCGCCTGAGTTAATCCGCCAGTGTGCGGCATTGCTCGAAGACGACACAGCGGACGTTGCAACACTGGCATCACCCATTCAATCGAAAGAGGATTTCCTGGATCCCAACGTTGTGAAGGTGGTTGTAGACAATGACGACAACGCTTTGTATTTCAGTCGCGCTGCAATCCCACATTCACGAACGGAATCGACAGACAACCTTGCACTCGAGAATGCGTTGCATCATCACGGTATTTACGCGTACCGCAACGCAGTCCTGCAACAAATAGTGAAGGCGCCAAGATCGCCACTGGAAGTTTGCGAACGACTGGAGCAATTACGTGTACTTAGCCTCGGCTTGAAGATTAAAGTCGGGCGCCCGCCAATGCGGCCGGGTCCGGGCGTTGATACGCAAGCGGATTTGCTTGCTGTGCAAAAGCTACTCGAGCAAGCGCTGGAAACAAGTGCGTGACAACGAATCTGGCGCAGACCAACCCATCGATATTGAGCTCGCACCTGCATCCAGGATACAGGTGCGAGTACTCAGCTTAACTCTGGTCGTCGATGCTCGCCTCGGGCGCAGAGTTCGCAACACTCTTCATACCATTGTCGCAGGCTGCCTCTGACGAATAATTCTGGCTTGTGCCGATAACCTGACCATTGGTTGCGGTGAGGTTGAAGCGGAACTTTCCACTATCCGTCTGATTCTTGACGAACCGGTCCGGGTTGGCACTGTTTTTCTTTACTGACTCAATACCATTTGTGCAGCTGTCTTTCGCTTTGTAACCTTCGCTGGCCAGGATTGTTTCTCCGTTGCCTGCATTCAGTCGAAAGCGATATTCACCTGCCTTGTCTTTGTAACACTCAAATTTGCCTGCCATTACATTATTCCTTACGCTAATTCCAAACTAAAAAAATATTTATCGGATGAGAAATCCGTTTCCGTCACTGTTTCCCTGACGGGATCGCATTAAACACGGCGGTCACTACTGTTGCAATCCCTGCAATAGTTATTGAGCAGATGAGAAATTAATTCGCGGCAACCGGGTCGCTCACCTTGAGGTTACAATGGACGGCCGTTTTGTTTCCTTCATGACTGTTGAGCAACTATGTACGATTTCGAAAAGCTTGGCGCTTTCTACCTGGGTAAGCGCGTAGACAAGAACACCAATGAGCTGACCGATGACCTGGTTTTGTATGACTCCAAAGACCTGACGACCCACGCGGTCATCATCGGTATGACGGGATCAGGTAAAACCGGGCTTGGTATTAGCATGCTTGAGGAAGCGGCGATGGATCACGTGCCGGTGATTGCTATCGATCCGAAAGGTGATCTGGGTAATCTGCTGCTCACATTCCCGGACCTTGACGATGGCGATTTTCGACCATGGATCAACACGCGAGAAGCAACTGACTCGGGTCAGACAGCCGATGAGTTTGCCAAAGCCCAGGCCGCAATGTGGAAAAAGGGTCTGGCGGACTGGGGTCAGGATGGCGCTCGTATCGAGCAGTTGAGAAAAAACGTTGATTTGAGTATTTACACCCCGGGCAGCAGTGCGGGCATGCCAATCTCGGTCCTGCAGTCTTTCACCGCACCCAGCGCGGAATTCCTGGATGATTCGGACATGTATCGTGATCGCGTGCAGGCGACGGCGACCGGCATCCTGTCGTTGCTGCGGATCGACGCAGACCCTATCACCAGCCGTGAACACATCCTGATATCGCGATTGCTCGATCATGCCTGGCGAGACGGTCAGGACCTTGGCGTCGCTGAATTGATTGCGGCTATTCAGAACCCGCCACTCGACAGAATTGGCGTGATGGATCTGGATACGTTTTATCCGGCCAAAGAGCGCTTCTCACTGGCGATGCGGCTGAATAATTTGCTTGCAGCACCCGGATTCGAGGCATGGATGCAGGGTGACTCTTTGAACGCGGGCAAGCTCTTGTATACGGACGCCGGCAAACCGCGAATATCGATAATGTCCATCGCACATCTGGACGACGCTGAGCGTATGTTTTTTGTCTCGATGCTCCTGAACGAGCTGATTTCCTGGATGCGTTCACAACAGGGAACGACCAGCCTGCGCGCAATTTTGTATGTGGACGAAATCTTCGGCTACATGCCACCGGTCGCCAACCCGCCATCGAAAAAGTTGTTGCTTACCTTGTTGAAGCAGGCCCGTGCGTATGGGCTGGGCGTGGTACTTGCGACACAAAACCCGGTCGATCTGGATTACAAAGGGCTTTCGAATATCGGCACCTGGTGTATTGGCAGATTGCAGACCGAGCGCGACAAGGCACGTGTCATGGAAGGGTTGGAGGGTGCAAGCGGCGCAGAAAAATTCTCACGGCAACGGATGGAACAAACACTGGCCGGTCTTGGTAAACGCAGATTCCTGCTGCACAACGTTCATGAAGATGAAGCGGTCGTCTTCAACACGAGATGGGCGATGTCATATCTGGCTGGCCCGTTAACACGTGATCAAATCAAGTTGCTGGCGGCCGATGCGAAGACAAAGACAGCGACGGTTAATGATGACCAGGCGACATCCCGGGTTCAGGCCGATACATCTTCTGTCGTTCCGGTTTTGCCGCCATCAATTGAGCAGTACTACGTTGCAGCACAAGGTGACGATATTGTCTACTTTCCGCGACTCATCGCGGCGACGGATATCGCCTTCACTAACGCGAGATATCGGGTTGATCAGCAACGAGAACATGTTTATGCCGCGGAGTTCGCTGATGGCCCGGTTCCGATTGACTGGGATAATGCTGAAAGAGTAGCGATTGTTGCCGCCGATCTGCACAGAGAGGGCAAACCGGATGCCGGTTTTGCAGATTGCCCGAATCCCGCTGCAAAAGAGAAGAATTACACGAAATGGGAAAAGCAACTTAAACGCTGGGTGCGACAGAACGAGTTCATACCGCTATACCGGAGCGGCAAACACAAGCTTACCTCGACCGCAGGGGAGAGCGAGGGTGAATTCAGAGCGCGCTTGCAGCAGTTGGCCAGTGAAAAGCGTGACCTCGCAGTCGGCAAGCTTCGCAAACGATATGCCAGCAAAGCAACGACGCTGGAAAATCGCCTGGTCAGAGCTAACCAGGCGATTGATCGTGAGCAGCAACAATCCAGTCAAAAAAAGATGGACACTGCAATCTCTGTGGGTACCGCGATTCTGGGCGCACTGTTGGGGCGCAAAAGACTATCGAGTGCGACAGCAGGGCGTATGGGAACGGCAATGCGCAAAGCAGGTAGCTCGCGCAAAGAGGCCGGAGACGTCAAGCGTGCCAAACAGACGGCGGAGAAAGTTCGTGCAGA
>RCNB010000025.1_pt1 | contig 112934 bp, 129 predicted proteins | sample 2041321 | NCBI WGS metagenome assembly RCNB01 (sample SAMN09708232, study PRJNA481090) | Marine sediment metagenome, whole genome shotgun sequencing project. | reverse complement strand
CCGATTGCAATGGAAGAAGGCTTACGTTTTGCGATTCGTGAAGGTGGCCGTACTGTTGGTGCTGGTGTTGTTGCTAAGGTAATAGATTAAGTAGTTAGTGGTAAATTAAAATAATTAAGCGGTAGGCTAAAGTTTACCGCTTCGCTCTTTATAAGGAAAAAACATGGCAGCTCAGAAAATTCGTATACGCTTAAAGGCTTTTGATTATCGATTGATTGATCAATCAGCTCAAGAAATTGTTGAAACCGCTAAGCGCACAGGTGCTGTAGTAAAAGGTCCTGTTCCGTTGCCAACACGTATTGAGCGCTTTGATATTTTGCGTTCACCACATGTGAATAAAACCTCTCGTGATCAGTTTGAAATTCGTACACATCAACGTTTAATGGATATCGTAGAGCCTACAGATAAGACTGTAGATGCTTTAATGAAATTGGATTTGCCTGCAGGCGTGGATGTAGAAATTAAGTTGTAATACTTAAGTTGTGTTTAACCAAAGAGTTCGGTATAATTCGCGCTCTTTGCACAGAAGTCGGTCAATTGTAATCGGCTTTTTAACTAAATAATAAGGAATAGATCATGAGCTTAGGGCTTATTGGTCGCAAGGTGGGTATGACTCGCGTGTTTACTGAGGAAGGTAATAGTATCCCGGTAACCGTTTTGGAGGTTATTCCTAACCGTGTGACACAGATCAAGACAGCAGAAGTAGATGGGTATAGTGGCCTTCAGGTTGCTTACGGTCAACGTCGTGCTAGTCGTATTAATAAATCACTGACAGGCCATTATGCTAAAGCAGGTGCTGAATTAGGTTCAGGTATTCAGGAGTTTAATGTTGGCGTTGACATCACTGCAAATCACGCAGTTGGTACAAATATCTCTGTAGAGTTATTTGAAGCTGGTCAGCTAGTAGATGTTACAGGTACTTCTATCGGTAAAGGCTTTGCGGGTGTAATTAAACGTCACCATTTTAGTTCTAACCGAGCATCTCACGGTAACTCATTGGCACATAACAAACCAGGATCAACTGGTATGGCGCAAGACCCAGGTAGAGTATTTCCAGGTAAGCGTATGGCAGGCCATTTAGGTGATGTTAAAGTTACTACGCAAAATTTAGAAGTTGTTCGTGTCGATGCAGAACGTAACTTACTTTTGATAAAGGGGGCAATTCCCGGATCTAAAGGTGGTGACGTAGTAGTTCGTCCAGCAGTCAAGACAAAAGCGACCAAAACGCGGGGAGCTAAATAATGGAAATTAAATTAATTGATGGCGCTGGTAAAGTAGCCAAAAAAGGCGTTACCGTTTCTGATGTGACTTTTGGTCGTGAGTTTAACGAATCATTGGTGCATCAAGTAGTTGTTGCTTACATGGCAAATGCACGTACGGCAACGAGAGCTCAAAAAACACGTGGTACCGTATCTCACAGTACACGCAAGCCATACGCTCAAAAAGGTACTGGTAATGCTCGAGCGGGTATGACGTCAAGTCCTATTTGGCGTGGAGGAGGTCGTGCATTTCCAAGCAGCCCAAATGATAACTTTAGTCACAAAGTAAACCGGAAGGCTTACCGTGCAGGGATGCAAACAATTTTATCCGAATTGGTTCGTCAAGAGCGTATTGCGGTAGTTGAAGAATTTAAAGTCGAAACACCGAAGACAAAACAATTTATAGAGAAAATCAAAGCATTGGGCTACTCTGATGGAGTGCTTATTCTTACTGATGATTTTGATGAAAACTTATATTTATCTTCACGTAACTTGACAAATGTAATGGTTGTTGAAGCGAAGTTTGCTGATCCAGTCAGTCTTGTGCGCTTCCCTAAAGTGTTGGCCACTTCAGGTGCGGTGAAGAAGCTCGAGGAGATGTTAAAATGAGCGCAATAACACATACTCAGGATCGTTTGTTTCAAGTGATTGTTGCGCCACAAATAACAGAAAAGGCGACTTTTATTGCTGACAAAAATCAGCAAATTGCCTTCATTGTGCGTACTGATGCAACTAAACCAGAAATTAAAGCAGCAGTTGAGTTGGTTTTTAAGGTGGAAGTTGAGTCTGTCAACGTTGCAAACGTATTAGGGAAAACTAAGCGCGCTGGTCGTAGTTCAGGCAAGCGTAACGATTGGAAGAAAGCTTACGTAAGCTTGAAGCCAGGTCAAGAAATTAATTTCGCAGCGGGCGAATAAGGAGAGCAGATATGGCATTAGTTAAAGTCAAACCAACCTCCCCAGGCCGTCGCGGTCTGGTCAAAGTTGTAACTCCAGATTTATATAAAGGCAAGCCACACGCGCCGCTGTTGGAGAGTCAAAGCAAAAATGCTGGTCGTAATAATAATGGCCGTATCACAACGCGTCATCAAGGTGGTGGGCATAAACAGCATTATCGTATTATCGATTTTCGTCGCAACAAAGATGGCATTCCAGCGAAAGTAGAGCATTTGGAGTACGATCCAAATCGTACTGCACACATTGCGCTACTTTGTTATGCGGATGGTGAGCGACGTTATATTATTGCTCCAAAAGGTGTGTCAGCTGGGGATCAGTTGATTAGTGGTGCTGAAGCGCCAATTAAAGTAGGCAATACTTTGCCTTTGCGTAATATTCCAGTGGGTAGCACAATACATTGTATTGAGTTACAGCCTGGTAAAGGTGCGCAAGTCGCTAGATCGGCCGGCACTTCGGTGCAGTTACTGGCTAGAGAGGGCATTTACGCACAGTTACGTTTGCGTTCTGGTGAGGTCCGCCGCGTGCACGTTGATTGTAAAGCAACCTTAGGTGAGGTCGGTAATGATGAGCATTCATTACGTTCTATCGGTAAGGCGGGAGCGATGCGTTGGCGTGGGGTTCGTCCTACAGTGCGTGGTGTTGTGATGAACCCGGTTGATCATCCGCATGGTGGTGGTGAAGGTCGTACAGCAGCAGGTATGCATCCAGTTAGCCCTTGGGGTGTTAAAACTAAAGGTTACCGCACTCGTAACAACAAACGTACGGACAATATGCGTGTTTCTCGCCGTCCAAGAAATGTAAGGTAGATACTATGGCTCGTTCAATTAAAAAAGGCCCATTTGTAGATGGGCATCTTGCAAAAAAAGTAGAAGTGGCAGCAGCCAATCGAGATCGAAAACCAATTAAAACTTGGTCACGACGCTCTACAATATTGCCAGATTTTATTGGTCTTACGATTGCTGTGCATAACGGAAGAGCGCACGTGCCAGTACTCATTTCAGAAAACATGGTAGGTCATAAATTGGGTGAATTTGCGCAAACACGCACATTCAGAGGCCATTTAGCTGACAAGAAATCAAAGAAATAGGAGTTAATGATGCAAGTTTCAGCAATATTAAAAGGTGTGCATCTATCTCCGCAAAAAGCGAGATTAGTCGCCGACCTAGTGCGTGGGAAAAAGGTAGATCACGCTTTGAACATTTTAAATTTTTCACCTAAAAAGGGTGCTGAGATTATAAAAAAAGTCGTTGAGTCTGCAATAGCAAATGCAGAACACAATAACGGGGCTGATATCGATGAATTGAAAGTAACTTCAATTTATGTAGATAAAGGTATTGTATTAAAAAGAATTCGCGCTCGAGCCAAAGGTCGTGCTGGGCGTCTTATCAAGCCAACCTGTCATATTCATGTGACAGTTGGCGATACAAAGGCATAATATGGGACAAAAGATAAATCCAATTGGCTTTCGCCTAGCGGTTCAAAAGAACTGGTCTTCGCGCTGGTATGCCAATAGCAAGAACTTTCCTGCAATGTTGCAAAATGATATTAAGGTCCGTGATTTCTTAACTAAAAAGTTAACAAACGCTGCCGTTAGTCGTATCTTAATTGAGCGACCTGCCAAAAATGCAAAAATTACTATTTACAGTGCGCGTCCGGGTGTTGTTATTGGTAAAAAAGGTGAGGATATTGAATCTTTACGCACTACATTGCAGGGCATGATGGGTGTTCCAGTACATTTGAATATTGAAGAAGTACGTAAGCCAGAAATTGATGCCACATTGATTGCGCAAAGTATCGCGCAACAATTAGAGAAGCGTGTAATGTTTCGTCGTGCAATGAAGCGTGCTATGCAAAATGCGATGCGTTTAGGTGCTCAAGGCATAAAAATAATGAGTGCTGGTCGTTTGAATGGTATCGAAATTGCTCGTACTGAATGGTATCGTGAAGGTAGGGTGCCGCTTCACACATTGCGTGCTGATGTTGATTATGGTGTTGCTGAAGCGCTAACAACCTATGGAATTATTGGGATTAAAGTTTGGGTATTTAAAGGCGAGGTGTTTACAGACGCCAAGCAAGGTTCTCAATTAGGAGCACCTGAATTAAAAGAAGCTGAGCCAGAAAAAAAAGTGAGAAAGCCGAGGGTTAAAGATGCTACAACCGTCTAGACAAAAATATAGGAAGATGCAAAAAGGCCGTAACAAAGGCATTGCAACTACTGGAAACAAAGTAAGCTTTGGTGATTTCGGATTAAAAGCAATCGGGCGTGGTAGATTGACAGCACGTCAAATAGAAGCAGCCCGTCGTGTAATGACGCGGCATATTAAGCGTGGTGGGCGTGTTTGGATCCGTATTTTCCCAGATCAGCCGATTTCTAAAAAGCCAGCTGAAGTGCGTATGGGTAAAGGTAAGGGCAGTGTGGAATTTTATATCGCACAAATTAAGCCTGGCAAAATGTTGTACGAAATGGATGGCGTAAGTGAGGAATTAGCACGAGAAGCGTTTAGATTGGCAGCAGCAAAATTACCAATTGAAACCAAGTTTATTACGCGCCGCATTGGTGGATAAGGAAGAAAAATGAAAGCTAGCGAACTAAGAGGCAAGAAAACAGAAGAGCTGAATAGCGAATTAATTGAATTGAGACGCGCGCAATTTTCAATGCGTATGCAAGCAGCTACCCAACAATTAAATAAGTCAGACCAGATTTTAAAAACACGCCGCGACATCGCGCGTATTAAAACTGTCCTTGCTGAACAAGCAAAAGCCTGATTGAGGAATTGATATGACTGAACAAGTAAAAGTCGTTCGCTCTCTAAGCGGCCGCGTTGTAAGTAATAAAATGGATAAAACAGTAAGTGTACTCATTGAGCGTAAAGTAAAGCATCCGCTGCAAGGAAAAGTGATTGCAAGAACTAACAAATTCCACGCCCATGATGAAAATAATGAGTGTGCTGAAGGCGATATGGTTACAATTACTGAGAGTAAACCGCTATCAAAAACTAAAAGCTGGGTAGTAAGTAAGATTGCTAAGAAAGCATAAGCAACAACTTTCTGTTTTTTTTAGTAAATAATTGCATTCAGTGGTTGATGGCTAGTGCAAAAGCAGTATATAATGTTGGACTTTTCGGCACTCATGGAATTTGGTTTGTACTAAATTTCATATAAAGCAAGTGCCCCAATACTGACCGTGGTCAATTGGCCGTACTAAATTTATATTTAGAAGCGGTGATGTTGGTTAATACGGATTAAGTTGGAGATTTATCTCATGATTCAAATGCAATCAAGACTCGAAGTTGCCGATAATACGGGCGCACGTTCTGTTCTGTGCATCAAAGTTTTAGGTGGTTCAAAACGACGTTACGCTAGTATCGGTGATGTCATTAAGGTGGCTATTAAAGACGCCGCCCCACGTGGTCGAGTAAAAAAAGGTGAAATCTATAGTGCTGTTGTTGTACGCACAGCTAAAGGTGTTCGTCGTCCAGATGGCTCATTAGTAAAGTTTGATGGTAATGCTGCAGTTTTATTAAACGCTAAGCTGGAGCCAATCGGCACACGTATTTTTGGCCCTGTGACACGCGAGTTGCGTACTGAACGTTTCATGAAAATTGTTTCTTTAGCTCCAGAAGTATTATAAGAGCAAGGCAAAAGGATATATAAAAATGAGCAAAATTCATAAAGGTGATCAAGTAATCATCAACGCTGGTAAAGACAAGGGCAAGCAAGGCGTAGTAAGTAACGTCTTGGATAATGGAAAAATTTTGATTGACGGTATTAATATAGCTAAAAAGCATACTAAGCCTAATCCAATGAATAATGTGCCTGGTGGGGTTGTTGATAAAGCGATGCCAATTGATGCATCAAATGTTGCTTTGTTTAATGCAGCGACAAAAAAAGCTGATCGTGTTGGCTATAAAGTGTTAGCTGATGGAAAAAAAATTCGTGTTTATAAATCTAACGGTGAAGCAATTGACGCTTAGCGCTCGTTAAAACACGACAAAACGAATAGGATAAATAATGGCGCGCTTAAAGCAAATATTTAATGAGACGATTTTAAAAGATATGTCAGAGAAATTTGGCTACAAATCTTCTATGCAGGTACCAAGAATTGAGAAAATCACCCTAAACATGGGTGTGGGCGAGGCAGTTGCCGATAAAAAAGTAATCGAACACGCGGTAGGTGATATGGAAAAAATTGCTGGTCAAAAGGCAGTTGTAACTAAAGCAAAGAAATCTGTTGCTGCATTTAAAATTCGTGACGATTATCCGGTTGGTTGTAAAGTAACTTTACGTCGTGAACGTATGTACGAATTTCTTGACCGGTTAGTAACGGTTGCTATTCCGCGAACACGTGATTTTCGTGGATTGTCACCAAAATCATTTGACGGGCGTGGTAATTACAATATGGGTGTTCAAGAGCAAATCATATTTCCAGAAATTGAATATGACAAAATTGACGCAATTCGTGGGCTGAATATTACGATTACAACCACAGCAAAAACTGACGAAGAAGCTAGAGCGTTGTTATCAGCGTTTGACTTCCCTTTTAAAGGCTAAAACATGGCAAAAACATGTATGACACAACGCGATTTAAAACGTCGCGTAATAGTAAAAAAATTCGCAGCAAAACGTGAAGCGTTAAATGCAACAATTAAAGATCAAAGTGTAAGTACTGAAGATCGTATGGAAGCGCGCATGAAGTTACAGGCTTTGCCACGTAACTCAAGTCCTGTGCGTTTACGTAATCGTTGTGCACTAACGGGTCGTCCACGTGGTGTGTTTAGTAAATTCGGCATTGGTCGTAGTAAATTACGTGATTTAATGATGAGTGGCAAAGTGCCAGGCGTCACTAAAGCCAGCTGGTAACTTAAGGAATAGATCTATGAGTATGAGTGATCCAATAGCCGATATGTTAACGCGCATTAGAAATGCGCAAGCAGTTAACAAGTTATCGGTATCAATGCCAGCATCTAAATTAAAAGGTGCTATAGCTGAAGTTTTAAAAGATGAGGGGTATATTGAAGATTATACCGTTTCAGAAAACGATGGTAAGTCATCGTTAAATATCAGCTTAAAATATTACGCAGGTCGTCCGGTTATTGAAAAAATTGAGCGTCTTAGCAAGCCTGGTCTTCGTGTCTACAATAGTGGGCATGACATACCTAAAGTGATGAATGGTCTTGGTGTGACTATCGTGTCAACATCTAAGGGTGTAATGACAGATCGCAAAGCTCAAGCTGCTGGTATCGGCGGTGAGCTCTTGTGTGTAGTGGCTTAAGGAGAAATATATGTCTAGAGTTGCTAAAAATCCAGTAGTTGTTCCAGCTAAAGTTGATGTCCAACTGAGTTCGAATAATATTTCAGTCAGTGGTCCCCTGGGTAAATTAACCCATCCTCTAACGGGTGCTGTTAATTTGTCACGAGACGGTGAAACAATTACTTTTGTGGCTGCTGATCAAAATCCACATTCACGCGCAATGTCAGGTACCTTGCGTGCGTTGGTGGCTAATATGGTTCAAGGAGTATCTGAAGGTTTTGAAAGAAAATTAACATTGGTTGGGGTTGGGTATAAAGCTCAAGCACAGGGTCAAATGCTTAATTTAGAATTGGGTTACTCACATCCAGTCAATCATAAAATGCCAGAGGGTGTTAATGTAAAAACACCGACACCTACAGAAGTTGTTCTGACAGGTACTGATAAGCAAGTGATTGGTCAGGTTGCAGCACAGATTCGTTCATATAGATTGCCTGAGCCTTATAAAGGCAAGGGTGTTCGATATCATGATGAAGTTGTTAAGATCAAAGAATCTAAGAAAAAATAAGTAGTAATTAAGATAATAAGGGCAAACACATGACTACCGTAAATAACCGCTTGCGCCGCGCACGTAAAACTCGTGCCAACATAGCCAAGCAAAAAGTGACCCGACTAAGTGTGCATCGTACGAACTTACACATTTATGCGCAAATTATTGCAGAAGCTGGAGATAAAGTTCTAGCTAGTGCATCAACAGTTGAAGCTGAAGTACGTAAAGTTGTTAAAAATGGTGGAAATATAGACGCTGCAGCAGTTGTAGGTAAGCGTATTGCTGAAAAAGCAAAAAAAGCAGGTGTTACAACAGTTGCTTTTGATCGTTCTGGTAATAAATATCATGGCCGTATTAAGGCCTTGGCAGATGCGGCCCGTGAAAACGGCCTGACATTTTAATAAGCGAGATAGGTAATGGCTAAAAACTTCGAACAGCAAGGTCAGCAAACAGACGGTTTGCGTGAAAAAATGATTAATGTTAACCGTGTAAGTAAAACGGTTAAAGGTGGTCGCATTATGAGCTTCGCAGCATTAAGCGTTGTTGGTGATGGCGACGGTGGTGTTGGTATGGGTAAAGGTAAGGCACGAGAAGTGCCTACGGCTGTACAAAAAGCAATGGATGAAGCGCGTCGTGACATGGTAAAAGTCAGCTTGAACAATGGCACTTTATACCACACAGTCATCGGAAGATTTGGAGCAGCAAAAGTTCTTATCCAGCCAGCCCCTGAAGGCACCGGGATCATCGCTGGAGGAGCGATGCGTGCCATTTTTGAAGTGATGGGTGTTACTAATGTGACCGCAAAATGTATTGGTTCAGCCAATCCGTATAACGTAGTTCGTGCTACCTTGAATGGGCTAGAATCAATGAATACACCTGCTGATGTTGCTGCTAAACGTGGTAAATCAGTTGAAGAAATTAGAGGCTAAATAATGGCTACAGCAAAAAAAACAGCAACTGTAAAAGTAACTTTGGTAAAAAGTGTTATTGGAAGAATTGAATCACACCGAGCTACAGTTAGAGGATTAGGTTTGCGCCGTATGCATCACACTGTCGAGTTACAGGATACTCCACAAGTTCGCGGTATGATAAACAAAATCAACTATCTATTAAAGGTAGAGGGATAATGCAACTAAATACAATTAAGCCTGCAGAAGGTTCTAAAAAAGAAACACGTCGTATCGGCCGAGGTATTGGATCAGGCTATGGTAAAACTGGTGGCCGTGGTCATAAAGGCCAGCATTCGCGTTCAGGTGCAACTCATAGAGTTGGTTTTGAGGGAGGCCAAATGCCTATTCAACGCCGTTTGCCGAAGCGTGGATTTAAATCACTTACTAAAGCTGATACAGCACGCTTACGTACAAGCGAACTATTAAAAGTAGACGCAAAAGTCATTGACTTGCTTGCTTTGAAAGAAGCTAAATTAGTACCTGGATCGGTTAAGGCAGCTAAAGTTTATTTGTCAGGCGAGATTGATAAAAAAATACAAGTACAGGGTTTGCTTCTTACAAAAGGTGCTAGAGCTGCAATTGAAGCTGCTGGCGGCAAAGTAATAGAAGCGTAAGAGAGTAAAATTTGGCACAAGATAGTCTATTAAAATCAGTTGGTAAAATGAGCGAGCTTAAAAGCCGCTTATGGTTTGTCCTTGGCGCCCTGGTTGTATTTCGTTTGGGCTCACATATTCCGGTGCCAGGTATCGACCCTGTGGTATTAAAGCAACTGTTTGATTCACAAAGTAATGGCATATTAGGAATGTTTAATATGTTTTCCGGTGGGTCATTAGAGCGTTTTGCAATATTTGCCCTTGGTATTATGCCGTATATATCTGCTTCTATTATTATGCAGCTTCTTACGGTTGTTTCACCCAAGCTTGAACAGTTGAAAAAGGATGGTGAAGCTGGTCGGAGGCAAATTACAAAATATACAAGATATGGAACAGTAATGCTCGCTACATTCCAAGCTTTAGGGATAGCAATTGCTTTTGAAGGACAAGCCGGGTTAGTTTTAGATCCGGGAATGGCTTTTAGATTAACGGCTGTGATTACTTTAGTTGGTGGGACGATGTTCCTTATGTGGTTAGGCGAGCAAATAACTGAGCGCGGAATTGGTAATGGTATTTCAATTATTATATTTGCAGGTATTGTTGCGGGTTTGCCAAGTGCTGTAGGTACAACATTAGAGTTAGCCAAAACAGGTGCTTTTTCTATCCCACTTGTGGTGTTCCTGTTTATTGCCATTGTCTTAGTAACAGCCTTGGTTGTTTTTGTTGAAAAAGGCCAGCGAAAAATTACTGTTAATTACGCAAAACGACAAGTTGGTAATAAAGTTATGGGTGGTCAAACCACACATTTACCTCTTAAGTTGAATATGGCTGGAGTGATCCCACCAATTTTTGCATCAAGCATCATATTATTTCCGGCATCATTAGCTGGTTGGTTCAGTAGTAATGAAAGCTTGTATTGGTTAAAAGATTTGGCCACCGCAGTTTCACCAGGTCAGCCAATATATATATTATTATTTACAGCAGCTATATTGTTTTTCTGTTTCTTTTACACAGCGTTGGTTTTTAATCCTAAAGAAACGGCGGATAACTTAAAGAAAAGTGGTGCATTTATTCCAGGTATCCGTCCGGGGGTGCAAACTGCAAAATATATTGATACGATTATGGGGCGCTTAACATTAATTGGTGCTATTTACATTACGCTAGTTTGTTTGCTGCCAGAGTTTCTGAGATTGAAATTTAATACGCCATTCTATTTTGGTGGTACATCGTTATTGATTATTGTTGTTGTAACAATGGATTTCATGGCTCAAGTGCAATCACATTTGATGTCGCATCAATATGAAGGTTTGCTCAAGAAAGCAAACTTTAAAGGTGGTACTGCTAAATAAAAGTACTATGTAGTTAGGTTGGATACTTAACTAAGTGGAGAGGTTTGTATATTTTGTTTTGTAAAATTAATTAATATTATGTGGTTTATAGAGGTTTATTATGAGAGTTCGAGCATCAGTAAAAAGATTGTGCCGTCACTGTAAGGTAGTGCGTCGTAGAGGTGTGGTTCGTGTAATTTGCACCGAGCCACGTCATAAGCAACGTCAAGGTTAATTGAATCATAGCTTGTATTTGAATTGAAAATTAAAATACAAGCTGTTAGAATGCAAGGCTTTTTTTATTTTGGTCGCTATATACATAGCGATGCATTTTGGAGTTAAGAGTATGGCTCGTATTGCTGGGGTAAATATCCCTAATCACAAACATGCAGAAATCGCACTCACTGAGATTTTTGGCATTGGTAGAATAACAGCACAAAAGATATGTGTTGATGCAGGAGTGTTACCAAGCGCAAAAATGAAAGATCTCGATGATGGAGCGGTTGAAAAGTTGCGTGCAGAAGTAGAGAAAGTAAAAGTTGAAGGCGATTTGCGTCGTGAAGTGTCGATGAACATCAAACGTCTTATGGACTTAGGTTGCTATCGTGGTGTAAGACATCGTCGTGGTTTACCAGTGCGTGGGCAGAAAACTAAAACAAATGCTCGTACTCGTAAAGGTCCAATTAAGGCAATTAAGCAGTCTAAATAATGACTGCTTGTATTATATTAAACATAAACAAAGTTAATTTAAGAATTTATTCGTAAGGACAGTACAACATGGCTAAAGCTAATGTACGTGTAAGAAAAAAAGTTAAAAAGAATATTGCAGAGGGTATAGCCCATGTGCATGCATCCTTTAATAATACGATTATTACTATCACAGATAGGCAAGGAAATGCCTTGTCATGGGCAACATCTGGTGGGCAAGGTTTTAAAGGTTCTCGTAAGAGTACACCTTTTGCTGCTCAGGTTGCTGCTGAAGTGGCTGGAAAATCTGCACAAGAAAATGGTGTTAAAAACCTTGAAGTGCGTATTAAGGGACCTGGTCCTGGTCGTGAATCTGCAGTACGTGCTTTAAATTCTGCTGGATTTAAGATTACAAGTATTACTGATGTGACACCAGTGCCGCACAATGGCTGTCGCCCACCTAAAAAACGTCGCATATAAGCGAAAAAGATTACTGGAGAACTATCTTGGCTAGAAACTTAGATCCTAAATGCCGTCAGTGTCGTCGCGAAGGCGAGAAGTTATTTTTAAAGGCTGAAAAATGCTTTACTGACAAATGTGCAATTGAAAAACGCAATTATCCACCAGGGCAACATGGGCAACGTCGTAGCTCACGCATGTCAGATTATGGTGTTCAATTACGTGAAAAACAAAAAGTTCGTCGAATTTATGGCGTGCTTGAAAAGCAGTTCCGTAGCTACTATGCAGAAGCTGATCGCCAAAAAGGTGTGACTGGCGAAAATTTGTTGCAATTGCTTGAGTCACGTTTAGACAATGTTGCTTATCGTATGGGCTTAGGTGGTTCACGTACAGAATCACGTCAAATCGTAAAACATAACAGTATCTTAGTGAATGGTAAGCGCGTGAATATCCCTTCTTACCAAGTAAGAGCTGGTGATATTGTTTCTGTTGCCGAAGCTTCAAAAAAACAACTGCGTGTTAAAGCTGCTGTTGAAGCTGCTGAAGAACGTGGTTTCCCAGAATGGTTAGAAGTCGATGTAAAAGCATTAAGTGGAACATTTAAATCTAAACCAGTGCGTGATGATTTGCCTTCGACCATTAATGAATCGTTGGTAGTTGAGTTGTATTCTAAATAATTGATATTTAAATACACACTTTTTCTAAACCAATTACGTCAAGGAATTTTATGCAAAGCAATCCAACAGAATATTTAAAACCACGCGTTGTAGATGTTGAAGTTATAACACCATTGCGTGCTCGTGTGACCCTAGAGCCAATGGAGCGTGGCTTTGGCTTTACTTTAGGTAATGCCTTGCGTCGTGTACTACTATCATCCATCCCAGGTTTTTCAATAACTGAAGTAAAAATTGATGGTGTAGTTCACGAATACTCTACATTAGAAGGTGTTCAGGAAGACGTTGTTGATATCTTACTAAACCTTAAAGGTGTAGCCTTAAAGCTGAACACTAAAGCAGATACTATCCTTACTTTAAATAAATCAAGTGAGGGTGTAGTTACTGCAGCTGATTTTGATACTGGGCACGATGCGGAAATTGTTAACCCAGAGCATGTGATCGCAAATTTAACTAAAGGTGGCAAGCTTAACCTAGAAGTTAAGGTCGCTATGGGGCGTGGGTATCAACCAGTTCCTGCTCGCCAAAAAGTTAACCAAGAAGATCGTGCTTTAGGTTTTATTATGGTCGATGCTTCATTCAGCCCAATTAACAAAGTAAGTTATCAAGTTGAAAGTGCTCGGGTTGAACAACGTACTGATCTAGATAAGTTAATTATGGATGTCGAGACAAATGGAATTGTTGAGCCAGAACAAGCAATTCGTGATGCAGCCGCGATATTAATGGGTCAGCTATCAGTGTTTGCCAACTTAGAAGGTGCACCAACCGAGGAAGAGGAACAAGAGGTTCCACAGGTCGATCCTATATTATTGCGTCCAGTAGACGACCTAGAGCTTACAGTTCGTTCTGCTAACTGTTTAAAAGCTGAAAATATATTCTATATTGGGGATCTAATTCAACGTTCTGAAAATGAATTATTAAAAGCACCAAATTTAGGTAGAAAATCACTTAATGAAATTAAAGATGTTTTAGCCTCTAAAGGGCTTACATTGGGTATGAAATTAGAGAACTGGCCGCCACTAGGTCTAGAAAAAGCGTAATTGCTAAACCATAAAGTATAAGGAAGTTACTATGCGTCACGGTAATCAACATCGAAAATTAAATCGCACCAGCAGTCATCGTACTGCAATGTTTCGGAATATGTCAGTATCATTACTTCGTCATGAAGTGATTAGAACGACTCTGCCTAAAGCAAAAGAATTACGTAAATATGCTGAGCCTCTTATCACACTAGGTAAAGAGGCTACATTAGCTAATCGTCGTATTGCTTTTAATCGCTTACGTGACCGTGACATTGTAGGAAAACTATTTGGTGAACTAGGTCCACGTTACAACACCCGTAAGGGTGGTTACATGCGTATTCTTAAATGCGGTTTTCGTAACGGTGATAATGCACCTATGGCATTTGTGGAATTGGTTGACCGGCCTGAGCCAGAAGCAGAAGCTGCTCAATAGAATAGATTGTATTCTTTGCTCCATTATTAAAAAGTCAGCTTCTTGCTGGCTTTTTGTCTTTTAATGTAATAAACCTTTCTAGCTGTTTTCTATTAAAAGGCCAATCTATCTCTCCTAAGTTATCTATCCTAATTAATATAGGAATCCTATTCTCAGAAATATTAAATAAATACTCATCATTAGTGATTTTAAATATTTCTAGCTTTTCTATATCAATGAACTGTAAAACTAGACGCAATGCGATTTCACACAAGTAACAATGACTAGTAGTAAGTTGTTTATAAGTGCTAAATATATTCATTGTTTTCAGATATGTAAGAAAACCATCATAATAATGTTTTGTAATGTAGTTTAATAATAAACAAGGTTTTCTATGTCGGACTACCAAGCCTCTAAAGACAGTTTGAGTGAAAGTCTACAACAAGTTCTTTCTTTACTTGAGAAACACAAGTTAGTTGAAGATATGGTGCATAAGCAAACTATGCCTAACCACGACCTAGTCGAAAACCTTGTACAAAGGCAGAACAAAGTTGAATTACAGCGTATTCTCAATGCGCTTCATCCTGCTGATGTTGCTCATATATTAGAAGCTTTACCTATTGGTGATCGCCACTATTTATGGGATTTAATTAAAGCTGGTGTAGATGGTGAGATTCTATTAGAAGTCTCCGATGCGGTTAGACAGACACTAATAGCTGATATGGATAGCGATGAACTTATCGCTGCTGCTGAGCAATTAGATACTGATGAGTTGGCTGACTTAGCCCCTGATTTGCCTAAAGACGTGCTGCAAGAATTAATGGAGAGTCTAGATGCATTGAATCGTGAGCATTTGCAATCGGCACTCTCTTATCCCGAAGGTACTGTAGGTGCATTAATGGATTTCGATAATGTGACAATCCGCGAAGATATTAATCTTGGCGTTGTAATGCGATATTTACGAAACTTAGAAAACCTGCCTGATCATACAGATAAATTATTTGTAGTTGATCGGCATGATGTATTGCAAGGAGTGTTGCCTTTTTCACGTATGGTCGTTAACTCATTGGATACAGAGGTAGAATCAATTTTGATAAATGACCCGGTGTTATTTCGACCAGAAGATGTAGCTGATGAAGCAGCACAAGCTTTCGAGCGATATGACTTAGTTACTGCGCCTGTGATTGATGCGAATAACAAATTGGTGGGCCGTATTACTGTAGATGCGGTAATGGATCATATTCGTGAAGGGGCTGAGTCTGATTTGTTGTCTCTTGCAGGTTTGCGGGAAGAGGAAGACTTTTTCTCAACAGTTTGGAAATCGGTACAGAATCGCTGGGCATGGTTAGCGATTAATTTATTGACAGCAATTCTAGCTTCACGTGTGATTGGTTTATTTGAAGGTTCTATTGAGAGAATTGTGGCTTTAGCTGCACTTATGCCTATTGTAGCTGGGGTAGGTGGTAACTCTGGGAATCAAACAACGACAATGATTGTACGTGGCCTTGCATTAGGACAAATATCAGCATACAACATGCGGCCACTAATTACTAAAGAATTAGGTGTGGCGCTGTTAAATGGCCTTTTATGGGGCAGTGTAATGGGTTTCATTGCTTATTTGTTATATGGAAGCTACAACCTTGGATTAGTTATGATGATCGCCATGACCCTTAACTTGTTATTAGCTTCTGTGATGGGCGTAATAATCCCATTATTTATGACTCGATTTGGACGTGACCCTGCGGTAGGTTCCAGCGTATTAATTACTGCGATGACCGATAGTGGTGGCTTTTTTATATTCTTAGGTTTAGCGACCATTTTCTTGTTATAGCTAATAAACATCTGCATTAATGATTGTGATTTTAATAAGTATGATTCTCAACATTAATTGTATTTGGTTGGCAATGCTTAATAGAATACATGTTTGTAGTCGTAAAAAAACCCGCTAAAAGCGAGTTTTTTTAGTATGGTTAAACAACTAATACCATTTAACTTACTTAATTTTAGCTTCTTTATACATTACATGCTTACGAACTACAGGATCAAATTTTTTCATTTCCATTTTCTCTGGCATTGTCCGTTTGTTTTTAGTAGTGGTATAAAAATGGCCAGTACCAGCACTAGACTCTAATTTAATCTTTTCACGCATTGCATAGTCTCCTTAAATTTTCTCGCCAGCAGCGCGCATTTTAGCTAGAACTGCATCGATACCGTTTTTGTCGATAGTACGTAAAGCAGCATTAGTGATGCGCATGCTAACCCAGCGATTTTCAGATTCTACCCAAAACTTACGGTTTTGTAAGTTTGGTAAAAAACGTCGTCTTGTTTTGTTGTGTGCGTGAGAAACATTGTTACCCACCATTGGCTTTTTGCCTGTTACCTGACATACACGTGCCATGGTTATCTCCAAATACATTGTCTATTTCAGAAAGACCGCAATTATAGTAGAAACACACGGTTTGTTCAACCTATAAATAGCTATTTAAAGTAGATTAAGTTGATTAGTTAATGTTTTCCTGTACTTCCAAAGCCACCATCACCACGATCTGTTTCATTGAATTCGTTAACAATATGAAAATCAGCTTGTACAACAGGCACAATTACTAACTGTGCAATACGTTCCATCTGTTTAAGAATAAACGGCTCATTACTACGATTCCAGCAAGAAACAAATAATTGGCCTTGATAATCAGAGTCAATTAGGCCTACTAAGTTGCCAAGTACAATGCCATGCTTATGGCCTAAGCCTGAGCGCGGCAATATGAGTGCAGCATAATAGGTGTTGTCAATATGCATAGCCATGCCTGTAGGCATTAGAATGGTTTCACCTGGTTGTATCGTGAGTGACTTATCAGTGCAGGCACGCAAATCAAGTCCTGCTGAACCTGGTGTTGCATAATTAGGCATCGCTTGGCGAATACGTTCATCTAATATTTTAATATCAACGTTGATGCTCATCTATTTGTCCTTTATGATTATATTGTTAGTTTTATATTTTTTGCATTTGATGAACATGATTAAGCAGCGCTACAGCTAAATCTTGTTTTGAAGCTTTGGCTAACGGGTGTATACCTTGGTCATCAAGTAAAGTAATGTTGGCTTTATCTTGACCCATGCTTTCACTAACTAAATTAGCAACGATTAATGGGAGTTTTTTAGCTTGCCGTTTTTGTTCGGCCAGGGTCAATAAGTTTTGCGTTTCTGCGGCAAACCCAACACAAAATGGTGCATTAGGTAAAAATGCTACCTCAGCTAATATATCTTTATTGCGTTTTAGCTTTAAAGTCATAGAAGCTTCATTTTTTTTAATTTTCTCGTTACTAATCATATCGGGAGAATAGTCAGCAACGGCAGCAACGCTAATGAAAATGTCCTGTTCATTAATATGTTGCATCACTGTTTGATACATTGAGTCACTATCAGTGGCTTTAATGGCACGAACACCATTTGGCAATGGTAAGTGGCTTATTCCATAAACTAAAGTTACATGAGCACCCATGCTAGCTGCGGTTTCCGCAATCGCGTAACCCATTCTGCCACTGCTGATATTAGAGATACCTCGCACCGGGTCTATCATTTCAAGTGTCGCGCCGGCAGTGATCAAAATATTTTTACCCGCAAAATGCTTAGGGGTAAAGTGTGCATTAATTTCTGCTACTAGTATTTCTGGGTCTAACATTCTGCCTAAGCCATTTTCCCCACAGGCTTGTTCACCAGTGTCGGGGCCTAGTACTTTAATAATATCCTCAGTACACAGGGTAATGTTGCGTTGTGTTGCAGGGTTTTCCCACATTTGCTTGTTCATAGCGGGTGCTACTAGTAAAGGGCAGTCTCGCGCTAAACATAAGGTGGAAAGTAAATCATCAGCACCACCATGAATGAGTTTAGCAATAAAGTCTGCGCTCGCAGGCGCAATTAGGATGGCGTCAGCTTGGCGACTGAGCTCTATATGTGCCATGCCATTATCGGCCTTGCTATCCCACATATTGATGCATACTAGCTTGCCAGAAAGTGCTTGCATAGTGGTGGGTGTAATAAATTGGCAGGCGGCAGCTGTCATCACAACTTGTACATCGACATTGGCTTTAATTAAAAGACGAACAAGTTCCGCTGCTTTATAAGCAGCGATGCCACCAGTTATACCTAAAATTAATTTTTTGTTATTCAGTGCGCTCATGTTAAATTTGTTCTAATTAGGTCTGTTATTATTTATCAGCTTAATTTTAACATGCTCATTACATCATCAGTTCTATCGGCATTATGTAGCAAAACACTTAAATATAATATGAGCTAGGGAAACCACAATGTGGAAAGTAATAAGAATATTTTTTTTAATCGTTATTTTGGGTACAGTATTACAACAAACATGGTTGGAAAATGCAGATTTAGATTGGAAAGATAACTTTTATGTAGCGCTTTATCCTGTGAATGCAGACGATAGTCAAGAAGTTGCGCGTTACATTGGGTCTCTAGCGAAGATGGATTTTGAAGATGTAGAAATCTTCTTTGCAGAAGAGGCTGAGCGATATAACCTAGGAATGCGTCGCCCCATCGCGCTACAACTTGGCACAACGGTTAAGCGTGTGCCACCCGCACCGCCATCACCCAATGGAGGTAATGTATTAAAAACCATATTATGGAGTCTTCAATTCCGTTATTTCGCTTGGGTGAACAGTCCTGATGTGCCTGTAAAGCCTGATATTAAACTTTATTTGTTATTTTATAACCCTGACACACATTCCAGACTAAGTCACTCTACTGCATTGAATAAAGGGCGTATTGGGCGTGTAAATCTATTTGGTGGGCGTAAGTATGGAAAAAGAAATGCAGTGGTGCTGTCACACGAGTTATTGCATACACTAACAGCGACTGATAAGTACGATTTAAGTACCGGTTTGCCAATATATCCGATTGGCTTTGCTGAATCAGATAAAGTGCCTTTATATCCACAAGACTTTGCAGAAATTATGGGCGCATACCGCCCAATTAGCGAAAGTGAACGTGAAACACCTCAGAGCCTTAATCAAGCATTAGTAGGTCATTTGACTGCGAGAGAAATCGGGTGGATTCAATAAAAATTTGGCTGAATAAAACAAGAAAAAAAGGATAGATATGGCGTTACTGATTGGCTCAAAAATGAGCGATCTCACGAAAAGTTGATTGTACTAGGGGCTGATGCACTTTTCGGTGCAAAATTATTGGCGATATTCTTACTTGTCGGCGTGGCAGGAAAAAGTGCAGTTGATCTTGCTAGAGATTTACTCAAGCAATTTGGTAGTTTAAATGGTATTTTTGCCACAAGTGAGCAAGCAATAAGTCAAGTGCATGGTATTAAGCGAAGTAAATATGTGCAGTTTCAAGCTATATTTCAAATGAGTTGCCGCGCCTTAAATGAAAAAATGCAAGTGATATTTTAAACTCGCTTTAAAAAGTAAAAGATTATTTAGTGTTGAAATTAGGTGCGTATAAACAAGAAGTATTTATGGTGCTGTTTTTAGATGCCTAAAATAGATTAATTCCCGTAGAAGAAATGTTTGCAGACACATTAACCAAAACTAGTGTTTATCCACGTGAAATAGTGAAATGCGCCTTGCATTTTAATGCCGCCGCTGTGCTATTTGCAAATAATCACCCATCAGAGGCCGCCAAGTAGAGCGCTGCTGATAAAAGCTTCACAAAAGTATTAAAGCAAGCGCTTGCCTTAGTTGATATGCGCGTTTTAGATCACTTTATTATTGCCGGTAATGAGAATTTTCTTTTTCAGGACATGGCCTGATTTAAGCAATTAAAGATAAATATTACTAGTATTATGCATTGCAAGCGCTATCAATATTAGTTCTAATTTCTTTATAGTTATTGAGCACACCTGTTGCGGTTGAAAATGGCTGGCTATTAATAAAGTTCACCAACTCCATTTCCCTTGGGCTTAATACTTTGCTGAGCTTTTTAATTCGGCAACTGCAACTCACGTTTGTTTGATTCACTTCTGTTGTAATTAACTTTTTACAGTTTTCAGTTTCCATATCTAATTTTATTTGGTTCCATGCCATTGAATTTGAGGTGTCTTTAGCAAATACAACACGCTCTTGTGCTAATGACTGGTATGCAAATTCAACATTACTATGTAACTTATTTAGCGCTTGGTTTTTTTCATTCATGCTTGTGCCATCAGCCTTGTAAAAAAAATCAACGGTGGTGGTTTCTACGGGCGCTCCATAACCTTGTGCCGCTAACAAAATACGTTTAGCTGGGTTTACATCTAGATATTCAATCACTTGATCAATATCTTCTTTTGGCAAGGCTAATGTCATTTTGGCAACACAATGATCACCATCTGCTTGCGACTCTGAAAAGACTAAGCTAATGACTTTATCTTCCCATGCATGCCTAAATGTTGGGGCGTTTTCTAATAACTTTCCTTCTTCTTGTTGTTGTAAACGCTGTAGTATTTCTGAATCATCGCAAGCAAATATATTGGTGCTGTTTAAAGTAAAAATACACATTAAAAAAAATTGTTTCATTAAAACCTTTCAAGTATTACTTCAATTGAAAACCAATACATACGAAATCAAACTACGCATAAAGTTCTAACTTGTTTAGAATGTGATTAAATATAATTGCTAAAGATTACAATAATGTCTAAATATATTAAACAGCTTTTCTGGGTTGGAATGGCATTACTTGGTGCTTATGCATTGAGCATGATTGCATTTAATCGTGGGGAAAGCATCAATGCCGTTTGGATGATTACGGCTGCTGTGTGTATTTATGCGATTGCTTATCGTTTTTATGCTGCATGGATTGCTGCAAAAGTATTAGTACTTGACGAAACTAGAGCAACACCAGCCGAGCGCTTAGATGACGGTAGAGATTTCATACCAACAAATAAATGGGTGGTGTTTGGTCATCATTTTGCTGCTATTTCAGGTCCTGGACCTTTAATCGGCCCAACGCTAGCTGCACAATTTGGATATTTGCCAGGCACCTTATGGATACTGATTGGTGTAGTGCTCGGTGGTGCTGTGCAAGACATGGTGACTTTATTCTTTTCTACTCGCAGAAATGGTCGTAGTTTGGGTCAAATGGCACGTGAAGAAATTGGGGTAATAGGTGGTAATGCAGCACTTATTGGTACTTTTTTAATCATGATTATTCTCATTGCTGTACTTGGATTAGTCGTGGTTAATGCTATGAAGCATAGCCCTTGGGGAACAGCTACCGTCGCAGCCACCATTCCAATCGCTATATTTATAGGAGTGTATATGCGCTACATACGCCCAGGTCGCGTATTAGAAGCCACTGCCATTGGTTTGGTGCTGTTATTGTTATCAGTGTTTGCCGGTGGTTGGGTTGACGCACATCCCATATTGCGTGGATTTTTCGATAGAGATGGTTTGTTTTTAGCTTATGCCATTATTGCTTATGGATTTGCGGCTGCAGTATTGCCAGTTTGGATGTTATTAGCGCCACGTGATTACTTATCTACCTTTATGAAATTGGGCACGGTGTTTCTCTTAGCTATCGCTATTTTAGTTTTACGCCCAGAAATTCACATGCCAGCTGTGACGCAGTTTATTGATGGGTCAGGCCCGATATTTGGTGGCAAAGTATTTCCATTTGTTTTTATTACGATTGCTTGTGGTGCTGTTTCGGGTTTTCATGCGCTAATCGCATCTGGCACGACGCCTAAGCTGCTCACTAATGAGCGCGATATTCGCATGATTGGTTACGGCGCTATGTTGCTAGAAAGCTTTGTGGCTATCATGGCAATGGTTGCAGCAACAGTGTTAGAGCCAGGTATATTTTTTGCGATTAATAGTCCCGCAGGTGTTGTAGGCGTGCAAGCAGTTGATGCCATTGCAACAATTAATAGTTGGGGCTTTGCTGTGACAGTTGAGCAAATGAATCAACTAGCAACAGATATGGGCGAAAGTACATTGTTTGCTCGCACAGGAGGTGCGCCAAGTTTAGCTGTTGGTATGGCAAGTATCTTTGGGAGTGCATTTGGCAAGCATTTATTGGCGCTGTGGTATCACTTTGCCATCATGTTTGAAGCGATATTTATATTAACCACTTTAGACGCTGGTACACGTGTAGGACGGTTCATGTTGCAGGATATGTTAGGTAACTTTAATAAGAAGCTCGGTGAAACGTCTTATATGCCTTCAGTCATTCTCACCAGTGCATTAGTTGTATCGGGTTGGGGGTACTTCTTATACATTGGGGTGATCGACCCAAACGGTGGTGTAAATATTTTATGGCCATTGTTTGGTATTGCGAATCAAATGCTGGCGGCGATTGCCTTGTGTGTCGCTACCTCTATTTTGGTGAAGTCTGGCAAAATAAGATATGCTTGGGTAACAGGCTTGCCACTCACATGGCTGCTAGTCATTACAAGTAGCGCGGCTTATGAAAAAATATTTAGTGATGATATTAGGATTGGTTTTTTTGCAGCAGCTAATCATTTAAGTAGTAAGTTAGCTGATGGCACAATGGCAGCAGAAAAAGCGTTAGTGGCGCCGCAATTGATATTTAATCAGTATTTAGATGCTTATTTAACAATGTTTTTTGTGGCGATATTATGGGTGATGATTATTGACATGACGTATATCTTGCGGAGACACCTGACTGGTAAGCCATTATTGCCTTCAAGTGAAGTGGCTTATGTACAAACTGCTTTATAGAATTGCGTTATAAAAAATTGAGATGATGATTAAAAAAATTAAACATTTGTGGCATATGATTCGACAGCTATCAGGTGATGATGCTTATGAGCGATATCTTAAACATCATGCAGTATTCCATGAGAATTCGCTGGACGTAAAACCTGCGCTGAGTCGTAAAGCTTTTTTTAAACTTTGGCAAGAAAGTCAGTGGAAAGGAATTAATCGTTGTTGCTAGCAGTTAATTATTAACACTAAAAAGATTAATTTTTAACAAATACTAGCGGTAAAGAGCTAGTTTTTTTGATAAAGATTATCAATTTCCATTTCATCTTTTTCATCAATAAAATCAAGCGTATCCAGCTCGTCTAGCTCAAACTCAAAGCCTGCATTTTTTGGCGTACTACGCCTAAACTTAGCTGGGTTGCCCTTGTATTCTGAAACAACATAGTCATGCTCAGCTTTGCGACTAAAAAATTTTTCAAATAAAGATTTCATTTTTAACATATTCAAAAGTAGTTATGATGATGATATGTCTGCAATTGCCGTGCCAATTCTAGTATGCAAAATACCAACTATTAAGTATCTGTTTTTAATTGAAATTTTTTAGGGTGCCATTATTGTAAGCAACGAGATGTGATGTAAATTTGATAGCAACGTTATAATTTCGACACGGAAAGTTTATTTTTCGAAACGTAATGCATTTGCTTGGCGTAGCATCCAAATGCCAATTAATACCATCGGTAAACTTAACCACTGACCCATCGAGAATCCGAGCTGAAGTAGCCCTAAGTAACCATCTGGTTCACGTGTGTATTCAACCAAAAATCTAAAACTGCCATAGCCAACAAGGAAGATAGCTGAGATTGCACCCACTGGCTGTTTTTTCTTAGAAAACCACCATAACACCATGAATAATGCGACCCCTTCTAAAGCAAATTCGTATAGCTGAGAAGGGTGCCGTAAAATTTGATCTACTTGTGGAAAAATCATACCAAAACTACTATTAGTCGGTCGACCCCATAATTCACCATTAATAAAATTTCCCATACGCCCAGCGCCTAAGCCAAGTGGCACTAATGGTGCAACAAAGTCCATTATTTTCAACCATGGCTGAGGGTATTTTTTATGGAAAAAGTACATGGCGATAAGGACACCTAAAAACCCACCATGAAAGCTCATTCCACCTTGCCAAATTTTGAAAATATCTAACGGGTTAGACAGAAAGTTACCAAATTGATAGAACAATACATAGCCCATTCTTCCACCTAAAATAACGCCTAACGCACCATAAAACAATGCGTCATCAATCATTTGATTATTCCATTTGAACCAAGGCTTATGTTTGATTTGATATTGCGCTAGCAAGAAAAAACCTAAAAAGCCCGTGAGGTACATGAGGCCATACCAGTGAATACCAAAATCCCCAAGATGGATAGCGACAGGGTCAAATTGTGGATGAATTACCATATAATTTTTTAATTAACTGAAAGCAAAAGCATATGTTACTAGTAATTTAAATTTGCAGTTAACTAATTTACACTTCAAGATGTTTTCTAATTTATTTCTTATAAGTAATATGTCCTAGTCTTAGAAGAGTGAGAATAACATTCCTCAAACACAATTAAAGTATACCCAAAAGCTATGCATGGTTTAAAATTGAGACTTATCTATTTAGCTAGACTCATTTATATGCCTTAATATTGTTTACGAACTACAACACAGTGTCGTAAAATAACTGGTTAATGTGTGTTCGTATCGCAAGCTACTTCAGTCGAAAAAATTCTTGACGATAAAATAGTGGGAGTTAATGTGGTTATAATTCTGTATGAAGGGTCACGTGCTGATCCAAACATGCAAGATATGATTTATCCAATATTGTATTTGAAATTGAAAGACTAAATTACATCTTGCAATCCAACTACAGCAATGCACTAGATGTACTTCACGCGGTCAATACGTGATGTTACACAAATTGAAAGATAATAATATATGAATACAACATTCGCTTTAAAAACGGAAGAAAAAGAAATTTCTTCCAAGACATTTGGCTTGCCTCCTCATCCAGATGTTAGGATGACTGAGGATATCAATGGTCTGCAATATTTAGAAGTAGATAACGAATTTGCAACCGCTAAAATTGCTCTACAAGGTGGACATGTAATGACATGGCAACCCAAAAGAGAATCTCACCCAGTGCTTTGGTTGTCTAATAAAGCAAGATTCATGAAGGGGCGGTCTATTCGTGGCGGCGTGCCTATTTGTTGGCCCTGGTTCGGCGCACACCCTACTGATAGCGCATTGTGTCCTCATGGTTTTGCGCGTGTTATACCTTGGCGTTTAATCGATATTGATACTGCTTATAATGGGGACACGCGCATTGCTCTCGAAATGGAACAAACTGATGAGGCTAAACGTCAACTTTCTTATCCTTATAGATTGAATATGTTGATTACGATCGGACGCCGGTTGAAAATAGATTTATCAACGACCAATAATTCTGATCACCCATTTGTGATTGGTGAAGCGTTCCATACTTACTTATCTGTTAGCGATGTTGAGCATATTAGAATTACTGGCTTACAAGAGTGTGTGTATGCGGATAAATTGCAAAACTATCAACGACAGGTTGAAAATGGCGTACTAAGATTTAACGGTGAGTTTGATCGTGTTTTTCTGAATCATAGTGATGATTGCGTGATTCATGATGATGGCTATAATCGCTTAATTAGCGTATCAAAATCAGGTAGTGATACCACAGTAGTGTGGACGCCTTGGGAAGAAAAAGCCCATGAAATAGGGGATATGGGTGATGGTGATGAATGGCGTAAAATGATATGTGTTGAATCTACTAATGCGATGGAGAGTGCAGTCGTCATTAATCCAAATCGTACACACGTCATTACTGTGGAATATAATGTAGAGTCTTATTAATATTTTTTAAACTTGGCGTCTTAAATGTCAACCTATTGGTTTGGAAAGCGTTATTTGTTCATAAGGTGCCATCTAAATATTTACAGTATTGTCGTTTAAATTTTTGTAGATTCTGAATTTATTGGTATGATGCAAACATTAATTGTTAGTCTTTTTTTGGAAAGTTTAGGGGAAAAGTATGAAAGCAGTTTTATTAGCAGTATTTACAACAGGCTCATTGCTTATAGCAGGTCAAGCAAGTGCGGATCAAGCATTGGCAACAAAAAGTGGTTGTTTAGCTTGCCATGGCGTGGATAAAAAAGTTTTAGGCCCAGCTTTTAAAGATGTCGCAGCAAAATATAAAGGCGACAAAGGTGCAGAAGCAAAAATGATTGCTAAAGTTAAAGCAGGCGGAAGTGGTGTTTGGGGCCCTATCCCGATGCCAGCTAATAGTCCACAAGTAAAAGATAAAGACATTAAATCTATTGTGAAATGGATTCTTGCTCTTTAGTTAAAGTCGTTTTTACAACTTTTAGTTGATTAAAAAGCCAGCGGAAGCTGGCTTTTTAACTATGCAACAATGCCGAATAAGTATAGAAAAATGGCGCAAATAGCGATAGGTGCGACGATATTATTTGCAATCTTCCAGAATTTGAAATATTTGTCATTCAAGCCAAGCTCAGCTTGCACAGTTTTATTTTTCATCAGATAACCTGCAAAAATTGCCATCAATAAGCCACCTAAAGGCAGTAGTACAGTTGATGTTAGCTTATCAAGCGTATCAAATATCCCCAATCCAAATATAATTTCCACCTCTTTCCATGTGCTAAATGATAAGACGACACTTACGCCGATTAGCCAGATAAGGCAGCCTAAAATAAAACAAGCTTTGAGCCGGTTAATATTGGTACTCTCCACAACCCAAGCAATAGTCGGTTCTATCAAAGAAATAGAAGAAGTCCATGCGGCAAAGCCAACCAAGATAAAAAATAACGTGGCAATGAAATTACCCCATGGCATCATCCCAAAAGCGATAGGCAAAGTTTGGAAAATAAGACCAGGCCCTGCATTAGGTGCTAACTGATTAGCAAATACTAAAGAATAGATAGCTAGGCCTACTAATAAACCAAGCACGGTATCAAACAGCGCAATGTAAATTGTGGTGCGCGCGATAGAGATGTCTTTTTTTAAATAAGAGCCATAAACCATAACAGAGCCCATGCCTAAGCTTAGTGAGAAAAAGGCATGCCCAAGTGCAGAAAGCACAACAGCAGGACTAATTTTAGAGAAATCAGGTTTAAACATAAAGGTAATCGCAGCATTCATATCGCCGACAGATAAACTATAGCCAAGTAGCACTAATAAAATGGCAAATAATGCAGGAATTAAAATATTATTGGCTTTCTCTAAGCCGTAATTTAAACCACGTGCCACCACACTCATTGTTATTAGCATGAAAATGCTATGCCACAGCATGAGTGTTTTTGGGTCGGCTAATAATGCATCGAAATGAGCGCTTGATTGTGAGGCATTTATATTTGTAAATGCACCTTGCGCAGCACTAAAGATATAGCTTAATACCCAACCGCCAACGACACTATAAAAACTTAATATAAGTGCACCTGCCAATGTGCCCATTGCGCCTATGTATTTCCAATGAGGGGAAACGCCTGCTTTCTTCGCTAATGTTTTTATAGCATTAATTGGATTTTTCTGAGTACTTCGACCCAGCATGATTTCTGTCATCATCAAGGGGATGCCTACAATTAAAATACAGGCTAGAAAAATTAACACAAATGCGCTGCCACCATTGACACCGATCATATAAGGGAATTTCCATATATTGCCAAGTCCAATAGCAGAGCCTGTTGTGGCTAGTATGAATGTCCATTTATTTGTCCAAGTGCCTCGATGCTGCATGGTTATTCAGCCCTATTTTTAATGCTTAAAGTAGCGATTAGTTTCATTTTTAATTATTTTGGATAAAAGTAACAAGCCTATTAGATTAGGAATAGCCATTAAACCATTCATGATGTCAGAGAAATCCCAGACAAATTTTAAACTGGTCATTGCACCGATCATTACTGCCGCGGTAAAAAATACACGGAAAATTTTAATCACACGCCCACCAAACAAAAACTCGATCGCTTTTTCACCATAATAACTCCAGCCGATAATAGTAGAAAATGCAAAAAATGCAGTTGCAACAGCAACGATAATACGACCTGTTTCACCAAGTGTTTCAGCAATGCTCGCACTGGTTAATGCCCCTGCGCTAACGCCCAGTGTCCAGCTATCAGCAGTTAAAATAACCAGTGCGGTCATAGTACATACAAACAAAGTATCAATAAATGTTTGTGTCATGCTCACCAGTGCTTGTTTTACAGGGTCATTAGTACGCGCTGCTGCTGCTGCAATTGGTGCAGAACCTAAGCCAGACTCATTAGAGAATACGCCACGTGCAATACCAAAACGCATTGCAGCCGCAACAGTGGCGCCGACAAAGCCACCACTTGCTGCCGATGGATTAAATGCGTGATAAAAAATTAATCCAAAGGCTTCGGGAATCTCATTCAAATGCTGGGCAAGTACCCATAAGCAACAGGTGACATAGGCTGCAATCATGAATGGCACAATAAACGACGTGAATCTACCGATAGTTTTTATGCCGCCAATAATGACCAAGCCAGTGAGTAAGGTAAGAATAATACCTGTAGTCATGGTGGGAATTTGAAACGTAGTGGCAAAAATCTCTGCCGTGGCGTTCGCTTGTGTCATATTACCAATACCAAAAGCAGCACACACAGTAAAAATGGCAAATAAAGTTCCAAGCCAAGGTAAACCAGCCCCTTTACTTATGTAGTACATCGGCCCACCGCGCATGCCGTGTTCACCTTTTTCACGATATTTAACTGCAAGTAAGGCTTCACTATATTTAGTGGCCATTCCAACTAAACCTGTGACCCACATCCAAAAGACGGCACCTGGGCCACCCAGTGTGATAGCTGTAGCTACACCAACGATATTGCCAATGCCTACTGTTGCAGCCAATGCCGTCATCAATGCAGCAAATTGACTAATATCGCCTTCTTCGTCTTTGTCTTTGCTGAAAATAAGCCAAAAAGCATGCGGTAACACGCGAAATTGCACACCTTTTAAAATAATCGTCAAATACAAGCCTGTGCCAACCAATAACGTTAGCATGATAGGCCCCCAGACAAGGTTCGACAGAGTTGCTACAAAATTTTCGATTATTTCCATATTAATGCGTTTCTCCGTATAGACGGTTATAGTTAGAAATCATTAAGGTTTGCTATATTGCTTTTTGGTTAAGATTGGAAATGTTGTTTTAGCACCTTAACCATACAACTGTGATCAATTACGCCAGCGCTTTCACGAATGCTGTGCATCGCCCACATAGGATTCCCGATATCAATGGTAGGCATGCCGAGTTGAGATGCTAACGTCGGACCAATGGTACTGCCACAGCCTAGGTCAGTGCGGTGGGTATATTCTTGATAAGGCACTTTTGCTTTCTTGCATAGCTGAATAAACCGAGCTGCAGTTTCAGCATTAGTGCTGTAACGTTGGTTTGCATTGGTTTTGATGACAGGCCCTTTATTAACCATGGCGTGATGTTCCGGATCATACGCAGCAGGGTGGTTAGGGTGATAGGCATGCGCCATATCAGCGCTAATTAAAAAGCTCTTCGCATAGCTACGCAGGCGGTCTTCTTCACTGGTTTTAAAGTGCATACAAATGCGTTGCAAAATATCACGCACGAAACTACCACTTGCACCTGTAGCACTTTCACTGCCGACTTCTTCGTGGTCAAAAAATGCACATAGACTAGTAGTGTCTGGTGTTGCTGTTGCTAATAGTGCTTGTAATGCGGCGTGGCAAGAAGCTAAATTATCTAATTGACTATTCGCAATAAACTCTTGATTTACTCCCCAAAAACAGCCTTTTTGCGTATCGTATACATTTAAATCCCAAGTTAAAATATCTGCTGCCTTAATATTTAATGTTATTGCAATGGATTGTGTTAATTGTGCGTGCGCTTCGGTTTTGTCAGCAGCAAAGCCAAAAATTAGTGGTAACTCAGTCTGTTTGTTGAGTAGCAAACCTTTGCTATTCACTTCACGATTCATATGGATCGCAAGATTAGGTAAACGTACGACAGAATCGGTTAAGTGTATTAAGTGGGCAGTGTGATCTCCATCACTATGCACGTTGACGCGGCCAGCAAGACTTAAATCACGGTCGGTAAATGTAGCGAGAATAGGCCCGCCATAAACTTCTACCCCTAGCTGTGCAATGCCATTTTTAGTATGTGCCGCTTTTGGTTTTAAACGTAAGCCTGGTGAGTCTGTATGCGCACCAACTATTCTAAAGCCATGTGTTTGTAATGATTTTTCGCCCAATATGAAACTAATAATAGAAGCCCCATCACGAGTTACATAATAGCGACCACGCTTTTTAAGTTCCCATGCTTCGCTCTCAATTAGCGGTTCAAATCCATTATTTTCTAATTGCGAAATCGTACTTTTTACTGCATGCCATGGACTAGGGCTGTTATCAATATAATCTAGTAAATCTTGAGCTTGCTGCTTTGCTTTAGCTGAGGTTTCTGATGCCATGATTAAACCCAATCTTTATCGATTAAAAAGTCAGTGTAAAGTTTGGCTTCAGGACTGCCCGTTTCTGGTTTCCAATCGTATCGCCATTTCACAATCGGTGGCATGGAAAGAAGGATAGACTCAGTGCGGCCATTCGATTGCAAACCAAATAGTGTGCCACGGTCAAAAACTAAGTTAAATTCCACATAGCGGCCACGACGATATGCTTGATAATCACGCTGTTTTTCACCAAACGGTGACGCTTTGCGTCGTTGTAATATTGGCATATAAGCTTGTAAGAAGCTATCACCTACTGCGCGCATCATTGCGAAACTATGTTCAAAACTGATTGCATTAAAATCATCAAAGAAAATACCACCAATGCCGCGTGGTTCTTGACGATGTTTAAGATGAAAGTATTCATCACAGTGTTTTTTAAATGCTGGGTAATATGCAGCATCAAATGCATCCAGTGCTGTTTTATTGGTTCGGTGAAAATGAATGCAATCATCTTCAAAGCCGTAAAAAGGGGTTAAGTCCATGCCACCACCGAACCACCAAATAGCTTGTTCGGTATTATTAGACGCTTTAGCCACAAAAAAACGTACATTCATATGCACTGTTGGGGCATAGGGGTTGCGTGGATGGAACACCAATGAAACACCCATGGCTTCCCATTGCCGTCCAGCAGCTTCAGGATGTGCAATTGTTGCTGCAGGCGGTAATTTACTACCAATAACGTGTGACAGACCTACACCCGCCCGTTCAAATACATTGCCTTCTTCTAGTATACAAGTAGTACCTCCGCCACCCTCTGGACGTTGCCAACTATCTTGCATAAAGCTTTTTCCATCAGCAAGCTCTATTGCCTCAATAATTTTATTTTGTAGGTTTTGTAGATATTTTAGAACTGTTGGACTATCCATAGTATTAACTCTTTATCGCTTTGTTACCAATATCTTTGCGATACTGTGCGCCTTTAAATTGGATTTCTTCTGTGATTTCATAAGCACGTTGTTGTGCAAGCTTAATTGTGTCGCCTAAAGTGGTTATGCATAATACGCGGCCACCACTGGTAACAACATCACCATCTTTTAGTTGAGTACCTGCGTGAAATACGTAGGCATCTTCTAAATCATTTGGTAAGCCGGTAATTTTATCGCCAAGCTGTGGTTTTTCTGGATAGTTTTCACTAGCCATGACTACGCCAAGTGCAATACGTTGATCCCACTCCGCTTTTGCAGAATCTAGCGATCCATTAACTGCATGCTCAACTAGGCTCAATAAATCTGTTTTTAAACGCAATAAGATAGGTTGCGTTTCTGGGTCGCCCATGCGGCAATTGAACTCTAGTGTTTTGACGTCGCCATCTGAGCCGATCATTAAGCCCGCATACAAAAACCCAGTGTATTCAATCCCATCTTTAGCCATGCCGGCTATGGTCGGGTTAATAATTTCACGCATTACCTTGGCGTGTATTTCAAGGGTGACTATCGGTGCTGGTGAATAAGCGCCCATGCCGCCAGTATTTGGTCCTTGGTCATTATCTAATAAACGTTTGTGATCTTGGCTGGTGGCTAACGGCAGGATGTTTTTACCATCAACCATCACCATGAAACTGGCTTCTTCACCAGTTAAAAATTCCTCTATCACTACGCGCGCGCCCGCGCTGCCAAATTTACTGTCTGCCAACATCATATCCACCGCTGCATGGGCATCCGTTTCATTCATTGCAACAACTACGCCTTTGCCTGCCGCTAAGCCATCTGCTTTAATGACAATTGGGGCCCCTTGTTGAGACACATAGTTGTGGGCAGATTGTGTATCAGAAAATGTTGCATAAGCAGCAGTAGGTATATGATGACGCATCATAAATTGCTTAGAAAAATCCTTAGAGCTTTCTAGTTGTGCAGCTGCTTTGGTCGGGCCAAATATTTTCAGATTAGCTGCTCTAAAAGCATCCACTATGCCTTCAGATAATGGTGCTTCAGGGCCAACAATGGTTAAAGCGATTGCTTCTGACCGCGCGAATTCAACTAAGGCGGGTATCTCGGTAATAGCTATATTTTCTATGTCTAGGTCGAGAGCAGTGCCTGCATTTCCTGGAGCAACATAAACTCGGCTCACTTGTTTATTTTGAGTGACTTTCCATGCGAGTGTATGCTCACGCCCACCGCCACCAATGACAAGAATTTTCATAAGTTTACTTACTCTCTAATGCCTAAAATGTCTTACGCCAGTCAATACCATCACTAAATTATGCTCATCAGCTGCGGCGATCACTTCTTCATCTCGCATACTACCGCCAGGTTGAATAACGCAATTAGCACCTGCTTCTGCCAAAATATCAATGCCATCTCTAAATGGAAAAAATGCATCCGATGCGACAACTGAGTCTTTAAGCGTTAAATCGGCTGCTTGCGCTTTAATCGATGCGATTTTTGTACTGTCCACACGACTCATTTGACCTGCACCTACGCCTAATGTCATACCATCACCACAGAACACAATCGCATTAGATTTTACATATTTCGCTACACCCCAAGCAAATAGCATGTCTTCCATTTGCGTAGGTGTTGGCTGGCGTTTGCTCACAACTTTTAATGCTGCTAGTTCAATCTTATGATTATCTGCTGTTTGAATAAGTAAGCCAGAGCCGACACGTTTTGTGTCATGAGAATTACGGCCTTGCTGCCAATTGGTATCACCACCTTTTGGTAATGCAATTTTAAGCACACGGACATTCTTTTTAGCTTTGAGTATGGCTAATGCTTCATTCGTGTAGTTAGGTGCAATGAGCACCTCTACAAATTGCTTTGCAACAGCCTCTGCTGCTTGTGCATCCACCGTGACGTTAAATGCAATAATGCCACCAAATGCGCTGGTGCTATCGGTTTTAAACGCTTTGTTGTATGCAGCAAGTGCATGGTCGCCAATGGCTACGCCACAAGGGTTAGCATGCTTAACAATGACGCAAGCGGTTGCGTCGAATGATTTAACGCATTCCCAAGCCGCATCGGCATCCGCGATATTGTTGTAGCTGAGTTCTTTGCCTTGTAATTGTTCTGCGGTTACAAGTGTGCCAGGTGCTGGATGTAAATCTCGATAAAAAGCTGCTGCTTGATGTGGGTTTTCACCGTAACGTAAATCTTGAACTTTAACAAAGCGACTATTTGTTTGATCTGGAAACGATTTACGCGAACCATCTTCGTCGATAGATGATAGATAGTCGCTAATCGCCGCATCATAATTACTGATACGGTTAAATGCGGCCACGGATAAATTAAATAGTGTCGTTGATTTGAGTATGCCATTATTGGTATTGAGTTCATCTAGTACTGTTTTGTATTGGCTAGTATCAGTAATAACTGCAACGTCTTTCCAGTTTTTAGCGGCAGAGCGAACCATTGTTGGGCCGCCAATATCAATGTTTTCAATCGCATCTTCAAGACTGCAGTCTTGTTTGGCTACTGTTTCTTCAAAAGGGTAAAGATTTACGACCACCATATCGATATTAGGAATGTCGTGTGATTCCATAACAGATACGTGTTCAGGTAAATCACGGCGGCCTAAAATACCTCCATGTACTTTAGGGTGTAAGGTTTTTACACGACCATCCAACATTTCGGGGAATCCTGTGTAATCACTGACCTCAATCACGGGAATGCCTTTATCACGCAATAGTCTGGCAGTGCCGCCTGTCGATAAAATTTCTACACTTAATCGATTTAATGTTTGTGCAAACTCGAGTATGCCAGATTTGTCTGAAACACTAATCAAGGCTCTTTTAATAGATGTCATATATTTGAAGTGTTGTTTATATTAAATTTGTTAAATATGCTGATTTAAACTCAAGTTTCATTTTGGCATTTATTTTTTGGTGTTTGAGGTTTTGTTACGTGTTCACCAAATACAAAAGAGAGTTTGAATATTGAATTGTTTTTACTCTAACTCGTATAGTGCCATTTTTTTGCGTAATGTATTTCGGTTAATGCCCAACATCTCAGCGGCTTTACTTTGATTACCACCGACTTTATTTAAAATGTACACCAGCGTAGGTTTCTCTACACAATTTAGCACCATGCTATACACCGCATGTGGCAGCACACCATCAAGATTCAGAAAATACTCATCTAAAGACTCGACGATTGCTTTAGACAGTTTGCATTCTTTCGTCATTAAGCTGCAATCCCTTCGTTTGATTTATTAGGCATGTCTAAATCATAAACCAAGCGCCCATTTCTAGATTTAAGTTCAGCGAAGAAATCATTAATAGCCTGTAGTTGCAGTTCACTAGTTTGTAAAGTGTTCATGTGATGACGGAATGCCGCAGACCCAGCAAGCCCTTTGGTATACCAAGAGATATGTTTACGCGCAACACGCATACCAGTTAGTTCGCCATAAAAAGCATGTAAATCAACTAGGTGCTCCAGCATAACAGTATGAATTTCTTCTACCGTAGGCGGCAACATATGAGTGCCAGTGGCTAGATAATGATCAATCTCACGAAATATCCAAGGCCGACCTTGTGCGGCACGACCAATCATGACGGCATCTGCCCCTGTGTAATCTAAAACGAATTTCGCTTTTTCTGGTGTGGTAATGTCGCCATTCGCCATTAAGGGGATGTTAATCGCCTCCTTGACTGCAGCGATTGTGTCGTACTCCGCATTCCCTTTATATAGGCATGCACGTGTGCGGCCATGCATAGCGAGTGCTTGCACGCCAATATTTTCTGCCATTTTTGCAATTTGTACTGCATTCCGGTTTTCTAAGTTCCAACCAGTGCGAATTTTCAGCGTAACTGGCACATCAACCGCATTGACAACAGCTTTTAAAATTTGAGCAACCAACGGTTCATCTTTAAGTAATGCTGAACCTGCCATTACGTTACATATTTTTTTTGCTGGGCAACCCATGTTAATGTCAATAATTTGCGCGCCGTTATCAACATTGTACTTAGCTGCCTCTGCCATCATAGTCGGATCGGCACCTGCAATTTGTACTGAAATAGGGTCAACTTCGCCTTCGTGATTCGCACGACGCAGCGTTTTTTCGCTGCCATACAAAAGTGAATTAGAAGTAACCATTTCAGACACAGCTAAACCGGCACCCATTTTTTTGCAAAGCATCCGGAAAGGACGATCTGTTACGCCAGCCATAGGCGCAACGACAAGATTATTCTTAAGCGTAATTTGTCCGATTTTCATATAAAAAACATCTAGGAAAGTTGCTTATTTTATATGCAATATCGTGTTGAGGGAAATAGTATTTATTATTTTGTTAAAATATATACTCTTAACTTTTATTGGAATGGTTTTGTTTAAAAAAACTCAACAATTTGGTTAAAACATTTTGTGATGAGGAGCAATTCAGTTTTATAGCGATATGCTAAACTCATGCCAGTTAAATTCAGTGGGATAGTGATGAGGCAATACTTTAAATACGGGTTGAAATGCAGCATCTTTTTTTCTGCCACTCTTATGTTAATTGCTTGTGGACAAGATAAAGGGACAAGCGCTTCTGTTGGTGGAAAACCTCCGCCAGCAATGCTAGTGAGCGTGCTTGAGATGCAACCAACAACAGTGCCTATTCAAGCAGAAGCTGTGGCACAGACAGAGGGTGCTAAAGAGGTTGAGATTAGACCGCGCGTTGGTGGCATTGTGTTAAAAAGGTTATTTGAAGAAGGTGCAGAAATTAAGGCGGGTCAACCGATGTTTTTAATTGATCCAGTCCCTTATCAAATGAAAACGTCACAAGCCCGCGCACAGCTCGCACAGCAAAAAGCACGCGCAGCTCAAACAAAAAGAGAATCTAAAAGATTAAAAACACTATTAGAAACCGAGTCGATTAGTCAGCGTGAATATGATAATGCGACATCTGACTATGCCATGGCTGAAGCTAGTGTGCAGGAATATAAAGCAATACTGCACGAAGCGGAGTTGAATTTATCTTATGCTAGGGTCAAAGCGCCAGAAAGCGGAATGGCTGGTCGCTTTTTATATTCAGAAGGTGCGCTGGTAAATGCTAATACCAGTTTGTTAACGACGATTGTACAAACCTCACCAATCTGGGTGCGCTTTAGTTTGTCAGATTCTGAATTAAAACAATTAGGCGGCATGCTGACCAGTAAGACGGTTCAAGGTATTGAACTTATTTTGCCTGATGGGAGCAAGTATCCCGAGTCAGGCACATTAAACTTTTCAGCGAGTCGAATAGACCCCTCATTAGGTACGCAGCAATTACGCGCGGAATTTAAAAATGCTGATAAAACATTAATCCCAGGGCAGTTTGTACGTATACGCGTGACCACTGGAAGTAATGAAGGTGTTTTTCTAGTGCCGCAAGCTGCAGTTCTTACAAGTGAACAAGGTAAATTCGTTTTCGTAGCTGACAAAGATGAAGAAGGTAATATGATTGCTACGGTTAGGCCAATACAAGCTGGTAGTTGGAGTGGACAAGACTGGGTAATATTAGGCGGCTTAAAGCAAGGTGACAAAGTAATCGTCGATAACTTGATTAAAGTGAGGCCAGGGGCGGCTATTTCACCAAAGCAGTCTGTACCAAAAATTAATAACTCGGTTGGTGATCAAAACAAAGCGACCTCAACCAAAACCACCCCAAACAAAGAAATATAACGATACGTGGATAAATGATGACCAAGTTTTTTATTACACGGCCAATATTTGCCTCAGTACTGTCCATCATTATTGTGCTTTCAGGGTTGGCCGCAGCCTTTCAGCTACCTATCGCGCAATATCCAGAAATTGCGCCGCCTACGGTGCAAATTACAGCAAGCTACCCTGGCGCCAGTGCAGATACCCTATCTAAAACAGTCGCTGCACCAATTGAAGAGCAGTTAAGCGGTGTCGATAACCTGTTGTATTTTAGTTCCAGTGCCGATTCTAGTGGCACATTGGTAATAACTGCGACGTTTGATATTGGCACAAATATTGATCTAGCCACTTTTAATGTCAGTAATCGCGTCAATATTGCTACGCCCCGATTACCAGCCGAAGTGCGCCGTAACGGTTTAATCGTACAGAAAAAATCAAATGACATTTTGATGGCGGCGATGCTGACATCGAAGAACCAAAAACATGACCGTTTATACATAAGCAACTACGCCACTTTAAATGTGTTGGATGAAGTGAAACGAATTAAAGGGGTGGGCGATGCGCGTATTGTTGGTGGGCAAGATTATTCGATGCGTGTATGGTTACGGCCAGATCGTATGGCCCAATTAGGCATTAGTACGACGGATATCGCTAACGCGATTAACGCACAAAATAATCAGTATGCAGCTGGTAAAATAGGGGCAAATCCTGCACCAGAAAACCAGCAACTGATTTATACCGTCACTGCCAAAGGGCGGTTGTTAGAGCCAGAACAATTCGGCAATATTATCGTACGAGCCGACGGTCCCAATGGTATTTTGTACCTTAAAGATGTTGCTCGTATCGAGCTGGGTGCGGAAAGTTATAACACCTCATCAACGCTAAATGGTGAGACGGGTGTTGCTATTCTAGTGTTTTTGCAAAGCGGTGCCAATGCATTAAATACTGCTAGTACGATTAAATCAAAACTAGACACGTTGCAAGAAAGTTTTCCTAAAGGCATGACGTATGCAATTCCTTACGATACTAGTGACTTTGTTGCCTCGACTATTGAAGAAGTACTAAAAACATTTGTCGAAGCTTTGCTGTTGGTCGTGCTAGTGGTGTTCCTATTCTTGCAGAATTGGCGAGCAACACTAATTCCAATCATTGCGGTACCTATTTCATTGATTGGTACATTTGCTGGGCTTTATCTATTTGGATTTTCAATTAACTTATTGACATTATTCGCTATGATTCTAGCGGTTGGTATAGTGGTTGATGATGCGATTGTGGTGCTTGAAAATACAGAAAGATTAATGCAAGAAGAGGGCTTAAATCCATTTCAAGCCGCAGCTAAATCGATCAATCAAGTCTCTGCAGCTGTGATCGCAATGACGTTAGTGGTCTGTGCGGTATTTGTACCTGTGGCTTTCCAGGGCGGGATCGCTGGCCAGCTATACCGTCAATTTGCGGTTACAGTCGCGATTGCAGTAGTGATTTCAGGGGTGGTGGCGCTCACATTAACCCCAGCATTGTGTGCCATGATTTTGAAAAACTCGCATGGGCAAGAAAATGCTTTCTTTAAAAAATTCAACAATAGTTTTAGCTGGTTAACTAAGTTATACACAAATACTGTTGATTTAACCCTACACCATAAAATTGTTGGTGCTATTGCCTTCGGTGGCTTTATTGTGGCAATGGTGTTGTTGTTCCGCACTGTACCGGGTAGCCTTGTGCCGCCAGAAGATCAAGGTTACATAATCTCAGCGATTGTGATGCCAGATAATGCGACCTTAAGCCGCACCACTAAAACAACGGAAAGCATTCGCGCTGCGATTGCACAAGACGAAGCAGCTGATTCTCAGTTTGTTATTAATGGATTTGAGTTGTTCACTGGTGGCAACAAGACGAATGCGGCCACCATGTTTGTCAGAATGACAGATTGGGATGAAAGAAGCGCAACTGCTGATGATGTGGTCGGTAGATTAACTGGTATTGGTATGCAGCAGCCTGATGGTTTGGGTTTTGCGGTAAACCCGCCAGCGATTCGTGGTTTAGGCTCTGCTGGTGGATTTGAAGTCTATGTACAAAGCCAGCGTGATTCCGACCCCATTAAGTTGGCACAAGTGATGAATAACTTAATGGAAGCTATGCGAGCAGAGCCGACATTGGCTGGCTTAAATAGCTTTTTCCGCCCAACAGTACCACAGCTAAAAATAGAAGTGGATGAAGCAAAAGCCATCTCTTTACATGTGAAAATTGCCGATATTTATACAACCTTACAGGGTACGATGGGGCAATATTATGTGAATGATTTCAATAAAAATGGGCGTACTTATCGGGTGCAATTGCAAGCAGAGTCTGATTTTAGAATGAAGCCAGAAGACTTGGGTAGGGTTTATGTGCGTAGCCAACCAACGGCAACAAATCCTTTAGGGAATATGATCCCACTATCAGCTATAAGTACTGTACATAATGAGATTGGCGCAGAGCAACTCGAGCGTTATAACGGTTTGTTATCGGCTAAGGTTTTTGGTAGTGGGGCGCCAGGCGTGAGTTCGGGTGATGCCATTAAAACAGTAGAGCGCCTTGCTAAAGCCAGCTTGCCTGATGGTTATAAAATTGCGTGGACAGGAAAAGCTTATCAAGAAAAGCGTACAGGTAATGCAGCCATGCTCGCTTTTGGTTTCGCCATTATCATGGTGTTCTTGATTTTGGCTGCCCAGTTTGAAACATGGGCGCTGCCACTAGCCGTAATAATGGCGGTACCATTTGCACTTACTGGTGCCTTGTTAGCAGTGCTATTCCGTGGGATGCCTAACGATATTTATTTCCAAATTGGTATGATCACTCTTATAGGTTTGGCTGCCAAAAATGCGATTTTGATTGTTGAGTTTGCCAGCCAGAAAATGGAAGAGGGTATGCCTGTTGGTCAGGCAGCATTAGAAGCCGCACGATTAAGGTTTAGACCAATTGTAATGACTTCTATGGCATTTGTATTAGGTATAGTGCCAATGGTGATTGCCACAGGAGCTGGTGCAGCGGCAAGGCGCTCAATGGGAACGGGAGTCTTTGGCGGTATGATTTTAGCCACCTTTGTAGCAACCATTTTCATTCCTTTATTTTTCACCTGGCTAAGTCATAAAAAAGTACACCTTGGTTTGCCTGAGGATGTAAATAGGAGCCAGCAGTGATGCTAAATATAGCCCCAATTATGTTTTCAGCTACCAAAATATTTAAACTTATATCAATTATAGGGTTAACAACAGCCCTTTTTGGTTGTGTTCTAATTGGACTGGATTATAAGCGACCTGAATTAGCCTTACCAGATAGTTATGGTGCAGTCGAGGTATCCACACTTAATAACATACCCAATCAATGGTGGACTTTATATGAAGACCCGCAATTAAATGCATTAGTTGATATGGCGTTTAAAAACAACAGTAGCATTAAAGCTGCAGTTGCTCGTATTGAAGAGGCTGATGCGCAAATGCGTGAAGTCGGTGCAGCTTTATTGCCGACAGTTGATTTTGAAACTAATGCTACACGTAACCGTGTGACAGAGTTAGGTGTGTTTCCACCATTTGGGCAAAATCCACGCAATAATTATAATTTAGGATTGAATGCATCATTCGAAATTGATTTTTGGGGAAAATTAAGACGCACTAGAGAAGCCGCACGCGCTAATTACTTATCCACAAAGTATGCTAAAGATACCGTTACACTTTCTATACAAAGCTTAGTAGTAAGCAGCTATTTAAACATTCGTAGTTTAGATTCTCAGCTAGCAAACGTTAAGGAAAACTTTACCACAAGTGAGGAAAGCTATGCGCTTGCTAAACGTCGTCATGCCGGTGGCATTGTGTCTATTCTTGATGTGCATCAAGCTTCATTAGTCCGCGATGATTTATTACTGCAAGAACAAGAAATTATGCGCCTCAGGAGGCTTACAGAGCATGTGTTGATTATTCTAACTCTGGAAGAAACCGATGTAGACCGCGCTGATTTAATGGTAATGCCAATACCGCCAATGCCACCTGTAGGTTTGCCATCAGAATTGTTAGAAAGTCGACCAGATGTAAAGCAAGCTGAACAGGGTATGGTGGCCGCAAATGCTGATATTGGTGCTGCAAAAGCAGCACTTTATCCGAGTATTTCTTTAACGGGTAGTCTCGGTGGCGAGAGTTTAGAGCTAGGTGATGTACTTAAATCTGCTTCGCGTATTTGGTCTTATGGTCTAAGCATTGACTTACCTATCTTTAATGGTGGCGCGTTAAATTCACGTGTCGATCAAGCGAGTGCAAGGCAGAAGCAAGCCTTGCAAGCTTATATTAACGCCATAGCATTAGCGTTTCAGGAAGTGAATGATGCACTAGTGAATTTGCGTCAATATAAAGCGATAGAAATTATTGCTGATTCAAAAAAGAAAACGACATTTGCCATGTTGCAAGTTGCACAAAACCGCTATAAAGAAGGTTATTCTGGCTATTTAGAAGTATTGGCAGCGCAGCGAAGCCACATTGATGCTTCACAAAGCTTTGTACAAAGCCGCCAAAATACTTTGAGTGCAACGGTGGATTTGTTTAAATCTTTAGGAGGTGGCTGGCAAGATATGGCGCATACTGAACCTGAACACTCCGAAAGTACAATGAGCGAATAAACATTAGCTTTAATTCTCCAACTTTCATGTCTCTTCCCAGGGAAAACCTAGGGCTGTAATGCCTTGCTTAAGGTCCTCCATTGCGATTAAAACTTCTGTCTTTTCACCCTTTAAACCTAGCTCAGTAGTACGTCTTTCGTGAGTTTTTGGCAGGCTGAATAGCTTAAGCGATGGGTGTTTGGTTAGCATGGTGTTCATGAAGTCAATTAAATCACTTTCGCCTGCTTCTCTGACCCAAATGGAGGCCTCTATATAGTCTTGTTGATGAAATAAGTGCGCATAGTATTTATCTAAAACCCATGCCACCATTGGGTGCGCCATATTAGGAAAACCTGGCACAAAGTAATGCGTATTAATACTAAAGCCTGAAACACGATTGACTGGGTTTGGAATTAAATCTGCACCTTTAGGAAAATCTCCCATGATGACACGTTTGGGGTAAGCGCTATCACCATATTGGGCGACTATTTCTGCTTCTGCACCTGGATGTCGCTCGATGGGTACACCAACCGCTTTTGCTGCGCATTGTCGCGTGTAATCATCAGGTGTGGCACCGATACCACCAAAGCTAAAAACGATATCACCACGTGTCATGCTAGCTTTAAGTGAGGCAGTAATCTGCTTGGGGTCATCACCTAAGAAATTTGCCCAACTCAGTTGTAGCCCACGTTTGGAAAATAATTCAATTACTTTCGCTAAATGTGCATCTTGACGTTTTCCAGAAAGGATTTCATCACCAATAATGTAAAGACCAATTTTTTGCATAAGGGTAATTTAAAAATCTAAAAATCTAAAAATTTATTTTACGTTATATCGTCTCATCCGCTAGTATTTAATTTTGTTAATCGGTTGTTAAACTTCTCTATTAATAATGGCGGTAAACTTTTAATGTTAAGTGCATGCGTCAATATAGAGGCATTACCTTCTTGTAGCTCTTTTAAGCCTAGCGCTGTGCGGATGCTGATACTTTGATCATCATGTTCTAATAAGGTGATAACATCACCAGCGCCAATTTCACCTTCTTCAATCACTCTATGATAAAAGCCACTAAAGCCACTGAGTAAAAAGTCTTTGATAATAGCGGTGTTGTCGAGTTTTTTTGCTAGCTTAAAACATGGAATACGTGGCATTGTGGCTTGAATTATAGCGCCGCCTACTTTAAAAATATCACCCACATAAACGCTTTCTTCTAATAAACCTGAGACAGACAAGTTTTCACCAAACGTTCCGTAGGCTAATGATTCCTTCCCTAGTATTTTCTGCCAGTGTGGGTAATGCTCAATGGGGTAACTGTAAACGGCTTGAAACTCACCCCCATGTACGGTTAGATCGGCCTGTCCATCACCAACTAAATTAATTTTATTTAACCAAATGCGACTTGTTTGCGGCTTCTTGTTGATGCCTGTTAAAACAGCATCGCCATTGATTTTAATTGATTCTGGTTGTGATACATTCACTGAAACTAGCTTCATTAGTGTTGACTCAATAAAAGTGGTACTTAATACTGACTTAAAGTAAAAAAACCTGCAATACGTAAAACAGCGTAATGGTGACTTTTGATGGCCAAATAATAAGGTTAAAACATCAGTATTTAAATATGCTTTTGTATGGAAAATTAATTGCTCCACAACTGTCACCGTTGTACTATTCATGCATTAATAATTATCATAATAAAGCTGATGACCATCATCGCTGAGAAAGCTAGACATTATGTTGTTTGTTATTTCACCTGCTAAAAACTTAGACTTTGAAACACCTGCTGTGACTAAAGTGGCTAGTCAGCCACGTTATTTAGACCAATCACAAGTGTTAATAAAGCAGTTACAACAGCTTCCTGTTCAAGATGTTGCATCATTAATGAAATTGAGTGCTAAGTTAGCAAGCTTGAACTTGGGCCGTTTCCAATCATGGACACTGCCATTTAATGCCAGTAATGCCAAGCAAGCTATCTTAGCTTTTAATGGCGATGTTTATACAGGACTCGATGCAGCTAGTTTAGATGAAGCAGGCTTTGATTTTGCCCAAAAACACTTGCGTATATTGTCGGGCTTGTATGGCGTGCTTAAGCCGCTGGATTATATCCAACCTTACCGCTTAGAAATGGGCACTAAATTAGCGAACAGCAAAGGTAAAGATTTATACGAGTTTTGGGATGAGCAGCTGAGGTTTTCTTTAGAAGCCGAGCCTGCATTCTCTGATGAAGTGTTAATCAACTTAGCCTCTAATGAATATTTTAAGGCCGTAAAAGTGAAGCAACTTAAGGCAAGGGTTATTACGCCGATGTTTAAAGATGCTAAAAATGGACACTATAAAATCATTAGTTTCTATGCCAAAAAAGCACGTGGTTTAATGAGCCGTTATATTATTGATCATAAAATTATAGAGGCTGAGCAGATAAAAGCATTTGATATCGATGGCTATTACTTTAATCAAGCCCAATCAACGGCTGATGATTGGGTATTTTTACGAGATCACACTTGAAAGGTTGAGTTTATTCGTTAAACGTCACTAAAATAGTTGAGCATCGATATGATGGTTTAAGAAGTATGCGATACGCAGGTAATACTACGGCGTGAATGGTGCAATGTTTTACATTAGAATACTTGCTTAGCTTTAGTGCAGAGTAAGGCGCTATTGGCGGGAAAAGAACTCATTTTCATGTTACAAGATTAATTTCAAAGGGGTACAAAATGGCATTACGTATTGGCGATATAGCTCCAAACTTCACCATTGCAACAACCAATGGTGAAATCAACTTTCACGACTGGGCAAAAGGAAAATGGGTTTTTTTCTTTAGTCACCCAGCGGATTTTACTCCTGTTTGCACTACTGAAATGGGTAGAACGTCTCAATTAGCACCAGAATTTGAAGCACGAAATTGCGCTCCACTAGGCCTTTCAGCAGACACTGTTAAGGAACATCTAGGTTGGATTGAAGATGTCAATGTAACACAAAATACATCGCTTAAATTCCCTATCATTGCTGATGCGGACAAAAAAATTGCAGCGTTATATGACATGATTCACCCGTCAGAAAGCAATACAGCAACCGTACGCTCGGTCTTTATCATTGATCCAGAAATGAAAATCCGTTTAACAATGACATACCCGATGGCGGTTGGTCGTAATTTTGATGAGATTTTACGTGTACTTGATGCGCTTCAAACGGGTGATAAGCATGGCATTGCGACACCAGCAGATTGGCAGCTAGGCGATAAGGTGATCATTCCGCCAACAGTCAGCAACGCGGATGCCAAAAATAAATTTCCACAAGGTTTTGATGAAATTAAACCATACCTACGTTTTGTAGATGTGGCTAAGTAACGTGCCATAGGTTCAAATACAGGCGCAAGGTATGATTAGGTATCTTGCATCTGTAATTGGTAGATTCAACTTTAATAAACATACGCCAATTTGGTCAATCGCTTGAAATCATTCAGCCTAAAGCTAATAAAATATTTGATATGCATGGCGCACAATAACATTTTCAGCCTAAGCTTCTAGCAAAAACTCTAGTGAGCGCCTTCCCAATTGTTACTTACACCAACCTCGGCGAGCAAAGGCACGTCTAATTTAGCCACGTCCTGCATCAACTCTGGTAAAGTTTTCTTCACCAGCTCTAATTCTGCATCTGGTACTTCTAAAATCAGCTCATCGTGCACTTGCATAATAAGTTTTGATTGTAAGCGCTCGTTAATGAGCCAGTTGTGCACGGCAATCATCGCGAGTTTAATTAAATCGGCCGCAGTACCTTGCATAGGTGCGTTAATGGCTGCACGTTCTGCACCTGCTCGTCTGGTGCCGTTAGGGCTATTAATCTCTGGTACCCATAATCGTCTGCCAAAGTAGGTTTCCACATAACCTTGTTCTTTAGCCAGTGCACGCGTGTTATCCATGTATTGTCGAACGCCTGGGTAGCGCGCAAAATATCGTTCGATATAGCTTTGCGCAGCTTTGCGTTCAATGTTTAAGTTTTGAGCAAGGCCAAAGGCGCTCATACCGTAAATCAGTCCAAAGTTAATAACTTTGGCATAACGACGTTGTTCGGTGTCAACTGTTTCTTTTTCTACACCAAATACTTCTGCCGCTGTCGCGCGATGGATGTCTTCATTATTAGCGAAGGCTTTAAGCATGCCTTCATCTTGAGATAAATGCGCCATGATACGAAGCTCAATTTGTGAGTAGTCAGCCGAGACAATATGACTTCCTTGTGGCGCAATAAATGCTTCACGAATTCGGCGACCTTCTTTCGTACGCACAGGAATGTTTTGTAAATTAGGGTCTGAACTTGCTAATCTGCCAGTAATTGCCACCGCTTGGTTATAGCTAGTGTGTACTCTGCCTGTAGTTGAATTAATCATTTTTGGCAGTTTGTCGGTATAAGTTGATTTGAGTTTTGCAAGCCCGCGATACTCCAATAATACTTTTGGTAATGGGTGATCTAACGCAAGTTGCTGCAGCACATTTTCATCAGTACTAGGTTTGCCACTAGGTGTTTTTTTAATCGGTTTAATGCCTAGTTTGTCAAATAGAATCTCTTGCAACTGTTTTGGGCTGGCTAGGTTAAAAGGCTGGCTGGCTAGTTCGTAGGCTTTATTTTCTAGCTCAACTAATCGCATGCCTATTTCATTACCTTGGCTAAGTAACATATTGGCATCAATCAACACGCCATTACGTTCAATTGTGTATAAAATTTCCATCGAGGGCATTTCAATTTGACTGTAAATAAAGTCGAGTTTTTTATTTTTAATCACATGCTGGTGTAAAGCTTCATGTATTTGCAACGTAATATCAGCGTCTTCAGCGGCATATTCACTGGCGGTTTCTACGGTCACCTCATTAAAACCAACTTGTTTGGCTCCTTTACCAGCAACGTCTGAAAAATGAATCGTTTCCAACCCTAAATGACGCATAGCAAGGTCATCCATGCCATGGCTACGGTGGCTTTCCAATACATATGACTGTAATAAAGTATCGTGTTCAATACCATTGAGTTCGACATTGTGGTTTGCGAGTACGTGTTTATCGTACTTTAAATTCTGACCTACCTTCTTAATCAATGGATTTTCTAAAACCGGTTTTATTTTGGCTAATGTTTCTTGAAATGGTAGTTGTGCTGGTGCATCAAAATAATCGTGGGTGAGTGGTAAATAGGCGGCTTTGCCTACTTCTACACTAAATGACATGCCAACAATTTGTGCCTTCATTGGGTCTAAGGAGGTAGTTTCTGTATCAAAACAAATTAATGGTGCGTTGTTAAGTTTATCTAACCAAAGATCAAAATCTTCAGTGGTTAATATAGAGCTATATTCACGACTTGTATTAGCCGAAGCAGCAAACAGATCGGTTGTTGCTAGCGCGGACTTTTCTCTCGTTGCATTAGAAACAGGTGTTATTGTTGTGCCTGTTTTTGCAGCAGCACCATCAGACATATTTTCTAATTCGCGTTTCCAGCTTCTAAAACCAAAGCGATCAAATAATTCAGCAAGCTTAGGTTTATCAACTGGCTGTGGCGCAAGATTGTTTAAATCATCTTGAATGCCAACATCGCACCGAATCGTTATAAGCTCTTTTGCTGTTGGCAGCCATACTAGTGCCTCGCGTAAATTTTCACCTACTTTACCTTTAATGCTGTCTGCATTTTCAATTATATTATCAAGTGATCCATATTCTTTTAGCCATTTCACTGCAGTTTTCGGACCGACTTTATCAACGCCGGGCACATTGTCTACTTTGTCACCGATGAGCACTAAATAATCAATCATTAAATTGGGTGGAATGCCGAACTTTTTCTCAACACCTGCAATATCTAGTACTTCGTCTGTTCTTCTAAAAGCATCACGCATGGTGTTGATGACAGTGACATGTTCATTTACCAACTGTGAAATATCTTTATCACCAGTTGAAATAATCACTTTGACGCCCTCGCGCTCTGCTTGTTTTGCCAGCGCTCCAATTACATCATCTGCCTCTACGCCATTTTCCATAATGAGAGGCCAGCCCATGGCCTTAATCGCATCGTGTAATGGCTCAATTTGCGGACGTAAATCATCTGGCATACTAGAGCGATTGGCTTTATATTCAGGGTAAATATCATCACGAAAGGTTTTGCCTTTGGCATCGAAAATGCAAGCACTATAATCAGATGGATAATCTTTATGTAAGCGGCGCAACATATTAAGTACACCTTGAATCGCACCAGTAGGTTCGTTGGCGCTGTTTCGTAAATCAGGCATAGCGTGAAAAGCACGGAACAAATAAGACGAGCCGTCTACCAATAGTAATGTTTTCATGTGTTGGGTCTCATAGATTGAATCTTAAATTGATGCGATTGTATTTATACTGTATTTTACCTGTATATGGAGTGAGTTAGTTGACTTGAAAAACTCCTTTTTTTATTCATAGGAACACAACCATGGCAACAAATAAATTACCAACAATAAACTCGCCTGAGCTGTTGCACGGGCATTCTGAGTCTCACGAATCTTGGCATGCCTTTGAAGTGATGTCTGAATATGTCAGCGCGACCGAAAAATTAAAAAAAATTATGCCTGCTGTTTCTATTTTTGGTAGTGCACGTACCAAGCCCGGTCACCCGTATTATAAATTGACAGAAGAAGTAGCAAGGCTGCTTTCTGATTCTGGCTTTAGTGTGATTTCCGGGGGTGGGCCAGGTATTATGGAGGCCGCAAATAAAGGTGCTTATGCTGGTAGTGGTCCAAGTGTGGGATTGAATATCGAGCTGCCGTTCGAACAAAGTGGTAATGAGTATCAAGATATAGGTATTACCTTTAAATACTTTTTTATGCGCAAAGTAATGTTTGTAAAATATGCTGCTGCCTATGTGGTGATGCCAGGTGGCTTTGGCACGATGGATGAGTTGATGGAAGCGATGACTTTAGTGCAAACTGGCAAAGCTAAAAAAATGCCGATTATTTTAGTCGGTAAAGAGTTTTGGGCTGGTTTGGTTGGCTGGCTAAAAAATACATTAATTGCGGAAGGCATGGCCTCACCTGAAGATATTGATTTAATCCAAATAATTGATGAGCCCAAAAGTATTGTTGAGGCTATATTTAAACATTATGAGTCTAGTGGGTTTCAGCTTAGCCCAGAAGAGCGAGAAATTCAGTTTTATTTATAGATTAATTGGGTGTTTTAAGAGGCTTTTGTTAGAATAGAATTATCGATATTGTTTGATAGGAGAGCAGTGTGAAAAAATTAAAAATAAAGCATTTAATTGCATTAACGATGATGTTGTTTTTATCGCCAATGCATGTTTTGGCTAAAACACCTGCTAACGCCGAATTGTTAGAAGAGGTTCCGCCGCCGCCAAAAGTAAGCGAAGGCGAAGCCCTAGATGAGCCTGAAGTAACTATCCGCAAAAAAGGTAAAGATACCGTTGAAGAATACCGTATAAATGGTGATCTTTATATGATGAAGATAACACCAGATCATGGTGTGCCGTATTATTTACACCGTGAGGATAAAGGTGCTGAATGGGTCAATATTGGACCTAACCCGCCCTTGTCTGTGCCTAAGTGGATCCTATTCAGATTTTAATTTTCTGATTGAGGTTGCCATGCCTTTTCTTTTGTTCAAAACATTTTTTTATTAAGTTCTTATGTCGGTATTTACCACTTTAACACTGCAAGAAGTTCAAGATTGGTTGCAAGATTACGATCTTGGTGTCATCACCGATCTTAAGGGCATTGCTGCAGGCATTACCAACACTAATTACTTCGTGATTACCGAATCTAAACGTTTCGTGCTGACAGTTTTTGAAAAAAATACAATGCAGGAGTTGCCTTATTTTGTACATTTAATGACGCACTTAGCGCAACATAAAGTGCTGTGTCCAACGCCAATTATGAATAAAAATGGTGAGAGTTTGCACTTGTTAAAAGGCAAGCCAGCATTATTAGTCAGCTGCTTAAAAGGTAAGGGCGTTGAGGCCTCAACTGTAAACCAGTGTGCAGAAGTAGGTGCCGCATTAGCAAAAATGCATATAGCTGGGCAAGCTTTTAAAAAAAGTAATACAAACCAAAGAAATGATGCTTGGTTTGCTGATACAGCCTCGTTGGTAATGGATAAATTAAATACTAAAGATCAAAATTTACTCAGTCAAGCATTGGTATTTAAGTCGAAATTAGATTTAGACGCATTGCCAGGTGGTGTTATTCATGCAGATTTATTTTGCGACAATGTGTTATTTGATGGTGAAGAACTCGGCGGATTCATTGATTTTTACTATGCGTGTAATGGAGTGTTTGCTTACGATGTCGCCATCGCTGTCAATGATTGGTGTTTGCTCGATAATGGTGTATTTGATGATCCAAAATTAAATGCATTCATGCTGGCTTATACTGAAATTCGCCCATTTGATAATGCTGAACAAAACGTGTGGCAGGGTTTGCTATGCATTGCGGCGCTGCGCTTTTGGCTATCTCGTTTGCATGATTGGCATTTTCCACAAGAGGGGGAACTAACCCATGCTAAAGACCCTGAGCATTTCAAACAAATTTTACTTAAGCGTGCAAGTTGAATAGGGATTAAGCATGGCTATATTGGCATCACGCACTAAAACAGGTATTAGTTGGGTATCTGAAAGTTTGGCTTTGTTTAGGCAATCACCCAGAAAATGGTTAATGGTCGCTCTGGCTTATATTGGCTTATTTGTTATATTGCCCTCTTTGCCTGGTTTGCAGTTTCTTGCACTTTTGACGGTGTTAATCTGGCCATTTGCAATAGCAGTTATCGTAAAATACTATAGAAATGCTGAAATGCAAAAAACGGAGACGTTATCCGCAGTCATTAAAAGTATCCAGCCTGCAATGAATTCATTGATTTCATTAGGGTTAATTTGTTTGCTTTATTTGTTTGCGACCAATTTTTTACTAGGATCAGAAGCTGATTTTTTAACCGAGTTTTCCAACAACAAAGAAACCATGTCTGAGCAAGAGTTAGCCAAAATGATGACTCAAGCCATGTCGTTTCTATTTAAATTTTTGTTAATGCTAATTCCATTGTTAATGGCAACTTGGTTCTCACCTATGCTAATTGCATTTAATCGCTACCCTCTAATGAAAGCGATTAAATCAAGCGTTGCAGGCTCATTACAATATATAGTTGCATTGTCTGCATCATGGCTGTTAATGGCAGCAGGGTTTGTTGCAATGACTTTGGTAGTTAGTGTCATCGTTGGCGCCCTATCAGCAATAATGCCAGCAGCATCACAAACTCTAGTTTCGTTTCTCACATTTGGTTGCATGTTACTGGCAACTGCAGTCATGCTTGCTTTTCAATATGTCAGTTATCGCGATATTTTTAGAGCAGCTTAAGGCCGCATTTAAAAGAAGCAATATTTAAAACTTAGTATTAAATATTAGTTTTAAATCTTTTCAAGTTTAGCAAACTCTAATGCTAGCCATTTCAAACCAGCTTGACCAAAGTTGATCTGAACACGCATGTCATTTTCACTGCCTTCGTAACTTACAATCACACCAGGGCCAAACTTTTTATGTGAAACTGCTTGGCCAATTTTCCAGGGCATGGCACTTTTTTGCGCACTGCTAGATTGACCACTCATTACTTTGGGCATTTGGTTGTAATCACGACCACCAGATTTTGGCATAGGTTTGCTGTTTAAGCGTTTTAATAGCTCCTCAGGTATTTCATCTAAAAAGCGTGATGCGATGCCATACCTTACTTTCCCATGCAGCATGCGGCTTTGCGCATGGCTTAAGTATAAGCGTTGTCTTGCTCGGGTGACGGCCACATACATCAAACGGCGTTCTTCCTCTAAGCCGTTATTTTCATACATGCTTTGTTCATGTGGGCATAAACCTTCTTCTAAACCGCTAATAAAAACAGCTCTAAATTCTAAGCCTTTTGCCGCATGTACTGTCATGAGTTGCAGTGCATCATAGCCAATAGTGGCTTGGTGATCACCTGCTTCTAAACTGGCATGCGTTAAAAATTGCGTGAGTAAATCTTGTTCAGTTTCACCATCCACATTATTGTGATTACCAAAATCTTGGTTGGTAAATGCGACTGCTGCAGTCACCAATTCTTCTAAGTTGGCAATACGATCTTCGCCATCTTTAGTATTTTGATAATGTAACTTTAAGCCAGATGTGGTAGTAACTAGCTCAGCTACTTCAGATAATGAAATGCCATAAGCTTGATCCGTCATTTCACGAATTAAGGCGACAAACTGTGCAATTTTACCGTTAGCTTGGCAAGCCGCTGTCCACAAACTAATACCTTGCTGACGTGCAACCGCTTGTAATTGTTCTAAGCTGCGTGCGCCAATACCACGCGCAGGAAAGTTAATCACACGCAATAAAGCCATATCGTCATTCGCGTTTGCCATTAAGCGCATATAAGCGAGTGCGTGCTTAATTTCTGCACGTTCAAAAAAACGTAATCCGCCATAAACTCGATAGGGAAGATTGGCCGAAAATAGCGCATGCTCCAAAATGCGTGATTGCGCATTGCTGCGATAAAGTAGAGCCATATCACTTAAATCCATGCCTTCAGCATGCAACATTCTTATTTCATCAACAATAAATGCAGCTTCATCAGTGTCGTTATAGGCTTCATAAATTCGCACAGGCTCACCACTGCCTGCAGAGGTCCATAAGTTTTTACCTAAGCGATTTTTGTTGTGTGAAATGATGGTATTTGCCGCATCCAAAATATTGCTGTGTGAGCGGTAGTTTTCTTCAAGCTTGACGATGTTTTGCACATTGAAATCAGTTTCAAAGTCCCGCATATTGCCGACACGCGCACCGCGAAAACCATAGATGGATTGATCATCATCGCCCACTGCGAATAAGCAATTATTATCGCCTGCTAATAATTTTAACCATATATATTGTAAACGATTAGTATCTTGAAACTCATCAACTAAAATGTATTTAAAGCGTGATTGATAATGTTCACGAATGTGCGCATCGCGTTCTAATAATTCATAGCAACGTAATAAAAGCTCTGCAAAGTCTGCTACGCCTTCGCGGCTGCATTGCTTATCATATTCTTCATATATTTCACGTAATTTTTGAGAATGTGCATCATAAGCGTCCACCTTATTTGCGCGCAATCCTTCTTCTTTACAGCTGTTAATGTAGCCTTGCACTTGTTTCGGTGCAAACTTTTCATCATCTATATTAAGTAGTTTTAATAAACGCTTGATACTTGAAAGTTGATCTGCAGTATCCAAAATTTGAAAGGTGCTAGGCAAGCCTGCCTCACGGTAATGAGCACGTAGCAAGCGGTTACATAAGCCATGAAAAGTGCCAACCCACATACCGCGAGTATTAATTGGCATCATGGATGTCAAGCGTGTCAACATTTCTTTAGCAGCTTTGTTGGTAAAGGTCACTGCCATCAAGCCCATTGGGGAAATTTGGCCGGTTTGAATCAACCAGGCAATACGTGTTGTTAGCACACGAGTTTTACCACTGCCAGCACCTGCTAAAATTAAAGCAGATTGGTGGGGCAAAGTGACAGCTTCTAGTTGTTTATTATTAAGGCTTTCAAGTAGATTGTTTTGGTTTTCGCCATTTTCAGCTTTACTTGCAAAGTCGTCTTTATTCATAGAATCCATTGCAGTATTATCGCACGCCTTTTGTATATTTCTGTGACTTATACCAATGCCATGGTGAACAAACTCTTGAAATAAATCATTACATTAAATTTACTACTAGGCATGAACTTTGATTATGCTCCGTAGTCCTACTTGTAGGATGACAAATTAATTTTTGTTATCCCTCCGCTTCAATCCTCCCTGAGCGGATGTCTAATCAATATTAGGCACTTTAGCCCCGATTATTTCCCTTTTCGGGGCTTTTTTTTATTTTTTTATAATGCCCTAGTTCGCACAACTATCTATTAAGCAATGTTGTTTAATAATGTTAAAGCCATACTAGCAATATTTTGGCAATAACACACCAAGTTACCACTAGTAATGGAGATAAGCGCCAAACCTTCAGCATACTAAATGCGATGATAGAAATTATCAAATCGAAGTAATCGCTCACAGCAGAGGTAATTATTGGATCGTAAAGCGTAGCAGCTAGTAGACCAACAACCCCTGCGTTAACACCAGCAATGGCTTTTTCTGCATTAGGATTTTTAGCAATAGATTGCCAAATGGGCAGTACCGCACTGACTAAAAGAAAACCGGGTAAAAACATGAAAGTTAATGCAGTCAATGCGCCTGACCAACTGATTCGTGTTTCACTGGGGATAATAGCGCCTAGATAGGCTGAGAAAGAAAACATCGGGCCTGGAATTGCTTGCGATGCGCCATAACCCACCAGAAAGTCTGCATGATCAACCCAGCCTGGATTCACTACGGCCTCTTCTAGTAAAGGTAAAATAACATGTCCGCCTCCAAATACTAAAGCCCCAGCTTGATAAAATGCTTGGCTTATGGCGTAGAGAGCAGAATGTGCAGGAATAAATATAGCTGTCAGTAATAAGCCTAAGAAAATAGCAAATAATATAAACCCAAGTTGTTTGCTATAATTTACTTGAATATCACTTTTTGCAACAGATAAGTCTTTACAAATTAGTATGCCGGCGATGGCGCATATAAGAATAACAATAATTTGCGACCAAGCAGAACTTGTGAGTAACAATGCGCTTGCTGCTGCAATGGCGATTGCACGACGGTAGGTATCGGGACAAAGCTTTTTAAACATGCCAAATACAGCATCAGCGACAACAGCAACAGCAACAAGCTGTAGGCCATGAATAGCAGCTTGACCAATGTTGTTTGACAATAAAGATAGCGATGACGCAAAAATAACAAGTAGTAATGCAGAAGGTAATGTGAATGCTAAAAATGCAGCAAGCGCACCTAGCCATCCTGCTCGCAGTAAACCCAGCGAAAAGCCAATTTGACTACTCGCCGGACCTGGTAAGAGCTGACAAATAGCAAGTAATTGGCTGAATTGTTTTTCATCAATCCATTGCTGTCGCTCAACTAGCTCTTTTCGAAAATAACCAATGTGAGCGATAGGGCCACCAAAAGAAGTGAGCCCTAACTTGAGAAAGGTTTTAAATACATTGACAACACTTGCTTTTGTTTTCTTATCTAAACTCATCATTATTTAATATATTGCTAGGGCTTAGCCTAAGACTAAAAGCCCTTTAAAAACTGTTTAGCAACAATGCTTATTAGCACTTTATTGCTTTCAGTAGGTTGTTATAGATCTATTTCGTCATGACATATATTGGGCTTTAGTGATAATTTGATATTGACTTAGTTTGGTACCAACAAATTAAAACAATATGACAGTGTTTAAAATAACCCAGGTCGAAATAGGAAACTGAACAATAAGGTTCTGTGTTCCATAGTGGTAATCTCTTTATAACGATTGATATTTAATCACCAAATCAAAAAGTAAAATAATCATCCCACTGTTTATCAAGTATCTGCCTTGCTTTATCTAGTGACACCACTTGATAGCGATCAAATGAGTGTGAAACAAGTTTAAGGTTTAGTAGTTTTTGTAAGGCATCGCCAATTTCAAAGTCTATGCTATTGGATAAGGACTCCTTAAACCAATGTTCAATTTGCTGGTCAAGATCATCTGCACTAAGTGGTTTTTCCGAAATCAATAGAAAGTAATAAGCAAGCATCGCTTCTTTACATTCTTCTTCTTCAGCTGCATCGATTAAGCGATGAAACACACCCATATTATTATCAAGATTTTTGAAATAAAGATTATCTGTTAGCATTTTCATAAAACGTATTTTACGGTTTTTAAAACTACTAAACTGTTTCCACAAAAAAGCACCTAGCGTGCCAAAACCAACGGCCAGTGCTAATAAGTTGGTCTGATTTAACTCAACAGGTTCTTTTTGTAACCCTAACCAAAAAGCGATTAACGCACCACTGAGTAACAATGTCGTTCCGAGTTTTGTGACTAACATAATGACCCCACCAACGGCTGCTGGCACGCCGATCATTAATTTATCAATAGGCTTCATCCGTACTTCAGTATTAGGGAACAGCATTTCCAAATCACAACGTGGGATATTGCGGAAATACTTAATGATGGTTGAGCCAGGTTTGAAATAAAGTTCTTTGCGCTCTTTTTCATCAAAATGCGACTGCGGTTTAAATTTTACAATTACCACTACACGGTCGTAATTGATAAATTTGACTACTTTTTTTCGTAACCCTAGCATTGAAACCAATGTTTCTTTTCGTTTTGATTCGCCACGCCTAAAGAACAGTACTTGCTCAAAATCTTCAAAATCAACATTTAACTTAATGTTAAACAGTGATGATTCAGTCATTGATCGCTCGAGATCTTCACGAGTTATTTTTTCAAAATTAGCTTTGTTTAGTAAGCTATTTAACGATTCAAACAGACGTATTTCTTTATCTTCAAGTGCTTCTTTACTATTGGCAAACACTTCTTGTGTATCCGCATCAGGGTTTACTGGTGCGTAACATTCCTTCAAGGTTTCAAGGGATTGATGAAAATCAAAATGATAAACATGCTTCAGTAAATCACATAGGTCTTGCAACTTATTGCGGTCTGATGCATTGAGTTGGTCTTCATCCATTAGCAATCGCACTATATCATTGCGACTGAAGGGGATGAAGCGGGCATTTTGTAATGGAGGAATCATGCGCTTAATCCTAGAGTATGTGATAGAAAATGTCTATCTTGAATCGTGACAGGCGTCAAGTTAGCAATAGGTTGCTAACAGCCAGTTTGCCTATAAAGGCATATCAAAAATAGTTTGATGTGTCTTTGCTACTTGAAAATTACTTTTTTTGCAGCAATTAATCGATTGTTTCTATACCTTCGCCACCAAAGCGAGTGGCTAAATATCCGATGATTAAACCGATGATGGCGCCCTCAGCAACAAACCAAAATGGTGAGCTTATTGCTCCACTTTCAAACATCACATACAGAACGTATTGCATTTTTTCGTAAGCGAAAAAGGTTAATACTAAATTCATCCAAGCACCAATTAATGGTGCGCGAACCCACCAAGGTAAAGGCAATTTCAAAACGGGATGGAAAGTAAAGACACCAAAAACGCCGATGATAGCTCCGACAGTGGTATACCATAGCAAAATACCAATTCTCAGCAACCAATCTGCCTCTGGCCAAAAGTAAGGCAAACAAATCAACCCTAACAGTCCAAAAGAAAAACCAACTAACTTACCAATTGCGATACGGGTGACTAATGATGGGTTTCCAAACATAAGATTCTCCTTTGCAAAGCGTATGATTTAGGTGTTACAGCTTTATACAACTAAACAAAATTTTGATTCCGCTATAGTTGCTAGTTAATTCACTGCTGTTACCCTTATTCTAACTGTTGTTGATGAGAAATTCTCTAACTACTTTTATAAACGCTTGTGGCTGTTCTGCATGAACCCAATGGTCGGTGGGCAAGCTTGCAAATTGGGCTTTTGTAAAATGCACTTTGATGTCCTCAATATCATCATCTCGTACATAACCACTGCGTTCCCCATGAATGAATAAGCATGGTTTGTCATAGCGTGTGGATGAACACACAGCTTGTTGCATGCCAGAGTAATTAGCTTTTAATGCAGCTAAGTTAATTCGCCATACGAGACGGTTATCTTCACCATTTACAGGATCTTTTTTTACCAAATTCATTAATAAAAATTGGCGCAGCATTGTATTATCAATTGTACTGCTTAACACTTGGTCAATCTTACTACGGGTTCGCATCGCTGATAGATCTACTGCCATCATGGCATCAATCAAATGTGTATGTTCATCAGGGTAAGTACGCATTGCCATGTCGACAATGATCAACTGGTTAACACGTTCAGGGAATTGAGCTGCAAATTGCATCGCTACTTTTCCACCAAGTGAATGGCCTAGCAAATGAGTCGTACCAAGATTGAGTGCGTCACATAACTCAGCAATATCTTCTACCATATCTGAATATAGTTGTGATGTGCTATGTGGCGATCTGCCATGATTGCGCAAATCAACGCTGATGACTTGATGCGTCTGTGAGAAGTATTTGGCAATGGCGCTGAAGTTATCAGCAGAGCCAAATAAACCGTGAAGCAGAATGAGTGGTAGGCCTTGCCCAACACTTTGATAATGTAATTGCATAAGTTATCCATTCTAAAGCAGACTAGAATGATAGTTCAATATCAATCAGCCCGAAAACCACAACAGCCTTATCTCATTGAATACTCTAGTTAGTCAATACAATTATCTTGGTTAAACCTAGCTAAAGAAATTATTATTGTTAAGAAAGTTTTGATTTATAAAGCACCTTGCTTTTATTAATATCTGTTCTGCCTTTCAAAATATTAGGTATCGCACGACAATAGCTTCTAGAAAGCCCAATAGCGTCAACAAGTTCAGCCACTAAAATAGGTTCTTCTAATTGATCTAAATACCATTTAATTCGCTCTGGAATTTCATAAGGTATAGGTATAAATGTTTGTTTAGAAATACTCATGGCATCACCTAAGCATATAGTCCCATTACTTATTATTTGCCCAAGATAACCTCGTTTATTTATTAATTGTTTTGGGCTAACTAATAACTTAACTTTTTTACAAGGTTCACAATGAAAGGTTAGCCTAACCTCAACATCACCGAATTTAACGACTGTCCCAGATGGCAAACTGTGAATGTCATCAGTCACCAATATATTTTCTCTCAATGCAGATGGTTTTATGTCAAACTCAATGAGTGTCGAAGACGGTACAATAAGCACATGCCTCCAAGCGTGGCACTGACGATTGCTGACTAAGCCGCTTGTATTAGCATCAATGGAATGATGAGGGTATGTATTACCTTCTTCACTGTGAGTGAATAATTGCTCAATCATGAAGAAGAGTAAGCGATTGGCCTTGGCCAAGATATTGATAATATATTTGCATGAAAGTTTATTTAAACACACACACTAGCTAATTTGAAAAGATTTCGTTAGGATTGAGCTCATTAAAGCAGCTTACAAAGGTTAGTAATATGGCAGTCGCACAAGCCGGTATTTTTAATAGTGATGCATCGGTACATCATTATTATTTAGAGTTTACTGTTGACGCAGGTGTTGAAGTGGAAGTGCTTAAAAAGCAGCTAGCTTCCATTGCCCAACCTGAAGAAAGTCATCTAGTGATGGCGTTCGGCCCAAACTGTTGGCAGCGACTGCAGCCCAAACTACAGATTAAAGGCTTAAGCAGTTTTGAAGCGATAGATGGTGTGCAGGCGCATTCTTGCCCCAGTACCCAGCAAGACCTATTATTTTGGCTACATTGCCCTAACGAACGCGGTCATAGTTATAATTTTGACCACGTTTTGAAAATCATTACTGCATTAGAGAGTGTTGCATATTTGACTCTTGAAATTCAAGGGGTTAAATACCACGATAGTCGTGATTTAATAGGCTTTATTGACGGCTCTGCCAACCCTAAAGATGAACATAAGTACTTGGAAAGTTTGATTCCTGATGGTAGCGTAGGTGAAAAAGGGAGTTATGTACTCACTCAGAAGTGGGTGCATAATTTAACCGCTTTTAAACAAATGCCACAGCAGCAGCAAGAAAAAGTGATTGGTAGAACCAAGCCAGACAGTATTGAACTAGAAGGTGATGCCATGCCCAATAATTCACATGTGAGTCGTACCGACGCTAAATTAGATGGCAAAGCGGCCAAAGTCTATCGCCGTAGCACGCCTTTTGGGAATAGTCAGGAAAAAGGGCTTTATTTCGTTAGCTTTGCTAATGAACAAGCACGCCACCAAATTCAACTTGATAGAATGTTTGGTAAGGTTGGTGATGGTCTTTATGATCGCCTATTAGATTTTAGCCAAGCCAAAACCAGCTCCTATTGGTTTGCACCGAGTAAAACTGCATTAGAAGCATTATTAGCTAGTTAATGAGCTTGATATGTTTACCAACAAACAAGTTCGCACGTTAAAGCTGCCATACTGTCATACTTAATCTCCATACAGAAACTTCCAACTAATGGCGCAAGCAAATACCACCAATCACAAAGATAGACCCAAACCAAAACGCGTTGTCTCACTCAAGGATTTATGGCCCTTTTTAAAGCCTTATCGCTTACAAGTGGGTATCGCTTTTGTGTTGTTATGCTTAGCCTCTGCAGCTTTACTATTAGTACCATTAGCCTTTCGTGATTTAATTGATGTTGGCTTTGGAAAAAGTGATGGCGTAGCCCCGACAATTAACATTGATACCAAGTTTGGCGTGCTGTTTGGTTTGGCCGCTTTTTGGGCGCTCATGGTTGCTTCGCGTTACTATATGGTTTCGTGGATAGGTGAGCGGGTGACGGTGGATTTACGTAGTGCAGTTTATGCCAGCGTATTAAGGCAGTCGCCGCAGTTTTTTGAAACTTTGCAAACGGGGGAAGTGCTTTCTCGTTTAACGGGTGACACCACGCTCATTCAAACGGTTGTGGGTAGCTCAGCATCAATGGGTCTGCGCAGCTTGTTTCAGTTTACAGGTGGCATGATTATGCTTGCCGTGACCAGCTTTTACTTATTTTCAATCAATATTGGTTTAATGATCTGTTTGATTTTCCCTATTGTGTTAATCGGCCGTTCAGTCAAAAAACTCTCACGTGAGTCGCAAGACCGTATTGCCGATAGCTCAGCAATGGCCGGTGAGATATTAAATGCCATGCCAACCGTACAATCTTATACGCAAGAAACGCGTGAAACGAATCGCTTTGCTGATAGTGCACAGTTAAGCTTTTTAACCGCGATTCGAAGAGTGAAGGTCAGGGCATTGCTCACTGCAGTGATTATTACTGCCGTGATGGGCACGATTATTTTTGTATTATGGTTAGGCGCGCGCCAGGTTAGTGAAGGTGTGATGACAGGTGGCGAGCTAGCTTCATTTGTCTTATATGCTGCCATGGTAGCCGGCAGCGTAAGCACTATGGCGCAAGTATGGGGCGATATTATGCGTGCCGCTGGCGCCACTGAGCGTTTACTCGAATTATTACATACAGAAACTGCCATTACTGAGGCGGTTAACCCACACCCATTAGCTAACGAATCCCAAGCCGATATTCAATTTAACAATGTGAAGTTTCACTATCCATCACGGCCACTTAATCCAGCATTAAACAACGTTAATCTGCACATTAAGGCAGGTGAAACTGTAGCTTTAGTTGGACCGTCAGGGGCAGGGAAAACCACCATTTTTCAATTGTTGTTACGCTTCTACGATCCGCAAACGGGTAACATTGCGATTAATGGCCAAAATATTAACGACATCAGCTTACATAATTTACGACGCTTAATTGCAATGGTCCCTCAAGACCCGGTTATTTTTTCTGCCAATGTCTTAGAAAACATACGCTACGGGCAACCAGATGCGACTGATGAAGCAGTGATCGCTGCAGCCAATGCCGCGCAAGTGGCGCAATTTGTGCCGCAGTTGCCTGAAGGTTACAACACTTTCTTAGGTGAGCGTGGCACACGCTTATCAGGCGGGCAAAGACAACGCATTGCCATTGCGCGTGCCATGTTAAAAGATGCGCCTATTCTATTATTAGACGAAGCCACCAGTGCATTAGATGCTGAATCTGAAATACTGGTTCAAGAAGGACTGAATGCCGCCATGCAAGGTAGAACCACGCTGATTATTGCCCACCGATTAGCCACCGTGCAAAAGGCGGATAAAATTGTCGTAATGGAAAACGGTGAGATTGTAGAAACAGGTGATGCAACTGAATTGCGCAAAAAAGGTGGTTTGTACGCAAGGTTGGCTGAATTGCAATTTGAAAACTAAACGTTAATTAAGCTGGCTTATCAGTTACTTCTTAATGCTAGAAACAAGTCCGCAAAACAAGTAAAATATAACTTAACTAGTTGCATGAATAGTAATAGATTTTTACAGCTGATTCACAGTAGGAAAAACACCCTAAACCTCTCGCACAGACACAACGAAAGAAAAAAGCACAATGACAAAAGAAACACAGAAACTAGAAAGCCTGAATCAACGTTTAAGTTATATTGTTGGTGAAAATATGGCAACTCAACTCAAAAATGACGGAATTGAGTTAGATACGGATGCATTAGTACTGGCAGTAGCCGATTTTGCTGCGGGCAATCCATCACGCCTAACTGACGAAGATAAAAAACACACTGTTGAGGAAATGCAAAAGATTCACCAAGAAAATCAACAGGCTGTGCAAGGTGAAAATGCTGCAAAAAATACGGCAGAAGGCATTGCTTATCTAGTAGAAAACGGCAAAAAAGAAGGTGTTAATACAACCGGTACTGGTCTGCAATACAAAGAGATGGTAGCTGGTAATGGCGAAAAACCAAAAGCAAGCGATACTGTTAAAGTGCATTACAAAGGCACCCTCATTGATGGCACAGTGTTCGATAGCTCTTATGACCGCGGTGAACCAGCTGTCTTTCCTGTCGGCGGTGTGATTGCTGGATGGACTGAAGCGCTGCAATTAATGAGTGTCGGTGATAAGCTTGAGCTAGTAATCCCGTCTGACTTAGCTTATGGTGCAAGCGGCAGTGGCCAATCGATTGGGCCAAATGCTACTTTAATATTTGAAGTTGAGTTGTTGGGTATTGAATAGGGCAGCTTTTATTCTTTAAGATGAAAGTGGAACTTAAAATCGTTAATGCGTATTTAATTGTGTTACGTCTCCAAATTGTTATAACAAGCTGCAAAAAACGCCTAATTGATTAGCTAATGCCATATACCTTATTGCCCCAGTGGCCAAAAACGTACCCTGAGACGCATGCAAGCGGATCACTAAAACTACATAACGAAGACTTTCGTGTCACAGAACTTCCTTTGGTATTGCCGTCAGGTGAGGGCGAACATATTTGGCTGCATGTTAAAAAAGACGGTGCTAACACAGTTTACGTTGCGCAATGCCTTGCTGACTATGCAGATGTAAAAGAAAACGATGTCGGCTACGCAGGCTTAAAAGATCGCTATGCCATTACTGAGCAGTGGTTTAGTATCTATTTTCCAAAAGGCGAAACACCTGATTTTTTACAGTTGAAACATGATGAATTCACTGTGCTAGCACAAAGCCGTCATGTTAAAAAATTGCGCCGAGGTGATTTATTGGGCAATCAGTTCAAAATTATATTGCGTGATGTAGAAGGTGAACAAGCGCGCATTGACTCAAACTTAATGCAGATTCAACAGCATGGCGTTCCTAACTATTTTGGTCATCAGCGATTTGGACACGATGGCGGCAATGTTGAGCAAGGGCGTTTAATGCTGTCGCAAGAAATTCGTGTACGCAACCAAAAAATGAAAGGCATTTACTTGTCGGCAGTCCGTTCTTTTGTCTTTAATGAAATACTGGCAACACGCATTAGCAATGGGCTATGGGGCAAGACAGTAGCGGGCGATATTTTAGATGATGAAGACATGGCCACAGGTGCTCTATGGGGGCGAGGTCGTGTCGTTACCACTGCAGACGCTGCTTACTTAGAAAATACTATAGCCAAGCAGCATGCATCTCTATGTGAAGGCATGGAGTTTGCAGGCCTATCGCAAGAGCGTCGGGCTTTAGCAGCTATCCCAAAAAATATGACATGGAAATGGATAAACGAGACACAACTACAATTCACATTTTCATTGCCAGCTGGTTATTATGCGACCTCAGTCATGCGAGAAGTGCTAGATGCGCAAGAACCAAAAAGATATAACATCGACCTAAAATAAAAAGCCAAACTTAAAGTAAAAAAGTGAGAGTGAAGTATTACTCAATCAAGAATGCTGATCTGGTTAATTCCGATCGGACACTTTCCTAAAAGAGTTTAACTTTCTCTTTGTTCTAGCAGCATATAAGTACTGTAATATTTATAAATATTAGCAACATAGCGAACAGTTTCACTTCCGGTTAGCCTGCCAGCAGCAACCTCCACATTTTGAAACCATATATTCTTATCTAACCCCATTTTCTCCGCACGAGCCCTCATTTTACGAACATTAGCAGGGCCAGCATTGTAAGCAGCCCAAGAGAAAAATATTTGATCTTCTCGGGAGATATTAGAACTATTAAAATAACGGTTTCTTAGAAAATTCATATACTTTGCAGCAGCGTGAATATTGTTCTCTAATAACTTGATATTTTTAATAGCAACATGTCTATCACTTGCTGTAGATGGCAGTATTTGCATTATTCCAACAGCCCCTCTAATGCTAGTCACATCCTGGCGAAGGCCCGACTCTTGATAGGCTTGAGCAATAAGTTTTAAATAATCAATATCATACTTCCGCCCATATCTTTTAAACAAAGGCATCAATTCTTTGTATTGCTTACTTTCTTTATGCTGTTTCAGGTTTTCAAGCTTTTGATCTCTGCCATAATATTGACTAATGATTATATTGCCTAATAGTGACCCTTTTTTAACCTTTTCAGAAAAAGCTTTGAGATGTTCTTTTAATTCAGGGTTGTTTTTTCTAACTGCCCAACCTATCGAACCTGATTTATTTAAAACAAGATCACTTCTAACCTGGATGTTTGCTAGGACTTTAGACCATAATTTAGCTTTGAAATCATCAATGGCTGTAATATCAATGGCTCCAGCATTTAACATTTCTAAAAGATCTTCACCACTTAAATAATCTTTTGCCTCAATGATATTTACCGGTTTAAGCCCGTTGTTTATTAGTTTTACATTCAACTGTTTTAGGTGTTCAATATAACTACTGCCTTTTACAAGATGAATATTTTTCCCAGACAAGTCATCCATGCCTTCTATGTTTTTTTTACTACGTTGATTAGTAATAATGACTTCATTAATTTTTAATCTGTGGCCAGATACAAAATCGATTTGTTTTTTTCTACTATCGGTGATGGTCAATAACCCAGCTGCAATATCACCTTTCCCGGCAAGTAGGTAAGGAATAAGGTCCTTAAAGTTAACTGGGACATAAACAATACGTGTTTTTTTATCTTCTTTTTTTACTCCTTTATTTAATTCTTTTTCATAATTGTCCAATAATTCAACAATGAATCCTGATATTTTCCCATTATCAATATAAAAGTCGGTCCTTCCCGGAACAACTAAAGCACGAATGATTTTTCGGTTTTTTAATTTAGTAAGATCATCCGTATAGCGAAAGTCAGTATAACTGGGTATTAAACGATTCAAATCTAGGTTGGAATTACTTGAAATTTTATTTTTCTCTAGTCCTTTTGGGCTCACTTCTTCAACATAAACTTTTTCCGTTACTTTTGGCTTGACCTCGTTTATATCTTTTTTTATAGAACTTTGTGCTGGTGTGGTTACGTTAATATCTCTAGTTTGAGAAAAAATCCAATACCCAGCAGCAAATAGGCATGGAAAACTTAAAATAATATATACACATAAATTCTTTATGTTCATTCTTGTAATCATAATATTTTTACATCTCAGAAGCTATAAGGAATAACCCATATACTGTAATATCAATAGTTATCTAATTGACAGTCACTAGTTAGCCGTTCTAAAGACTTTGATGGTATGTTTTAAATGGCTAAAAAGGAAAGTAAGATGAAGCAAGCAATCTTTAAATTGCAAACCTCAACTATCAGAAATGACGGTGAATACCGGCAATTGCCTTATACCGTTCGTATTTCTTCTCATTTAAGTATTTTGCACTGATGGTAACTACAGGTTTTACCGCCATCACATTATGTAGTGCAATCTAAGTTTTGTGAAAATAATGATTTCTAAACAGTATTTCTTAGTGACTATCTTATCGTTAAATTTAATGACCAGTAGCGTAGGGTTTTCTGCTGAAATTAAAAGTATTGATTGTTTAGCTTATTGGCAATTACGTAGTGTTGGTTTATCTCGAGACTACGGTATTGCCAGTGCAAAGCTTTCCGGTAAATACCATCATCGATATCAAACTGATTTAAACTTATTAAAGCAAAAACAATCGCCTAAAGTTTTAACGAAAGGTATGTTTTCAGCGATGAAAACCATGCTGGAAAAAATAGATAAGGATTATGCACGAACGGCAGAATTAGATGATGACTACTCAGCGGTTTGTCCCTTAGAAGATTGATTTAATAAGCTTAGGATACAAAAAAGCCCGGTAATACCGAGCTTTTTATGCTTATTTAACTGAGCTTAGCCACCGCCAGGTGTCAACTGCTCAATAATTGCTTCTTGATCAATGGTAAAACTTGCAGCTTTGTAACGTGGTGGATATTTAACATAACTCTTAAAGTGATCCAATACCCCTGACTGAGCTGGAAGCAATAGATAGGCTCTATCTAGATACCAATCCCAGTAGGTGTTAGAAGTAATTGTTGCATTCTCGTATGGGTCTGTACGAAGGTTAAATAATAAAGGGATGCGAGTTTTGGTGAACGGCTCTGCCCATAGATTAAGCGTACCAACTTCACGTTGCTGTGCAAACACAACTTTCCAGTTGTCATAGCGCAAACCAGTTAAATCACCGTCGTCAGAGTAATAAAAGAAATCTTTACGAGGCCCTTTTTCATTTTTACCAGTTAAAAGCGGTAAAAAGTTAAAGCCGTCTAAATGCACTTTAAATTTTTTGCCAGCAGTTGAGTGACCTTTCAGTAGCTTCTCTTTGATCTTATCATCTCCAGCGGCAGCCATAAGTGTTGGTGCCCAATCAAGGTGAGACATAATCTCGTTAGAGATCGAACCTGGCTCGATATGCCCAGGCCAGCGAACCATTGCGGGCACCCTGTAAGCGCCTTCCCAGTTGGTATTTTTCTCACCACGGAACGGGGTAGTACCGGCATCAGGCCATGTGTTCATGTGCGGGCCGTTGTCTGTTGAGTAGATAACGATAGTGTTATCTTTTAAGCCTAGCTCATCAATCTTAGTTAATACCGTACCAACGTTCTTATCATGATCGATCATCACGTCATGATAGGTACTTTGCCATTGACCAGCTTGACCTTTGCTTGCTTCTTTAGCGTAGGTGCGAAAGTGCATGTGCGTAAAGTTAATCCAGGCAAAAAATGGCTTACCAGTTTTCGCTTGTTTTTCAATCCATTTAGCACTGCGCGCAGCAACATCATCGTCGATAGTTTCCATACGCTTTTTAGTTAGTGGGCCAGTATCTTCAATACGGCCATCGGCAAAACTGTGAATCACACCGCGTGGACCAAACTTCTTACGAAATTCTGGGTTTTTTGGATAATCTTTATGTTCAGGCTCTTCCTCGGCATTTAAGTGATATAAATTGCCATAAAACTCATCAAAGCCATGGTTCGTAGGTAGCATTTCATCTTTGTCGCCAAGATGGTTTTTACCAAATTGCCCTGTCGCGTAGCCTTCACCTTTAAGCATTTCAGCAATAGTAGGATCTTTTTTGTGCATGCCAATTTCAGCACCTGGCATACCCACTTTACTTAAGCCAGTACGATATACGTTTTGACCAGTAATAAATGCAGACCGCCCAGCAGTACAGCTTTGCTCTGCATAGTAGTCAGTGAATAACATGCCTTCCTTAGCAATGCTGTCGATATTAGGTGTTTGATACCCCATCATGCCATTGGTATAAGCACTCACATTAGACTGACCAATATCATCTCCCCAGATCACGACTATGTTAGGTTTGGTACCAGCTGCTTGAGCAACCCCGGTTGCTATTAAGCAAGCGGTTGCTGTCACAATAACCTTAAGTTTTATATTCATATTTATTGTTCCTTTTTATAGTTAGTTTGGGAATACTTGTAGCCAGTCTTTCTTCATATCGATTATTAGCCAATTATTTTTCTTTGCATCAATGAGACCTTGCTTAAGCTTACCTATATGCGAGTCGGAATCGTAAGCCCATTCTCGAATTTCATCAGTATGATGAATATATATATTCATATTTGGCTTAATGTTAGTTGCAGTCCACTCAAGCATTTGTAAATCACCGTCAGAATTGCCAACGGCTAATATTGGTCGCTTGCCTATAAATTGATGGATTGCGAGAGGTTTTCCTTCTTTGTCGTCAATAAAATCTAACTTTGGCTCACGCATAATTACTGGCTTACCATCAATGTAGTCGAATTTAGTGCTGAGTCGGCTGCCGATGACATTTTCTTTGGGTATACCGTAGACACGTTCTGACCATGGGCGCATGAAATCAATCCCGCCGCCCGAGACGATATAAATGCGAAAATTATTGTCACGTAAATGATCAAGTAACTCAAGCATTGGCTGGTACACCATTTCGATAAAGAGCTTTCCAGTTGTTGGATGAGTTGCGGTGTTAACCCAATCGTTTACGGATTGCTCAAATTGGTCAGTAGTCATTCCACTATGGGATGTTCCTACCAATTCTAATAGTCCTTGTTTACCAAACCCCACAACGGCTTTCAAATCACCACTAAGCGCTGCTTTGTAAAGAGGTTTTTTTCGCCATTGTTGCCCTAGTGCGGGATCTTCTTTGGCCATGGCCTTAATTTGGTCAAGGGCAAAGTAAAGTTGAAAGTATGCTGGTTGCTCTGCCCAGAGTGTGCCATCGTTATCAAATACTGCAATGCGGTCAGTTGGTGCCACAAAGTTGCTGCTGCCCTTTGTGCTAACACTTTTAATAAATTCTTTAAGGCGTTGAGAGTCTGCGTTGTCTTGCCAAGAGGTCATTTCAGCAGCAATTACCATGGTGCTGTTTAACAACAGCATCATAAGTATTGTTGCGAAAAATCTAATTCTAAGCATTATTTTCCTTATTTTATTTTGAACTAGATAGTCTTATGCAGGATGTTAACTGCAAAAATAGATGGCTTCTGTGTAGCTTTAACTCGAAAATATACGTTAAGTGTTTATAACTACTATTATGCATGGAAGTAGTAATGTAGTGCAACAAAAATACCTGTTAAAAAATTAGGGTAGTGATTTTTTTGAATCTTAAAGAGTTAAGGCTAGGTTGCTTATATGACCCCAAAGGTCTAATTATATTAGCCTCACCATTAGCAGCCTCTTAGTCAAGGTTGTCACTTTTAACTTTAGAATCGGTGAAAGAATGCCACTGCCAGCAACAATACTTTCTTCAGTAAGCCTCATTGTTTTTATCCTCAAGCTGTAGATTAGTGGGTAGTAACAAAATAAATGCTTGCAAGTCCCGTAAAAAAGTTAAATAATCGTACTCGGAATTGCTGCAAGGATAGAATGCCTAGCGAAGTCTTTTTTAAAGAATACGTGTAGGCACTTGCAACTTAATCCCACCCTTAACCTTGCAATTTGTTATTTCTTACCATAGACAAACTATAAGGTAACAGAAGCACAATTAAACACTATTCATAGGAAAAAAAATGACAGATAACGTAGATGCAGAATCAAAACCAAAATGTGGTTGTGGTAAAAGTTTACACATGCCGTATTGCGACGCCAGCCATGACCGTTCACCTGAAGAATATGAAGCATGGAAAGTTGAAGTAGCAGCAGAAAAAGAGAAGAATGCTTAACAAAGAGCTAAAGAGGCGCGATCATTTTGATTAAAAACGTAAAACTAAGCTGGCTGAATCCTTGAATTAGAGGAGAAGGGTGCATATGTAGCGCGCTTTTTTTAGATAAAACAAAACCCGCTGAAGCGGGTTTTGTTTTTTTGAAGCATTGGTTAACTATTCCTACTTCAATTCGAAGGTGAGGCCAACGAGGCATCACCGAAGAAGTGATGTTTGGAATTACATCATGCCGCCCATTCCACCCATACCACCCATACCACCCATATCAGGCATTGCTGGTGCGCCACCAGCAGCAGCTTCTTGCGGTGCTTCAGCAATCATGCAGTCTGTTGTTAACATTAAGCCAGCAATAGAGGCTGCATTTTGTAGTGCAGAGCGTGTTACTTTTGTTGGGTCAAGAATACCCATTTCAATCATGTCACCATAAGTTTCATTAGCTGCGTTGTAACCGTGATTGCCTTTACCAGCAGTCACGTTGTTAACAACCACTGAAGGCTCAGCACCTGCATTAGCAACGATTTGACGTAGAGGCTCTTCAACGGCACGTAATACGATTTTAACGCCAGCCTCTTGGTCCAAATTATCACCTTTAACTTTAGCAATTGCGTCTAGTGCACGAATGAATGCAACGCCACCGCCAGCAACAATACCTTCTTCAACTGCTGCGCGTGTTGCGTGTAATGCATCTTCAACACGTGCTTTTTTCTCTTTCATTTCGATTTCAGTGGTTGCACCAACTTTAATCACTGCGACGCCACCAGCTAATTTAGCTACACGTTCTTGAAGTTTTTCTTTATCGTAGTCACTAGTAGAAGCTTCTACTTCAGCCTTGATTTGGCTAATGCGTGATTTGATGTTTCCTTCTGTACCAGCGCCATCAATGATGATGGTGTTTTCTTTACCGATTTCGATACGTTTGGCTGAACCTAGTTGCTCTAGTGTGACGTCTTCTATTTTCAAGCCAACTTCATCCGCAATGACTGTGCCGCCAGTTAAAATAGCGATGTCTTCTAGCATTGCTTTACGACGATCGCCAAAACCAGGTGCTTTAACAGCTACTGTTTTTAAGATCCCGCGAATGTTATTAACAACCAATGTTGCTAGTGCTTCACCATCAATATCTTCAGCAATAATAAGAAGTGGACGACCCTCTTTAGCTACTTGCTCTAACGTTGGTAGTAAATCACGGATGTTTGAGATTTTTTTGTCGTGTAATAATACTAAAGGATTTTCAAGCAATGCAATTTGACGCTCTGCATTGTTGATGAAATATGGTGATAGGTAGCCACGGTCAAACTGCATACCTTCAACAACGTCTAGCTCGTTGCTTAGGCCAGAGCCGTCTTCAACAGTGATAACACCTTCCTTACCCACTTTTTCCATTGCGTCTGCAATGATTTTGCCAACTGATTCATCTGAGTTTGCTGAGATAGAACCAACTTGTGCAATTTCTTTGCTTGTTGTGCATGGCTTTGATTGCTTTTGTAGTTCAGCCGTTGCTGCTTCTACTGCTTTATCAATACCGCGTTTAAGATCCATTGGGTTCATACCAGCAGCCACTGATTTCATGCCTTCACGAATAATCGCTTGCGCTAGTACCGTTGCTGTTGTTGTGCCGTCACCAGCGATGTCATTGGTTTTAGAAGCAACTTCTTTAACCATTTGTGCACCCATGTTTTCAAACTTGTCGCTTAACTCAATTTCTTTAGCAACAGAAACACCATCTTTAGTAATTGTTGGTGCGCCGAATGAGCGCTCTAACACTACGTTACGGCCGTTAGGGCCTAAAGTTACACGCACTGCATTTGCTAGTACATTTACGCCTGCTACCATTTTTTGACGAACGTCATCGCCGAATCTTACGTCTTTTGCTGCCATTTAAATTCTCCTAAATGCTATCAATGTATTGGGTTATTCTTTATATTGCGGTTGAGTCTGTACTGCTTGATATCTTTGTTGAAATTATTCGATGATTGCTAGAATATCTTCTTCTGTCATAACTAGTAGCTCTTCACCGTCTACTTTAACTGGTGTGCCGCCATAGCTTTTGAATAACACTTTATCGCCAACTTTTACGTCAAGTGCAATAGATTTGCCATTGTCGTCTTTTTTGCCTGTGCCAATTGCTTGGATAGTGCCTTCTGCAGGTTTCTCTGTGGCAGAATCTGGAATGACAATACCTGATGCTGTAGTGCGTTCTTCTTCTGAGCGTTTAACAACAACACGATCGTGTAATGGGCGAATTTTCATTAGATTTCTCCTTCAGTTATACTTAAACTAGTATTTGTTTACAAAATATTAAGCATGCGATTTTAGCACTCGCATGTTTAGATTGCTAATTTTGGTGCAATATTGTTTTTTTCAAGTGCTAATTACATAATTATTTACAGAAAGTATGTCGTGTCCGAGCCAATTCAATCCAAAGCTGCGCTTCAGCAGCTCAATTTGAGCTATAACAAAGAGCAAGACCGTTTGCTCTTGCGGGTTGGCATGAATGACAATAGTGAATTAATGATGTGGCTTACTTAATCGAATGGCAAAGAAGTTGATGGGCTTGCTTAAAGTTGAACGACATTTGTCAAGCTCAGAGGGTGATCCTTTGCATGAAGAGCCCATAGAGGCAGTAGAACAATTTAAAAAAGAAGTTAAAGCAGTTAATACATTAGAAAAAATGGATTTTAAAACAGAATATCAGCCACGTAAGGAAGTAAGGAACGAAGGCGTGCTTTTAGCGACTAATATTGAGTTGTTAAATGACGATGTGCAGTATTTGAATATCAAATGTATTGAAGGCATGATGGTGTGCATTAATTTAAATCAGGCGCTTATTATTGCCGTCTGCAATATGTTGCAGTTATCTTCTAAAGCAGCGAATTGGGGTATTGGTAGCAAACTCTCCTCTAAAATTACATTAGAGCTTGAGCGCCCAAAGATTCTTCATTAGTTGATGGTGATGGGCTTAGAGACTTAAAAACAAAAGATATTGAAAAATATGGACTATACAAAATTAGGGTGTACTGAGCTTGAAGTGTCAAAAGTGTGTTTAGGCACTATGACCTATGGTGACCAAAATACACAAGAAAATGCGAACCAACAATTAGATTATGCATTAAGCCAAGGCATTAACTTTATTGATACTGCTGAAATGTACCCTGTGCCGCCTAAGGCTGAGACCTTTACTCGCACTGAGTCGATGATAGGTCCGTGGTTAAAACGCCAAGCCCGCGATAAAATTATTCTAGGTAGTAAAGTAGCCGGTCCGCGACGTGGTATTAATTGGATTCGTGGCGGACCATCTCATTTGGATAGAGAGAACATTCGTGCTGCACTGCATGATTCTTTAAGGCGGCTGCAAACAGATTACATTGATGTGTATCAATTGCATTGGCCAGAGCGAAATGTACCAATGTTTGGTGGCTATCAATTTGACCCGGATGATGAATTTGAAAACGGCATTGAAAAACAATGGGTGTCGATTCAAGAACAATTGGAAGTGTTAGCTGAATTAGTGCAAGAAGGGAAAATACGCGCCGTAGGTATTAGTAATGAGCAGCCTTGGGGTGTGATGGAGTTTTTGCGCATTGCTAAAGAAAAAGATTTGCCACGTGTTGCAACCCTGCAGAACTGTTATAACTTGATTTCACGCGGCATGGAGTTTGGTATGGCAGAAGTGTTATATCGAGAGAATGTAAGTTTACTGGCTTATTCGCCATTGGCTTTTGGGCATTTGACAGCTAAATATATAGAAGATCCAAACATAGTAGGACGTGCCACACTTTTTCCTGCTTACGCTGCACGCTACAAAAAGCCAGCGGTAACGGCAGCGCTTAAGTGCTATGCTGAACTAGCACGTGCGAATAACCTGACACCGACACAGTTAGCCTTGAGTTTTGTCTATCACCGTTGGTTTGTAACTAGCACCATTATTGGTGCAACAACAATGAAACAACTGGAAGAAAATGTTGCTGCTTATCAGATTAAATTATCAGATGATGTATTGAAGGAAATTGAGCAATTACATCTAGCAATGATGAACCCAGCACCTTAACTTTAAAACGACCTAATTAAAGAAATTTTAAATGAGCAATTTACCTAATTGTCCACAATGTAATTCTAGCTTTACGTATGAAGATGCTGGTTTTTTAATGTGTCCAGAATGCGCAAATGAATGGACTAAAGAATATGCAGCTAAACAGGAAGAACAAAACGTCATTAAAGATGCGAACGGGAATGCTTTGAACGATGGTGATACGATTACAGTCATTAAAGATTTAAAAGTCAAAGGTTCTTCATCTGTGGTTAAAGTAGGTACTAAAGTAAAAAATATCCGATTAGTCGATGGCGATCATGATGTTGATTGCAAAATATCAGGTATTGGCGCAATGAAACTCAAATCTAAATTTGTTAAGAAAGTTTAATTAGTTATTAAGTTTAAATAGCTTAAGCCTTGATTTATGTTGCTTACGTTAATTTCTTCTTAGATCTTAAAATTCCATAAGTCACAAAACACAAACCAACAACTAGGCCAGCTAATATAATGCTTGCCATGTGTTCTTTAATAAAGCTAAAACTGCTGAAGTAGTACCCAGCCAACACTAACCCTACTACCCATAAAACCGCACCAATGGTCGATGCAAGTAGATATTTTCTATATGGCATTTCAGTCACGCCAGCGAGTAGAGGGGCAAATGTTCTAACCATTGCGATGTAGGGTGAAACCATGAGCGTGAACTGCCCATATTTATCATAGAACTTATGTGTTTTGTCGAGTGCATTTTTGTTTGCCCAACGCGAATTGTTACTGCTGATTTTGTGTCCAAATGCTTTACCAATTTGGTAACTGACTAAGTTGCCTAAAGTAATAGCACTACCCAAAGTAAGCATGGTTAAATATAAGTTAAGCGAACCCGTGCTACAAAATGATCCTGCGATGAAAATTAATGGGTTGCCAGGCAGAAAAAATAAAGGGAAAGTGCTGATTTCTAAGAACACAATGCCGAATAATAATAAATAGACTAAATTACCGTGGGCGGCTATAAAGCCTGCGATTTCTCCATCTAGATTTGATAAAAGATTTAGTATTTCCATTGGCACTCAAACGTAAGTTTCATATTTTATAAAATAAGCTGCTTATATATTGCTGGATTAATAGATTGATTAACAATGTAAGCTAACATATCCTGAGACAGCCTTATTAAACTATTTTTTACAAAAGCACGTACAATTTAGCCAATGAAAAATAACGACCTACTTAACAGAAGCTTGAAGGCTGTTTGGCATCCTTGCACACAAATGAAGCAGCATGAGCAGTTTCCACTTATTCCTATTAGCCATGGTGATGGTGTTTGGTTGTCAGATAATTCAAATAATCGTTATTTAGATGGTATTAGCTCGTGGTGGGTTAATTTATTTGGGCATAATCATCCGCAGATTAAATCAGCGATTAAGAATCAACTAGACCAATTAGAGCATGTGATGCTTGCCGGCTTTACTCATGAGCCTGTAGTAGAATTATCAGAAAAGCTTGCCCAGCTGACAGGCTTAGGACATGCTTTTTACGCGAGTGATGGTGCCAGTGCGACAGAAATCGCATTGAAAATGAGTTTTCATTACTGGCGCAATAAAGGGCACTCAAAAAAGACTAATTTTATCAGCCTGCAGAATAGTTATCACGGCGAAACAGTAGGTGCTCTTAGTGTAACGGATGTTGCGATTTTTAAAGATACATACGCTGCTTTGCTCATGCAGTCGGCACAAATGCCAAGCCCTGATTTTAGATTGGCTGAGTCTGGCGAAACATCAGAGCAATATGCATTACGTTGCGCACAGGTACTAGAAGAATATATCGCAGAAAACCATCAAACTTTAGCCGCTTTTATTCTGGAGCCTTTAGTGCAATGCGCTGGTGGTATGGGTATGTACCATCCTATTTATTTGCAACGTGTTCGTGAAATATGCACACAATACCAAGTACATTTAATTGCAGATGAAATTGCCGTTGGGTTTGGCCGCACAGGTAAAATGTTTGCTTGTGAGCATGCAAACATTACGTCTGATTTTATCAGTTTATCTAAAGGGATTACTGGTGGTTACTTACCTTTATCAGCGGTGCTGACGACGGATGAAGTTTATGATGCGTTTTACCATGATGCAACATCACGCGGTTTTTTGCACAGCCATAGCTACACAGGCAACCCATTAGCGTGTAGCGCTGCATTAGCAACCTTGAGATTATTTGAAACAGAGGATATGTTAAATAAGAATGAGCAAAAAAGCGAATATATTATCAATAAAATGCAAGTACTTACTGACCTGCCAATCATTCACCTGCGGCATCAAGGTATGATTTTTGCATTTGATGTGGATACGAAAAACCCAATGTTTGCTCAAAGGTGTTATGCCTATGCGCTTGATGCAGGTTTGCTTATTAGACCTATTGGTAATACGGTTTATTTTATGCCACCTTATGTTATCCGTGAGGCGGAAATTGATTTAATGATACAAGCTACTTACAACGCAGTTGAAAAGGCATTATGAGAAAAATATTAGTATTCTTAAGTCTGGCCAGTTTATTATTTTTAACTGGTATTGCTAGTGCAGCATTACCAGTTTCTGTAGCGAAAGAATTAAAAAAAGCAGGTATTCCTGAAGCTAGCGCAGCTATATTTGTACAAGGTGTTCATAGTAGCCAGCCCGCGCTTGCTGTCAATGCTGAGAAACGGATGAACCCTGCATCCGTGATGAAGTTGGTCACGACCTACGCAGCATTAGAACTATTAAAACCAAATTTTCGATGGAAAACTGAGGTTTATAGAGATGCCGTATTGGAGAACGGCACTTTGGAAGGTAACTTGATCATTAAAGGATACGGCGACCCTAGTTTTAAAGAGGCTGAGTTTAGGCGCTTACTATTAAGTTTGAGACAGCAGGGGTTAAATGAAATCAAAGGTGATTTCATTATTGATAAAAGTTACTTTTCTAATAGTGTGACTAGTCATAAGGTGTTTGATAATGAAAAATGGCGCTCTTATAACGCTTTGCCAAGTGCTTTTTTAGTCAATGGAAGACATACGAGTTTTAAGTTCACTGAAAACGATGATACGGTGGTTGTTTCACAGGAGGTTGAACTCCCGGAAGTCGAAATCATCAACAACATGAAGTTAACCAAAGGCTACTGTGGTAGCTGGCGAAACCGTTTCGATTATGACGTTAATGTATCTAGTGCAAAAGCAGTAGTGACTTTTGCTGGATCTTTTTCAACACGTTGTGGTGAGCGGTATCTTGAGCTCAGCTTATTTGATGATGAGCAATATGCTTTTTTTATGTTCAAAAAGTTATGGGGTGAATTAGGCGGTACCTTTAACGGTAAGCTTCGCGTTCAAGAGGAGATGCCAATCCAAGTTGTTAAGTTGTTGGTACAGGGCTCTAAGCCTTTGGCTAATGTCATTCGTGATATCAACAAATGGAGTAATAACGTGATGGCTAGGCAGTTGTTATTAACGATAGCTGCAGAACACCATGATGAGCCTGCAAGTGAGATGCGTGGGATGTTAGCAATTAAGTCTTGGCTGGCAGATAAAGGCAGAAATACAGAAAGTTTCGTTATTGAAAATGGCTCAGGCTTGTCACGTGTTGAACGTGTTAGCGCAAATGATTTAGGGCAGATGTTGATTGATGCCTTTAAAGGCCCAACGATGTCAGAATTGATATCTTCATTGCCAATCTTATCTTTAGATGGAACCTTGTATAAACGCTTAAGAAAAACACCTGTGAGTGCTAGAGCACATATGAAAACAGGCTCAATTAATAGCGTTAAAGCGATTGCAGGTTATGTGCTGGATGCTAAAAATCGTAGGCATGTGGTAGTTATGCTGGTTAATGATGTAAAAGCATCATCAAGTAAAAAAGCACAAGATGCACTTATTAACTGGGTGTATGAACAACCATAATTAAATGTTGAACATGGAACTTAATAAGTTTTACGTTATCATATCGGCTCACATCCACACAAATAAAAGACATGAAAAAACTTAATATTATTATCAGCATGGTTGGGCTATTAACACTAAGTGCATGCCAAGCTGAAACGGGCAGCTCTGCCAACAATAAGGAAACTATTGAAATGATTCAAAGCGTAACGGAATTAATAAAAAACGACTCTACTGTTGGTGAGGGACGTGAAGCTGAAATTGGTTTTAAAGTGACTGTGCATTACACAGGTTGGTTATATGATGAAAATGCAGAAGATAAAAAAGGTGAAAAATTTGATAGTTCACTAGATCGTAATGATCCTTTTCAGTTTGATTTAGGTGCAGGGCAAGTAATTGAAGGCTGGGACCGCGGTGTGATGGGTATGAAAATTGGTGGTAAACGTACATTGATTATCCCTTCGGAAATGGGATACGGCGCTCGCGGTGCAGGTGGCGTCATTCCACCAGATGCTACATTAATATTTGATGTGGAATTACTGGACGTCAAATAAAATATTGCTTACTTCAGCAATATTGATTGGGAGTAATGGTGGGTGAAAGTAAGGATTAAGTGGGTTGAGGGAGTCGCTTTCGTGGGCGAATCAGAAACTGGACATGCCGTCGTATTAGATGGTGCGCCAAAAAATGGTGGTCGAAACATTGGTATGCGACCAATGGAAATGCTGTTGATCGGCATGGGCGCCTGTACGTCATTTGATGTGGTCACTATCCTTAAAAAATCTCGCCAACCTATCCTCGATTGTGTAGCTGACATTCAAGCTGAACGTACTGACAAGATACCTAGAGTATTTACCAAGATTCATGTGCATTTTGTTGTGACAGGGAGCGATTTAAACGAGGCGCAAGTAGCTCGTGCGATTAAATTATCCGCCGAGAAATATTGTTCTGCCTCGATTATGTTGAATCAGAGTGTTGAAATTACACACGACTATGAAATTAAACCAGCGACGGATTACTTGAAATGAGTTTAACAAAACCCAAAGGTATGGTGGGTATTCGCCATGTAGCTTTATTTATACAAGACTTGGACATGGCGCTTGATTTCTATACGCGAATTATGGGCATGGAAATTGAATGGCAACCAGACCCTGATAATGTTTACCTGACTAACCATGGTGATGTTTTTGCATTTCATCGCGTTGATTACACACCACAAGCACAGCAACGCTTAGACCATATTGGTTTTGTATTATCGAGCGAGCAGGCTGTGGATGATTGGTATGCTTATTTTGTTGAGCAAGGTGTACGTATTACAGAAGCGCCAACGTCACATCGAGATGGTTCACGTGGTTTTTATTGCTTGGATTCGGTTGGTCATTTGTTAGAGCTTATTTACCATCCACCAATCGCAAAGTTGCTTAAAGGCTAAGTTCTACTATCGTTCAAGCTAGTTTTAACTAGGTAGATTTTACTTAGTGACAGTTAAGCCAGAGTTACTTTCATGCTCAGTGGTTTTTTATGCTCAATGATTTCAAGTAAGCGATCGATATTAGGGTGTTTTCCTGGGTTGTCGGTCGCATCTTCGGAATGTTCAGAAAAAAGTGAAACGCCTTCCTTAGCAGCCTCAATGCTAATGCTATTGAATAAATTATATAGATGAAAATAAACTTTTAAAGAACCTTGTGTACCAGGCTTATTGTCTATTGTACCAGCGGCCTTGCCATCGTCATTAAATAACTCAATTTTCTCTAGCGCTTCTACACTATCTAAGCTTTCTAATATTTCTTTAAAATTTTGCATTTTATATCCGTTAAACGTAATAAGCTGTTTTGGTCATTACTTTTGAGGCTAGTCTCATGGTGCCTTTAATTCCTGCTGGCAATTCTATTGCACCTAATGCCTTTGCTTCCTCAGCGTGTGCTGTTTCATCTTGATACATCTGTTCAATAATCGATCTTGTTTTAGTGTCTTCAGTTGATAATTGTTGTAAATGGCTAGATAAATGCACACTTACTTGATGCTCTGTTTCTGCCAGAAATCCTAAGTTCCATTTGTCACCTACCGCACCAGCGATTGCCCCCAATGTAAAGCTCCCTGCATACCATATTGGGTTAAGTAAGCTTTTTCTACCGCCCAACTCACTAATGCGTTGCTCGCACCACGCAAGATGATCTGTTTCTTCTTCCGCCGCTTCTTTAAGTGCATTAATAATATTTTCATTACGTGAAGTCAGCGCTTGGCCGCTGTATAACGCTTGCGCACAAACCTCACCTACGTGATTGACTCGCATAAATGCTGCTGCTTGTTTTTTTTCTGCCTCACTAAGATCGGCTTCAGCTTGATCTACATCTGGGCGCATGCGATGTGCCTGAGCCTTAGCTAATAGTGTTCGCAATCCACGGTCAAAAGTGGTAATAAATTGATCAGTTAACATATAATAATTTTAAACGATATGAATTCTTAAAGCCTATTTATTTTTTAAATCTAAGTGCCATTAAACCTGATGGACATAGCTAAAATTAGCGTGTTAAAACCCCCACTTAATGTTTGCTAACAAAGCAATATTAAGTAGGCTGATTTGTCTGAACATATTACTTAGCTGCTACGTCTTCTTTCTTAATTGGTGTAGCTTCAACTGGTAAGCCTTTAAGGAAATTCATCGCTTGTACAAATTGAAAGTCATCTTTTGATGCTGGTTCAATAGGCCCTTTTTGCTCGGCATATTTTTTCTCGTTAAGTTTGTCAGCAGCTACTTTTTTAGCCGCTTCTACTTCCTTATCTAATTTTTCCACAGGCTCGTTTTTTTCGCCTGCTTTAGGATTAGATAAGTGACCAGTTAAATCTGACTCATGAATGACTGCCGAATGGTCGAAGCCATCTTCAACGTTAATATCAGGCACAATGCCTTTAGCCTGAATAGAGCGACCATTTGGTGTGAAATAGCGAGCAGTCGTTAATTTAATTGCACTACCATTATTTAACGGTAAAATCGTTTGAACAGAACCTTTACCGAAGCTAGTTACACCCATTACCGTTGCACGTTTATGATCTTGTAATGCGCCAGCTACAATCTCTGAAGCTGAAGCAGAGCCGTCATTAACTAGTACGACTATCGGTGTTGTTTTATAGTCTTCTGGGATGTTTCTTAAATAGTCAGGTTGGCCTCTACGTGCATAATCACGCGGTGTCGCTTTTAAACTCATTTTCGAATCAGCAACTCTACCTTCGGTATACACAACCAATTTATCTTTAGGTAAAAATGCTGCAGAAACCCCTACCGCTACATCTAATAAACCACCTGGATTGTTACGTAAATCTAGCACCAAGCCTTTGAATGGGCCTTTATTTTCGGCTTGTAATGAAATAAGTGCTTTAGCTAAATCTTCACCGGTATGCTCTTGAAATTGCGTAATACGCACGTAGCCATAGTCTTTTTCAATGTATTTGTTTTTAACACTTTTAGATTTGATGATATCTCTAGTAATAGTAAAGCTCAGTGGTTTAGCTTCATTTTTACGTAATACAGATAAGACGATATCTGAGCCTGGTTTTCCACGCATAATTTTAACTGCGTCATTTAACGTCATGCCACGTACTTGTTTATCATCTAGCTTCATGATGAGGTCGCCAGGTTTTAGACCGACTTTATAGGCAGGACTATCTTCAATGGGCGATACCACTTTAACTAAGCCGTCTTCCATCGAAACTTCAATACCTAAACCACCAAATTCACCCTGCGTACCGGCTTGTAAATCTTTGTAATCATCCGCATCAAAATAAGCTGAATGTGGGTCTAAGCCTTGCAACATACCAGTCAGTGCTTCGTTGATCAGTTTTTTGTCTTCAATTGGTTCAACGTAGTCACTTTTAACTTTCCCAAAGACTTCAGCAAAAACACGTAAATCATCAATTGGTAGTTCATTGCGGTTTAGTTTTTCAGCTAACACTGAAAAGTTAACACTCACTAATAACCCGATTAAAATACCGCTAATTATTAAACTAAATTTTTTGAATATTGATTGCATACGTTGCCTTTTAAATAAACGTTGTATTGGTTATTACTCTACTTGAGAGTCATCAGTTTTACAATTGGTTCATTTTGCGCTATTTCAAGTTAATTTCATACCCTGTGATGTAAAATTTTGTTTAACTTTTAGGTGTGTCAGGAGTCTTTATATCATGATTTTAGGGCGTAGCTAGGATAAAGACTGATCTTCTAAATTCGATTATTTAGCGATTGACCAAAAATCAAAGGTATTAATTTAGGCTGATAACTTCTTGGTCTAAGCGCTGAGCGCCGTCATAACGTTTTTTCCAATACTGGGTATTCATTTTTTCAATACGCACGCTACTACCGGATCTTGGGGAATGAATAAACTTTTGATCACCCACATAAATACCCACATGTGAATAAGACGTTCTTAAAGTATTAAAAAACACTAAATCGCCTGGTTGTAGTTGATCTTTTTGTATAAGATATCCCATTTTGCTAATGGCGAGAGTTGTTCTTGGCAAGTTTACATTAGCAGCTTCATGAAACACATACTTTACAAAACCACTGCAATCAAAGCCTGTTTCTGGCGTGTTGCCACCATATTTATATTTAATGCCTTGTAAACTCATAGCGCTGAATAAAATTTCTTGCGTCTTGCTTTCCCAGTTCTGACTTTTAGTGTTTTGCGCAGCAAGGTTTTCTTCGTCAAAAAAAACAATAGTTTCACCACGCACATTGCTTACGCTTTGGTAAGCTTCTGCTTGATGATTAAAGCTTATTAAGAATGCAAAATAAGCTGAAACTGCAAGAATTTTCATTATTAAAATTTATGACTCTGTACTCACATAGCCCATATTACTTAAAGTCCTATATATTTTAAAAAACCCTACTCTAAAACATAAACAAAGAGTAGGTTGATTAGCAAAGGTTACTTATTTTGCCATCGCATTTTTAACTAAACCTAGGATCGCGAGTAAAACACCGCCACCAACACCACCGCTAGCAATTTGACTAATGATACTAGAAATATCCATACCGCCAGCACCCGCTGCAGCTGCTCCGCCTAGGCCTAACATGCCAAGTATCTGACCACCTAAGCCGCCACCTAAAATACCAACAACTGAGTTGAGTAAAGTGCCAAGGCTTGCTTTTTTCATTAAACCACCAGCCAAGTTACCGCCAACAGCACCACTAATTAATTGAATTATAAGAGTTAAATCCATTGGAACCTCCCTAAAGTTAATGAAAATTATAGCTGAATAATAACCAGCTGATTTAGGCTATCAGGGAGCGCATTTGATTACAACTATTTAGATGTAAAAAAACATAAATTCAGCAATGTTGTTGCTTTTCGTGCTTTTGTACGTATTCATGGGATAATTTAGTTTATGTCAGAAAGCATAAATAAAAACTCAGTTCTTGCGCAAATTTTTAGCCAAAATGGCCCGTTAGCAACAACAATCAGCGGTTACTCAGAGCGTACAGAGCAATTGACGATGGCATTGGCGATCGAGAATGCTATTGCTAATAATAAACAATTGATAGCAGAAGCTGGCACGGGTACTGGGAAAACCTTTGCTTATCTCGCACCAGCCTTGTTATCAGGTGGCAAGGTAATTATTTCCACAGGTACAAAAACCTTGCAGGATCAATTATTTACCCGAGATTTACCCAATGTTCGCGATGCGCTCAAAGTGCCAGTATCTATTAGTATGCTCAAAGGTCGTGCTAATTACGTATGCCATTATCATTTAGAGCGTGCCGGCCAAGATGGACGCTTTGCCTCGCGTGAGGATGCTAGTTACATACCGCTACTTAAAACTTTTGCTGAAAACAGCAAAACTGGCGATAAAAGTGAATTAACAGAAGTGCCTGAAAATGCCACTATTTGGCAGAATGTCACTAGTACACGTGATAATTGTTTAGGCCAAGATTGCAGCTATTACAAAGAATGTTTTGTGATGGACGCGCGCAAAAAGGCATTAGCCGCAGATGTTGTGGTGGTGAACCACCATCTATTCTTTGCCGATGTGATGCTGCGTGATGAAGGCGTGACTGAACTTTTGCCTAGTGCCAACACGGTTATTTTTGATGAAGCGCATCAACTGCCTGAAGTGGCAGGCCTCTTTTTTGGCGAAGATGTGTCAACAAATCAATTGTTAGAGCTAAGTCGTGATAGCACTGCGGCACATTTAACGTTGGCTAAAGATTGTATTGCCCTACCTGAAACGATTGCTGCTGTTGAAAAATCGGTTAAAGATTTCAGATTAGTCTTTACATATGAAGGGTCTCGCTTCCCTGTGCAAAAAGCCCTGTCACTTAAAGGGTTTAGTGAGGCATTTGAAAATATGCAAAGTAAATTAGTCGAGCTAGCTAAGTTATTAGAAACACAAGCCGCACGTGACCCACTGTTAGAACGTTGTTGGGAGCGAAGCGAAGCACTTTTGGTCATGCTTTCTCGTTGGGATAAGGCAGAAAATACGAACTTAGTACGCTGGGTTGAGGTGTTTGCTCAAAGTGTGCAATTACATGCCACACCACTTAGTGTGGCTGATGGTTTTGGAAAGCAGTTAAATGCAGAGCCACGTGCTTGGGTTTTTACCTCGGCGACATTAGCAGTTAAAAGTGACTTTAGTCATTACCAAGCACAAATGGGTTTGCAAAATGCTGAATCACTTTTTCTACAAAGTCCTTTTGATTACGACAAGCAGGCCTTGCTTTATGCGCCAGCTAATATGCCCGATCCAAATAATGCAGCATTTCCTGCTGCGGTCGCTGCAACTGCTTTGCCTATTTTGCAAGCTAGCCAGGGTAGAGCCTTTATTCTTTGTACCTCATTAAAGGCTATGCGCGAAATTCATGCCTTGCTTAAAGATGATTTTTCTAGCAATGGTATTGAGTATCCAGTTTTATTGCAGGGTGATACCACAAGAACAGAGTTGTTAGAACGTTTTCGTGCACATGGTAATGCGGTGCTCGTCGGTTCGCAAAGTTTTTGGGAGGGTGTAGATGTGCGTGGTAAAGCGTTAAGTGTAGTCATTATCGACAAACTGCCATTTGCACCACCAGATGACCCTGTGCTTTCAGCACGCATTGATAAAATGAAGCAAGAAGGAAGAAATGCCTTTATGGAATATCAATTGCCATACTCTGTGATTACGCTTAAACAAGGGGCAGGGCGATTGATACGTGATGAAACAGATAGAGGTGTGTTGGTGATTTGCGATCCACGTTTGATTACTAAGCCTTATGGAAAGCGTATCTGGCAAAGCTTGCCACCATTTAAGCGCACTAAAGAGCTAGCCGATGTGGAGGCATTTTTTGCAGCGGATTCAAATTAATAATCGAATTAGCGCATGATCGTGATTCAAGATAATGAGTATGAATTAAATGCCATTCGCGCACAAGGTGCAGGTGGTCAAAATGTGAATAAAGTTTCGAGTGCGATTCATTTGCGTTTTGATATAAACGCTTCTAGCTTGAGTGACTGGTTAAAAATGCAGCTTTTAGAAAGCAAGGATAAACGTATTTCCAATGAAGGCGTGTTAGTGATTAAAGCTCAGCAGTTTCGTACTCAAGCTGCCAATAAAGAGGATGCGATTAAACGTTTGCAGACCATTGTGACTGCTGCAAACGTTGTGCAGCCTATGCGTTATGCTACACGGCCAACACGTGGGTCACAAAGACGCAGAATTGAAGCAAAAGTGCAGCGCGGAAAAATCAAACAAACACGCGGCCGGTTAGCTTATGGCAAAACAACGAATGAATAATTGAGTCTGCCATGAAAATATTAGCTTTTGATACCTCTACAGAGTTTATGTCTATTGCATTGCAAATAGGCGAACAAACAATATCGCATATTCAAGAAGCAGGGCCAAAGGCCTCGCAACTGATTTTACCGCAAATACAAATGCTGTTAGCGGAAGCAAGTATTAGTTTAAAAGCATTGGATGGCATTGCTTTTGGGGCAGGGCCTGGTGCGTTTACAGGTGTGCGTGTTGCATGTGGCGTTGCACAAGGGCTGGCTTTTGGTGCAAATTTGCCAGTTGTGGCAGTCAATACATTGACGGCAGTTGCGCAAGCAAGTGGGCAGAATAAAGTCATAGTTTGCCAAGATGCGCGCATGGGCGAGGTGTATTACTCGGCTTTAGAGAAAAAAGCGTCAGAAAAAAATAATAACACCTGGGATAAATATGAAGCAACGATTGTTTGCAAGCCTGAAGCTGTGCCAAGTTTGCTTGGGGGTGATTGGGTTGGCGTTGGCAGTGGCTGGAAAGTTTACGATGAAGTGCTATCTAAGCGCTATGAACAAAATATTGTTAAAAAATTAACTGAAATATCACCTACAGGCGAAGCAATTTTGCAGCTTGCTCAACCTATATTTATCGCAGGGCAGGCAACAAGTGCAAGCGATGCAAGACCAATTTATATTCGAAATCGTGTAGCGCTGACCTCAAATGAAAGAGCGCAAGGCTTGAAGCTGTGAAAACAATATTAAAATCAACGATATTAAATCCACAGTACCAATATAGACCAATGCAGCTTGAGGATCTGGATGCTGTGATGGTGATAGAGCCTACTATTTATTCACACCCTTGGACGCGTGGTAATTTTAGTGATTCGTTGCAAGCAGGTTATAGTGCTTGGGTTGTGACGTACAATAATAAAATTGTGGCATATAGCTTAATGATGATGGTTTTAGATGAGTCGCATTTGCTTAATATTAGTGTGGCTGCAACATATCAAAAACAAGGCTTAGGTAGTGACTTATTAGCTCATATGATGGATAAAGCACGGCATTACAAAGCAAAAGATATGCTTTTAGAGGTGCGCGCTAGTAATTTAAACGCGATTTCTCTGTATGATCACGGGGGCTTTAATAAAGTAAGTTTGCGAAAAGGATATTACCCAGCAGGTGCTAGGCGTGAGGATGCAGTGTTAATGAGGCGAGTTTTATGATTACGCGAGAAGATTTAATGAGGGAACTTGAGTTGTTGCCTGTATGGCAATTACGTCAGACGGTGTCTCAAGTGGTTGAACCTAATTCTTCTCAACCAAAGCTAGATATTCATCCACATGAACAGATTAAGCTAAGCGAAACTCAACAAAAAACCATTGCTGAAGCTGGGTTGTCTGAAGACGCATTGAGCAATTTTAGGGTGATTGTGAGTGAGGGTGGGGACTGGCTATTTTTGCTGAACGCAAATCAAAGTATGGAAGAAGAAGTTTTGCTGCAAAATATGTTAAAAGCGGTTTCTGTGAAGCCAAAAAGAGATACTAAACAGGCTGCCAGAGAAGATTTAAGCCAACATCAATCCAAAATTATTGTGGTCATGGGTGAACAAGAGGCACAAGATTTACTAACACTTAAAGATGATATTGAAGCCTTGCGAGGCAAGGTACATAATTTCCAGAATAGATTATTGATTGTTACCTATTCACCGCAACATTTACTACTTAATTTGGCAGATAAATCTAAAGCATGGGAAGACCTTTGTTTCGCAAAATTTACAATTTCATCACTAGTGTCAGAATAAATAAGCTCAATATAATTATTACAACAATTTTTTCTTAATGGCAAGGAAGTAAAAAATGAAGAATTTATTTTTAAAGTGTTTAATCGTATTATCCATCACCGTACTTCCAGGCTGTGGTTATAATCAATTCCAAGCTTTAGATGAAGAAGCAAAAGCTAGTTGGTCTGAAGTATTGAATCAATATCAGCGTCGCGCTGATTTGGTACCTAATTTAGTTGAAACCGTTAAGGGCTATGCTGCACATGAAAAAGAAGTCTTTATCGCTGTCACCAATGCACGTTCCAGTGTTGGCGGTATTCAAATGACACCTGAATTGCTGAATGACCCAGCAGCGATGGCTAAATTCCAAGCGGCACAAGGTCAAATGACAAGTGCTTTATCTCGTTTGATGTTGGTGGCCGAAAACTACCCAAATTTAAAAGCAGATCAAGGCTTTAGAGATTTGCAGGCACAATTAGAAGGCACTGAAAATCGAGTAACAGTCGCGCGTAATCGTTTTATCCAAACAATTAAGAATTACAACGTGGCAGTGAGAAGCTTCCCTGAAAACTTAACCGCAATAATGTTTGGCTATGAAACGAAGCCGACGTTTACAGTAGAAAATGAAAAAGAAATTTCAGCACCGCCTAAAGTTGAATTCTAAATACTAGTATTTTTAACGTGTTTTTATTTTAAGTGAAGAAGTCTCTTAAAAGCAATCTGCTGGTGCTAGGTGCGATGCTCTTATTGAACACGCAAATAGTGTTGGCTGAATTAGTTGCCGTGCCTCTATATAGTGGGCGTGTGGTTGATTTAACACAAACGCTAACAGCTGCCGAGCAGGCTTCTTTAGAAGCTAAACTTGAAGCGTTTGAAGACGCCAAAGGCAGTCAAGTGGCTGTGCTAATTGTTTCAACGACACAACCTGAAGACATTGCGCAATATGCGATCCGTGTAGTTGGTGTATGGAAACTCGGCCGTAAAAATGTGGATGATGGTGTGCTTCTTTTAGTTGCAAAGCAAGATAAGAAATTACGTATTGAAGTAGGTTATGGCTTAGAAGGTGCGATACCGGATCTCTATGCTAGACGTATTATTCAAGAAGTTGTAAGACCTAATTTCAAACAAGGTAATTTTTCTGGCGGGATTAATGCTGGTGTAGATGCTTTGATGAGCTTGATTAAAGGCGAGTCTTTGCCAGCAGCAAAAAAAGTCAATCTAAACGCTGGTCAGTTAGAAAGTTTACTACCACTCTTGATAATAGGTGGTTTGATGTCTGGTACATTTTTACGAAGTATTTTCGGTACATTTTTTGGTAGCGCCGTCAACGGTGGCATTATTGGGAGTGTCGTTTTCTTCCTAGGCTTATCGTTAATCGGTGCAGGCTTGCTGGGTATTGTTGCTTTTGTCTTTACGATGATGTTAGGTGGGCGCGGCATTAATGGTTATGGTGGTGTCTATCCACATAGTGGTGGCTTTGGTGGGCGCGGCAGTAATTCTGGTGGTGGCTTTAGTGGAGGCTTTGGCGGCGGTTTTGGCGGCGGCGGCGCCTCAGGTAATTGGTGAGTATGTTAAGAGCGATTAAAAGATTTTTTAAGCATTTGTTGAGCCACCCATGGCAGGTTAATCGTCATTTCTCAGATACTGCGCTTACTCGTATTGAGTCAGCAGTTAAAACAAGTGAAAAAATCCATACAGGTGAAATTCGCTTTGTGGTCGAAGCTGGTTTGCATCCATACGAAATTGTTTACAATAAAACACCAAGAAAACGGGCTATTGAGCTGTTTGGACGTTTGAATATATGGGATACTGAACAAAATAATGGTGTGCTGATTTATTTATTATTGGCTGACCGGGATGTGGAAATTATTGCTGATCGTGGTATAGATAGACATGTTGGCTATGATAAGTGGGATTTAATCTGCCACGAAATGGAAGTGATGTTTAGAAGTGGTGAGTTTGAAGCAGGTGTTTTACAAGGAATAGAAAAAGTAAATGCTGCGCTAGTCCAGCACTTCCCAATTGAAGACATTAAAAATGTGCGTAAAAAATCAATTAAATCTAAGCAGAACGAATTGTTCGATAAGCCGCTTATCTTGTAGTCTAGCTTTTTTGTGCTGTCTGACTTTTGCACAAGCTGTACGTGCAGAGTTTGATGATATGGCCCGTATATTTCGCCAAACTGCTGACCAGGAGACCTTAAGTGATTCAAATATAGAAATCTGCCAAGGTGGTGGGTGTGCCGTAGTCTCTAAAGCTAGACTAACAATTCAAGATTGGCAAAAAATTAAACAAATATTTATTCCGTTAGCCATTAATGCAGAGCAAGAACGACATAAAATAGCCGTTGCCATAGGAGACTTAGAAACTATTATTGGGCAACAAACGGGCACAAGCCAAGACCGTGCTGGTACCTTTGGTAATTCGGATTATAGTGGTCAGCAAGATTGTAATGATGAGGCAATTAATACTACTTCTTATATGCGTTTGTTAGCCCAAGCTGGTTTGATTCTTTTTCATGAAATTAAAGATTTACGCACACGCAATTTCTTTTTTAATGGTTGGCCGCATACTACTGCTGTGATTAAGCAAGTAGACAATGGTGAACGCTTCGCTGTCGATAGTTGGTTTTATAATAATGGGCATGCTGCGACGATTGTGCCTTTCAGCATTTGGAAAAAGGGTTATCAACCCAAAGATAGTCCAATCGGCAAAGACTGATAAAAATAACAAACCAAACGTAATTAGCTGACTTGTAAGTCGATTCGCGATAAAATCCACTCTCTCTTAATGATAAGAATAACTATGCGCACTTCTCAATTTTTTATTTCTACGCAAAAAGAAGCACCCAGCGATGCTGAACTAATTAGTCACCAACTGATGGTGCGAGCCGGATTAATTAAAAAGCTGAGCAGTGGTTTGTATAGTTGGATGCCCTTAGGTTTACGTGTATTACGTAAAGTCGAAAATATTGTACGGGTAGAAATGAACAAGGTTGGCGCGCTGGAATTATTAATGCCAGCGGTGCAACCGAAAGAACTTTGGGATGAAACAGATCGCTGGGAAGTGTTTGGCCCGCAAATGCTTAAAATTCAAGATAGGCATGGAAGAGAGTTTTGTTTCGGTCCCACGCATGAAGAAGTGATTACTGATATTGCACGTAAAGAAGTCAGTAGTTATAAGCAATTACCACTTAATTTTTATCAAATACAAACTAAGTTTCGTGATGAGATACGTCCGCGTTTTGGTGTAATGCGTGCGCGTGAGTTTTTAATGAAGGACGCTTATTCTTTCCATGCCGATTATGAATGTTTAGCAGCTACTTACGCCAATATGCAGATTGCTTATACCAATATTTTCACACGTTTAGGTTTAGAGTTTCGCGCGGTTAAAGCCGACTCCGGCGCAATTGGCGGTGATGGGTCGCAAGAGTTTCATGTTTTGGCTGAAAGTGGTGAAGATGCGTTAGCTTATTGTGAAAGCTCAGATTATGCGGCCAATGTTGAGTTGGCTGCGGCGATAACGCAAGGTAAGCGTGCTGAAGCTAATGAGACGATGCAAGATGTAGCAACGCCTAAACAAACTGCCTGTAAAGACGTGGCACAACTTTTAGGTATAGAAGTTAATCGCACAGTGAAGGCGATTGCCCTAATGGTTGGCAATCAAGAGTCGCAAGTACAATTTTACCTTGCTTTGCTGCGTGGGGATCATATGTTGAATGAGCTTAAGCTTAGTAAGGCAGAGGGGTTTGCGGAATTCAGGTTTGCGACTGAAGAAGAAATTCGTGCACATTTGAATTGCCCACCTGGCTTTATTGGTCCCGTTGGTGTGGCTGCTAATGTACTTGTAATTGCTGACGAGACAGTTAGCAATATGAGCGATTTTGTTTGTGGTGCGAATAAACCTAAATATCATTTGTCAGGTGTTAACTTTGGACGTGATTTACCAGAACCTATTTTGGTAGCCGATATAAGAAATGTTGTTGATGGCGATCTTAGTCCAGATGGTAAAGGTACGCTGTCCCTCTGTCGTGGTGTTGAAGTTGGGCATATATTTCAGTTACGTACTAAATATTCTGAAGCGATGAGTGCTACCTATTTAGATGAAAATGGACAAAGCAAGCCGCTGGAAATGGGCTGCTATGGCATAGGGGTGTCGCGCATCGTGGGTGCCGCAATTGAGCAAGGGCATGACCAAAAAGGTATTATTTTTCCAATAAACATAGCGCCGTTTGCCGTTGTTATTTGTCCTATTGGGTTGCATAAAAGTGAGCAAGTGCGTGATGTGGCCACCCAAATATATCAAGAATTACTTAGCGCAGGGGTTGATGTATTACTGGATGACCGTAATGAAAGACCTGGCATTATGTTCGCAGATAGCGACTTAATAGGGGTTCCGCATCGAATCGTGATTGGTGAACGTGGCTTAAACGAAGGGAAAGTTGAGTATAAGGCGCGCCAACATAAAGATGCGGAAGACGTTGAGTTGACCAACGCAGTGCAACATATTTTGTCTATTTTAGTATAAAGGCATTAATCTTGCTTGCCCAGTAGGGGTGATGACAAGCCATATGATTAAAAAATTGATCGTTATTATGATGTTGGTGTTCTGGGTAAGTAGTATTTTTGCAGGCAACCAACGTGAAGAAGCGCTTTCAAATACTGTTAAAGCAGTTATGCAAGAGTCTGTTAGCGACTTGGCTGTGCCTGATAATATTTTTGCGAATGAGCAAGATGGCAAAGAATGGCTAAATGATATGTCTATTCGCTTAAAAAAACGTATACCCAATACGTCCACGTCCTACCGCGAAGACTTTTTAAAAACACTTTATTACGAAGCAAAACGTGCGGGCCTTGATCCGCAGCTTGTGTTGGGGTTAGTGCAAGTGGAAAGTGCATTTAAAAAATATGCTGTATCCAGAGTTGGTGCTCGGGGTTATATGCAAGTGATGCCTTTTTGGGTGAAAACTATCGGCAATAAAGATCACAATCTATTCGATATGAGACTTAATTTACGTTATGGCTGCACTATTTTGCGCCATTATTTAGACCTTGAGCATGGTGATTACTTTAGGGCGCTAGGGCGATACAATGGAAGTTTAGGTAAAGAAAAATATCCTAACTTAGTACGTGGAAAGTGGCGTAAATACTGGAGTTATGCACCAAAAACTCATGCAAGAAAAGATTAAATTTCCCATAGCTTGAGCTCTTCGAGCAATGGAAGCCTTATTTCCTAAAATTAATTAAATTTACTATATGCACCAAAATGGGCCTACTATGCATTGGTCAAGCTAATTTTTGTTAGTGCGGCATACATCTGCATTAACAGAAGTTACTGGCAGTAGACTCAATATTATAATTTTTATAAGAGATTTATCTATTTTAAGGGAGAAAAGTATGTCGAAATTAACAGCTTTAGCATTAAGTATTGCAGTTTTAGGTGGTATATGGGCATTTTTAGCGTTAGGTCCTTTGGGCGGAATGGCTTTAGTCTGGGTGGGCTTTATTGCTTGGGCTTGCTATTTTCACACCGGTGGAGATGGTCCTGCTTTACAAAAAACAATCGCAGGTATGATCTACGGTGCAGTAATTGCCGGTGTAGCGCTGTATTTAGTGAGCTCAGGCATGTTGGGTGGTCTGGGTAATCTAGCCGCACCAGTTATTATTGCGGTGACTGTATTCTTCTTAGTGATTGTCGCAGGCAATGATCTGTTGTCAGTGGTTCCTGCTAATGTATATGGTTATGCTGCAACAGCTGGTTTGGGGTTAACAGCAGGGACAGCAGGCAATACAGCGGCGATGGATTTATCTAATCCAGTGATTGTGGTTGCTATTTCAACAGTCTTAGGCGCATTGTTTGGTATGGCTTCAGGTAAGTTGGCTGGTGTATTAGGTAAGTAAAACATCCGAATAAATTTATATATTTGAATAGTTAGCAATATATAAAACTTTTGGTGACTTAATAAAAAACCGCACAGATGTGCGGTTTTTTTTAATGACACAAATAATCCTAGTTATTTGTATATATTAATACCATGATAAGTACCAAATTCACCTTCATTTTCGTTGTACACAAATAACATTTCATTTGTGTAACCAAGTCCGTTGTAGTAATTCTTGGCGTGTAGTTTTAACTCTTTTGGTAACGCACATTTGGCAACAAATTCACCTTTTAAATTAAAAACCAATGCCGCCTTATGGTCAATATCAAGTAATACTAGTTCTTCACCTTTGACGCCAGAAAAAGCAACAAAACTATCGCTAACATCATCATACTTTGCCCCAGCAGCTTTTAAATCTAAATCGATTTTGGCGATTGGCTCACGTTTCGTTCTGTCTACTACAAACACCTTATTGCTGCGTTGTTGTTTAGCATAATAAAGCTTGTTCTCGGGGTCGTAACTTGGCATCGTGAATGAATCACCAAATGCAGGGTTGAATTGTATGATCTCTGTTGATGTGTTTTTAATCTCACCCGAATCTTCAGTTTGTAAACCAAAAATACCTGTGTTTGGTGCAAAGCCGAATGCGCTAGAGATATTATAGGTGATTGTTTCAATTAGCCCTGACTCAGGGTTGTAATAGACGGAGCGATTGTCATAACCTGGACCTTCGGTATTCACGTATTTGCCTTCGCTATCAAAAGCATGCACTTTTGATTTTGAAATGGGTATTTCAGTCATGCTAGCTAAAGGCGCTAATCCGCCATCAGCAACGTAGTAATGCATTAGAGCGGGGTGGTAAGCTATTGTCTGTGGTCGAGTTGATGGCTCTACCGCCATTGGTATTTTGATGGTAGTTGTCGCTTTTGTACGCACTTCAGCCAATGAAATAGCAGAAAAAGCAATGCCGCTAATGAAAGCACCTGTAATTAATGTGCTTTTTTTAAACAAGTTTAAGCGTGTGTTCATATAGTTTTTACTCAATGTATCTTCCTCAATATCTTATGGTTTTATTTTACTAACACTTAGTTTAGTGTTTATGTTGACGAAATTGTTCAATACTTCGTTCATTTTAAGTTATTTTACATCGTTAATTTTCTTTTCTAACAGCATCGCATCACCGTAGCTAAAAAATCGATATTCCTGATTTATCGCATGCCGGTAGCTATGCTTGATATTTTCGAAACCTGCAAATGCTGACACTAACATGAGCAGCGTGCTTTTGGGTAAATGAAAGTTAGTGAGCAATCTATCAACCACCTTAAAATCATAACCAGGCGTAATAAATATATTAGTATCCATATTGCCTGCTGTTAGCTCACCATATTGTGCAGCACTTTCTAGCGCGCGCAGTGCAGTGGTGCCTACAGCGGTAACTTTGCCACCTTTTTTACGCGCTGCCTCTATGCGCATAACAGTTTCTTCAGGGACAGTACAAAGTTCACTATGCATTTTGTGGTCAGTTATATTATCCACTTTAACTGGCTGAAATGTACCCGCACCTACGTGCAGTGTAATGTAAACAACTTCAATACCTTTGCGCTTTATTTTAGTGATTATTTCATCATCAAAATGTAGGCCTGCTGTCGGAGCGGCCACTGCGCCAGCATGTTTGGCAAAAACAGTTTGATACCTGCTCTCATCATCTTCGGTTGCATCGTGTGAAATGTAAGGTGGCAGTGGCAAGCTACCATGTTGCTCAAGCAATTCTAAAATAGGTTGTGAACCTAAGAATTTAAGATGGAATAAGTTTTCGTCACGACCGGTCACTTCGGCTTCGATCTTATCCGCCAGAGTGAGTAAACTGCCAATTTTTGGTGAACGTGAAGCGCGCACGTGTGCAATCGCATTTTGATCATCTACAATACGATCAATCATCACCTCTACAACACCTCCAGTTGATTTTTCACCAAACATTCTTGCTTTAATCACTCGTGTATCATTAAAAACTAAAACATCATTTTTATTCAGACGATGAACCAACTCTGAAAATTGAGAGTCAAGTAATAGTCCGGAACAGCCATCCAGTTGCAACAACCTGCTATCCGAACGTTTTGAAGTTGGATGTTGCGCGATTAAATGACTAGGTAAATGAAAGTCGAAATCTTGAGTTTTAAAGGTTTGTTTTGTCATGAGATTGTAAATGAGGGTAAAAATTGCTTTCGTATAAATCAAAGAGCTTGTTATACTATCGCTCGTTGCAATTATACAGCAATGTATATTCCAAATTTAGCCGGGATGGCGGAATTGGTAGACGCACGGGATTCAAAATCCCGCGTTGGTAACAACGTGGGGGTTCGATTCCCCCTCCCGGCACCAAATCGCACAGAAGTTTTGCTAAGATTCAGATAAGAAAATGTAACATTTTAGTTACATTTTCTTGATTAGGTAGGGTGGATGTGCTAATTTAGCAAATTCAAATTTCTTGGTTGATGTTTATTTTGGCCAAAAAGTAAGAATTGAGTAGTAACCCTAAATATTAAATTATTTTGTCCGTTACTAGCTTGAAGTTAATCTAACACCTAATGTTTAGATTGATTGTATTCCGTTGGTTGATATATTTTTTAGATGTTCACATTTTTTGGGGTGGATTAAGTTATGAATAAGAGAACTATTCTCTCTCTCGGTACTGCGTTTTTATCATTATTTGCAGCCAACTCACATGCTGCATATGCATTAAACCTGAGAACGCCTGTTACAGAAATCGCAAGTCAGATTTATGATTTACATATGTTGATGTTGTGGGCCTGTATTGGTATTTTTGTTGTTGTTTTTGGTTTTATGTTTTATTCAATCATAAAACATCGTAAATCTGTAGGCCATAAAGCGTCACAGTTTCACGAAAATCACTTGTTAGAAATTATTTGGACAATTATTCCTGTCGTCATTTTGGTTGCAATGGCTTATCCTGCAACAAAAACGATTATCGCGATGAAAGATACAGCAGCAGCTGATATGAGCATTAAGATAACCGGTTATCAGTGGTATTGGGGTTACGATTATCTAGATCAAGAAGTTAAGTTCACTAGTAACTTAACAACAACGCAAGATCAAATTAAAAATAAAGCTGAAAAAACCGAGAATTATCTTTTGGAAGTAGATAATCCAATGGTCGTGCCGGTAGGTAAAAAAGTAAGATTATTAATTACTGCAGCAGATGTTAATCATGCATGGTGGATTCCAGCATTTGGTGTCAAGCAAGATGCAATTCCGGGTTTCACAAAAGAAGCTTGGATTAAAGTAGAGAAGCCAGGAGTTTATCGTGGGCAATGTGCTGAGTTGTGTGGCCAAGCGCATGGTTATATGCCTATTGTTGTAGTAGCAAAAGACGAAGCTGGCTATGCCGCTTGGGTAATTGCTCAAAAAGAGGCAGCTGTTGCCGCTAATGCAGGTGCGGATAAAGAGTGGGTTATGGATGACCTGGTAGCTAAAGGTAAGGGTGTCTATGATAAAAACTGTGCGGTTTGTCATGGCGCAACAGGTGCTGGTTTACCTCCAGCATTCCCAGCAATGACAGGCAGTGCAGTGACTCTTGGGCCAATTGAAGGTCACTTGGACATAATTTTAAATGGTAAAAATATTATGCCAGCATGGAAAGAAATTTTAAATGATGTGGATATTGCTGCTGTAATTGCCTACGAGCGAAATGCTTTAGGCAACTCAGTAGGTGATGTTATTCAGCCTGCAGCAGTTAAATCTGCCCGCTAAGCTGTACTGTATTATTAGAGAATTATAAACATTAATTACAAGTATTGAACAAGCTGTAGTTTTTAGGAGAAACTGATGAGTACGACAACTGCAACACATCACGATGATCATGATCATCATCCAACAGGAGTAATGCGTTGGGTCGCGTCGACAAACCATAAAGATATTGGTACCCTATACTTATGGTTTAGTTTTGTTATGTTCATGTTTGCTGGTGCGTTAGCACTTGGTATTCGTGCTGAGCTATTTGAACCGGGGTTGCAATTTTTAGAGCCTATTCAGTTTAATAGGTTAACTACATTACATGGCTTGATTATGATTTTTGGTGCCATTATGCCGGCGTTCGTTGGTTTTGCTAACTGGATGGTGCCTATGATGGTTGGTGCGCCAGATATGGCGTTCCCGAGACTAAATAATATGAGCTTCTGGTTGTTAATTCCAGCGGCAATATTATTGGTTGCTTCTATTTTTGTGCCAGGTGGTGCAATTGCTGGTGGTTGGACAATGTATCCGCCATTAGCGATTCAGCAAGGTATGTCGATGGACATGTCGATATTAGCACTTCATATTTTGGGTGTTTCATCCATTGTTGGTTCTATTAACATTATTACAACCATTTTTAACTTACGTGCTCCTGGCATGACGTTAATGAAAATGCCATTGTTTATCTGGACGTGGTTAATCACAGCTTTCTTGTTGATTGCTGCGATGCCAGTTTTGGCCGGTGCGTTAACAATGCTAATTACTGACCGTCATTTTGGAACATCATTCTTCGATGCAGCTGGCGGTGGTGATCCTGTATTATTCCAACATGTGTTCTGGTTCTTTGGGCATCCTGAAGTGTACATTATGATTTTGCCTGCATTTGGCATCGTTTCTACAATCATTCCTACATTCGCACGTAAGCCATTGTTTGGTTATGCTTCTATGGTGTATGCAACTGCAGCGATTGCATTGCTTTCATTTGTTGTGTGGGCTCACCATATGTTTACAACAGGTATGCCATTAGCTGGTCAGCTATTCTTTATGTATAGCACAATGTTAATTTCTATCCCAACCGGCGTTAAAGTGTTTAATTGGGTCGCTACGATGTGGCGCGGGTCTATGACCTTTGAAACACCAATGCTTTTCTCAGTAGCGTTTGTTCTATTGTTTACTATTGGTGGCTTTAGTGGCCTTGTGCTTGCAATTTTACCAGTCGATATTCAATTACAAGATACATATTATGTAGTTGCTCACTTCCATTATGTGCTGTTCTCTGGTGCAGCGATGTCTATCATGGGTGGTGTCTATTATTGGTTGCCAAAATGGACCGGTCATATGTATGATGAGACTTTAGGTAAATGGCACTTCTGGTTAACGACAATTGCATTTAACATTACCTTCTTCCCAATGCATTTTACAGGGTTGGCTGGTATGCCACGTCGTATTCCTGATTATTCATTACAGTTTGCTGAATTTAATGCAATCTCATCAGTTGGTGCATTTGCATTAGGATTTAGCCAGTTGTTATTTTTATACGTAGTTATTAAATGTATTCGTGGTGGAGTTAAGGCAAGTTCAAATCCTTGGGAAGCACAAGAAGGTCTTGAATGGACTGTGCCTTCACCGGCTCCGTTTCATACATTTGAGACACCACCAACAGTTAAGTAATTAATATAAAACTGAATAAATTTAGATAAGTAAGAAACGGGAGAAAAAATGATCACAAATGAAAAAATTTATTACCTGCCAGGCGCGTCCTTCTGGCCGTTAATAGCATCAATATCATTGTTCTTGATGGCGGCAGGGTTTTCAATGCAGTTAAATGGCATTGCTATTGGACAGTACATTTTAATAGCCGGTGGTTTAACGCTTGCTTATTTATTATTTGGTTGGTTTTCAGAAGTTGTAAATGAAAGTGTATCTAAATATTATAATAAACAAGTAGACCGTTCCTTCCGCCAAGGAATGGCATGGTTTATCTTTTCTGAGGTCATGTTTTTTGCTGGTTTTTTTGGTGCATTATTTTATATCCGTAACTTCGCATTAGGTTGGATTGAGGAAGGTAAAGTTTGGCCAGATTTTGTTGCTGCATGGCCAACTGCTGGACCGGCTGCTGCCGAAACAATTGAGAAATTGGGTGCATGGGGTTTGCCAGCATACAACACATTAATCTTATTGATCTCAGGTGCAACGCTAACTTATGCGCATTGGGGTTTGATGAAAAATAACCGCAAGCAGTTGACTATTGGCTTAATGCTTACTATCGCACTTGGTGTGTTGTTCTTGTATTTACAAGCACATGAATATTCTGAAGCTGCATTTACAATGTCTTCCGGTATATATGGCTCAACGTTCTATATGTTGACTGGTTTTCATGGCTTACATGTAACCATGGGCACCATTATGCTCGCAATAATATTGTTCCGTGTGTTTAAGGGTCATTTTGATTCACATGATCATTTTGGTTTTGAAGCCGTTGCGTGGTATTGGCATTTCGTTGACGTGGTTTGGTTATTGTTGTTTGTATTTATATACATACTCTAACCTTAGTCGGTAATTAAAACGCCACATGGTTTATACCCTGTGGCGTTTGTCATGGAAATGTCGCATTTATAGACATAATATTTATGGCAGTGGTAGTTAAAAGGTCGAACTTAACTTGCTGTAAGTTATCAATTAACTGTTAGGGTGTTTTGTTAATATCAGGACGTATAAGGAACAATGATGAAAAATGAAAATCAGCGTAAAAGAAGCAAAATTATTGGCTGGACCATAGCTGTAATTGCAATAGCTGTCTATATCTTAGCGGTTTATCAAAATGTAGGTAGAGGTGGTTAAGTATGGGTGATCAGCGCAAAAATAACGAAAACAAAAAAATTGCTATTAAGCTTTCATTTATTGTATTTGCTGGCTTACTTTTTGGTTTTGCAATAGCACCGCTATACGATGTTATGTGCAAAGCGATTGGTTTGAATGGGAAAGCAGATACAACCGCAACGGCTGCAGGTAAAAACTTAAAAGTAGATACATCACGTTCGGTTGAAGTGTTATTTACAGGGGATGCAATGCCTGGCCTTGATTGGGGATTTGCGCCGTCCGAGAGTAGTGTAACTGTGCACCCTGGTGAAATTAAACTAACAACTTACACCGCTAAGAATAATGGAAGCGAGAGTGTTATAGGAGTAGCAGTGCCTAGTGTTTCACCAGAAGTAGCTTCGTTATATTTCAAAAAGATTGAGTGCTTTTGTTTTAATCAACAAACGTTAAAGCCAGGAGAAGTGAAAGAAATGCCAATACGTTTTTTTATTAGCCCTGACTTACCTAAAGATATTGGAACAGTTACATTAACATATGCATTTTATAATGCGAGTGAGAAGGTAAGTGGTGCTAGCGGTGGGAATTTAGCCAAAGAGTAACAACCGAAAACATAGAGGTTATGAAGCTTGCACAATGAAGCCAAATCTGAACCCTAGCATTAGTAGTACAAACAGAGAAATTGACAACGCCACACGCCAAGTGAGCGCTTTTACAACCCGCGGATCACTTTTATCGGCTTTCAACATAATAAATAAAGCTGAAAATAAATTAAACCCAATTAGGGCTAACATTGAAATGATGATGACTTTTAATAACACTTTATTTCTCCTGTATTCACTTTGATTATTATGCAGTTTGTATCGTTGGTTTGCAATTGCAATATCTTAAGAACCTACTTCAGCTGGCTTCAAAATTTCTTTCTGACATTGGAACGTATTAATAGGATGAGATGAAATATCAATTTAGGCCTAAAATCAGCATGACAATAGCTGCTATAGCAGCTGCAGCATTATGTGTCGAGCTTGGTAGTTGGCAATATGATAAAGCCCAAGCAAAGCTTGCCTTGCAGCAGCAGTTAGAAATAGGCTTAAATAATAAACCAAGCAACTTACCAATTACCATAGAAGATAAAGAAGACTGGCGTTATAAGCGAGTCACGTTTTCAGGGGTTTATGACACACGATATCAAGTTTTACTTGATAATCAAGTCAACGATAATAGGGTTGGTTACCATGTAATCACACCTGTAAAAGTTGAAGGAATATCGGAAAAATATGTATTAGTGAATAGAGGTTGGATTAAGGGTAATTTAAATAGACAAGTGCCAAAAGTTGACACACCGACAGGATTGCAAGTTTTTCAAGGTGATATATTTTTCCCGCTATCTAAATTCTTTACCTTAGAGTCGCCACAGCCAACTAATGCGGAATGGCAACTGGTATGGCAACATATTGATATGGAAAGATATATTAAGACAGTTCCGTTTGAGGTGCTGCCTTATGTAATAAAGCTAAGCCCTGAAAGCGATGGTGCAGGCTTTGCTAGAAATTGGCCATTACCCTCTGATAGAGTTAATGTGCATTTAGGCTATGCATATCAGTGGTTTGGTTTTGCACTTACACTGCTTGTGATATATATCGTATTAAATGTTAAGAAAGTAAATAAAGGAAACTTGAATTAATGAACGAAGCTAAAGGTTTGGGCGGTAAACAAAAGTTAGGTAAAGGTAGGCAGACATTGTTGATTTTGGCGGTAGTATTTTTATTGCCATTTACAATGGCGGTGATGCTACATTTTTTAGATATCAGGCCAGGTGGTAAAAGCTTTGGAAATCTAATTACGCCACCAATTAGCTTGAAATTCCCATTGTTACAAACCACACAAGGTAAAAACTTTACATTAGAGAACTGGGATAAAAAATGGAGTATTGTTGTGATTGCCGATAATGGTTGCCAGGCAGAATGCCAAGCGACGTTAGATAAACTAAACCGAGTTCACATTTCATTGGCAAAAGAATTTGATCGTGTACAACGTATTTTGTTATTGCCAAACGTGAATCAAAATGATGCAACGCAGGAGATTCAAAACCTATTTTTGGACTTAAACATCTTAATGGGTGAAGATAAAACTACTAAGCAGTTTGTAAGTAACTTCAAAGCTGGTAGTACTCAAACGTCAAGTATCTATTTGGTTGATCCTCTAAATAATTTAATGATGCAATATCCACAAGATGTTTCTCCAAAAGATTTGCGATCTGACTTAGTTAAATTGTTAAAAAACTCATGGGGTGGCTAAGATGTTTAAACGTTTAGCCTTAACCGCAACCGTGATGACTTTATGTGTTGTTGTGCTTGGTGCCTACGTGAGATTGTCGGATGCTGGCTTAGGCTGTCCTGATTGGCCTGGGTGTTATGGTACTTTGACTGTGCCTCAAAGTAGTGAGGCCATTGCTGAAGCAAGTGTTACATACCCAGAGTCCCCTGTAGAGAACGCTAAAGCGTGGAAAGAAATGATTCACCGCTATTTAGCCGGGATTCTCGGTTTGTTTGTACTAGCTATTTTCGTACGAGGCTGGCAGGAACGTAGAACGATAGTAACCTCACCTTGGTTGTCGACAGGCTTGTTAGGGTTGGTTATGCTCCAAGCTGCGCTTGGTATGTGGACAGTTACTATGTTACTGAAGCCTGTCATTGTGACTTTGCATTTAATGGGTGGCATGACAACATTAGCCATACTTACATGGATAGCACACCGTCACTGGGGTGTCTCATCAAACAGCTTTTTACTCTCAGATAATACAAGACTTTTCTTACGTTTAGGGCTTGTTGTGCTGTTTATGCAAATATTCTTGGGCGGATGGACAAGTACAAATTATGCTGCACTTGCTTGCACAGACTTTCCAACCTGTCATGGAGTAATGGTGCCTGAAATGGATTTTGCGAGTGGCTTTCATTGGTTTAGAGAACTAGGTGCAGGCAAAGATGGTAAACCAATGGCTTTAAATGCCTACATAGCGATTCAGTGGATACATCGCTTAGGAGCTTTATTTACCTTTATTTATATAAGCATATTAGGCTTTGTGTTGATACGTCAAACACAACTAAAACTATTAGTAGTCACTCTATTAGTAATATTAGTATTGCAAATAGTGTTAGGCGTGGCTAACTTATTATTGCATCTGCCTTTGCTTTTAGCGGTCGGGCATAACATGGTGGCTGCATTACTATTGGTCACACTGGTTGTGTTAAACTCGAAAGTCACCGAGCTGAGCAAGCCAGTAAGTGCAAATTAAACAGATAGCAAAAGGTTGTTGAATGAGTTTTACATCAGAAATAAGCGCTTTTAGCGCAAAAGCCAGTTTTAGCAGCTTCTTTGCGCTCTGCAAGCCGCGAGTATCAGGCTTAATTGTATTTACTGCAATTATTGGTATGTTTTTAGCTACCCCGAACATGGTCCCACTAGACATATTGCTAGCTGCCACTCTTGGTATCGCAATGGCTTCAGGTTCTGCTGCTGCATTTAATCACTTAATTGAGCAGAAGATTGATGCCAAGATGGCACGTACCAGAAGCCGTCCTTTACCTACTGGACAAATCAACTCTCAACAAACATTTGCATTCGCCACTGTGATGGCTTTAACCGGACTGGCCATACTCTACTATTTTGTTAACCCACTGACTATGTGGCTGACCTTTCTTACTTTTATCGGTTATGCCGTTATTTACACAGTATTTCTAAAACCAGCTACACCACTCAATATTGTTATTGGAGGGTTGTCGGGTGCAATGCCGCCAGCGTTAGGTTGGGCAGCAGTGACGGGCACTGTTTCCGCTGAAGCTTGGATTTTAGTCCTAATAATTTTTGCTTGGACACCACCGCATTTCTGGGCGCTAGCACTATATCGTCGTGAAGAATATGCAAAGTCAGGTCTGCCAATGTTGCCTGTTACGCACGGTGAAATGTATACAAGGTTACATATTTTGCTATATACCATTATTTTAGTCGTGGTTACTTTGATCCCTTTTGCTATGCGGATGAGTGGCTTAATATATCTGGTGTCAGTGATTATTCTTGATATATTGTTTATGCAATACGCAGTCAAACTTTATCGTGAATATTCAGATGAATTAGCTAAGAGTACATTCAAGTATTCAATTTTATATCTCATGCTTCTATTTTTAGCTTTGGTTATTGATCACTACTTCACCATCTTACTTTATTAACATTTTTTATCCATATTCAAAAATCATGGCATTGTTACTACCGATAAATTACTGTTATGTTAAATGATTATTTACTAATATAAAAATATTCATAACGTAATGCCTAAACTCATATGATCATAAAATCATTTAATCAACTTCATTTGAATAATATCCGCGGTGATATTTATGGAGGCATAACTGCAGCGGTTGTTGCACTTCCATTGGCGTTGGCATTTGGTGTTGCTTCAGGGGCTGGTGCAATTGCAGGTTTGTACGGTGCAATTATAGTCGGCTTATTTGCTGCATTATTTGGTGGAACACCATCTCAAGTTTCTGGGCCTACTGGCCCAATGACTGTAGTCATGACAGCAGTCATTGCGGAATACATGGCGATGGATCCTGAGTCTGGTTTGGCAATCGCATTCACAGTGGTGATCTTCGGTGGTCTCATTCAAATTGCGATGGGTTTGCTTAAATTAGGCCGTTTTATCAGCTTAATACCATTCCCAGTGTTATCCGGTTTTATGAGTGGAATTGGTTTTATCATTATTATTTTGCAACTTGCTCCCCTGGTTGGATATGACACAGTAAAAGGTGGCATCTTAAGTGCATTTTTAAATTTACCCAATGTATATGCCTACCCCATTATTGATGCTGCAGTTTTAGGTATTGTTACACTAATGATTGTATATATGTGGCCAGCAAAACTTAATAAATTATTCCCATCGCCACTACTTGCATTGATTGTTGGCACAGTACTTTATCTATTATTCTTTCAGGATGGGCAAGCAAAAATCCTTGGTGAGATACCAACAGGTATCCCAGGCTTACATATGCCTGTATTCACATCCGTATTGTTGGCAGATATGCTTAAATCGGCATTTGTATTGGCGATGCTCGGTGCAATCGATTCCTTATTAACTTCATTGGTTGCAGATAATATTACCCGCTCGCATCATGATTCTGATCGCGAGCTTATCGGTCAAGGAGTAGGTAATACGATAGCAGGTTTCTTTTGGGGGCTTCCTGGTGCAGGTGCCACAATGCGCACCGTGGTTAATATTCGAGCAGGTGGATTGACCCCTATCTCAGGCGCTCTGCACTCCTTAGTTTTGTTGGCAGTGGTATTAGGTGCTAGCCCTTTAGCTGAAAATATCCCACATGCGGTGTTAGCTGGAATTTTGATCAAAGTTGGTGTGGATATTATAGATTGGGATTTTCTGAAACGATTAAAATCCACACCACAAGTTGATGTGATTATTATGATTGTTGTGTTACTAATGACAGTGTTTGTTGATCTAATTACTGCAGTTGCTGCAGGGGTGGTTGTATCAAGTTTAATTCTTGTACAACGTTTAAGTAATTTACAACTTGATAAAATCAATGTAATTTCAGCGCTTAAAGAAGAGCATCCTTTATCTAAAGAAGAGGCTTCTTTACTCACTGGCTTAAAAGGCAAGGCCACTTTATTCCATTTATCAGGTCCTATTAGCTTTGGTGCCGCTAAAGGGATGTCAAAAAAACTAGATCATATTGATGATTATAAAGTCTTACTATTAGACTTTTCAGATGTGGATTTTATCGATACGACTTCTAGTAAAGCAGTAGAAGATATTATCCAGAATCATGTGGACTCTGACCGTGATGTTTATCTCATCGGTTTTGATGAAAATATTTTTGATTTGATGCTTAGGCTTAATATTCTAGCGCCGTTGGAAAAAACTCAGGCGTTTACGACCCGGTTAGAGGCGTTGCGCGCAGCACATTTGAAACATGTGCAAAACACATAAATATGATCTTTAAAAATAAACACTAAGTTAACGATGTTAAGGCAATATAGTTTGAGTAATATGGAAATTGTTTGGTGCGCCCGGCGGGAGTCGAACCCACGACCTTTGGTTTCGGAAACCAACACTCTATCCAACTGAGCTACGAGCGCTAAGGCCGGATTATAACAAACAGGTGCCAGCTTGTGTTTTTGCTTTGTAACTTCTATTTGCAACGCGGTCTTGCTGGTATAATTATTTTTTATTTAATTAATTAGGTTAATGACATCATGAGTCAGGCATCAGAAGTAAGTTTTATTCAAAAAGCAGTTATTTTCTTAGGTGGGATTATTGGCCCAATTTTTATTGTATATACATTTGTACAAGATCCAGAGCCTGTTCAAGTTGTTAAAGTTGATGATGCTGCTATTGTTGAACGTATCAAACCATTAGCTGTGGTTGAAGTAGCTGCCGAAGCTGATGCAGCAGTTGAAAGAAATGGTGAAGAGGTCGTTGCCTTAGCTTGTGCAGCTTGTCATGCATCAGGTGTATTAAACTCTCCAAAAATTGGTGATGCAGGTGCTTGGGTGCCACGTATTGCGCAGGGCTATGAGACTTTGGTGAAGCATGCAGTAGAAGGCATTCGTACTATGCCTGCTCGTGGTGGTAATCCAGATTTAACAGATATTGAAGTAGCTAAAGCTGTTGTCCATATGGCTAACCAGTCTGGTGCAAGTTTTGATGAGCCTGCAGCTAACTAGTTAAATGGCTCTGCACCATTAAAGTAAATACTGATGGCAACTTATGCAATTGGTGATATACAAGGTTGTTACCATGCATTTCAAGATTTACTAGCGCGTTTGAATTTCAATAGTAATGTTGATCAGCTATGGCTGGTTGGCGATATTATTAACCGCGGTAGTGGATCACTTGAGGTCTTGCGTTGGTGTTATGCACATCAAGACCATATTCAAATTGTTTTAGGTAATCATGATTTACATGCCTTAGTCGTTGCGCATGGCATTCGACGGGCAAATAAAAGAGATACTTTACAAAGTATTTTCGAAGCAAAAGACTCATCTGATTTACTTAATTGGTTAAGGCATCAGCCTTTGATGTTTGCAAATGAGCAGTATGTGATGGTGCATGCTGGTTTAATGCCTCAATGGCACCTAAAGGAAGCGTTAATTTATGCGAAAGAAGTCGAGCATGCGTTGCAATCTGATGCTTATGTAGACTTTTTAACGCATATGTATGGCAATACCCCTAATGTTTGGCAAGACAAGCTGGCTGGCTACGATAGGTTGCGTGTCATTACTAACAGCATGACGCGTATGCGTGCTTGTACTGCAGCAGGTGTGATGGATTTTGAGTTTAAAGGCGAGCTAAAAGATATGCCAGCAGAGTATATGCCATGGTTTGATGTGCCAACCAGAAAAACAAGCGCAGCTAGAGTAGTTTGTGGGCACTGGTCAGCGTTAGGCTTGCATCAGCGTGACAATGTTTATGCTTTAGATACTGGTTGTCTGTGGGGTGGAATGCTGACCGCAATGTGTTTAGAAAATACAGCGATTACCCAAGTACCTTCAAACATAAAAGATACTCCTTTGACGCTTCGATCTTAAAAGATAATTATTAACTGTATGTACTCAAAAGCCAAGTTGTTTGCTGATGGCTTCAAACGTTGCTTTTGTTAAAGATTGTCTGGTCAAGTCTTTCGTCTCAATAGAGGCTAAAAAGTGTAATTCAATTACAGGTTGTTTTTGTTTAAGAATATTACTCATGCATTCTAGCATTGTGGTTTCACCTGCATAGGCCATTTTCGTATTAATACCACCGTTAGCTAATGGGTAACGAATAGCAATTGGGTAAATAGTGGCTTTGGCATTGATTGCTGCTTGCATAATGCTGCTTTTAAAAGGAGCAATTGTCGTTCCATCTGTGGTTGTGCCTTCAGGGAAAAATCCAATATTATCACCAGCTTCTAATATCGTTGTCGTTGTTTCTACAATACGTACTGCATCTTTTCTACTACTTCTATTGATGAATATAGTGCCAGATTTTTTGGCAAGATAACCGAAAACTGGCCAGTTACTAATATCAGATTTTGCAATAAAACGCAGTGGGATAATGCTATTAAGCGCATGAATATCTGACCATGTAATGTGATTGGCTATAAACATACCGCAAGCTAGATTCTCTTCTGGAAGTTTTCCAGATGTGTTTACTTGAATATTGAAATGTTTAATTAGACGCCTACACCACCATTTTGTCAGACTTAACTCGCTACGTTTGCTGGCAAAAGGCAAGACTGTGGTGGCGATGACAACGCCAGCTAGCGTATGAAGCAATATACGGCACAGACGATATAATAATATGAAAAAGTTTGTTGTTTTCAACAGTTATTTTAAGAAATGCGTAGCATATCTTTTATTGATTTTAGATAGTGATAACATTACCAGTATATCTGCTGTATTGAAATAGCTAACCCATGCTGGTTCGCTGCAAATTTTTGCACCTAATCTAAGATAGCCTTTTATTAACGGTGGACATACTACTTGAATATCATTTCTTAATGCATTTATCGGTAACGGAATGTGTGGGAAAGCGTGATACTCAGCATCACACATATGTTCGTCCTTAAGCTTGTAATACAGAGATGCTGCACTGTGCCCACCATCTAGCATTGGGATGCTTGCGCAACCTATCATGTGTTCGTAGTGATGCATTTCCATATATTTTGCCAATCCTGCCCATAGCATTGCAATGGTCCCGCCATGTCTATAGTTACGATGGACACAAGCCCGGCCCACTTCAACTGTATTATCTAGCAGGTGGTTAATACGGGTTAAATCAAATTCTCCTGAGGAGTAAAAGCCACCTGCTTCATTTGCTTGGCTAGGACTAAGAATTCGATAAGTGCCAATGACTTGTTGTGTCAAGATATCACGTACTAAAAGATGGTCACAATATTCATCAAAGCCATCAATATCTAACCCATCATTACTAGTTAGTTGTGCGCCCATTTCTTCGGAAAATACTTTATATCGTAGACGTTGTGCTTCTGCAATTTCAATTGGGTTGCGTGCTAAAGATAACTGCAAGCTAGGTTTGTTACGAAAAGACCACTGAGGATGTGTGTAAGATTGGTTGCTCAGCTGACGACTTAATTGCAAGCCTTGGTATTTTTGATTGCCTACGGATTGTGGCTTAGTTTGTTTTAGTAACATATCATTTCCCTGTTTTTGATAGGACAAATGGTATGTGGCTTAAATGAATGCCATATTACTAATTGATTATGTTTTTATGAAGAATATAAACAATATGGCGATTAGTGAGTAACACGAGAAGTGTTGCCATTTTCTACAATACGCACTCTTTCACCAGGATTAAACGCTTCATCTGCTTCTTGTACAATAGCAATTAATGGACCACTATCTAGTTTGACGGTGATTTCTAAAGCATTTTTACGCGTCACTCCTTCTTCTACCGCTGAACCTGCAAGACCGCCCACAACAGCGCCAAGAACGGCTGTAATTTTACTGCCAGCTCCACTACCAACTTGCCCACCGGCGATACCACCAACTGCACCACGGCCACTGCACCAACGGGCGATTTGGTGCCTTCTAATCTCACGTTACGTTCACTTTCTACGATACCAGCTCTTACAGTCTGTACTTTACGTGCATCATCTCGTGTGTAAACGCTACCAGAATTTGAACTTGCACAGGCAATTATAAAAAATGATAAGGTTGTAATTATGATTAATTATGATTAATTATGTAAATTTCATCATATTTCCTTTATTTAATCTAGGATGCTTCTTCTTCCGCTACTTGTTTTAAAAGTGCTTGACTATAAATATTTTCAATTCCTTCACGTGTCATTTTGTGGTTTTGACCGCCACGGCTACCGATCTTAATTGAACCCATAGTGGAAGCAAGCCTCCCACATGTTGGCCAATCCCATTTTCTTACAATGCCATATAATAAACCTGCACGGTAAGCATCGCCACAACCTGTTGGGTCGACGATATTGTCAGTTTTAACGCAGGGCACCATAATACGTTGACCCTCTGTGTAGATGTGTGAACCGTTTGCGCCTAATGTAACAATTAAAGCTTCTAGTTTCGTCGCTATTTGTTGTAGCGACATCCCCGTTTTATCCTGCAATACTTGCGCCTCATAGTCATTGACTGCTAGGTAGGTTGCCATTTCAATAAATTGTATTAACTCTTCACCATTGAACATAGGTAGGCCTTGCCCAGGATCAAATATAAATGGAATCTTGGCATCAAAGCATTCTTGCGCATGTTGGAACATACCATCACGCCCATCTGGAGCAATAATTGCAATGGCAATATTTTTTGCATCTTTAACACTATTTTGATGCGACTCAACCATCGCACCAGGATGAAATGCAGTGATTTGATTATCATCTAAATCAGTCGTAATAAATGCTTGAGCAGTAAAGCTATCAGGAATGGACTTAATATGTTTGCTAGATATATTATTTTTTTCTATCCAACTCGCATAAGGAGCAAAATCGTCACCTACCGTAGCCATAATGAGTGGCTCATCTTCTAGTAGTTTAAGGTTGTAAGCTATGTTACCTGCGGTACCACCAAATTCTCTACGCATTTCAGGCACAAAAAAAGCAACGCTTAGTTTATGAATTTGATCAGGTAAAATATGATTTTCAAATTTATCTTGAAAAACCATAATAGTGTCGTAAGCCATTGAGCCGCAGATTAATGTTTGCATAAAAAGTGATTATTTAATTAAAACACTATTATCTTGTACATGCACTATTGAGTGCAAGCTATAAAGACTTGCAAGCAAGCAGTATTACAAATTAAATGGGTGTTACGTCTAAGTAAGCGGCGGTTATTGTTTAACTGCGCTGTCAATGAGTGTTTTTGCTGCTTTCTTAGCAAATTTAACAGCGCCTGAACCGCGTTTCATTTGCTCGGCTTGTACTGTCCCTTCAAATAAAAGCGAAAGTTGCAAGGCTAGACCTTCAGCATCCGCAATATTTGCTTCAGAGGCGAGTTTAGCAATGTATTGCCTGAACTCACGCGACTGTTTCGAAGAAAGTTGGTGAATGGGGTTTTCTTCATTTGGAAATTCAGCTGACGCTTTAATGAAGCTCATTCCAGAAAAATTAGGTGAAGTAATCCATTCTTCAATAAATTCAAAAAGTTGTTGGATTTTGTCACTTGGGTTTTTACTATTAGCGTTAAGTTTCCCATCTAACCAGCTTTGAAAATCGCTTTGACTTTTTTTGAGTACTTCTAAAATCAAGCCTTCTTTAGTATGGAAGTATTTATAGAGTGTCATTTTAGTTGTGCCAGCAACCGCTACAATTTTGTCTACACCCGTAGAGTTGATGCCTCTAGTAAGAAATAGGTCAGTTGAAACTTCTAAAATTTTATCTTTTAACACAGTCATAAATCGAGTATATCATGACTCATATCTGATGTATAACTATGTATACTTACCTGTAAATTATTATATTGTTAATATTCGTTATTACTATGCAAATAACTGTTTACTTTCTGTAGGAGAGGTATATTGTATACAAACCTGTATAGTATAATTTAATATTTAAGGAGATTGTTATGAAGAATTTAATTGGTATTTCAGCCTTAGCGGCTGCTTTAGTTTTGCCTGCTTGCGCGCACAAGCCGATGCACACTGTTGCAGATTTAAACGTTGTTGAAAAAATCACCATTAATGCACCTGTCGCTGCTGTTTGGGCTAAAGCGCATAATTTCGGTGATTTAGGTGCATGGCATCCTGCGGTTGCTAAAACTGAAATTGTAAATGGCGATAACAACAAACCAGGCGCAGTACGTTTGTTGACGTTGCAAGACGGCGGTACGATTGAAGAAACATTAACTGCATATGATGCGAATAGAAGAACATATAGTTATGTTATTAATAAAGGCGTTCTACCTGTTAGTAATTACGCTTCTACGATTACTGTGAACCCACTAGGAGCCGATGCAACAGAAGTGACTTGGGCAGGTAATTTTAAACGTAAAGATTTAGCAGCTAAACCTGCTGAAAATCAAGACGATGCAACTGCGACGAAGACGATCCAATCGGTGTACCAAGGTGGCTTAGCCAATTTGAAAAAAATCACAGAATAAGTTAATCATGCTCTACAAAAACTAAACTAGCTGGCTAGTTTAGTTTTTTTATTGCTAATTTTTACTCTTTCTGCGGATTACTAGACGTTATGTTGATTTTTTCATTAATGCTGGGGTATAGTTACAGCGTATCTTACTGAGTAGTTCACGTACTAGCGTTTGCTCACTTGGTACAGTAGAAATTTGACCAAGTACAATATTCTCAAAATATACTTTTTTATAAGAGTCTGGCAATTGTAGTGCCTCAATTAATTGGCAATCACCATGTCGCATTTGTTCAATTTGAGCAACAAGTGCCGAAGTGCTTTCTGGGCTAGCTATTAAAGTACTCTTTACAAAGGCAGGCTCAACTACACTCTTGCTTGCTGTTGTGGTTGGTAAGGTGTTTTGTGACCACTGATTCAAAGTCAGCATTACGGTAGCTAGGGTAGCAATACCAAGAAAGCTAGCAGCTATCGCATACGCGGATGATTTGGCGATACGAAACTCTTTTTTGGTATGTGATTTAATCAATGCATCAGCCGCACTTTTAGCATGTTGCAAACCAGAAACATTGTTTCCAAGTAGTTTTTCTTGCGTTGCAGATAATGCCATAAAGTAAAGTTGCGATGCTAATATTTCAGGTTGTGCAGCACCGGCTTTTGCAGCCTCTAAACTTAAAAATGCCTGTATTCTTTTAGGTTCAGCATTAACAAGTATGTTTGATTTAGATTGGGTAAAATAAAATTCTTTTTTTAAGCCTGGAGCATTAGACCAGTCATCTAAAATACTAAAAAAGCTTAGCAAACGCACTTGCGGTGTTTTGCCAGATTTCTTCAACATATGAATTAACCAGTCAGATTCTAAAATATCCATCAAGCTAAATATAAACCTAAAAAGGTTTAACAACAACCAAAATTACAATTGCAAATAACACTAGAACTGGCATCTCATTAAACCACCGATACCAAATGTGACTATGCTTATTTTTACCTGCTTTAAAATTCTTTAACAGCTTCCCGCAATATGCATGGTAAATAATTAAGCCAATGACTAAGCCTAGTTTTGCATGCAGCCAACCGCCAGTAATACCGTAGCCCAGCCAAAGCCATAGCCCGAAAATAATTGCGAGGACGGCTAGTGGCAGCATGAAACGATACAACTTATGTTCCATTAATGTTAAACGTGCGATTGCTTCAGGATTAGTCTCCATTGCATGGTTCACAAAAATCCGTGGTAAGTAAAATAAGCCAGCAAACCAGCTAGTCACAAAAATGATATGAAATGATTTAATCCAAAGCATGCGTTTTATTTTTCTTTATAAATGAGTATTTAATAAAGCTTCTAGTTTTTTAAAATCTAAAGTACCTGTTGTTTTAAGTAAGCGTTTTCCATTTTTGTCAAAAACAAAAGCCGTGGGTGTCACTGAAATATTACCAAACTTTTGTGATATTTCAGCAAAGCCATCATGCATCACTGGGAAAGGTAGTTTTTTTTGGGTCGCATAATTAAATACTTGTGCTGGTGGGTCGTAAGGCATCGCAACTGCAATCAGTTCAAAACCTTGGTTTTTATATTTATTGTAGGTGTTAATTAACTCAGGCATTTCTTCCACACAGCTTTTACAATCAGTCGCCCAGAAATTAACAAGTACAACCTTGCCTTTTAGTGTAGCAGTTTCAATTTTTTTATTTTCAAGGGTAGTGAAGGTGACATTCGGCATTTTACTATCAAGATTCCATAGAAAAAATAAAGCACCAAACAGCAACACGAGAATAATTGATAGAAGTAAATTTTTACTTAGCGTCACGCAAGTCTTCCTTAAAATTAAGCTTAATGATACGCTAAATGATATAATTATTTTTGTTACAGTACCAGCAGTACCAGCAGTACCAGCAGTACCAGCAGTACCAGCAGTACCAGCAGTACCAG
>RCNB010000067.1_pt1 | contig 113685 bp, 102 predicted proteins | sample 2041321 | NCBI WGS metagenome assembly RCNB01 (sample SAMN09708232, study PRJNA481090) | Marine sediment metagenome, whole genome shotgun sequencing project. | reverse complement strand
TTAAAGCAAGTTCCACAGCTTTTTCAGCATGAATTTTAGTCGTATTAAATATGGGAAGATCTAGATCTTCAGGTTTGATTAACAAAGGAATCTCTGTGCATCCTAAAATGACGCCCTGAGCTCCTTTCATTCTTAGATCTTCAATAATGCGTAAATAAATATCTTTGGATTCCCTTTTTAAAACTCCTCTGACCAATTCCTTGTAAATAATGTCATTTACCAGTTCCCGATCCTTTTGTTCCGGAACCACTACCTCGATGCCATGACCCTTGAGTATGTTTTTAAAAAAATCCCTTTCCATGGTAAATCTTGTACCCAGTAAAGCTACTTTATCAAGCTGTGCCTTTTTGACTTCATCTGCTGTGACTTCCGCAATATGTACAATCGGTATTTTTGTGTGTTGTTCTATGGCCCCGACACTTAAATGCATCGTATTTGCACATATCAAGATGAGCTCCGCTCCAGAGGTTTCTAGGGATTTAGCTCTTTTGATCATAAGATCATCCAGACTTTTCCAATCATCTTTCCCTTGTAAATATGCAATTTCAGAAAAATCAACTGATTCGATCACACAATTTACCGAGTGCAATCCTCCCAGCATAGCTTTTACTTTTTTATTAAGGAGCTGATAATACAAAAGGGTCGATTCCCAACTCATGCCACCTATTAATCCTATTTTTTTCATCGCTTCACCGTTATGGTTAATCCAGTACTAAATATAAATGAAATTTTTAGCATGACAAGCATCTGATCGGGAGTTGTAAAATAGGTGCCAGAAACAAAAAAATAAGTATCTTGTTGCTTTTAAAACCCTGTATATGAAGCGCCGATTTGTCAAAGTCCATTCTGTCTTCCTGATATTTTTATTCTTCCTTAGCGCAGTCAACGCTCAAGAGCCAACTTCTAAAAAAGACAGTGTTCCTGTTGTTCAAGACCTGATCAGCATTGGCGAAATTTCAGAAGAGTCAGAAAAACTGGGGCAGCGACTCCTCAAACTAAAAGGTGCGCTTGACAAGAGCGAAAGAATTTCCGAAATAGATTCAATTGTAGAAATTGCTTCCCCTGAAATAAAGGAATTGGTTGACTCCATCATTTTAAAAAGGGAAGATATTACCCTTAGAGATCTAAAGGTTCGGAAAGTTGAATGGGCTAATTACAAGTCTGTATTGAGTGAATACCAAACTGTTGTAAAGAATCGGTCTGAAGAAATTAGTAAAATTATTAATGATCTATTTTATGATTTAAATCGTTGGGAACTTACTAAAAAGGAACTTGAAGAGAGAAGCGAATCTAAAGATGTAGGTGAAAGTATCGATGGCATCCTTGAATCCCTGACAGGGATCATGAAATCTGCCCATAAACGGCTTGACTTGATCTTTTTGACTCAGAAAAAAATTACGGATCTGGTATTGATTGTTGATGAGGAGATCGCAAATATCGAATTTGCCGAAAATCAAAGACGAAAGGATTATTTCGCTCTTGACAGTCCCCCTATTTGGAAGGGTGGTCAAAGTGTTGAAACTAATGACAGTATCGCTCCTGCAGCATTAAGCTCCGGAGAATTGATAAAACAAGGCATAAAACAAAACAGAAAACAGTTTCTTGGTTTTTTTCACTTAAACATTAAAACTTTTGTCTTACAAGTCATCTTCTTGATCCTCTTACTTGGGTTTTTAATGGCAGCAAATATCAAGTTGAAAAAAAATATTTTAACCTTACAAAGTCCTATTGAGCTACAGGCCAAAACAATTCTTAAGAACCCCATTTTAACAACCCTTTCGGTTGGCATACTGGTTTCTGCCTTTTTCTATGTTTCCATGGTTCCTGCTTATGCAGAATTTCATATACTGATTGTTTTATTTGCAACAGTACTGCTTCTTCCCAAAGTCACTGACCGTAAATTCAGTACCTTTCTCTGGTTGCTTTTTGCGGTTTATCTATTGAACACTTTTGAAGCCTTTATAGGAGTAAAAGCCAACTTAGTTAGATGGCTTCTCATTCTTGACGCCATACTTCTTATTATGTCTTTATTTGTTGGCAGAAAAATAGTCATCTCGAATCCGGAAAAATTCTCTCAAATCTTCAAACTCTTTAAGTTTATTTCGGTTCTTTATATGATCCTTCTTGTACTTTCTATTGTCGCGAATCTAATTGGAATGGTAGCCTTATCAAATTACATCACCAAGGCTGTGATCCTATCACTAACATTTGGAATGATTATTTACCTGGCCGTAAAGGTATTCACAAGTATTTTCATTCTTATCTTCAAATTCAGAACTTCGACGAATATTCAAACGATTACGGCAATGGTAAATGCCACTCATCAGAGAATCAGGCCATTATTTAATTTCGTAGGGATTGTTTTCTGGTTGTTTTTTACCATTTCTGGTTTTGAATTATTTGACGTTTTGGTGAATTGGTTCGAAGAATTAATGGCCCTGCATTGGCAAATCGGGGAAATGAACATATCACTTGGGGGTATTCTGTCTTTTATTGGAATCTTTGTTTTAACCTTGATCATTGCAAAGATGGCCGCAGCTCTGTTTCAGGATGAATGGATGGTCAATGTTTTACCAAGAGGTATTGCTCCTGCCATTTCACTGGTATTGCGCATCGTTGTTATTGTGGTGGGGCTATATGCAGGGTCCTCTGCCGCAGGAGTGGATCTAAGCAGTCTTGGCTTTATCCTTGGAGCTCTTGGAGTGGGTATTGGGTTTGGATTACAGAATGTGGTCCTTAATTTTGTTTCCGGATTAATCCTCGCTTTTGAAAGGCCGATCAATTTAGGGGATACTATTGAAGTTGATATGGAAATGGGGGTTGTAACCAATATTGGTGTTCGGTCAAGTAATATCAGGGCTTATTCTGGTGCTGAAGTCATTATTCCAAACGGTGATCTGATCTCTAAAAAAGTGGTCAACTGGACCTTATCAAACAGGAATCGAAGAAGTAAGATCCCAATGAAAACATCTCCTGGTGCAGATCCGGAAAAGGTAATCGAACTGTTCAATAAAATTGCTTTAGATCATTCCAACACCAGTGCTGAACCGGCTCCCAAAACTTATTTCTATGGGTATGGGCCCGACGGTAACTTAAATTTTGCTTTGTTATATTGGACTACCTTTTCGGATACCTTAAAGACAGACAGTCATATCGCCTTGCAAATATTTAAAGCATTGAAAGAAGCAGGAATTCAGGCACCTGCACCTGTGAGGAGGATAATTACCAACGATTGATTCTTTTTCAATAAATGCCTTCCAGTTTTGGGTTCATAAGGCTGAACCACAAAGGAGGAATAAAAGCCAGTACCATCATTCCCGGATACCCTGTTGGCATTTGAGGACTGTTGGGAAGTGATTCCAACACCTGGTATTTTTTACTGGCTTTATAATGATGATCTGAATGCCTTGAAAGATTAAAAAGCATCAATCTCCCAATCTGATGATCTGAATTCCAGGAATGCTGATGTTTGACTCGCTCATATCTTCCCTTTTCATTTTTAGTTCTTAATAAACCGTAATGCTCAATATAATTTACTGTTTCCAGCAACAATATGCCTATCACAGCAGCAAGGACAAATGCCAAAAGCACCTTGGCGTCAAAAAAGTAATAAATTGCTAAAAGCAACATGATATTTGCAATGGAATAAGAGATCATTCTATTCGATAAAGAAAAAATGGATTTACCATTTCGTTTCACTCTTTTGTTTTCAATCTTCCATGCTTTCGCATAACTCCCAAAATGGGAAGTGATCCAAAAAGAAAAAAGAGATTGCCCCCTTTTAGCTGTAGCAGCATCATTAGGTGTTGCAACTTCCCTGTGATGTCCTTCATTGTGATAAGGAAGAAAATGTGTATTGAGTGACGTCAATAGCAAAACCTCCCCTAAGAATTGTTCCCCTCTCGATGCACGGTGTCCAAGTTCATGACCTATGTTGATTCCCAGAACACCACATAACAGCCCCATGGCAAAAACCTTACCAACAAAGCTCACCGAACCCATTGGAGTGAGTTCAATAACAAATAGAAATGAAGTTAGCATTAACAATTGCACAGGAACCGATACATACAATATCCAATCATAGATCCTGCTATTCTTTTCTTTGAGCAGTGTTTCCTGATCAAAATTTTTCCTGTTGGGGGTTAAAAAAAGTTCGAAAAGAGGAATGAGAACAAACGAAAAGATAATCGGAGAAAACGTTCTCCAGCCATTTCTGTTAAAAGCAAAATACACTCCCAAGGGAAGAATATAAACAAATAAGTATTTAAGTTTTCTCATTATTTCTTTAAGAATGACTGGAACCCATAATCTACGGACTAAGGTAAAAATAAAAATTCAAAGGGTTCTTATTGAAATTTCGATCCATTAACTCATACCATATCCCTGTATATTTTGTTTAGCGTCTTGTTTTTCAAATGGATATGTCGTACCTTAGAAAGGTGAAAAGTTATAAGAATATCAATGACCCTCAACGCAGTTTTGTGGCCCCTTATGTGGATAAACACAGTGGGAAAAATGAATTTTTTGCTCAGCTCAACGAACTTATCAATTGGGACCCTCTTTCTAGAAAGCTTAAAATGATCTATACCAAGGGACTTACAGACAGAGGAGCCAAAGCTTATTCGCCACTTTTGCTTTTTAAAATGCATTTGATCTCCAAATGGTATCAGCTATCAGACACCCAAACAGAGGCCATGGTCTATGACAGTATCTCGACACTTAGATTCTGTGGATTGACTATTGAAGATAGTGTTCCCGGACATAGTACCTTGAGCAGGTTTAAAAAAGAACTACTGGATGATGGAGCCCTTAAAGATCTTGAGAAGGACTTTGAGGACCAATTAAAATCAAAAAATCTTATAATTCAGCTAGGAAAAGGAAGAGTGGATGCCAAAATTTCATAGCAAAACAAAGATGACAACAATAAACCCCTATTTAACTTTTAATGGAAATTGTGAAGAAGCATTTAACTTTTACAAATCAGTATTTGGTGGAGAGTTTAGACATATTGGAAAATTTAAAGATATGCCTAAAGACCGAAAATACCCTATTTCCGATTCAGATAAAAATAAAGTAATGCACGTTTCATTTCCCATCAGTAAGGAAACTATTCTAATGGGCAGTGATACCAGTGGAGAATGGAAAGAAAGGTTTAATCAAGGAAATAATTTTTCGATTTCAATCGAAACTGATAGTAAAGACGAAGCTGATAGGCTCTTTAATGAACTTTCTCAAAATGGACTCATTATTATTTCAATGAATAAAACCTTTTGGAATTCCTATTTTGGCATGTTTACAGACCAATTTGGAATCCAATGGATGGTGAGTTATGATCAATGATTTAATGAAAAATACAATAGAGTGTTAAGATCCTTGTAGAGTCACTACAATTCTTCTCAATCCACCATGATTTCTATGCTCACACAAGTAAATTCCTTGCCAGATACCCATATTCAGCTTTCCATTTGTAATGGGTACTTGTAATGAAGCTCCCATCAATGAAGCCTTGATATGGGCCGGCATATCATCAGAACCTTCATAGGTATGTACATAATATGGCGCATCTTCTGGAACCAATTTATTCATATGACTTTCAAAATCAGTTCTCACCGTTGGATCAGCATTTTCATTAATCGTCAAACTCGCTGACGTATGTTTGATAAACAGCTGCATCCATCCGATGTTGATTTTCTTTATTTCAGGTACTTCTTCCAAAATTTGACCTGTGATCAAGTGAAATCCGCGAGGATGTGGATCTAAACTGATCTCTTTTTGAAATGATTTCATAAATGACTCTTTTAGGTACCCACTAAAATAAGGAAAAGGAGTTTAAACATTTAATCTTATAATGCCTGAATGCTATAATGATTGAATAGGCTATTTCTATTTACAATTTTCAAGAATCCTCTCATTGTATCATTATAGCATTCTAGCAATATACTTAGCCCTTAGCTCCTAAAAACAGAATCTCATTACAAACAACTTCTGTGATATATTTTTTATTGCCCTTCTCGTCATCCCAGGATCTGGTGGTGAGTTTTCCTTCCAGGGCCACTTCCTTACCTTTTTCCAGATAAGACTCTACAATATCGGCTGTTTTATTCCATGCAATAACATTATGCCATTCAGTTTCATCAATTTTTTCACCATTTGCATTTGTGTAACTGTCATTTGTTGCCAATGAAAACTTTGCCAGTTTTCTTCCTGAATCAAGAGTCTTTACCTCTGGGTTCATTCCTAAATGTCCAATCAATTGTACTCTGTTTCTCAATTTGTTCATCTTGTTAATTTTAATGCCCGTTTATTATGAGCGGTTAAACTTCTTGCAAACCTGAACTGATTCGCTTCTGCAAATTTGTGACTAGATAATCAAAAAGTTTGCCTGATAAACATTTACTTTCGTATGTAATTGAATGTAGTCGTTTGTAAACGAATAATTTAACTACCTTTAAAGAAATCAATCCAGCCTTATGACACGATCCTGTATCCTTTTACTATTTTGCTTTACAAGTATCACCTTTTACGCTCAAGAATACACCAAACAAGATACCTTAAGAGGGAGTATCACTCCCGAAAGGGCCTGGTGGGACCTTTCTTATTATCATCTTGACATCGCCGTTGACATCAATAAACAAAGCATTCAGGGTACCAATACAATTACATATAAAGTCCTCAACTCAAATGACCTTATGCAAATTGATCTACAACCGCCTATGCAGATCTCCAAGGTAACTCAAAGTGGTAAAGAATTGAATTTTACCAGAGATGGAAATGCATATTTCATTCAAATGGGAAAAGAACAAATAGCAGATCATATGAATGAAATCAAAATTCATTACAATGGCAAGCCACGCGTTGCTCCCAGGCCACCCTGGGATTCGGGAATGGTCTGGGAAAAAGACAGTTTAGGCAATCCTTTTGCGTCGAGCATAAGTTGGGGAGCAGGATCGAGCCAGTGGTGGCCTTGTAAAGATCATATGTATGACGAAGTGGACAGTTTAAAATTCAGTATCAACGTAGATCGAGATTTAGTTGCAGTTGGCAATGGTAAACTACTGAACGTTGAAAAGAAAAAAAATAAAACTAAAACTTATCATTGGTTTGTTTCCAATCCAATCAATAATTATGGAATTAATTTCAATATTGGTAATTATGCGAATTTTAAGGAGGTTTATCAAGGTGAGAAGGGCCCATTGGAATGTAGCTATTATGTATTAAAACAAAATTTAGATAAAGCCAAAATCCATTTTAAGCAGGTGCCTTTAATGCTTGAAGCCTTTGAGCATTGGTTTGGCCCATATCCTTTTTACGAAGACAGCTACAAACTCATAGAAGTCCCGTACTCAGGCATGGAGCATCAAAGCGCCACAACGTATGGGAATCAATATACTAACGGCTGGTATGGAAAAGATTTTAGGAAATCTGGATATGGCGACAAATTTGATTTTATCATTATTCATGAGTCAGGTCATGAATGGTTTGCCTGTAATATCACATTTAAGGATATTGCAGACATATGGATTCATGAATCATTCACTACCTATTCTGAGGGCCTTTTTGTAGAATATCACTACGGGAAGGCTGCTGGTGATACCTATCAACGGTCAGTAAGAAATGAAATATCAAATGACAAACCAATCATTGGGAAATATGATATTAATGACATTGATTATTCAGGTGATGTTTATAATAAGGGTTCTGCCGTTTTACACATGCTCAGGCAACTGGTAGACGATGATGAAAAATGGAGAAACATTCTTAGGGGCCTGAACAAGCAATTCTATCATAAAACAGTCAGCAGCGAGATGGTTGAAAACTATATCGCTACCGAATCCGGGTTGGAACTGGATGTTTTCTGGGATCAATATTTAAGAACAACACAGGTTCCGGTATTCGAATACCATTTTTTTAAGGGTCAATTTTCCTATAGATGGACCAACTCTTTAAAAAACTTTAATATGCCCTTAAAAGTTTTTCTAAACGGAAACGAAATGTGGTTATCTCCCTCAAACAAATGGCAAAGCAAAAAAATAGAAATAGATAAACTAGACTTAAAAGTTGATCCGAATTTTTATGTTCCAGTCTTTTACAGCAATGCTGAATAAAAATTTTGAACCATAAATTGACTTCTGAAAGACACCATATCATCATTAATTCTGCGCTATGCTACGTGCTGGCATTTCTCTTTACGACCATATTCCATGAATTTGCACATGCCCTTGCAGGGTTATTTTCAAATAGTGCCCCGGTAATGCATCATAATTATGTTGAGCACTTATCTACCGCTCATTTGAGTATTTCGCAAAAAACAGGAATTGCCTTGGCTGGTCCTTTTATTAGTTTAGTACAAGGTATTTTAGCTGGAGGATGGTTTCTATCGATCAAAAAAAGAGGTCTTCCTCAACTTTTTATTTTATGGTTATCTATCTTAGGATTCAACAACTTTCTTGGCTATGTAATGACCGCACCTCTTTTTCAGGAGGGTGATATTGGTAAAACATATCTCTTGCTGGAAACTTCTCTGTCAGCACAACTGCTTTATGCCGTCACAGCCGCCGCAGGCCTACTTATAGTTGCTAATAGAATGTCAAGACCCTTTTTGGAATTTTCTTATAAAGAAAGCTGGATCAAACCTGAAAAAGTCGCGAAGAACTTTTCATTTTCCATCATCATGATCCCTTGGATCATTGGCTCTGTTATCATAACCTTTCTCTATTTACCCATGATCAATATCCTAAGTATTATATATCCCATATTGAGCGGCATGATCTTTATTTATCCATGGCAAAATGCTGTTCGTATCAAAAACGTTCATTTGTCCTCTGATCATAGAACAGGCCGTTTATCCTGGATTCTTCTGGGTTTACTCATACTTTTAATTAGTATCTTCAGATGGGTTCTTCCTCCTGGAATCCCCTTGTCTTAATCACTTTTATCCTATAAAAATGTGAAATCATGAAAACTATAAACCTCCTTTTTTTTGCTTATCTACTGATAAGTTGTCAAAATGATCCTTTTCATACTAATGAAGAAGATAAAGAAGCCATAAAACAAACTTTGATCGGGATGTGGGATGCTGTAGAAAAGGAAGATATGGAATCATATGCTGCTTATATTCATCCTGATTTTACACAATTCGGGGAAACCGATTCTGTATTAAGCGTTGGGAAATCAGTGGAAGTCGCTGGTGTCACTTCCTGGCTTGAGAACTCATCCGATATTCATACTGAAATGCATGAACCTATAGTCACTATTAAAGGTCAGGTCGCCTGGATCGTTTACTATTGGAGCGATCGCGGCATCACAGATGGTACCGTATTTACCTCAAGGGGTAAATCAACACGAATATTTGTAAAAGAAGACGGGAAATGGCTCTGTATCCACGGACATTATACCCTTTTACCTTAACAAAACCCAAGTCTACTCACATGGAAAATAAATTATGTTTAGAATGCGGAGAGCGCATTCAAGGAAGAAGTGATAAGAAATTTTGCAGTGATTATTGCCGCAATTCATATAATAACAAGGTTAATAAAGACAGCAAAAATCTCATCAGAAATACGAATAATCGATTGAGAAAAAACTATAAAATCCTTTCTGAACTCAATACAAAAGGAAAGACCAAAGTCGTTCGCAATACCATGAATAATCACAATTTTGATTTTTCACTGTTTACTTCCATTTACACAACCAAAACAGGAAACGTATATTACTATGTATATGATCAGGGCTATCTGGAACTAGACAATAATTATTTTCTTTTGATCAAAAGAGAATAGTATATGAATAAGGTTCCTTCCCGAATATGTGCCCCTTTGTAACAATATACGTGTTCATTCGTCGAATAAAAAAATTATTCTATGCGACTGAGTTCTATACTTGTGTTTATCGTATTACTGCTAATGACTAAAATGAATGCACAGGATACTAGTGTAATCACGGGAAAGGTCATAAATGGAGAAGATAAAGAACCCCTGTCTTTTGCATCCATACGATTAAAAAATCATCCCATCGGCACCATCAGTAATGAAAATGGAGAATTCGATTTTTATATCCCCAAATCAAAAAGAAACGACACCTTAAGTATCAGTTTTATTGGCTTTAATAGCTATGAAGTGCCTTTGGTCAATATCAATCGCAAGCTGGAAATCATTCTTACACCAAGTTCGAATGTTCTGGATGAAGTGATCCTTACAGAGAAGAACCCCCTCGACTATATCAAAAAGGCATTGGAAAGACTTCCTGATAATTACCCTCAAGAGGAGTATCAAACCCTGGCCTACTACAGGGAAAAATTCATAGAAAACGGCGCAGTGGTTAACAAGGAAGAAGGTGTGTTTAAAACCTATTATCCCAAGGTAGGGGATTCAGCTAAAAACCAGCACCAGTTGCTCCTGTACAAACCTGAGGAAAACCCTCAGCAATTTCAATTTATGAGAGAATGGTTTGAAGCAAAACAGGAAAAAAGAAAAAAGAAAGCCATCAAAAAAGGAGAGGAATTTGATGAAGAAGAGTTTGACAGCGATATGGATATGAATCTTGGTGGACCCGAATCTGTAATCAATCTCGACATCAATAATGAAAGAGATACTTATCTAAATCCTAAACATTTTAGTAAATATGAATACAGTTTTGGTGAAGAGACCTCCTTAAATGGTGAACGACTGGTCTACATCCTGTTCAAGGCAAAAAGGACCATTGAACATAAAAAAGATTCAGGGAAGATCCTAATCAACACTGAAGATTATGCCATAGTGTCAATCGAGCAAACAGGAAAATTCAGTGTTCCCTTACTCGTAAAGCCAATTCTTTTTGTGATAGGACTTAAAATTGAAAACCCCACCTTCAATACGGTAATCAGTTATCAGAAATATAAAGAAAAATGGTATCCTCAACTGTTCAGATGGGATGCCAAAATAAATCTTACCAAGAGGCATACGTTTGAGGCCAATGAAAATTCTGACATCAACATCGGCCAGGTTTTCTTCATCAATGAGCTTGATTCAATCGCAAATCCAATAGATGAATCTCATCGATTCAACGAAGATGAGGATATGGCCGAACAGGTTTATAATGACTTGAATCTGGAATGGGGAGAATTGAACGTGATCAAGGATTAGCTTTAATCTAATGACTTTTTGACTCTTTGAATAATACCTAAAAAATTAGCCTAATTATTGCATATAATTGGGTCAATAAGTACATCTTTTTAGTATATTTGTGATCCATTTTAAAAAGGATATGAAACATTCATGATGACATTTGAACCCAATATTTGAATGTTCCATCTGACCTGTGAAAAACAATTGAAATAAACAGATGAAAACAGTAAACGATTTTAATTTCAAGAACAAAAAAGCTCTGATCAGAGTTGATTTTAACGTACCTCTTAATGAGGAATTACAAGTAACGGACGCAACCAGAATTGAAGCCGCGAAACCAACTATTCTTAAAGTTTTGGAAGATGGCGGAAGTGCCGTATTAATGTCTCACCTGGGACGACCAAAAGGAGTTGAAGAAAAATTTTCTTTGAAGAACATTGTTGATTCGGTAAGCGATATTATTGGAGTGCAGGTAAAATTTATCGACGACTGTGTAGGAGAAAAGGTTGAAAAAGCCGTCGCAGAATTACAGGATGGAGAAGTATTACTATTGGAAAATTTGAGATTCTACAGCGAAGAAAAGGCGGGAGATAAAGAGTTTTCCGAAAAATTAGCTAAGAATGGTGATATCTATGTAAACGATGCCTTTGGTACTGCTCACCGGGCACATGCTTCTACGACAATTATTGCAGAATTTTTTCCCGACAATAAATGCTTTGGTTTGCTGCTTGCGAAGGAAATCGAAAGTCTTGGAAAAGTATTAGGATCAAGTGAAAAACCTGTCACTGCCATTTTGGGGGGTTCAAAAGTTTCTTCTAAAATAACTGTTATTGAAAATATTCTAGATAAAGTAGACCATTTGATTATTGGAGGAGGTATGAGTTTTACCTTTATCAAGGCCTTAGGAGGGCAAGTTGGTAATTCAATTTGTGAAGATGATAAACAAGAACTTGCGCTTAGTATTCTAAAACAAGCTAAAGAAAAAGGTGTAAAAGTGCATTTGCCTGTTGACGTGATTGCTGCTGATGCTTTCAGTAATGATGCGAATACTCAGGTAGTTGATATTTATCACATTCCTGACGGGTGGGAAGGTCTTGATTCAGGTCCTAAAACGAATGTTGGCTTTTCTTTTGTTATAGCACAGTCGAAGACTATCTTGTGGAATGGTCCTGTAGGTGTTTTTGAAATGAAAGCTTTTTCAAAAGGAACCATTGAATTGGGTAATGCAGTTGCGGATGCTACTGCAGATGGATCGTTCTCACTTGTGGGAGGTGGCGACTCAGTTGCCGCAGTAAAACAATTTGGTTTCGCCGATAAAGTAAGCTATGTTTCAACCGGAGGTGGAGCCATGCTTGAGATGCTGGAAGGAAAAACATTACCAGGAATAGAGGCAATATCTAACTAAGAATATTCAGTTTAAATTCATGAATTTAAGGGTCTAAAATCGAACTGAGATTTTGACCCTTTTTTTCTTTTTATTAATCTTTAATTTTATCATATTTAATTCTTTTATGAAATACACAAAGATTCCTCAAACTGATATAAAGGTGAGTAAAATCTGTCTGGGCACCATGACATATGGACAGCAAAATACTGAGGCGGAAGCTCATGAACAGCTGAATTATGCGATTGAAAAAGGTATCAATTTTATAGATACCGCTGAAATGTATTCCATCCCAGGCAAAAAAGAAACCCAAGGCAGCACCGAGCGTTATATAGGAAGTTGGCTGAAAGCGCAAAAAAGAGAAGCTCTCGTGGTGGCCACAAAAGTAACCGGGCCCATGCCCTATTTCGATTTTATCAGGCCTAATTTAGGTTTTTCAAAGGAAGTTGTTCATGATGCCCTGAATCAAAGTTTAAAACGCCTTCAAACTGACTATGTAGATATCTATCAACTGCATTGGCCCGAAAGAAGCGTTAATTTCTTTGGGCAAAGAAACTATAAGCATAATCCTGATGAAAAATGGGAAAATAATTTTAAGGAAATCATCGAAACACTTGATGGTCTAGTAAAAGAAGGTAAGATAAGGCATTACGGGGTCTCGAATGAAACTTCCTGGGGAGTCATGAGACAGGTTAGTGAGAGTAAAATACACAAATTGACTACCTGCAAGACCATACAAAATCCCTATTCTTTGCTGAACAGAACCTTTGAGATCAATCTTGCAGAAGTTTCTCTTAGAGAAAATGTGGGATTACTCGCGTATTCACCTCTTGCTTTTGGCGTGTTGTCGGGTAAATACCTGAACGGGCAAATGCCTGACAAATCGAGATTAAACCTTTTTCCGGCATATTCAAGATATAGCAATCCTCAAGCGATGAAGCTGACTGCCGCTTATTCTGAACTCGCTCAAAAAAATGGATTGAGTTTGACTGAAATGAGCCTTGCTTTTGTAAACCAGCGTCCTTTTGTGACAAGTAATATTATTGGGGCTACCAGCATGGACCAACTGAAAGAGAATATAGGCAGTATTGACGTGACTTTATCTGAAGAGTTATTGAATGAAATTGACAAGATTCAGGATTTACAGCCTAATCCGGCGCCGTGACAATGATGTAATGATGTAATGATGTAATGATGTAATGATGTAATGAAACAATAAAATTATGAGACGTTCCCTTTATATTATCCTGTTTTTATTGAGTTCATCCTTTTTGTTTGCTCAGAAATCTTATGTTCCCACAAAAGAAAATCTTGAAGCCCGTGAATGGTTTGAAGATGCCAAATTCGGTCTGTTTATACACTGGGGTGTTTACAGTGTTTTGGGAGATGGCGAATGGGTCATGAACAATCAAAATATTTCAGTAGACAGCTACGAAAAACTTCCTGCCTTTTTTAACCCGGTCGATTACGATGCGGAGCAATGGGTAAAAATGGCCAAAGAAGCAGGGATGAAATATATCACGATCACCAGCAGGCACCATGATGGTTTTTCCATGTTTAACACTAAGGCTTCAGATTACAATATTTTAGAGAGAACGCCCTATAAACAAGATGTCTTAAAGGCCCTGGCTGAGGCCTGTAAAAAAGAAGATATTAAATTGTTTTTTTACTATTCGCTGCTTGACTGGCGACATGATGATTATTTTCCGCGTGGACGAACAGGTAATGGTATTAAAGGACGTGCCGCATCAGGTGACTGGAACAAGTATATTGAATTTATGAAAACCCAACTAACTGAGCTATTGACCAATTATGGCGACATTGCCGGAATTTGGTTCGACGGCCACTGGGATCAAAAAGAATGGGATGGTAAAAATTACGGAGCGGTAAAGGTTGATTGGCGTTATAAGGAGATTTACGAATTAATCCATAATTTACAGCCCCAATGTCTTATAGGTAACAACCACCATCTTGCACCAATTGAAGGTGAAGATTTTCAAATGTTCGAAAAAGACCTGCCCGGTAAAAACACAACAGGTTGGGGAACAAATTCATCAGATATTGGAGCCCTTCCTAAAGAAGTCTGTGAAACCATAAATGGCTCATGGGGATTTAATTTACAGGATAAAAAACATAAATCTGAAAAAGAGTTAATTCAATACCTGGTCAATGCGGCTGGTTATGGCAGTAATTTATTACTCAATGTAGGGCCCATGCCCAACGGAGAAATACAAACAGAACATATTGCCTCCCTGAAACAGGTTGGCAAATGGCTGGAGAAATACGGAGTAACGATTTATGGTTCGCGACAGGGGCCTGTTGCCCCGAGTTCTTCCATGGTCTCAACGCAAAAAGATGCTGTGGTATATCTGCATTTACTGGATGCAAAAAAGGATACCTACCTTATTCCTCAATTTAAAGGAAAGATTAAAAAAATGACATTCTTTGACAGTGGTAAAAAAGTAACACACAAGGCTGACGAATTCGGGCTCACATTTACAGTTCCCAAAGATGAAAGAAATGGCATTGACACCATTGTACAATTGGAACTCAAATAAATATTCTAATTTGTTAAAACGGCAGTGGCCTCAATTTCAATTTTCATATGTTTATCTGCCAGGCCGGCTGAAATCATCGTAGCTGCCGGCTTGATCTTCCCGAAATACTTTTTTAAAACAGGCCAGCATTTTTCAAATTGTGTAGCGTCAGGAAGAATATAGGTCAGTCGAACAATATCAACCAACGATGCATCTGCCTCCTGTAAGGCTTTTTCAATATTTTTGATACACTGTTCTGTTTGTTTCCCAATATCTTCTGAAATTGTCATGGATTCATAATCATATCCGGTGGTTCCAGACACAAAGATCATATTTCCTGCCAACACAGCTCTTGAATAGCCTATTTTTTCTTCAAATGTTGAACCCGAACTTATCAGTTTCCTTTTCATTCTAGTATAATTTAAGGAGGTCTCATCGAAGTGATTAATATCCCAGTTTGTTACGAACTCTTTTTAAAACGGTATCTGCCACCAAATGGGCCTTTTCTGCACCTTGCATAAGAACTTGATCAACCTCTTCAAGGTTATCCATATAATAATGATACTTTTCTCGCTCTGTTTTAAACGTATCGATCAGTAATTCGTAAAAGGCTTGTTTTGCATGTCCGTATCCATAATTTCCCCCAACATAATTCGCCCTCATTTCTTCTATTTGAGACTCACTGGCCACCAATTTATACAATGCAAACAGGTTACAACTATCAGGATCCTTGGGTTCCTCCATCGGGGTCGAATCTGTTTTGATCTTCATGATTTGTTTTCGCAACGGTTTGTCTGCAAGAAATATATCAATAATATTTCCCTTTGACTTGCTCATTTTCTCACCATCCGTTCCCGGAACATACATCGTGCTTTCCTGAATCTTGGCCTCGGGTGGAACAAGTGTTTCCCCCATTTGATGGTTAAATCTGTTTGCAACATCCCTTGACATTTCAAGATGTTGCAATTGATCTTTACCTACCGGCACCACGTCTGCATCGTACAACAAAATGTCTGCTGCCATAAGCATGGGGTAAGAAAAAAGACCTGAATTAACATCTTCCAATCGATCGGCCTTATCTTTGAAACTATGCGCCAAAGTCAATCGCTGGTAAGGGTAAAAGCAACTTAAATACCAGGCGAGCTCGGTCACTTGCGGCACATCACTTTGTCTGTAAAAAACAGTTTTTTCCACATCCACTCCAAAGGCAAGCCAGGTAGCAGCCGTACTGTATGTGTTTAGTCGTAATTCATTGGCATCCTTTATCTGGGTTAAAGAATGTAGATCTGCTATGAATAAAAAGGATTCTTCCAGAGATTCTTTTGACATCCTGATGGCCGGGATGATAGCACCTAGTAAATTCCCTAAATGAGGAGTCCCTGTACTTTGAACTCCGGTTAATATTCTTGACATATTGCTTTCTTAAAAAATTCAAAGGCAAAAATAAGGAAATAAGGCTTAAAATATAAAGATACAGCCAGAACTTCTTTATGACATTTCCGGGATGTGAGACCTGTTGATTCTCCGGTTTATTTTTTGATCAATCTCCCCACATAAAGAATGAGTATTGCTCCTGCTAGCGAGGTTACCAATGATCCAAGTGTACCGCCATCAGAACTGATCCCGAGCATACCAAATACCCAGCCTCCAACAACGCCTCCAATAATCCCCAGAACAATGTTCATTGGGAGACCAAAGCCTCCACCCTTCATAATTTTTCCGGCAAGCCAACCAGCAATTGCGCCAATAACAATGAAATAGATAAAGCTCATAATTAAAAGTTTAATCAGTTAATATTCAATAAATTTAAAGAAAAAAATAAAGTTAGCTCCATTTATAAAATATTAAATCTTTGAATTAACGAATTTTAGTAATTTTGAATACTTATGAAAAATAAAACGACTTTCTACGGTTCCAAAGAAGAAACTTTAAATATAATTACGCACGGCATAGGATTTATTCTCAGCATTGTCGCCCTGGTTATACTGGTGGTAGCCGCTTCAAAATACGGCAATGCGACACACATAATAAGTTTTGCCATTTTCGGTGCCAGCCTGATCGTTTTGTATGCGGCCTCCACACTGTATCATTATGCTAAAAATCCTGAATTAAGGCATAAGTTGAATATTCTTGATCACTCTGCTATTTATGTTTTAATAGCGGGTACCTACACCCCTTTTACGCTAGTCGTTCTAAAAGGTTGGGTGGGTTGGACAATTTTCGGTATCTCCTGGGGTCTGGCCATTATAGGAATCATTTTTAAGGTATTTTATTTTGGAAAGTACGACAAAATCTCTACCATAGCCTATGTTTTGATGGGTTGGGTTATCATACTTGCTATCAAACCATTGATCGATAATTTCTCAATGAACGGCTTGATCTGGCTATTTGCTGGAGGAATGTCCTATAGCATTGGGGCGCTTTTATACAGTATAAAAAGTATTAGATTCAACCATGCCATTTTCCATGTATTTGTGCTTCTTGGAAGTTTTTGTCATTTTATGGCTGTCTTTTTGTATGTCCTGCCTAAGAGATAAATTACTTTTCTTCCTTTTGATGCAAAAATCTTGTTAATTGCATAGACAGATCAAGGAGAATGATCTTAGCGTTCCCATTTCTCTCAATGTGGTACATAGCATCTTCAATAGCCTGATTGATATCTTCAATATTGGCTCCGTGGACGAAGGGGGCGAATTTCTCCAGATTAAAATTATTTTCATGTGACTCAAAGAAAACCAGCGAACTCGCATTATAATTTGTCAGTAAGGCTTGCCTGAAAAAATGAGAACAATATTTTAAAAATCTTTTTTGAGTTTCTCTACCTGTTTTAGCGATCTCCTCACTCCATATAATAAGATCCTGAACAACACTGGCGTCTCCTTTGGCCCTAAATGCAGCTCTAACCCAAGTGATAAACCATTTTTCAAAGGCCAGTTCATTATCATCATGATGTAATAGGTGTAAAGCCTTATTCCAGTTCCCATTGCTCTGTTGCGCAATTTTTATGGCTTGATTTTCGTCCACCTGATGCCCTTTGACTAGTGTATCAATAATATTTTGTTCTGTAAGAGGTTGAAAATGCAGTACCTGACATCTAGACAAGATGGTTTTAATGATCTGCTCTTCATTTTCAGCGATCAATATAAACAAGGTTCGCTCGGGGGGCTCTTCGATTAATTTTAATAATTTATTTGAAGCAGAAGCGTTCATTTTATCTGCCATCCAGATGATCATCACTTTATACCCTCCTTCATAGGGCTTTAGAATCAATTTCTTAACGATCTCCTCGGCTTCATTTACGCCTATTTGTCCTTGCTTGTTCTCAATTCCAAGTAACTGATACCAGTTAAACAAGCTCCCATAAGGTGTCTCTTGAACAAACTGCCTCCATTCTTGCATAAAGGAATTACTCGTTGGATGTTTTTTGACCTTGTCGTTTGTTGTAACGGGAAACGCAAAATGAAGATCGGGGTGTCCAAGTTTTTCAAATTTCAAATTACAGGATACATCGCCATTGTCATTTTCTCCCTTGGTGTTATTACAAAGAATGTACTGAGCATATGCGATGGCCATGGCAAGTACACCGCTTCCTGTAGGCGCTATAAATAATTGCGCATGAGGAATTCTCGAATTCTCAACAGTTCGTGTCAAGTGATGCTTGATAAGTTCTTGCCCGATAATGTCTGAAAATAGCATCCGATTTGGTCTTAATGTACAAAGAAAACAAAAAGTTAGGATTTACACTGACAAAGCAGCACTAATTTCAAAGTCAAAGATTGTATGAAAAAACCTATTTTTGCAAAAATATCCGGTTGGATCAGGTTCGTTTTCAATTGTCCGAACTCTTACAATTCATGAATCGTAAAATAGCTCATGGTTATTATAACTTTACAGAGAAGAAAATGCATAGGTTGCAACTATTGTGTCGAACTGGCCCCTAGGCAGTTTCAGATGTCAAAAAAAGATGGAAAAGCAGTATTGCTGCATTCCAATGATAAAAAGGGTTTTTTTACCATTAAATCCCCTGACATGTCTATTCTGGAAAACGCAATCAAGGCTAAGGAGGCATGTCCTGTAAATATTATAAGTGTAAAGGAAAACTAAGCACCTATCTGATTAATACTAACTGATGTTTTTAGTTTGGCTTTATTGAGTATATTTACCTAAATTTTTTCGAACCTATATTGAGAATTTGCCTGTTGAGGGTTTACGTAAAGTAAACATAATGAAGGTGACTGAAATATTTAAAAATCAGGCAAATACTGTTTCTCAATTCAAAATATAAACATATTATGGGCTGTACTTCGTGCTCATCCTCTATAGATGGATTGCCCTTGGGCTGCAAAAACAATGGTGCCTGTGCTTCGGGAAGCTGTGACAAAATGAACGTTTTTGACTGGCTTGCTAACATGTCTTTGCCCAACGGTCAAAAACCATTTGACATTGCAGAAATCAGATTCAAGAACGGACGTAAGGGATTTTTCAGAAACACAAAAGAACTACAGTTATGTATTGGAGATGTGGTAGCGGTAGAAACCTCTCCGGGTCATGATATTGGAGTGGTGTCACTTGCAGGAGAACTTGTAAAGGTTCAAATGCGTAAAAAAAGGTTTTCATTTGAAAACGAGGAAATCATGCAGATCTACAGAAAAGCGTCTGAAAAAGACATAGAGATCTGGACAACTGCAAGAAATAAAGAAAAAGAAGTTCAGAAAAAATCAAGACTAATTATCAGTCGGTTAGGTTTAAAAATGAAGCTGTCGGATGTTGAATTTCAAGGTGACGGTAACAAAGCTACTTTCTATTACACGGCGGATGATCGCGTCGATTTCAGGCAATTGATCAGAGAACTTGCCGGAACCTTTAGTCTTCGTGTTGAAATGAAGCAGGTCGGATTAAGGCAGGAAGCTTCTCGTCTTGGAGGAATTGGTTCGTGTGGAAGAGAACTTTGTTGTTCAACCTGGCTAACAGATTTTAGATCTGTAAGCACCTCAGCCGCCCGTTACCAGCAATTATCCCTGAATCCTCAGAAACTGGCCGGTCAATGTGGTAAATTAAAATGCTGCCTTAACTATGAGTTGGATTCTTACATGGACTCGCTAAAATCATTCCCAAAAACCAACATATGGCTGCAAACTGAAAAAGGGCCCGCCATTTTTCAAAAAATGGATATTTTTAAAGGATGGATTTGGTATGCCTATAAGGAAAACCCTGTTACATGGCACAAACTCACAGTAGAACAAACCAACCAGATTATCGGGCTGAATAAAGAAAATACCAAGGCAACCAGTTTAGAGGAATATTCCTCAGAGCTTGAATTTGAGGTTATAGAAGCATCAAACTTCACTGATGTTGTTGGGCAAGACAGTCTTACAAGGTTTGACAAGCCAAAATTCAAAAAGAAACGGAATAGAAAAAACAACCGGAATTTTAAAAATAATAAAAAAAATCTTCAAAAAAAGAATACGTAAAAATGAACTTTCAAATCATGAAGAAAGGTATGAACTTCGGAAGAATATTTTTAGCTTTTATCGTTATAACCTATATGACGTCTTGCAACAGAAATACTATATACAACCAATACATACCGATTGAAAATAGTCAATGGCATAAAGATTCCATTATTAATTTTAAGATAAGTTCTATCGATACAATCTCGAAAAATAATCTGTATGTCACCCTGCGAAACAACAAGGATTTTGAATTCAGTAATTTGTTTCTAATTGTTGGAATCAGGTTCCCGAACAACCATCAGGTGGTTGATACTTTGGAATATGAAATGACAAGCCCGGAAGGCCGATTTCTTGGAGCGGGCATGACCGATATAAAAGAAAATAAATTGGAATATAAAACCAATGTCACCTTTACCTTAATTGGAGAATACGATGTTTCAGTACAGCAAGCTATGAGAAAAACACGCGATATTGAAGGGCTTGCAACACTGAACGGTATCACTGATGTTGGATTACAAATTGAAAAATTAAACTAATGGCTCAAAAAAGTCAAAAGTCAGGTATGAGCAGATACACCAAATGGATTTGGAAATTATTCCTTGGGGGATTGGTATTTTTATTTTTGATCTTTTTACTGGCTGCGCTGGACGTATTCGGTAAACTTCCCACTTTTGAAGAATTGGAAAATCCAGAGAATAATCTAGCCACCGAAGTAATTTCCATCGACGGGGAAACCTTGGGTAAATACTATCGAGAGAACAGAACTCCTGTCAAATTCAGGGAATTACCTGAAAATCTTATTCAGGCCCTTATCGCCACAGAAGATGAGAGGTTCTATAAACATTCAGGAATTGATTTTCAAGGTACTGCAAGGGCAGCGGCAAAATTTGGAAAAGATGGGGGTGCCAGTACCATTACTCAACAACTGGCAAAAATGTTATTTACAAAAAATGCATCTGGTAGTATCACTAAAAGGTTAATCCAGAAAGTCAAAGAATGGGTGATTGCGATCAGACTTGAAAAGCAATATACCAAGAATGAAATCATCACCATGTATTTCAATAAATATGATTTCGGCCATAATGCGGTGGGCATTCGATCAGCTAGTAGGATTCATTTTGGTAAAGAACCAAATGAATTGAAAATTGGAGAATCGGCGATGCTCGTGGGTATGCTTAAAAACTCTTCCCTGTACAATCCTATGAGGCGCCCCGAAATGGTAACACAACGGAGAAATGTTGTGCTTGGTCAAATGGTAAGAAATGAATTCATCACCGATGAGGAAAAAGATTCCCTTCAAAATCTACCTCTTGAACTCGATATTAATCTGGAAGGTCATAGCGATGGAACGGCCACTTACTTCAGAGAGTATGTTCGTGAATTCATGAGAAGCTGGATGAGGAATCATGCAAAACCTAATGGAGAGAGCTATAATATTTACCGTGACGGTCTCAAAATTTACGTCACGCTCGATTCTAGGTTACAGAAGAATGCAGAAGAAGCGATGACTGAGCATTTGACCAATTTGCAAAGCATCTTTTTCAAGCAACAGAAAAACAATAAAACTGCACCATTTTACGACCTCGATAAAGAACAGATCAAAAGTACGATGCTATCGGCCATGAAAAGAAGTGATCGTTGGAGAAAGATGAAAAAGAATGATGTACCTGAAAAAGACATTAAGGCTTCCTTTTATGTTGAAACGCCCATGAAAGTCTTTTCTTGGAAAGGGGAAATAGACACAGTCCTTACCCCTTATGATTCTATCAGGTACAGTAAACTTATATTGCAATCAGGTTTATTGTCAACCGATCCAACCACTGGCCACGTAAAGGCCTGGGTAGGTGGTATCGATTATAAACACTTTCAATACGATCATGTAAAACAAGGGAAAAGGCAAGTAGGATCTACCTTTAAACCTTTTGTTTATGCCACTGCCATCAATCAGTTAGGCCTTTCTCCCTGTGATGAATTTCCAAATACGCCTTATACGATTCCTGCCGGCAAATACCATCTTGATGAAGACTGGACACCAAGAAATTCTGGTGAAAAATACGGTGGTTTAAGATCCTTAAAAAATGCATTGGCAAACTCCATCAATGTGATCTCTGCCAACCTGATCGATCAAACAACACCTCAGAATGTTGTTAGAATGGCAAAAAACCTGGGTGTAGAAAGTGATATTCCAGCAGTGCCTTCTATAGCACTTGGTACGGTTGACTTAAGCCTCTATGAAATGATTGGTGCCTTGAATACTTTTGCTAACAAAGGCATGTATGTAAAACCCATGATGATCCTGAGGATCGAAGATAAAAACGGTACAATCCTAGAAGAATTTGCACCCAAAACCAAAGAAGTTCTCAGTGAAAGTATTGCGTATACCACAATCAATTTAATGGAAGGAGTGACCCTATTTGGCTCCGGAGTTCGATTGAGAACTTCTGGCGGAAAATATCCCGACAATGTTGCAACAGGCTATCCCTATGAATTTGATAATCCAATTGCCGGAAAAACAGGCACTACTCAAAATCAATCAGATGGCTGGTTCATCGGATTGGTACCGAATTTATCAACAGGAATATGGGTAGGAGCCGAAGACCGTGCTGTTCATTTCGTAGATCTGGCCAGAGGACAAGGTGCTTCTATGGCCTTGCCTATCTGGGCTCTTTACATGAAACGCAATTACGCTGATGAAGATTTAAATATCAGCAAGGGTAATTTTGAAAAGCCTGAAACGCTTACGATCAATATTGATTGTGACCAGGAGAAGGATGAGGATGAAAAAGAAGGTGATCAAAAGAAGCCTGATCTGAATGATGAAATAGATTTCTAAATATTATGAATGTTTCCTGGTATCCAGAAGATGATGTATTGAAAAGCAGCAACATCTATCAGATGATGCTGAAAAACAATTTTGAGACATACCCCGATTTCTGGAAATGGTCTGCCTCAGAAAAGGAAGCCTTTTGGGAACAGACCATAGAAAACCTCAATATTCATTTTCGTAAAAAGTATACTACTCTTCTCGATCTGTCAAAGGGAGTTGAAGAGGCGTCTTGGCTCAAGGGATCGTCATTAAATATCGTTGATTCATGTTTTCAAAACACAGACGATTCGATTGCTCTGATCTATCAGGAAGTAGGAGGGTCACTGGTTAAGATGAGTCAGTTGTCACTTAAAAAGTACTGTAACAGAATAGCTAATAGTCTAAGGGATTCAGGTCTGCAACCAGGTGATCGTATCGCAATAGATATGCCCATGACTATGGAAGCAGTGGCCATCTATCTGGCAGGAATTAAAGCCGGTCTTGCTGTAGTTACCATTGCAGACAGTTTTAGTTCAAATGAAATCTCCACCAGACTTAAGATCACAAATCCGAAGATAATCTTTACCCAGGATGTTTTAAAACGAGCGGGGAAATCCTTGCCTTTGTATCAAAAGGTATTAACAGCTGATGCGCCTCAAGCCATCGTAATCAGAGACGGTCAGGATGAAGTATCTCTAAGGTCCGGAGACCTCCTCTTTAGCGACTTTATTTCGAACAATGAACAATTTGAATCATCTGTACAAAACCCTGAAGATCCTATCACAGTGCTTTTTTCCTCGGGAACAACAGGAGAGCCTAAGGCTATTCCCTGGACGCATAGTACCCCAATAAAAAGTGCCTCTGACGGATACTACCATCACAATTTACAAAACGGTGATGTAGTATGCTGGCCTACTAATCTCGGTTGGATGATGGGTCCTTGGCTTATATTTGCCAGTTTAATCAATAAAGCGACTATTGCATTGTATTACGGTGCACCGATGGGAGAGGCATTTGGTGCCTTTGTTCAGGAAGCTAAAGTGACTATGTTAGGCGTTGTTCCAAGCATTGTAAGGCAATGGAAGAATACCGGTACAATGGAGAAATTTGACTGGTCAGCAATTAAATGCTTTAGTTCTACTGGTGAAGCTTCAAATCCGGAAGAAATGAAATACCTGATGCAACTGGCCGATAATAAACCCGTTATCGAATATTGCGGAGGAACTGAAATTGGCGGGGGCTATGTAACAAGTAGCGTCGTTCAGCCAAATATTGCGAGCGCCTTTTCATCACAGACGCTGGGAGGTGAATTTATCCTCCTGGACGAAAATAACCAACCTTCAACAAAAGGCGAAATGTTTTTGATTCCTCCCATTATGGGTTTGTCAAATTCTTTGCTTAACCGAGACCATTATGAGGTCTACTATAAAGGGAACCCAACATTTAATGGTAAAGTGCTGAGAAAGCATGGGGATGAGTTGATCCAATTGGCAAATGGATATTACAAAGCTCAAGGCAGAGCCGATGATGCCATGAATCTCGGAGGGATCAAGGTTAGTTCCATTCAGATTGAAGAATTAATTAACCAACTTGAATTTGTAAAAGAAAGTGCTGCCATAGCCGTTTCACCTCCTGATGGTGGGCCAGGTCAATTGTTCATCTATGCTGTTTTATTGCCCTCAGACCTCAATAATGAGGAGCAATTAAAAGAAGCCAAATTGATCATCAGAGAAAGATTGAACCCCTTGTTTAAAGTTGAAAAACTACTGCGAATCGATTTGCTTCCGCGTACCGCTTCGGGTAAAGTAATGCGAAGAACGTTGCGGGATATGTTGCCTGACAAATAAATCCTGTCCTTTGCACTCTTAGCTGTAAAACCCGTAATGAGAGGGATTCTACACTATATACCTCCATCTACCAATCTTAGTGTATCATCTTCTTTTTTTTGCGATATTTACAGGGATCAAAACAATGTTTATGAAAGTACTGTCATATAATGTAAATGGTATTCGCGCGGCGATTAGAAAAGGGTTTTTAGACTGGTTAACGGCAGCAAATCCGGATGTGATTTGTATCCAGGAGACAAAAGCACAAAAAGATCAACTTGATCTTCAGGCATTTGAAGATCTGGGTTATCCTTACCATTATTGGTTCTCAGCCGAAAAAAAAGGCTATAGTGGCGTTGCTGTTTTATCAAAACTGAAACCCAATAAAGTGGTTTATGGAACAGGAATTAAAACTATGGATTTTGAAGGGCGTAATCTGCGACTCGATTTTGATGATGTTTCGGTAATGAGCTTGTATCTTCCATCAGGCACAAACGATGCACGGCTTGATTTTAAGCTCGATTATATGGCAGAATTTCAGGAGTATATCAACGATTTAAAAAAAGAAATACCAAAATTATTGATCTGTGGAGACTATAACATCTGTCATGAGGAGATCGATATACACAATCCGAAACAAAATAAAAACACCTCAGGTTTTCTTCCTGTGGAAAGAAAATGGATCGATAATTTTATCAATACAGGGTTTATAGACACGTTCCGACATCTTAACAAAGAGCCTCATAATTACAGTTGGTGGAGTTACAGAGCCAATGCGAGGAATAACAATAAAGGGTGGCGAATTGATTATTGTATGGCCAGCGATCCTTTAAAAGAAAATATTGAAAGGGCTTTTATTTTGCCTGAAGCGAAACACAGCGACCACTGTCCTATCGGGGTGGAATTTTCATTTTAAACGGCAGTTTTATTGGCTAACTGCCCGCATGCTGCATCAATATCTTTACCTCGGCTGTGCCTGATATTAACTGTAATGTTATTTCTTTCCAGTTCTCTTTGATAATAAGCGACTGCGGCTTCATCAGCTTGTACAAAACCGTCTTCTTCAATGGCATTATATTCAATTAGATTAACCTTTGAAGGAACTTTTTTACAATAAGTCACCAAAGCGTCTATATCTTTTTTCTTATCGTTGATACCCTTCCATACTACATATTCAAAGGTAATCATCCTATTGGTCTTGGCATACCAATACTGAAGTGACTGCAACAGGTCGGCAAGAGTTGACTTATCATTGATAGGCATCATTTTTGAGCGTACCTCATCAATGGCAGAATGCAGGGAAACCGCTAAATTGAACTTAACCTCATCGTCAGCCAGTTTCATGATCATTTTGTGTAATCCAACCGTAGAAAGCGTAATCCTTCTGGGAGACATTCCCAATCCTTCTTCTGAAGTAATCATTTCTATGGATTTGAGCACATTTTTATAATTGAGCAAAGGCTCTCCCATGCCCATAAATACAATATTGTTCAATTTATGCCCTTTGTAGACTCTGCTCTGCCTGTCTATGGCAACTACCTGGTCATAAATTTCATCAGGATTGAGATTTCTCATTTTCTTCAATCGCGCAGTAGCACAAAATGTACAATTAAGACTACAACCCACTTGACTCGAAACACAAGCCGTAGTTCTGGTAGTTGTCGGTATAAATACCGATTCCACAACAAGACCATCATGTAATCGAATGGCATTTTTGATGGTCCCATCAGAAGATTGCTGCATATCATCCACTTCGATATGATTAATCACAAAATGATCTAATAAGAACTGTCTTGTTTCTTTGGAGATGTTGGTCATGCTCTCAAAATCATGAGCTCCCTTATGCCAAAGCCATTCATACACCTGATTGCCCCTAAAGGCCTTCATGCTGTGTTCCATAAAGAAGGTTCTCAGGTCTTCTTTCGTTAAGGATCTTATGTCTCGTTTTGCCGTCATATATTATAAAAAACGTCCGACAACCAGCCTGTTGGCGGTTGAACGGACGTTTTAATTTTATCTAAGGATTCTAAATAATCAACATGGCATCACCATAAGAATAGAATTTATATCCTTTTTCAATGCCCTCCTGATACGCTTTTTTCAACAAATCATGCCCGGCAAAAGCCGAGGTCATCATCATTAATGTAGATTTTGGCGTATGGAAATTCGTGATCATGCAATTTGCAATACTAAAATCATATGGAGGGAAAATAAACTTATTGGTCCATCCTTCATAAGGTTTTAGATGCGCATCTGCCGATACGGAACTTTCTATAGAACGCATTACAGTGGTTCCTACTGCACAAACTCTTTTCTTTCTATCAATCGCCTTGTTCACAGCGTCGGCTGTACCTTCAGGAATGAAAACTTCTTCAGAATCCATTCTGTGTTTGGAAAGGTCCTCCACTTCAACAGGATTAAAAGTTCCCAAACCAACGTGAAGTGTCAATTCCTTCAAATTAACACCTTTGATTTCCAAACGCTTTAATAAATGTTTCGAAAAATGAAGTCCTGCTGTTGGAGCTGCAACGGCACCTTCGTGTTTGGCATAAATGGTTTGATACCTGTCCTCGTCAGAATCCTCAACCTCTCTTTTGATGTATTTTGGCAGTGGTGTTTGTCCCATCTCGTTCAATTTCTTGCGGAACTCTTCATAAGAACCGTCATAAAGAAATCGAAGTGTTCTTCCTCTGGAAGTAGTATTATCAATAACTTCTGCTACCAATCCACTATCTTCTCCGAAGAATAATTTATTTCCAATTCTGATCTTTCTGGCAGGATCAACCAACACATCCCACAACCTGCTTTCAGCATTCAATTCCCTTAATAAAAAAACCTCGATCCTTGCTCCGGTCTTTTCTTTGTTCCCGTACAATCTTGCCGGAAATACCTTAGTATTATTGAAAACCAATATGTCGTCTTCATCAAAATAGTCTACCAGGTCTTTAAAGGATTTGTGTTCAATGGTGTCTTCTTTTCTGTTAAGGACCATTAATTTAGCCTCATCTCTGTTTTCAGAAGGGTATTCGGCCAATAATCCTTCAGGCAGGGTATATTGGAAGTTGGATAATTTCATAGATGTTTTTTATTAAAATGCGAACAAATATACAATCTCAAACTACCCTTTGTCAAGTGTTTTCCCATTTATATTGCTTTTTTAAGTCAATGGTGTAAAATGTGTTTTGAATCGCTATCTTTACGCAAAATTTTTACATGTCAAAAAATGTGATTCCATACAAGGATTCTGAGCTTGGAAAAAAGGAGCAAGTAACCCAAATGTTTGACAATGTTTCGGCCAATTATGACTTTTTGAACCGAGTTTTGACCTTTGGGATCGATATCAGCTGGAGAAAACATGTTGTAGCCTTGGTCAAGGAGGGTAAAGCGAAAAAGGTACTTGATATTGCCACCGGAACCGGTGACCTGGCAATTATGATGGCCAAAGCTGATATTAATGATGTTACCGGACTTGACATATCACCTGGTATGCTGAATGTTGGTATACAAAAGATAAAGGATGAAGGCTTGAACGAGAAGGTTGACATGGTGATTGGAGATTCTGAACAACTGCCATTTGACGAAGGTACTTTTGACGCAATAACAGTTGCGTTCGGTGTTAGAAATTTCGAAAATCTAGACTTAGGTCTTAAAGAAATCTACAGGGTATTAAAACCCGAGGGATCACTAACCGTGCTTGAAACCTCACAACCTACTAAATTCCCGGTAAAACAAGGTTTTCAATTTTATTCCAAGTATATCATACCGACAATTGGAAAAATTCTCTCAAAAGATAAGAGTGCTTATGATTATTTACCTGAATCTGCAGCTGCTTTTCCCTTTGGTGAAAAGTTTAACAATATTTTATTGAAAACAGGGTTTAATACTTCTAAAGTTTACCCTCAGACCCTCGGCGTAGCAACAATTTATCATGCAATTAAATAAAACCATGAAAAGGCGATTCGTTTTATTCAGTCTAATTATATCTCTAACTATTCCATGCATTTTTGCTCAAAAGGAAAGGATAGAGTATTTGCCTAATTTTGATAAAAGACCCCTTCACTTTGGGTATTATTTAGGAATCAATAACAACAGTTTTGAGGTTAATTATTTTGCCCAAAATGACCCGGATTCTCCGGTAAACCCAACTTCTGAGCAAGATCTATTCGTCTCTGTAGATGCCTCTCTTGGTTTTAATATTGGTTTTGTGATTGATTACCGTCTCCACAACAATATCAATTTACGTTTTGAGCCAGGGCTGATGTCGAATGCTAAAACCATTACTTTTGTAGATCCTAATTTGAATGCTGCGCCAAACGGCATTCCCATTTATGGAAGTTCCACGACTAATACCGTTAGAGAAGTTGCCGGTACGTATCTTCACTTGCCATTGCTTCTTAAATTAAGCACCAACCGATTAAATAATATCAGACCCTATATTATTGGAGGAGTATCCTATGATTATAATTTTTCAAGCAACGAAAAGAACGGGAAAGACAATTTTGAAGAGGAATTTCGAATGACCGCCCATAACTTTATGTATGAAGTAGGTGTCGGCGTGGATTTTTACATGTATTTCTTCAAGTTTACCCCTTCTATCAGAGGTATTTTTGCCATGAATAATGAATTGGTCAATGATACCCAGCCGGCTGATTTTCCTCAATATTCAAGTCCCTGGACGGGTCCCATAGATTTTCTGGGCACGAGAGGTATCTTTTTGAATTTGACTTTTGAATAGTTAAAAGGACTAAGTGTTAAGTGTACGTCCCTGATATATGTTGACAGTTTTTAGACAATAATGTCATGATTAAATATATTTATTTTGGGAATTAGAGGGGCGTGAAATTATTTCTTTTGTTCATTTTTGACGCGCCAAAAAGAACCAAAAACCGCCTTCACTGCACAAGGTAATTGCTGCGCACCATTCACTTCTCCGCCGGTAGTCGGACAGGCACAACTCCATGCTTGTTCTCCCTTTCAGTTCGAACGCAATTCCGTTGCTTCGTTCATTATTACTTCATGCAGCGCCACGATTTAATCAACGAGTCTTATCGTGACGAAATTTAAGAATATTGAATATTGAATTTCTTAAGGACTAAGTGAAAATATAATAAAAGGTCGATTTAAAGATGCATTATAAAACATTCTTTAAACCGACCCTTTAATTTGAACCTACTACTTATTCTTTAGTAACGTGAGCGCCTCACTTGCGAGGCGATCGGAAGTGAGGGTCTCAGTTGCGAGGGCTTCAGTTTTTGGGGGGTGAGCAAAACTAACCTCATACTTCAAAAGCTGAACTTAACACTTAGTACTTAATCCTTAAAACTTAGCACTTAGCACTTATTCTATCCACACTTCGAGTGTCCGCAACTAACGCACTTTAGGCATCCTTCTGAATAGATAACACCTTCGGGATCTCCACATTCTCCACATTTTTTATCGATAGCAGCTGTCCCATCCTTTACATAACGTTTTAAAGCCCTTGCAACCCCATTTTTCCAGGTATTGATATGATCATCATACATGTTCAAATTCTGAATTAGATCTACTACATAATGCATGGGCATTTTATGGCGGAGAATCCCTGAAATGAGTTTTGCGTAATTCCAGAACTCTTTATCAAAAGATCTTGAAAGCCCTTCAATAGTGATCTTATACCCTTCTTTATCGAGGTATTGAAAATCATATCTGGCTTCTCCATTTTCATCTCTGTGTTTAATCACCCAGCCTTTCTCAAGCCATTGTGGTAAATTAAATGCATCTTTCATCTTTCCTGTAAAGATCTCATAAGGTCTTTCATCAATAAGGCCAACAACAGCCAGCCATTTTTCAGATTCATTGTGGAACCTCACAATTTCTGCTTCAATTTTCCTTGGTCTTTTTGGGAATTGCCCTTCCTTCTGATATTCTGAAACTTCAGGTTCTTTTTTGTCATCAGCTATTAGAATTCCACTTCTTGATCCATCTCTGTACACAGTGATACCCTTTAGGCCTTGCTTCCAGGATTCCATATAAATGTCTCCCACAAGGTCTTCGGTTACATCCGTAGCCAAATTAATGGTGGAGCTAATTGAATGAGTTGTATATTTTTGAACCAAGGCCTGCAACTCGACTCGTTTCTCCCAGTTAATTTCAGAAGCTGTTGCTCCTGCATATGGACTCTTACTGGCATCCGTTTCACCGGTAACCTTCATCCATTCTTCCACTTTTTTATGATAAACAATGAATTCTTCAAAGGCATCTCCTAGATCGTCGACAAAATCAACTCTGGCATTTTTATCATCCTGATTGATCTTTCTTCTTCTTTTATATGAAGTCATAAATACAGGTTCAATACCTGAAGAAACTTGAGCAAGCATACTTAAAGACCCTGTTGGAGCCACCGTGCTGATCGAAATATTTCTACGCCCATAATTCATCATACGTGTATAGAGATCTGGAAATTCATCTCTCAGCATCTGAACAAATTCGGATGTGTCTTCAATGTTACGATTAAAAATCTCAAATTGGCCTCTTTCAATGGCCATGTCAATACTGCTATCAAATTCTGCGGTCATTTTACTTTTCATGATACCGTCAACCTCGTTAATTGCTTCAGAAGAATCGAACTTCAAGCCAAGAGCTGCCATCGCATCCGCCAGAGCAGTAAAACCGAGACCTGTTCTACGTCCCTTTTTTCCAGTTTCCTGAAGTAATTTCCAAGTTTCAATCTCATCCTGCTTAATCTTATCCGGTTCAGGATCGCCTTGGATTTTGTTTAGTATCTTATCAACAGCCTCTAATTCAAGATCAACCAAATCATCCATGAGCCTCTGGCTTTCATATACAACTTCATAAAACTTTTTATGATCAAATTTTGCTTTTTCAGTAAAGGGGTGGTCAACGAAACTGAACAAGTTTACTGCAATCAGTCTGCAACTGTCTCCTCCTTGCATGGCAATCTCAGAACAAGGATTTGTTGATGAGTTTTTAAAGCCCGGATAGAGAGATGAAGTTGAATAATGGTGTTGTCTGTCCCAAAAGATTAGGCCTGGTTCAGCAGTATTATGAGCACTTTTTATAACGGTTTTCCACAACTGTTGGGCATCAATTTCTCGGGTGTACTTTGGGTCCTTCGATTCTATTGGCCATCTCAGGGTAAAGGTATCCTCGTTTTCAACGGCCCTCATAAATTCATCTGACAGTCTTATAGAAATATTAGCGCCAGTAACTTTGGTTAAGTCTTGTTTGATTGTTATAAATTCTTCAATATCAGGGTGTGCAATATCCATGGTAAGCATTAAAGCGCCCCGGCGTCCATTTTGAGCAACTTCTCTGGTTGTGGCAGAAAAACGATTCATAAATGAAACTGCACCTGTTGTAGATCCGGCTGCATTGGATACTTTGGCATCTTTTGGACGCAATTCGGAAAGGTCAACCCCAACACCACATCTTCTTTTAAAAAGCTGTGCCATTTGCTGATCAGTGTAAAAAATCCCTCCATAAGAATCATAAACCGGTGGAATAACAACACAATTAGATAAAGACGCTATGATCTCATTATTTCCCAGTCCAAACATTACACTTCCCTGTGGGATGACATATTTAAAATCTTTAAATAAATTATAAATGTATTTTTCGGTTGATTTCTTTCTTTTACCGCCATAAACGGAAAGACCTTCTACCGGAGTTTTAACCTTATTGTATTTTGCTTCGATACGGCCAAACTCTTTTGCCATTCGTTGATGCATATCATCTGGAGTAAGTTCGTTATACGTTCCGTCACTCTTTTTTAAGGCATACTTGTTGATCCAAGTTGTAGCTGCCAACTCATCACCTTTAAAGTATGATAATGAGCAATTTAGAACTTCTTCATAGGTATAACTCCCTTTTGTAACTTTTTCTTCCACCATGATTTTGAATGTAATTTTGAATGTAATTTTGAGTTTGAAACGAAATCTAAAATTAGTATAAAAGCTAAGTAATTAGGAAAGCATTTTTATTAATTATTAACAAATCATGGTTAACATTTTTTAATTTTTTGAAAGGCTTGATAGATAGTCACTTTCGAAGCATTTCATGAAAACAAAATATTTTTCATGAATAAATTGAAATTAATTTCTTACTTTCTAGGCAGGAAAACAGCCTTTATGAACTATCGCTCGAAAATCTTTGTTTTATCGGGTCTTTATGCCTTAGTAGCAATCTTTTTGACGAAAAAATTGTTCTTCAATTATTACTTTGGTGAAGAAGGAAGCAATCTTTTACCTTTAAGTTTTTTTGAAATAGTGATTTTTTCAATTGCCTTGATCACCTTTATCCTCACATTGATTTCCATTTCGGTAATCGTGAGGAGGCATACTAATCCTTTGAGTTTTAAAAAAAGATTCCACTTTCTGATTCCCTGCTTCATGGGATGGATCATCATATTTCTGCTGCTTCAACAAAATATGAGCGATATTGTTGTACCGGCCTCCATTATTATCTATGGATTAATCCTCTTAAATCTCAATAGATTTGTGACCAGTAGGTTAGTTTATTTTGGAATTGCAGTCATCTTGTTGGGGGTCATTTCTTTTTTGATCCCAACTAATAATTGGCTATTCTTAACTCTGGGTTTTGGTGTTTTTCCAATTGTTTTCGGACTCATTCTTTTAAGAAAGTCGAAAATATAAGCAAAGGGCTAAAAAAATTATCGCATTAAAGCATTCACGCATTTTCTATAAGAGCATCATTCCACCCCCTTCACATAAGCCTCCAAATACTGAAACCTTGGCGTTAGCCTGCCATTTCTGGTCATTCTTGCACGTTCCAAAATACCATCCTTATCACCATTAAAGAAAGCAGGGATCACATGGGTAACGAAGTTTTCACTAAAGCCCAGAGAAGCATCCCTGGGTAGTTCATTAGGAAGATTGTCAACGGCCATTACAGCGATGGCCTCAGAATTCATGAAATCAACTTCTGTTTCCTTTTCTCTATCATAACCATAAATGGGTTCTGCTATGGTAGAAGCTCGAAGCGTAGAGGCAACAGGTCCATCAATATCACAGCTGATATCAGCCACAACCCTTATTTTAAAAGCTGCTAATTTAGCGTCTTGTCTGGTAAAAATATAAGGTGCTCCTGCCGCGTAAAAATGTCCTGCTATATAAACATCGCTCACTTTAGCAAAGCGAAGAAAATCACTTTCGTAGGCTTCGGGATGATCAAAAAAGTCATACATGTCAATCAACTTGCCATCAGTTCTTTTGTTATAATCCAGCACATCAATCTGGCAATAAACGGCTTCGTCAAATGTTTTTGTCAAATAGTCGTCAATATTGACTTCCTTCAGGCCCATACCCTCTAACATTTCCTTTGATCCGTTGCTCACCCTTCCCTTTCCGGTAAGTACTATTTTAATATTTGGTAAACTGATTTTCTTTAATTCTTCTATACACTGCATCTGATCTGAAAGCTCCTGTACTTTAGGCAATAAAAAGCTATCCTTTTTAAGGCCAAGGGTTCTGATCGCGTTATAAGCTCCTACGATTCCGGCATAACGGCCAAAAGCGACGAGTCTGATCTCCTTTTGGTTTGTGATTACTTCGTGATCATAGAGCTCAATGTTTTTATTCAAAACGGCCCTGAGCAAGCCGCGGTTATAGGGCTGCTTTTTGATCGTATGAGAAAACATAAAATATTTTTTGCCATTGATAAGTGCATTAATCGGTACTTCCTTAACCCCGAGTAAAACATCTGCAGAGGAGACATCATCTACAACTTCAATACCATTATTGATATATTCCTGGTCAGCAAAAGTTCTGTTCTTACTTTTCTGCACAATAATATCCAGATCATTAAAGGCCGTTTTCAATTCCTTACACCCATATGGAGTAAGCACAACTCTTTTATCAGGCGGATTCTTACTCTCTTTGATAATACCAAATTTCATAATGTTTATTTTAAATAATAGCTGACAATATTTCCTGAATCACAGAATTGGAACAGTCTTTGCGCTAAGATATTTTGAATTGAACAAATGCACAAGGATTCCTTTTGAATTTTATACATTTGCGCTTTTAAGTTCTTTAAAATTTGGGGATGACTGGTTTTGACAGCGAGATCAGTTAGAATATAAGCATGCCGAGCTATGAAATAGTACTCGTAAAAATCAATTTCAACTTTTATAAACGGCGAAGATAATTACGCTTTAGCTGCTTAATCCGAATTATAGTAGGATCGAGCCTTGTCCCGCCAGGCGGGAAAGCTAAATGTCTCTTGAAAGCCTTGGTTAACGGCGTTCAGTTTTGAGGCATCGTAAAAGTAAACCTAGAAGGATCATTGTTTCGCTGGTCTTTCGAAACTAAAGAAACTAAGCTTGAAGTAGGTCGTTTTTAGTCGGCTTCAGGCCTACAATCAAATAAAAACTAAGCATGTAGAAAGTATTTTAGTTGCTTGTTTGGACGAGGGTTCGTCCCTCCATCTCCACGATCAAATTAAATCTGCTAAAAACAGATTCGAAACAAAAAAACCGCCAAGTTTACTTGAGCGGTTTTTTTGTGAGAAGATGTTAATTGCTGCTAAGCAATTGCAGATTTTATTTGCAGGACTGGAGTCACTAGGGACCAGCGAAGCTAATCCCTCCGTCTCCTCAAATGAATTGAATAAAAATTTTCTTGAAAGGTCCTGTAGAAAGTTCACTTTCTAAAAGAACCCGATAATTGTGTCATATTAGTGAGCGATTCGGTGAGTGCTTTCAAAGAATCTAAGTACTCAGCGATATAGCTCTGCTATTTTCCATAATGATAACGACAAGCTGCTATCAATATTTCTTCATTTTCATATTTGTAAACCAATCGATGTTCTGATGTTATTCGTCTCGACCAATAACCTTGTAAATCGCCTTTTAAAGTTTCGGGTTTTCCTATACCTTCAAAAGGTGTTCGCGCACAACTTTTAATGAGTTCGTTAATTCGTTTTACTATTTTCTTATCGACTTTTTGCCAATACAAATAATCTTCCCATGAAGAAGTAGACCAGGTTAATTTCATCTATTCCAATAAATCTTTTTGAACGCCTTTACCTGCTTCAAGTTCTTTGATAGAGTTTAATAAAATATCTCTGTTTTTTCCTGTTAGCAAATATGTAGTTTCCTTTAACGAGTTGTATTCATCCAATGATATTAACACGAGATCTTTACCGCTTTTACGCTTGATAATGATATCGCTTACATCATTGACTACTTTATCGAGCCAATGCTTTAGATTTGAACGAAATTCTGTATAATTTACTGTTTCCATAGTGCAAAGATAATAAAAAGTACTTAAATAAGTACTTTTAAAGGGTTAAATCTGTTTCTTCGATTTAACCCTTTAAAACAAATGCCTAAAAAGAAGAGTGCTGGTTCACTCGAGCGTCTTTTTTTGTGAGAAGATGTTAATTGCTGCTAAGCAATTGCAGATTTTATTTGCAGGACGGGAGTCACTAGGGACCAGCGAAGCTAATCCCGAAATTTTCGTTTCGAAAAGTCTGTGACTTTGTAGCTTCCTAAGATTATATCTTAAGCAGTTTATATCGACTTCCTTTTGTTGTTTGGAATTCAATAGACCCGTCTGCCAAGGTTTCGATATTGACTTTTTTTCCATTTGACCTTACCGTCATATTCACACCTGTTTCTATACGGCAAATCGCTCCGGCTTTGGATAAAATATCAAGTTCCGTAATGGTTTTATTCTTCCATTTCATGTTTAACTCAAAACCACCACGGGCACAAACTCCTTCAAAGCTACCTTCAGTCCATTCATCCGGTAATGCCGGGAAAAGCACTATACTGCGTTCATGTGATTGAATAAGCATCTCCGAAATGGCTGCGGTAAGTCCTAATGAACCATCAACCTGTAAGGGGGTGAAACACTTTGCAAACATTGACATATAACATTGCTCTTTCAAGTAACCTTTATAAATTGAATTTGCACGATCCCCATCCAACAGTCTTGCCCATAAAGCCATCTTCCACGCACGTGAAAATCCGGTACCACCATCGCCTCGTTGTTCTAAGACGGCCTTTATCGGGTCAACGAGCTCCGGGGTGTTTACTGCAGAAAGTACATTTCCCGGATATAAACCATACATATGGGAGAAATGCCTGTGTTTGTCTTCCAACTGCTCCAAATCTTCTGCCCATTCTTGTAAAGTGCCATCCTTCCCAACTTGAGAAGGTACTAATCGCTCTCTGGCTTTTAAAACTTCCAGAGCATATACTTGATCCTTGGCTAGGATTTGAGCAGCCTCTGAATAATAACTGAACAAGTCTTTTAAAATCTGCATATCCATGGTGGCTCCTGCTGTTATGGTTGTAAAATAATACATGCCGGTTACCTCATCATAGAAATACTCATACCCGGGTCCTTTTGGCGGGTTTTCAGGCGAGTTTGACGGATTCGTTACCAGCCATTTACCATTGGGGTGTTCTACAAGAAAGTCCATAAAAAAGTCTACTGACCCTTTGATTATCGGATATACTTTTTTCAAAAAATCAATATCCTGAGTATACAGATAATGCTCCCAAATATGTGTGGTTAACCATGCCCCTCCAACTGTGAAGGTGCCCCAAGTAGGTCCATCCATTGGTGCTGCCACGCGCCAGATATCTGTATTCTGGTGGAATACCCATCCTTTTGCTCCATAATGTTCTTTAGCCACATCTGCACCTTGGTCTGTAAGCTCCTCTATCATTTTAAAAAGGGGCTCAGATAATTCAGAAAGGTTGGCCGATTCTACAGCCCAATAATTCATTTCGGTATTGATATTGGTAGTGTATTTGGAATCCCATGAAGGATTCATATCTTTATTCCAAATGCCTTGTAAATTGCTCGGTTGTGTTCCGGGACGGCTTGAAGATATCAATAAGTATCTACCAAATTGATAGGATAATGATGCCATTTGAGAATCCGGCTTAGATTGGATGCTCGTCATTCGTTCATCGGTAGGAAGAAACGAAGTTGGTGTTTCAGGTAATTTTAGACTTACACGATTAAAATATGTTTGATAGTCTTGAACAGAATTGTCTCGTATTGTTTGATAATTGGTCTTATTTAATTTTTCCAAATCCGTTTTAACACTTAATTTTTCATCTCCACTTACGTCTTTATAATTATTAAAGTTGGTTGCGGCTACAAAGTAAATAGTTGCTGTGTTAGCGTTTTTCACATGAACTCTCGTGCCTTTCAGAACTACTTCTCCTCCTTCAGCTTTCACCTGTACTCTGGCTTCATAGCGCAATTTTCCTTCAATTCCCATGTAGTCAGCAGATTTACCGGTGAGCACTAATTCATTTTCTCCTTTTCCGTCCATTCTGAAATAATCTGTGGCATAATTAGAATGGGCACCGTTTCTAACGCCTCTCAATTCGGTTTCAAAACTAATCTTCCCAGGTTCACTGGCTGTTATTCGAACAGCTATGGTTTGATCAACTGCAGAAGAAAATACTTCACGGAGATAGGTAACTCCATTTATTTCATACTCAACACCAGAGATACCTGTTGACATATCCAACCATCGTTTATAATATTCGGCTTCTGCCGTCACATCGAAAAACAGATGGAGGTTGGCCAAAGATTGGTATTTTTGTTGTTCAACTGGATAGCCCATCATATTTCGCCCGAAAAGCTTATGCGCTTCAATGGGTTTTCCTTCAAACAGGAGTTCCTGAATTTTAGGAAGTGCTTTGTATCCTTCTTTAACCACTGTGCTATAAGGCCCCCCTGACCAATAGGTGTCTTCATTTAATTGGATCCTTTCCTCTTCAATTCCTCCAAAGACCATGGCTCCCAACCTGCCATTGCCAACAGGTAGCGCATCTTCCCATGCTGCAGCCGGCGCAGTGTACCACATTAGGGTAGAAGGATCAAAAGACTTATCGGAGATATGTTGTGCAACCGAACTTAAATATGTAGAATTTTTTGTTGATTGTATTTCATCATTCTCATTACAAGCAAGCAAGAGCAAACAGAAAAACAGAATGATTCTCATTTGGTTGATTTTTATTTAAAAAATAGATTGTTACCCTTACTTTTCAGAATTACTCCCTCCATCAATCTCAAAAACTCTTTTCCAATATCTGGCTATTGTTTTTTCTCTGAAATATCTAAAATACAACTTTTTCTTTTAAAAAGACTAAGTCAATAAGCCTGTTCATAGAGCTTTACATTAATTCTCAACACGGGATAATCAGGCACCAGCGAAGCTAATCCATCCCTTATTCTTTAAATACCATCTGCCTCGAGCTGTGTTTGTGTAAAGATTTAAAACTACTTAGAGGATAAATTCTTTAACTGCTAGTCCATTTGTCATTCGCTAAATTCTCCCGTTAATTGGATAAGAGTTATATTTAAATAATTTCAAAATACATAGATGTCCTACCAAAATAGAATAGATCCATGGGGAAAATTACAGGCTGTAAAAAGTCGTGGATCCTTTTTGGGTAATAGAGGTGTTCTTCACAACGACAATAAAGAAATTATAGCCACACATAGAATTAAAGGCTGGGTGACATGTTTATTGGAGTTTAAAGACCGTAAAAGGAAGGTTATGACTCCCAGCAGGTATACTGAGTTATTCTTTCTTGACGAGGCCACAGCATTTTCTGCTGGACATCGACCATGCGCCGAATGCAGAAGAACCAGGTATAATGAATTTAAAGAAACGTGGCTATTGGCAAACGGAGATCTCTTAGATGGAATGAAACCAACGGCCCCAAATATCGATACGATACTTCATAAAGAAAGAATTGATAAAAAGCTAAAAGTGACCTATACTGCAAACATTGAATCTCTGCCCGATGGAACTATCGTTGACATCGATTCAAGTGCCTATCTGATTTGGAAAACCAGCTTATTTTTATGGTCTTTCGAAGGTTATACCGATTCAAAAATAGATCTTAAATCAATTGGTGAAGTCAAGGTGTTGACACCCAAATCATATGTAAGCATGTTTGAAAAGGGCTTTTCTCCAATGGTAAAATTGAATTAAGTCAAAACAATCACCCTAAATAGAGTTGTCAACTAATCAGCCATCAGGGAGCACTTAATAGAATAAAATTGTTATATTTGCATCGCACACGATATAAACGTATGCGATATTAATATGAAAAACCAAGCCGAAACATCCCTAATTCAAAACATTTTTAGAATCATATTGGCCATTTTTATGATCTATGCCGGATTCAGCCATCTTACTTTTAACCGTATAGATTTTCAGGCACAAGTTCCTGATTGGGTTCCTTTAAGTAAAGATCTGGTTGTGATATTGTCGGGCATAGTAGAAATGGGTTTAGGATTGGGCTTGGCCTTTTGGAAAAAAGAACGGGTTAAATTTGGTTGGGCTTTGGCACTGTTCTTTATTTTAGTCTTTCCTGGTAATGTTGCACAATATGTAGACGGTAAAGATGCCTTTGGAGTTTTAGATTCAGACGGGGCTCGACTAAGACGTCTGTTTTTTCAACCTGTACTTATTGTTTGGGCCCTTTGGTCATCAGGTGCCTATAAAGCCTGGAAAACTTCAAAAACTAAAAATCAATGATCGATAAACAGTTGCTATTAAGCAATCAAATTTGCTTTCCTCTCTATTCTGCTTCACGGCTTCTCACGAAAGCATACAAACCTTATCTCGAGGAATTGGGTCTCACGTATCCACAATATTTGGTGCTTATGGTACTGTGGGAAAACGATAGCCTTTATGTGAATCAGATTGCTGAGAAGCTGCTCTTAAACACAAATACACTTTCTCCTTTGTTAAAACGTATGGAGAAAATACAGCTTATAGAGCGTCGCCGTTCCACTACAGATGAAAGAAGTGTTATCATTCAATTAGCGACTCATGGAAAGCAGTTAAAAGCCAAGGCGCTTCCCATTCCTGAAAAATTATTTAACGAATTGAGATCCGATAAAATCCAATCAGAAGATCTGCTAAGATTAAAAGACACGCTTTCTGAATTGATATCGGTACTCAGTAATAAAAATGATACTTCTGGAAAACATAAAGCTTGATTCAGTAAAAAATAAAACAATTAAATAGAATATTTTAAAATAGAACCCATGGAATTATTAGATACGTTAAATTGGAGATACGCTACAAAGGCTATGAATGGCGAGAAAGTAGCACAAGAAAAAATAGACAACATTATAGAGGCAATCTCACTTGCTCCTACTTCAAGTGGACTTCAGCCTTTTGAGGTCATTGTGATAACTAATCAAGAATTGAAAGAAAAAATCAGACCCGTTTCCTGGAATCAACCGGTCATCACCGATTGTTCTCATTTATTTGTGTTTGCCGCCTGGGATACATATACTGCTGATCGCATTAACAAGATGTTTGACTTGACAAACACCGTTCGTGGTTTTAAAAACGAAGGATGGGAAAATTATCGCCAAATGTTACTAAGCAGCTATCCTCAAAAAGAAGCTGAAGTTAATTTTAACCATGCCGCAAAACAAGCTTATATTGCCTTTTCACAGGCAATAGCTGCAGCTGCATTACAAAGAGTTGATAGCACTCCACTAGAAGGGTTTGATGCGGATGCCTTGGACGAAATTCTGAACCTAAGAGAAAAAGGACTTAGAAGTTGTGTGATGCTTCCGATCGGTTACAGAGATGCTGAAAATGATTGGTTAGTAAATCTTAAAAAGGTTAGAAAAAGTAAAGACGATTTGGTAACTGTGATTGAATAGTCATGACAATGAAAACTGAGATACAACCAAGATCTCAGCATTAACAGAAAAAACCGGAAAAGCCTAAAAGATTATTCTTTCGGCTTTTTTTATTTCTCTTCAAACAACAACCAAACCTCAGGATCTATCAAAACCTCTTCTGGTTTTGATTTGACCATCAATTCAACACTAGTGGATTTTCCTGTTACCTCTATAGTTTCAATCTTCATTAGCCCATTTTGAACAATTCCAAATTCAACTGGAAAATTAAAGATGTCGTGTGACTGTTTCTGGTTAATTTTGATCTTTAGCTTCCCGTTTCTAAATTTCCAATTCCATTTTAGCTCGGGATATCCCTTCACAAACAACCATTGTCTAAAGAATTCTTCAAGATCCTCCCCAGATTCTTTCTCCATGCTGTTTCGAAAATCAGCAGTCATAGCATTTGCGTTTTGATAGCTTTTATAATAAGCCCGAATTCCTTTCCAAAAATCCTCTTCACCCAGTTTGTGCCTCAACATATTGAGAACCCATCCTCCTTTTTGATACGTATTGTGGTTCAGGACTTTTTTGGGATCCTTAATTGAATTATCAACCACAGGGGAAGGATCTTTATAATAAAACTCTATAACTTCCTTACGATCCTGTATCAATTCTTCTTTTCTTTTCTCATTTCCATCAACTGATTCCTGATATAAGATGGTAAAATAGGTTGCAAAACCTTCACTGAGCCAAACATGATTCCAGCTATTTTCAGTAACCGAATTACCAAACCATTGATGCGCAATCTCATGAGCCATCAAACTTTGAATTTCCTTTCTACCTGTAATCAATTTTTCATTATATGAAATAGTTCCCGCATTCTCCAGCCCTCCCCAGGCAGTTTTTACCTGCATATTGGCAAGCTTGGCATAGGAATATGGTCCAACCTCATCTATAAAGTAATTCAAAATTTTTGTTGCCTCCTGAAAATCAGAAAACCCTTCAAGCCTATTCTCGGGATAAACCCAGGCACTTATCTCAATATCACCAACCTCTCCTAAAAAAGTACTGGCAAATTTTGTAACTCCAATCGTTACTACCTTTGTTGCAACAGGTGCCGGTTCCAAATACCTTGTAAGTTTGAGTCCGTCACCTATGTTGCTCTCTTCAATCTTTTTACCTGTAGCAACAACATCATAATATTCTGGTGCGATTATACTAAACTCCACCGATGCCTTGTCTGACGGATGATCTACGCAAGGCAACCAGTATCTTGCCAAATTTGGCCAGTTATCACCGAAAAAGGATCGCTGACCATATTTTGTCGTATCAATGACCAAACCCTTTTCAGGGATTCCATGATAGAGTATTTTGTATGTTCGGGTCTTTCCACCCTCAGGAGCAGGTTGGATCAAAATCTTATTATCCAAATACTTATAATTGACTTTATCATTCCCATTAAAAATTCCTGTCAATTCCATCCCGAAACTTTCCGATTTACCAATAAGGTCTAATGCAAAGGATTCGTTAACATTTTCCAGATCTACTGTAATCAAAGATTCCCCTTGAATCTCATTATTTTCATCATTCAGTATAAGATTAAAGATATAATTCTGAATATCAGCAGATTTATTTCTCTGGTAAACATCCTGTGCATAGGAGGGAATAGTATAGGTTAAACCAAGAAACAGGAGATAAACATACTTTTTGAACATATAATTTAAATTTATTTATAGGGTAATTCTACACTAATCGTCCTTTAAAAGGGCTCGAAAATTACAAAATTAATTTATAGTGAATCTATATATTCATTCTTAAACCAAACAATCAGGGAGTTGTCGCCTTGTACAAAATTGCCTTGCTACTAGCTGATATTTCAAATTCAGCTCCAGATACTGCCATAAAACTCTGTCCTTTTTTCAAGGTTAATAATGATTTCCCTTCCCAAACTTCCGCCTGACCTTCCATAAGAATATAAATCTCGACCGAAGATGCCTTATGTGAAAAGAGTTTCCCTTTGCTTAAAGACACTTCGCTCAATTCAAAATCAGGGGCAGGACTGGTATATTTTCTTTCTAAACCATCCTTATGCAATACCCCCGTTAAGATATGTGGCCTTGTCTCCTCAAAAACAACATGCTTCAATAATTCAGCCACATCCACATGCTTTGGCGTTAACCCCCCCCTTAATACATTATCAGAATTTGCCATTAATTCCATATTCTGTCCTTCAAGATAGGCATGGGGAAGTCCTGAGTCTTGAAAAAGTGCTTCCCCCTTCTTTACTTTAATAATATTAAAAAAATAAATTGAAAAAATACCTTTGTCATAGTTGCCTTTGTTTGGATTCATAGCAACTGTCCTTGCCGCCCAATAATCTGGATTGGATTTATCAATTTTGCCTTCAAGAAACAATGGCATGATACTATCGATCATCGGTTTTAATATGGAATTACTTTCATCATATGACAACTCCATCACATGCTGATATAATTCTTTGTATCCTCCTTCTTCAAATAATGGAAGCAAGTGCCTTAACGTTTCTTTGCGTGTAAGCACCTCGATTAATTGAGACTTGGGTAAAAATCCGTGCAATAACCAAAAATCACCAAGTGCCACCATGATCTCGGGTTTGTGGTTATCATCTTTATAATTTCGATTCGGCGCTGTTAATGGAATCCCTAGTTTATTTTCCAATCTAAATCCCTTTTCAGCTTCTTTTTTTGACGGATGAACTTGTATGGAAAGCATGTCATAAACATCCAAAACTTTAAACAGAAATGGCAATCTGCCAAACCTTTTAAAAGTCAATTCTCCTAAATATTTTTGTGCGTTCGTTTCTAATAAAGCATCCAGAGGCAAGTCTCCATCTTCCGTCTCAACCAAAGCCGGAGCATTGACATGAGCACCCAGCCAATATTCTGCATATGGTTTCTGGTTAGATTCAATCGCTAGTAAATCTGGAATAAATTTATGCCCTCCCCAAGCGTAATGTTGAATACGACCTTTCAGGCCAAATACTTTTTTCATACATTTCTTTTCAAGGCTCGAATATAATCAATAATGACAAAAATTGCTGGGCCAAATACTCAATTTCATTGTCATTTCGCCCTAATCGCTATTTTGATCTGCGCGATCAATTTAGGGCGAAGTCAATACCTTTCAACTATGAAGCCCTTGATACTAATTGATAAAGACTCTGTAAAACCTTGGGATTAGTATCTATTAAATAAGAAAAAAACTTTTTAAAAGGATAAACCTTACCATGTGAATGGCTATAAAAACAATAGCAATATTAGATTCCTGTAATTTTGACTAAAACAAAAGCTTATTCATGATCCATCAAAGATCATTCGGCTATTTATAAATCTTTTTACTTTCTTTGCTACTCATGAACCACCAGGAATCAAAAAATCTTATTGAACTACTAAAAAGAGGTGACCAAAAGACTTTGGAAAAAATATATCTCGATAACAGAGAAGGGTTTATCAATTTTTCTAAAAAATACAATGTCGATGAAAATGATGCTATAGATATTTACCAGGATTCTATACTGGTTTTAAGGGAAAATGCTATCAATGGTAAAATTGACCATCTTCAGAGTAATATTTCAACATATCTTTTTGCAATTGGAAAATATAAAATCTATCATAATTTTAGGGTTCAATCAAAAATACATATGACAAATGATTTTAATCTTGTTGAAGAAAATATAGATTTTGATGTTAACCTTTATGGTCCAGTTTTAACTAAAGAACAACAGTTGTTAAAAAAATACTATGGTCAGTTAGGTGATAGATGTAAAAGTATCTTAAATTTGTTCTATTATCAGGGCTACAATCTTGATGAAATCAAAGTAATTCTGAACTATAGCAATAAGAAGGTTTTAAAAAGTCAAAAATCACGTTGTATCAAACAGCTTAAAGATTTGGTAAATAAGCATTATGGAAAATCATGAATTAATTGATCGCTATTTTGAAAATTCTCTTTGTCCTAAGGAGCAAAAACTCTTTAATGATCTTTTGCAAAACGATTTGAATTTTAAAAACGAATTTCAGTTTCAAAAAGACCTGAAACAGGCCATCGCAGCTAATCAAAAGGAAGAATTACAATCTACTCTTTCTCAAATAGAAGAGAACGTAAAGAAGAATTCGGCGTTTATGTTCATACCTAAAAAATGGCTAGTCGCTGCTTCCTTAGTACTCATTACAGGCATGACGACCTGGACAATAAAAAGTGCTTATTACCCATCCAATGAGTCTATTTATGCCGAATATTTTAAAGCTGACAGAAATACGATTCAACCAGTAGTCAGAGGAGAGAGTTTAAATACCATTGAATACATAGCATTTGTAGCTTATGAAGCTAAGGATTACTACAAAGCGATAAACTTATTCAATTCTGTGGAGAGTCCGGATGAAACATATATCCTATATTATAAAGGTTTGAGTTATTTGGCAGTTGGTAAGTCAGATGAAGCTATTGAATTATTAGGTCCTGTAAGCGGTGCAGGGAAACTTGAAGGCTTATCTGATGAATTCAGTGACAAATCAAAATGGTTTCTCGCTTTAGCTTACCTTCAAAAGAACGAGAACGAAAAGGCTATATCAGAACTTTCTCTGGTAGCAAATAATCCTGATTCAACGTTTAAAAAACAAGAAGCAAAGGAAATCCTAGACTATCTAAAATAATTACCTGAATCTTTTAATAAGGTAAGCCATCATTAATAGGCCACATATGGATAATGCGATCCAAATTAAAGGATGGATTGTATTTTTTATTTTAATAGGATCAGTATTTCCATTAATGACAAACCCTGACCAATAATAAGGATGTTTTAATGCGATGTCAGAAGTATTGTCTAGATAATTGAGTTTTGCCCTCCTCAATGCTTCACTCTTGCTCTTACCTTTTTTTAAATACCTGTAAAAATCAATCATGATCGTTTTCGTTTCCTGATCCGGAACTTTCCATAAACTCATCACAACAGATGGTATCCCTGAATAGTGAAATGCCCTGGCCATACTCATCACACCTTCACCTTTCTCAATTTTACCAAAACCTGTATTACAAGCACTTAACACTGCCAAATTAGCTTGAGAGTTTGAGGTGTATATTTCGGATGAGGTAAGCTCTCCATCTTCAAAAAGAAGCCTGTTGTAAAGAGGGTTTTCATTATCGATTTTAGCATGCATGGAAAAATGCAATATTGAGAACTCTTTGTTATGTAATAAAAAGTTTTCCTTTTTTGCAGCCTCCCCAACAAACTTCACCCCATCAGTTAATGCTGCTATTTCATTAATTTCTTCATTTGAAGATAGCAACGCTCCCTCTTCAGCGTAGGTAGGTGAGAATCCGGCCCAATCTCGAGGCGCATTATATTTAAAAAACTCCTTTTTTAATTCCAGAAATATCCTTACCGAGCCATTATAACTTATATTATACTTTTCTAAAAGTAATGACCCGTCGGAAGATCGAAGAATTTCAAAAGGAATATAATTCAATACATTATCAGCAACTATGACCAGATTCGTTTTCTCCCGATCAAACTGCTGACCTAACAAGTACATAAAAAGGTCATAACTTAATTCATCAATATTGTCTCTTTTTGATAAGTGGTTTTTAAAATCATTGGTAATGCTTACTAGTTTATCTGCAATATCTGCTCTCAACAAACTTACCGTGTCCTTTCTAATATTGAAGCTAAATAAGCTCTGTTCTCCCAAAAAATATGTGATCACTTGAGTATCATTATCTAAGCCAGCCTGGACCTCTTCAATAGTTACTAATTCCTTATCTGAACTAATATTTTTGAATTTTGGATATTTCTTGTTAAAATCCTTATAAATACTATCTAGCTTATTGCTTAATAGAATTCGTCTGTCTAAAAGCGACTTATAAAGTTCCTTGTCAGGTTCGCTTGAAGTCTTTTCAAAAAAGATATCCATTTTAACCCTTTCCAAGGCCTTTTTTGTCACTTGTTCCAATTCTAGTTTTGCAGATGGTATTTCGCCATAAGCTCTGTATTTAATTCCTTGTAATCCTTTCAACAAGGTTGTATTTCGATTCGTTTCAGAAAGTTCGAATGCCTTTTGAAGGTATTTGCGCTCCTGAGTTTCTTGATACAGCAACCAGCAAAGACCTAGATCAGCTTCAAAGATTTCTCTGTATTTGTTGGCAAAATCTATCCGGGAACGATCGGATGAAAAATTATTTTGTGTGTGCTTTATCAGCGCTATTTTCTGATCGACTAATCTATAAGCTTCAAACAGGTTTTGATTTTTACGATCCTTTTCATAGGATTCAATATACCAATCACTTAGAAGCATTAATGAATTAAGGGCCTGCATCGGACCAATTATATTTCCTAAACTACCTTTTACATAATTGGCGGCTTTAAGGCTTTTCTGCACATAATCTACAAACTTAAATACATCTCCTTTAAGTTTATACAATTTTGCTAATTGCAGATAATTCTCTGCAACTAAATCACTTTTATCACCATAAATATGAATGTTGGTCTCAAGTGATTCGAGCAGTAATCTTTCCGCTTTATCAAGGTGGATGCTCCTGTCAAGATACAATTGGGCCAAAAAATTCCTGGCGTTCGCCAAATATTGTCTGCTGTTTATTTTCTTGCCAATTTCTATGGCCTTCTTGTAGTATGCTTCAGCCTTATCATATTTTTTAACCAATACATACGAATTTGCAAGATCATAATACGTTTCACAGGTCCATCTATGCCATTGACCATACGTCGATATTCTGATTTTTAGATTTTTCTCCAGTAACTCGACGGCCTCGTCATATTTATTGTCGGCTTCCAAAATATTAGCATAAGACGTATATACAAAGGTCATATTTGGATTAAATTCTCCGTAAGATATCAGTCCTTTTTCCATCGCCTTTTCCCCATAAATTTCTGCTTTGGAAACTTCTCCTGAGTAGAAATAGATCAATGCCATTCCAACATACACATCTGAAAGAAAATTCTTTGGTTGTCCGCTTTTTAACAGAAGTTTCTCGGCTTGCTGATAAAGGTCCAGCGCCTTTTCTTTTTGCCCCAGATCATCAAAAACAAGACCGATGTTATATGCCGATACTGCCAGGGCATATGGATCGGTTTTTATTCTCTTTTTAATTTCGAAAGACTTTTCATAATAATAGGTCGTACTATCGTAATCCGCTTCAAAATAGTGATTAATACCAATGGTGTTATAGCTGTCGGCAATATTTAAGCTATCCGAATGTTTGAGAGAAATTAAAAGTGATGATCTTGCCAGCTTTGTAGATTCTTCATAATTCCCGAGGCTTTGCACAACCTTTGCTTTGGTCTGATATGTTGTAGCAAAGAATCTATCATCAGCATTCTCAATTCTTAACTTGGTTAATAGCTCGTCGAGAACTTTATCTGCTTTTGCAAACTTGCCTTCGCGATTCAGTTCGGAGGCGATTCGGTTTTGATTAATCACATATTCCTTTTCTGTTCCCTGAGCCCAAACCATAGATGTGGTCAAAAAGAGAAAACATATATATAATAATCGGTTAGCCACTATTAATCTTGAATATAAGAAAAAGTAAATATAAACTAAGTTATCAAATTGAGATAAGGTAAACTAAGATTGAATGGAACGGTTTCTTTCTTCAGCTACTTTTTCAAGGTCCTTGTACCATTGATCTCCAAATTTACGTACAAGGGCTTGTTTTACGAATTTAAACACAGGGACGCTTAATTCTTTACCTAAGCTACAAGCGTCGTCACAAATTTCCCAGCGATCGTAATTGACCGCGGCAAATTCACTGTATTGTTTAATTCTTATCGGATATAAGTGGCATGACAGAGGCTTTTTAAAAGTTATTTCTCCTTGATTATAAGCTTCCTCTATTCCGCATAAGGCAACCTTCTTTTCGTCATAGATCACATAGGCGCAATCAGCTCCATCAATTAAGGTGGTTTCATGTTCGCCCAGTTCATTGGTTGTAAAAGGGCCTTGTTTTTTTATAGCCTCAAGCCCTTCCTTTCTTAAATATTTTTTAAGGATCGGAAGTATTTCCTCAAGAATTGGCAACTCCTCGTTTTCTAGTGGAGCCCCGGCATCACCATTAACGCAGCAAGCTCCTTTACATGCACTTAGATTACAAACAAATTCCCTTTCAAGAACTTCCTCGGAGATTATAGTCTTATCTAATTGGAACATTTCGGCTGATTTAATTGCGGCAAAAATACATTCTTTTTAACAAAAGATCATAAAAATCAACTGTTTTGTCCAGATTTATATACCGCATTTACAGACATCTATTAACTTTATTTACTAAAATATTTCTGCTTATCCATTGAATCTAATTCTCTAACTTTGCTCACATTTTTAAAACATTTTAATGGAACTTAATTTTAAAGAAATTATCACAGCAACCATGGTATTATTTGCCGTGATAGATATTGTTGGTAGTATTCCCATCATTATTGGTTTGCGACAGAAAGTAGGTCATATTCAATCGGAAAAGGCATCGATAGTTGCCATGTTTATTATGATCCTGTTTTTGTTTTTAGGCGTGCAAATATTGAATCTGATTGGCATAGATGTTTATTCCTTTGCTGTGGCCGGTTCGTTTGTAATTTTCTTTCTGGCAATAGAAATGATTCTTGGTGTTCAGCTTTACAAAGAAGAATCACCTAAAACCGCCAGTGTTGTTCCGCTAGCCTTTCCACTGATTGCCGGTGCCGGAACCATGACGACCATATTATCACTAAAAGCGGAGTTTCAAACGGTCAATATCATCGCAGCCATTATCATAAATATGATATTTGTATACATTGTATTAAAATCATCTGCTCAAATTGAGAGGCTAATTGGTGAAGGTGGTATCAATGTAGTCAGAAAAATATTTGGGGTAATTCTTTTGGCCATAGCTGTAAAACTTTTTGCTTCAAATATTCAAGGACTTTTCAATTAACAACTTATGAATTTCGATGTGCTAATTATTGGTGGAGGTGTTGCCGGAATGTCTTGTGCTTTAGTCATGGGTTCTGCTCAGTATAAACCATTCGCCAAAGACAAAAAAATTGGTATTATTATGCATCAAAAGACTTCTGCCCTTGACGGAGCTCTTTTCAATAATGTATTGGGAATTGCACCAGGTAGCATTGGCAAAGAGATTCTTTTAAAGGGTAAGGAGCAATTAGCAGAAACCTATCCTCATGTAGTACAAATTGAAAAAGAGAAAACTACAGCAGTTCATTCATCTGATAAAGGATTCAGTGTAAGCACCAATAAAAACAACTACTCGAGCCAAATTGTGGTCATTGCTGTTGGTCCTTCAAATTTATTTAGCATTGATGGTTTGAATCAATATGTGGAAGCCCATCCAAATCTGCCAGCACGAAAAGAGCGTATTCAATTGAGAAATACCGATCATAAGATTGTTCAGAACCTTTATGTTGCCGGCGTATTGGCAGGATGGCGAAGTCAATTCGCAATAGCGGCAGGCAGCGGCGCCCATGTTGCTACAGAAATCTTAACCCAATGGAATAGAGGGCAAACCTCCATGGTACATGATTCTGAACCAAAAAATTAAACCTAAAGCCCCTAAGGTTCAAGAGGATAACCTTCATTATTCAATTCAATTACCTTCTTGATCATTATGTCCTGCTTGTTAACAATCTTAAAGTAGGCATTGATATCAAATACCTGTTGCGCAAACAAGGCCTTTAAGTATAACCTGAAATTCTCACCTTCTTCTACTGTAAAACTCTGGAATTCGCTTGGGATTTCCGACATGTATTCAGTATAGATATGTTTATCCCTATCAAAATCGGTCATAAACTTATCAAAACTCCAGCCTTCGAATTCATCCATATGAGTATCTAAATATTGAAAGACGAATTGACGTGACCGTTGATAGTGAAAATCAGGGAAAAACATGGTTGTATCTATGGAAACAAAGACGTCCGGAATTATTCCTCCACCCCCATAAACGATCTTTCCTTTCGGGGTTTCATATTTTAAAGAATCATTAACTTTGATGCTATCGGCACTCATTAGTTCACCCCCTTTATACCGCTCCTGGAAATCATTGAAGTATTCACCATTCTCTTTGTTCTCATATGGTTTTTGAATTGATCTCCCTGTTGGCGTGTAATATCTGGCCACTGTAAGACGTACAGCTGATCCGTCACCTAATTGCATATCTTGCTGTACCAGGCCTTTCCCAAATGATCTTCGGCCTACAATGGTGCCTTTATCATTATCCTGTAAAGCACCGGCAACAATTTCACTGGCAGAAGCTGAAGCTCCGTTAATCAGAACAAATACATGTCCATCTTCAAAATCTCCTTTGCTGGTCGCAAATGTTTCGTCAATTCTTTCTTTTTTGTTCTTTGTAAAAACGATGAGTTTTCCATCTTCAAGGAATTCATCGATAATTTGAGTTGCTTTCTGTAAATATCCTCCTGGGTTATGTCTTAGATCCAACACCAGCTTCTTCATCCCTTGTTCGAGTAGATCGTTCAGAGCTACTTTGAATTCGTCATAGGTAGTTGCTGCAAACTTGTTGATTTTAATATAACCCAATTCTTCCCCAAGCATATAATGAGCATCAATGCTATTGATGGGAACTTCATCCCGAATAATGGTAAATGGAAGTTCTTTATTCTCTGATTTTCTGTAAATGATAAGGTCAACCGAAGTGTCCGGCTTGCCTTTTAAAGTTTTTAGAATATAGTTGCTCTTAATTTGTTTACCAAAAAGTGTATCATTATTCGCTATGAGAATCCTATCACCTGCCTTAATACCAGCCTTTTCACTGGGTCCGTTGTCAAGCACCTTAACAACCGTTAAAGAATCTCTATACATTCTGAACTGAATCCCTATACCCACGAATTTCCCATTCATAGACTCTGATACCCCCTCTAACTCCCTTGCTGAAATATACACTGAATGAGGATCAAGCTTATCTAGCATATGCTTAATCGTTCCATCCAATAAACTATCTGTATCAACTTCATCAACATATTCATATTGGATATAATCAATCAATCGCTTGATTTTCCTTTCCTGGGGTGTCCCGCCAAAAAAAGTTATGGTCTTCTTCTGATAATTCAGGGAACTGCCTAAAAATATGCCCACTGCAATAGAAATCGCAATGATCAAAGGGAGAAATATTCTGGTTCTTCTATTCATTTATGGGCAAGTATAAAATTTCAATATTAGCCTTTCTTAAAAAATCAATGCCTGATTCATCTTTATAGGAATTCGCATAAACCATTCTTCTAATGCCAGATTGGTGAATTAGTTTACTGCACTCCTTACACGGCGACAATGTAATGTAAAGTGTTGCTCCCTGACAAGCCTGTGTAGATGAGGCAACTTTTAAGATTGCATTGGCTTCAGCGTGTAACACGTGCCATTTTGTATTCCCTAGGTCATCTTCACAGCAATTGTCAAAACCTGTTGGCGTTCCGTTATATCCGTCGGAGATGATCATTTTACCTTTAACGATCAAGGCCCCAACCTGTTTTCTTTTGCAGTGAGAAAGTTTTGACCATTCTATTGCCATCTTCAAATAGGCCTGATCATATCTTCTCTGTTTTTTATCCGTCATTCTTCTGGCTATCGTAAATGATTCCGAATTAGCGAAAATATAAAACTTTAAAGTGAAAGCTGTTAAAAAAATATCAAAATTTACTCCTTCTGAACTTAATCATAAAACTTGGCAATCAGGAGATCTTCACAAGATCCTTTCCTTTTAGTAAATGAATAGACTACTGAGGTGAATTGATTTTCATTTTAACAAAAAGATCCCAAATAACGACACCGCAACTTACAGAGATATTAAGAGAATGCTTGGTTCCGAATTGTGGGATTTCAAGACATCGATCAGATGCATCCACAACATCTTGGTTTACCCCTTTTACCTCATTGCCAAACACAACAGCATATTTTACTCCCTCATCCGGAATAAACGCTTTCAAGGATGTACTTTGATCGGCCTGTTCAATTGAAAGCACCTTGATCTTGTCGGCTTTAAGTCTTGTGACCAAGTCTTTTGTGCTTTCCACATATTCCCATTCTACAGATTCTGTGGATCCTAAAGCAGTTTTATGAATTTCTTTGTGGGGAGGTTGAGCCGTGATCCCGCACAGATAAATTTTTTCTATTAAAAAAGCATCTGAAGTTCTGAATACCGATCCAATGTTGTTCAGGCTTCTTATGTTATCCAATACTACTATAAGGGGTGTTTTTTCAGACTGTTTGAATTGCTCAATATTCAGCCTGTTTAATTCGCTGTTCTTTAATTTTCGCATTGTAACTCTTGTTGGAATTGCAAAATTATAAAATCCAAGTCAGGTAGTTTCAAATAAAGATTTTTTATTTGAAATAGATATAAATTGAGCAAAACATGACTTTTATCATAGTTTTCCGGTAGGGTTTGTAGTTTTTTAACATTTTTTTTATCAAAAGGCCTGAATATATTACTATTTTAGCGCCTTATTTTTATAATCCAATTATTATGATAAGCCTAGTTAATCATCCCGGAATTGAAAAACTTAACCAGCAATACGAGAACTTGAATGTATACCAGAGAGTAGAACAGCTGTATAAAGATTTTGATGCAAATGAAATAATGATCACTTCCGCGTTCGCCGCTACTTCTGCTTTTTTACTCAAGGTGTTTTCGGATATTAACAAAGACCAGATTATCTATTTTATAGATACCGGTTACCACTTTAAAGAAACTTTGATCTATAAAGAATACCTTACAAAATTATATGATCTGAATGTTGTCAGTATAAAAGCCGAGCCAAAAGAATATGAATTGTCTAAAGAAAAAGAACTTTGGAAAAATAATCCTAACAGATGCTGCCATATCAACAAGGTCAAACCTTTGGATCATATTAAAAAAGACTATAAAATTTGGGTTTCAGGATTGATGAAATGGCAAAGTGATCACCGTAGTAGCCTAAATATTTTTGAAGAGAAAGAAAACATAGTAAAGTTTTATCCTCTATTGGACATAGATTATGCAGAAAGGGACCAATTTATTATTGATCATCATTTACCTTTTCACCCCTTGAAATCCAAAGGATATTCATCAATTGGTTGCTTCCATTGCACGGTTCCAGGAGATGACCGTCATGGACGCTGGAATAATTCTCCCAAAACTGAATGTGGCTTGCATCTCTAAATTCAAATCCTCAGCACTTATTCTTAAAAGTGTCAAAACTTACTACTGAATCAGGGTGTAACTCTCATATCATTAGGCTTTTCGTAGTTCTCAATTTCCGTATTCTTTTTAATATTATATCTTTGCCTCCCTGACCCCTTATTTCTGAGGTTGAATTACATTAATTATTAAAATCTTCTGACCATTGACTAAGGCAAAAGCGAAAAAAGTTACCCCCTTGATGTTGCAGTATAACAATATCAAAACCAAGTATCCTGACGCTTTGCTATTGTTTCGTGTTGGCGACTTTTATGAAACTTTTGGTGAAGATGCCAGGAAAGCTTCGAAAATCCTCGGAATTGTGCTTACAAAAAGAGGGGCCGGATCAGATAGTGAGACTGCTTTAGCCGGATTCCCACATCACTCTTTGAACACGTACCTTCCCAAACTGGTGAAGGCAGGTTTACGTGTGGCCATTTGCGATCAACTGGAAGATCCGAAACTCACAAAAAATATTGTGAAAAGAGGGGTCACTGAACTCATCACTCCTGGAGTTTCTTTACATGATGAAGTATTGCAATCAAAAACCAATAATTTTTTGGCAGCGCTTCATTTTGGCAAGAAACAAATTGGTATTTCTTTATTAGACGTCTCAACAGGAGAATTTATCACTTCACAGGGAAATCAGGAATACATAGATAAATTATTGCAGAATTTTGACCCAAGTGAGGTACTTATTCAAAAAGATTGTAAACTTAAATTCAATGAATATTTTGGGAGTCAGTTCTACACCTTCTATCTCGACGACTGGATCTTTAATGAAGATGCCTCTGGCGAAATCCTTAGCCGGCATTTTAAGGTACGCTCGCTTAAAGGCTACGGTATTGATGACCTTCATGAGGGAATTGTTGCATCAGGCGTAATTCTTCATTATCTCTCAGAAACACAGCATCACAAGCTTGAACATATTTCTAATATCCAAAGACTAATTGAAGATGATTTTGTTTGGATGGATCGATTTACTGTTCGCAACCTAGAGCTCTATCATGGCAATACACCCGGATCCGTGACCTTGCTGGATGTTATCGATAAAACGATTTCTCCTATGGGGGGCAGACTCCTAAAAAGATGGTTGGCACTACCCTTAAAAAATATTGAGGACATAAAAAATCGTCATGAAATAGTCAAATTCTTTATACAGAACGAACAATATCTCCACAGTCAAAACGAGCAAATTGATCAGATTAGCGATCTTGAGAGACTCGTTTCAAAAGTGGCAACGGCTAAGATCAATCCAAGAGAAGTCGCTCTTTTGAAAAACTCGCTAGAGGCTACTATACCCCTTAGAGAAATGGCTCTGAAAAGTGCTAATCAACAACTCATTTCTCTTGCCTCAGAACTGGATCCGATGACAGAACTGATCTCCTTAATTCACGATACACTTGAAGATAACGCCCCTGTTGCAATCAGCAAAGGTAATGTTGTTAAATCTGGTGTAAGTGTAGAATTGGATGAACTGAGACATATTAGCAATTCTGGCAAGGAATATCTTGAACATATTGTAAGTCGGGAGATCGAAAGAACTCAGATCAGTAGTTTAAAAATTGCTTTCAACAATGTTTTCGGATATTATATTGAGGTAAGAAACACGCACAAAGATAAAGTGCCGGAAGATTGGATCAGAAAACAAACTCTGGTTTCTGCAGAGCGATATATTACAGAAGAACTCAAGGAGTACGAATCAAAAATTTTGGGTGCCCAGGAAAAAATTGCAGCCATAGAGCTTGATATTTACACTGATTTATTGGGGTCTATCGTTCCCTTTATAATAAAAATTCAAAAAAATGCACAGCTCATAGCACAACTTGACTGCTTGGGATCTTTTGCCGAAGTTGCTGTAAGCAATAATTACGTTAGGCCCGACGTGGATGATTCTACTTTAATTGAGATTCATAACGGGAGGCATCCTGTAATTGAAAAACAGCTTCCCTCGGGAGAACAGTATGTTGCCAATGATATTGTTCTCAATCGTGATCAGCAACAGATCATCATGATAACGGGCCCTAATATGAGTGGTAAGTCGGCCATTTTAAGGCAAACCGCTCTGATTGTTCTTCTAGCCCAAATTGGATCTTATGTTCCTGCTCAAAATGCAAGACTTGGTGTTGTAGACAAAATTTTTACGAGAGTTGGGGCCAGTGATAACATTTCCATGGGTGAATCAACCTTTATGGTCGAAATGAACGAAACGGCAAATATATTGAACAATTTATCAGAAAGGAGTTTGATCTTACTTGATGAAATAGGTCGTGGTACCAGTACTTATGATGGAATTTCAATAGCATGGGCCATAGCAGAATACCTGCATGAACATCCCACAAAGGCAAAAACACTATTCGCTACACATTATCACGAGCTGAATGATATGAGTGAAACATTTGAAAGAATCAAAAATTTCAACGTTTCGGTCAAAGAACTCAAAGATAAGGTCATATTTATCAGAAAGCTGGTTCCGGGTGGAAGCAAACACAGCTTTGGAATACACGTGGCCAAACTTGCAGGAATGCCGGGCCCTGTACTTCACAGAGCAAACAAGATGCTGTCTCATCTCGAAAAAAGTCATGCTTCCGAAGAAATACAGGCTAAATTAAAAGCGGCTTCCCATAAGGACTTGCAATTGAGCTTTATCAACTTAGATGATCCCTTACTTGAAGAGATCAAAGAAGAAATCTTAAGCACAAATATTGACACCTTAACTCCAATTGACGCCCTAATGAAGCTCAATGAGATTAAAAGAATGCTCACCAAGAAATAAGCTGAAACCTGGAATATTTTTTTATGCTTAACTTCAGATCAAATTAATATAGTATGAAATTATCCTTTCCTATACTAGGCCTGATTCTCATTGTCTTATCAGCATGTCAGCAAAATTCAGATAAAAAAAATGCGGAGATCAATGTTTCTCTAACTGCAACAAATAATCAAAAAACCTTGGATGGTAGGCTACTACTGATCTTTGCGAACAATAACGAAACAGAACCCAGGTTTCAAATAAATGGAGGGTTGAAGTCACAAATAATCTTCGGAATGAATGTGGTAAATCATCAACCAGAACAAAAGATATTGTTTGATGAAAAGGCACTGGGCTTCCCTCTGGAAAAACTTAGTGATTTAAAGGAAGGTGAATATTATGTTCAGGGTCTTTTTCATGTTTATGAGACTTTTAAACTGTCTACGGGCCAAACCGTCAAACTTCCCATGGATAATGGAGAAGGGCAGCAGTGGAACCGTTCTCCCGGCAATCTTTACAGCAAGCCTTTTAAGATAAAGATCGGTAAAAACGGATTTGAAAGTTTTGAATTGGTCCTGGATCAAACCATATCGGTTATCGAAGAACCTGAGGATACAGAATGGGTTAAACACATTAAATTCAAGTCTGAAAAACTATCAGAATTTTGGGGCCGTGACATCTACTTGGGTGCCCATATCTTATTGCCTAAAAACTTTGACAAACATCCAGAGGCTAAATATCCCCTTATGATATTTCACGGGCATTTCCCTTCTGATATTGGCGGGTTTCGAACTACACCGCCTGATAAGGACCTGGAACCGGTTTATTCCGACAGGTTTAAAATAGAAGGGTATAACATCATTCAACAAGAGGAGGCTTATAACTTTTACAAAAGATGGAACGAACCGGACTTTCCAAGATTTCTTATTATTGAAATTCAGCATCCAACTCCTTATTACGATGATTCCTACGCTGTAAATTCAGCAAGTCAGGGACCTTATGGTGACGCCATAACCTATGAACTAATCCCGTATATTGAAAAAGAATTCCGGGGAATGGGAGAAGGCTGGTCACGGTTTCTCTACGGAGGCTCAACCGGTGGTTGGGAGGCCCTGGCAGTTCAAGTAAAATATCCCGACGAATATAATGGGTGTTTTGCCGCCTGCCCCGACCCTATTGACTTCAGCAGTTATTGCCTCACCAATATATATGAAGATAAGAACGCCTATTTCTATAAAACGGATTTTAAAACTCTTGAAGTTCCTTCCCACAGAGACTTTCTGGGGCAGATTACCTCTACAGTAAAACAAGACAACCATCTTGAATTGGTCTTAGGAGACAAATCAAGATCAGGTCAACAATTTGATATTTGGGAAGCAACTTATTCTCCCCAGGCTGATGATGGATATCCGGAACGAATTTGGGATAAATACACAGGTGACATCAATCCTGTTGTGGCTGATTATTGGAAAGAAAACTATGATCTTCGTTATATTCTTGAAAGAGACTGGGATAAATTGGGAGAAAAATTAAAAGGCAAAATCCATATTTATTGTGGAGATATGGATAATTATTATTTGAACAATGCAGTTTATTCCATGGAGTCCTTTTTGGAAAATACGACTGATCCTTATTATGACGGTGAAGTGGATTATGGCGACAGAGCCGAGCACTGCTGGAATGGCGATCAGGATAATCCGAACCATATCTCCCGATTGCGATATAATTCCATGTATGTTCCAAAAATCATGAAAAGGATTGCTGCTTCGGCTCCTCCAGGAGCAGATCTTACAAGCTGGAGGTATAAAGAATAAAAAACTACAAAGCCTTATTGGCCATTCCACATTAAAATGAGTAATTATATTATCTTTGTACTGTAATTGAAAAAATATGTTATTATTTATTAGCGGAGCTGAAATATTTATCATTCTTGTGATCGTGGTGATGTTGTTCGGGGCAGATAAGCTACCAGAACTGGCTCGAGGCCTTGGGAAGGGCATGCAGCAGCTTAAGAATGCTACTAATGAAGTGAAAAAAGAAATTACTGAAGGTGTTAAAAAGCAGGGAATAGATACCAATCTAACCAGCGATATTGAAAAGGAAGTTAAGAAGATTAAGAACAAAGTGAAGGATAATATTGATGACCTTACTGGCCCTATAAAAAGAAACTTATAGCTTGAACTTTTTAGATAAAATTATTCAACACGATAAGGATCTCCTTGTCTTTATCAATGGATTGGGATCGGAAAACTGGGACAGTTTCTGGCTCGCTACTACAAACCAACTGAGCTGGATTCCTCTATATCTTTTATTCTTTTATTTGATATTTAGGGCCTTTGGCTGGAAAAAAGGTCTTGGATTGTTATTACTTACTGCTGTTCTGGTTACATTTTCTGATCAATTCACTGTTTTTCTCAAGAATTACTTTGAAAGGCTGAGGCCAAACCGAGACCCGACTATAAATGAACTGATCAGGATTCTGAAGAATAACTCTAGCTTTAGTTTTGTTTCCGGTCATGCCACTACTTCAACAGCAGTTTCAGTAATGATGCATCTTAGCCTTAAAAAATATTATAAATACACCATCTTATTTTTTATCTGGCCCTTATTGTTTTCGTATAGTCGAATGTATATCGGGGTTCACTTTCCATTAGATGTTGTGATGGGGGCTTTAATAGGAATTCTGATAGGATATCTTTTCTACAGGCTCAGTTTAAAATTACTGATCTGGATCGATAAAAAATATTAAACCACCATAAGGTTGCATCCCCTGATATCGGAATGGTCAAACCTACCAAGAATTTCAAATTTGTTGTTGCTGATTTTATGACCCAGATCCTGTGTGGCAATAAATGAACAGGAATTGACATTTGCGAGATCTACAATGTTGATGCCACCATTTCTGTTGTTTTCAAGAATTCGAAACGGGTCTTCGGTATCTCTTATCAGGATCTTCATCCATGGAGGAGTCTCAAAGATCCCATCACCCAAAGAATAAGCCTGCGACAACAATTCGGTCATCCCGTATTCGGAATGAATTTTGTTTACACCAAATCCCTCGCAAAGTATCTCATGAAGCTCCTTTCTTACGAGTTCTTTTCTCTTACCCTTCATTCCACCCGTTTCCATAACAACAGTATTCTTAAGGTCGAACTTACGACTTTCAATAAGATCCAATAAGGCATAGGTTACTCCAATAAGAAGAACTTTCTCCCCTTTTGAATCCAAGTTTGTAAGTAGATCACTCAGTGCATCCAATTCATTCAGGTAAAAACCGCTGTGGTTTGAGCTGCTTTTTCTGATGAAGTGATCTGCCATATAAATCAAAGAAGAACCCTTTCTTTCCAAATAACCGGGAAGTAAGGCAAGCACCGTATACTTTTCAATGCCCCCATAGAAAAATTCAAACCCCCTGGTAAAACTTTCTTCGTATAATTTTAGATCAGTCACCAAATGCCGACTTTGAATCATCCCTGTGGTGCCACTGCTGGTAAAAACACGTTCAACTTTTTCCGTATTGCTTAAAACCTCATGTGATTTAAAAAATTCAACGGGAAGAAAAGGGATTTCATTTAACGTTCTTACAGTGTTTTGATCTATACCTAAGAGTTCAATAAAGCGCCTGTAAACAGGATTGCTTTTGGCTTGATATTTAAATATTTTCAAGGCTTCGGTTTCAAAATTCCGAAAGTCTGAAATACTGAAAATATCCATGTGATAAAGGCTTGTTTTTTAACAAAAGTAGCCCTTTTTTACGCAACCAATTAACAATTGAGTATCTTAAAATATACAAATAGTTGCTTTTTTTGTTAAAATATGGTCATTAAAAAAATATTTTTCGTAATTTTTGCAGTTGTAATATTGGTATCATGCTCAGATGATGACAGTAATGATTATCATTATGAATTACTGCCTGTAGAAGAGGCTGTGGTACCTGAAGAATTTGAATACGGAGAAATATATGATATCTCGGTAAAATATATTGTCCCCGAAGACTGTTATGTCAATAGTGACATTTTATACGAATACGACGAGAATGCTAGAAACGTAGCTGTGATTTCGCTCGCTATTGAAAGTAACGATTGCGAAATCATTGATTTAGAACAGGAACTCACCTTTAAGGTACATGCTTTGCAGGAGAGTCCGTATATTTTTAGATTCTGGCAAGGAGAGGATGATAACGGGGAACCCATTTATTTAACTGTGGAAGTTCCGATAATTAATTTAAGTGATAAAAACGCCAATGGGTTTGAAACGACTCATACAAAAATGTAAAAGTGGAGATATTATCTCCCAGTCTGAGGTATACCACCTTTTTGCTGGTAAGCTTTTCGCTATCTGCTTGAAATATTCAAAGACGCGGGAAGAAGCAGAAGACAATTTACAAGAGGCCTTTATCACAATCTTTAATAAAATTGACCAGTTTCAATTTAAGGGTTCTTTTGAAGGATGGATGAAAAGAATTGTAATCAATACAGCCTTACAAACCTATCGTCAAAAGAATATTTTGAATTTGATAGAAGAAAATTATCCGGAGGAAGTGGAAGTTGAAATAGATGAAAATGAGATTTCTCTTGACTTTTTATTGAAAATAATTCAGGAATTGCCTGAACGATATAGAATGGTATTCAACCTTTATGTGCTGGATGGTTTTTCTCATAAGGAAATATCAACCATGCTGCATATAGCAGAAGGAACATCAAAGTCAAACTTGTCAAGAGCAAGATTGATCTTAAAAGAAAAAGTTGAGTTAACTCAGCAGCAAAAGAACGCCGGGCTGTTTTAACAAGCAAATAGTGAAATGTTAGAAAGAAAAAACATAGATAGGGTTTTTCAGGAAAACTTAAAAGATTTGGAGGTATATCCAAATAAAAGAGTCTGGAACAACATTGAAGGTAAGCTTAACGGCAGAACTTCCAGACCGTCTATTGCTCTTTGGAAAAAACTCAGTGGGGTAGCCGTGATGCTGGTTGCTCTTGTCACTACAGGGTTTTTGTTTTTTAATAATAATGAAGTAGCTCCTGTTAATTCTCAGGTTAGTGAAACTGACGAAACAACTATTGATGGATCTGTTGAAACCCTTCTTACCCCAATATTCATAAACCAGCCAACAGAATTAGCCGATAATACCAAAGGTAAAGAAGCAGTTAGAAAGACGGGGAAACCCATTTTTGTAAAGAAACCTTCTAACAAGGTAATTGTTACCACTGACGCAATAGCATCAATGTATTCTACTATTGAGAATAAATACGTGGTAGATAAAAATGCTTTTCTTGACGAATTGAATGAAACCGAATCGATAACATCGCGGATGGAACGTATTCCTGAAAAGATAAACACAGCTAATACTATCGACAAAAAATGGTCTGTTGGGCCAACTATAGCTCCTGTCTTTTACAATTCACTTCAGAATGGCTCTCCTTTGAATAATGCCTTGTCTGACAATGCAAAAACCTCTGACAATGCGCTTTCTATTGGGGTTAAAGTAAATTACCAACTTTCTAAAAAATTCTTCATACAATCGGGTGTTAACAAAGTGGAATTGGCTTATAATACCAAAAATGTGAATGCCTTGATTTCATCTTCGAAAAATGCATTGAGCAATATCAATACGAGCAAATCAGGGGTGATTTTAACTCCGGTTGGCAGCGGACGCAGTGATGGAGTTGGAACAGAATTGAATAAATCAAGTGTGAGTGGAGACTTGAATCAATCCATTGAATATTTTGAATTACCCATTGAAATGAAATATAATCTTTATGACAAAAGAATTGGATTCAATGTAGTTGGTGGTTTCAGTACACTTATTTTGTCAAATAATTCGCTATCTATGATCGCGCAGAACGAGATTACTGATCTGGGAAATGCTAACAATCTGAATGATATCAATTTTAGCGGAAACTTGGGAGTAGACCTCGATTATAAGATCAGTAAGAGCTGGTATTTAAACGTCGCTCCAATGTTTAAATACCAATTCAATACCTATTCAGGAAATTCTGGTAATTTCAGGCCCTATTACTTTGGCCTTTATTCTGGTTTAAATTATAAGTTTTAACAGATCAATCCTTCTATCCTATTTATCTTTATTAGATCCAACTTTAAGAATTCCTCATTTTTCTGGGATTCAAATTAAAGTTTTGTGAATAATGTCAATTTCTTTTACTAAATCCTGTTAATTTTACATTTTAATATACAGTAGGTGAAACATTAATATAAAACACAAAATATGGGATTAGTTGCAACTGATTATGGAATAAAACAAGCCTTGACACAATTAGGCATAAAAGAAATCAATAAGGGAAGTTCAACAGGGTCAGATTTTTTTTCCAATGGAGATTCTATCTCTTCCTTTTCTCCCGTTGACGGAAAATTGATTGCAAAAGTCAAAACGACTTCACCTGAAGACTTTGAAAGAGTAATGAGTACCGCTGAAGCGGCCTCTATTAAATGGCGGGCAATCCCTGCCCCACAACGTGGAGAAATCGTTAGACAGTTTGGAGATAAATTAAGAGAACTTAAAGATCCTCTGGGAAAACTAGTTTCATACGAGATGGGGAAAAGTCTGCAGGAAGGATTAGGAGAAGTACAGGAAATGATTGATATCTGTGATTTTGCTGTTGGACTGTCAAGACAGTTACACGGCCTTACGATGCATAGTGAGCGACCTGGTCACAGAATGTACGAACAATATCATTCCTTAGGAATAGTTGGCATCATCTCGGCTTTTAATTTTCCCGTTGCTGTCTGGGCCTGGAATACTGCCCTGGCTTGGATTTGTGGCGATGTTTGCGTTTGGAAACCAAGTGAAAAAGCACCTCTTTGCGGAATTGCTTGCCAGCAAATCGCAGCCTCGGTATTTGAAGCTAATGATTTACCTGAAGGGATCTCTTGTTTAATCAATGGTGATTATCAGGTTGGTGAAATGCTCACAACCGATCAAAGGGTGCCTTTGATCTCTGCTACCGGTTCAATCAGAATGGGAAAGATTGTTGCACAAAAGGTTGCAGCCCGATTAGGAAGATCTTTACTTGAATTGGGTGGTAACAATGCGATCATTGTAAGCCCTGACGCTGATATTAAAATGACCATTATAGGAGCGGTTTTCGGCGCCGTAGGAACAGCCGGGCAAAGGTGTACGTCAACGAGAAGGCTTATCATTCATGAAGGTATATACGATAAGGTAAGGGATGCTTTAGTTGAGGCATATGCCCAATTACGCATCGGTAACCCTCTGGACGAATCCAATCATGTAGGTCCTTTGATTGATGTGGAAGCCGTTAAAATGTATGAAACCGCCCTGGATAAAGTAGTTGAAGAGGGTGGAACTCTTCTGCTCAAAGGTGGTGTTATGGAAGGCGAAGGATATGAAAGCGGATGTTATGTTCGACCTGCAATTGCAGAAGCTAAAAACAACTATGAGATTGTTCAGCATGAGACTTTCGCTCCCATTCTCTATCTACTCAAATACTCAGGTGAACTGCAAAATGCCCTTGCCATTCAAAATGGGGTGGTCCAAGGCCTTAGTTCGGCCATTATGACTAACAATTTGAGAGAGGCAGAGATGTTTTTATCGGTTGCAGGTTCCGATTGCGGAATAGCCAATGTAAATATTGGTACATCTGGAGCTGAGATAGGTGGTGCTTTTGGTGGTGAAAAAGAAACAGGAGGCGGTCGTGAATCTGGTTCAGATGCCTGGAAGGTTTATATGCGAAGACAAACTAACACTATTAATTACACAGCAGATCTGCCACTTGCACAAGGAATCAAGTTTGATCTATAAAATGTAATTACTACATACTCAAAAAAAAATCGCCCCGATCTCTCGGGGCGACATTTGGTTGAAATAAATCAACCAAAATCAACTAACCAAACCTTATTTTAAATATTTTTAGTGCGTGTCTATTATATAAATTCTAACGCTATCTTTCTAATTTTGTTGCAGTGCTGGGTACTAATTTTTTCCTTAAATATATCAGCTACATTGTTGTCTATAAAAACAATCGACACTACTCCTTTTCACTCTGACATTTGATTACAAAATAAATGCTTCTTTTTCTAAATTATCATAATCTAATGTTAAAATTTTATAAGGACAAAAGCCTTTAAGAACCTTAAATCATTTTCACTATAACAAATCAATATTCGTGCCAACTTATGATCAAAAAAATCTAAAACTGTTAATATAATATTAAAAAACCAAATCCTGTTATAAGTGGTTTTAACCCTCAAATACCTTTACTTAAAGCAAATTAGACGCCTTTATTTCTATAATCTTACAATTGATAATCGCAGGTCTTAAACTAATTTTAACATCAAATTTCCGATTTATAAAAAACGTGAGGCAGAAAAATTGTCAGCGCATAACAAGAAGACTTTCATGCCAAATTTTCTTGTCGTGCATCCTAAAACATTAACCAATAAAGTACAATATTTGACCAGATTTTTCGTTGTCAATTAGGAGTTTAATCTTTTAAACTTTTGCTATGAAATATTTTTTAATTACCCTGTGTTTTTACCTTGGTGCATTCTTCAGTTATGGTCAATCTTTTGACGGAAAAGGTGATCAAAAAATCAATATCGGTTATGAAGCTTATGGTTTTGGAAATGGAGTAAAAGTTACCTATGATTATGGTCTTGGCAAACTCTTTTCAATTGGAGCAGGTGCCAGCGCCTATTTCAACGATGGTGAAAACGATTATTATATCTATGCCAGAAGTCAAGTTCATTTAGGGATTCCCTTTGATATGAACTGTAAATTTGACCTATATCCCGGAATTGAATTAGGCTATCTCTCTAGTGAAAAAATCGGTGTTGCAGGATACATCGGTATTCGGTACTTTATCACAAAAAAGATTGGTGTTTTTGCCGAAATTGGCAACAACGGATCTATAGGATTAAGTATTGATGTCTAATTTAGGGCCTGTAAACTTTTTCCAATTTCTTTACACCCGTGATTTTATAAAATCCATCCAGACCATTTACAGAATAAACTAAAATGGCTTCATCCTCCTCAAGGTCAAATGGAATCTTTTTTTTCGGCTTTGATGGCTGATTGCCATATTCTTCGGCTGGATCTTTGGAAAGGATTAAATCCTTTTCTTTGAATTCCGAAAAATCTCCTTCAATTACGAAACCATCACTACTGAATAGAGGAACAATACCGTATTCGTTATTTTGAAAATATACTTTGGAAAAAGAAACATTTAATGACTTGGTTGTACCCACGATTCTTATGGAAGTGCCCTGAGTGCCTTTTTTACCTCCAACCCAATGAAAATAACTCTTCTCCTTTATTTCAAACGGCGCAGAGTTTTCAACAATTTGAGATTTGCAACCTATCATAATAATTGATAAGACAAAGGTGATAAGATACATATAGTTCGATCTCGATGTATTCATAAATTTACGTATTGGTTAATAAGCTCTTTCTTTTTTACCCTCATAAAAATTCATAAAAGCCTTGTTGACTACTTTCATTCCTCCCGGAGTTGGGAAATCTCCTGTAAAATACCAGTCTCCTGTATCGTTAGGGCATGCTCTGTGGAGATTCTCAATCGATTGAAATATAATTTTCACCTCAGCATTGATATTCTCCGTTTTCAAAAGGTATGCAATTTTATCCGAAATTTGTTCAGGTGTAAAAGGAGCATAGATCTGCTTGACATGATTTTCAGGATGATCCTGATCTAAACTACCTTTACATTTCATATAAACCTCATCAACAATATGATACTGACCGGTATCCTTTAATAACTCTAAAGTAGCTATAAAGGCTATAAATTCATCAATTCTAGCCATATCAATTCCATAACAATCGGGATATCTTATTTGAGGCGCTGATGACACCACGATAATCTTTTTAGGGTTCAAACGGTCAAGTATCTTAATGATACTCTTTTTTAAAGTAGTTCCTCTTACAATACTATCATCAATGATCACTAAATTATCAGTGGGCTTAACTACTCCATAGGTAACATCATATACGTGCGCCACAAGATCATCTCTGCTATTGTCATCGGTAATAAAAGTTCGCAACTTTGCGTCTTTTATAGCAATTTTTTCTATTCTCGGCCGCTCTGACAGTATTTCAGTGAGCTTTTGTGCCGAAATATTCTTATTCCCTTTTAAAATCGTCTGAAGCTTGTGTTCGTTAAGATATTCTTCAGCGGCCTCAGTAATTCCGTAAAATGAGGTCTCTGCCGTATTTGGAATATAAGAGAAAACTGAATTGGAAATGTCACTTTCTATTGCTTCGAGTACTTTTGGAAAAATATACTTCCCGAGCATTTTTCTTTCCTGATAGATAGACGCATCACTTCCTCTCGAAAAATAGATCCTTTCGAAAGAGCATGATTTTTTAGGAAGTTGCTCCATGATTTGCGGCATGCTTACCTCCCCGTCCTTTTTGATAATTAGTGCATGAGCCCTTTCAATTTCTTTTACGTCATTGATATCAACATTAAAAACAGTCTGTATAACGGGTCTTTCAGATGCCACTACAACAACCTCGTCGTCTGCATAATAAAAAGCCGGTCTGATTCCTGCCGGATCTCTTAGAACGAAAGCATCTCCATGACCTATCATCCCTGCCATGGCATATCCCCCATCCCAGTTCTTTGACGCTCTTGCTAATATTTTCTGAATATTCAATTCCTTTGCTATCAGCGGTGAAGCCTGCTTCTTGCTGATACCTTTCTGCTTGAATTTATAATAAAGATCCAGAACCTCATCGTCTAAAAAATGGCCGATTTTTTCCATTACTGTTACCGTATCGGTATATTCCTTAGGGTGCTGCCCGAGTTCAATGAGCTCCTTTAAGAGCTCTCCAGAATTGGTCATATTAAAATTTCCTGCTACGATCAGGTTCTTATGTTTCCAATTGTTTTGTCTTAAAAAAGGATGAACACTTTCAATACTGTTCTTGCCAAAAGTACCGTAACGCACGTGTCCTAAATATATGTTCCCCAGATAGGGCATATTTGACAATTGCCAATCAAGATCATTTGCTTTGTCAGGATGCTCCTGTAGAACTCCATTCAAACGCGAATTGATCTTGGCAAATACATCTTGAATGGGTTGCTGCTCATTTGATCTGACCCTACTGATATATCTGGTACCGGGTTCAGCATCGAATTTGATACTGGCAAAACCTGCTCCATCCTGCCCTCGGTTGTGCTGCTTTTCCATCAATAGATACATCTTATTTATTCCATAAAATGCCGTTCCGTATTTATCTTTATAATACTGAAGAGGTTTTAACAGTCTAACAAGGGCAATTCCACATTCATGTTTTATAGCATCACTCATTTTTGAAAGAAGTTAATGTGTTAATTCAATATCAAATTGGGTAAGTTGTTTAAATTGCTTTAATCTTTCCTGAATTTCCTCTTGACTAAGGTTCAGCATTCTTTCTGTTCCAAACCTTTCAACACAAAACGATGCAAAATTTGACCCGTAGATCACTGCTCTTTTCATGTTCTCAAAAGAAACATCATGGGTGCTGGCCAAAAAACCAATAAATCCGCCAGCAAAAGTATCTCCTGCACCTGTAGGATCAAAAACATCTTCCAAGGGAAGGGCCGGTGCAAAAAATACATCCCCGTTGTTAAACAACAATGCCCCATTCTCTCCTTTCTTAATCACTACATATTTGGGTCCCATTTTATGGATCTTTTGGGCTGCTTTAACAAGCGAATATTCTCCACTCAATTGTCTGGCCTCTTCATCGTTTATCGTAATAACATCGACCTTTGAAATGACCTCATGTAATTCATCCATAGTATTGTCCATCCAAAAATTCATGGTGTCTAATACAACTAGTTTTGGCCGTTCCGGAATTTGATTGATCACAGACATTTGGACAGCCGGATGCAAATTTCCTAACATTAAAAAATCACAATCACTGAAATTTTCGGGCACAACCGGATTAAATTCGGCAAGTACATTTAAATCAGTCACCAGGGTTTCCCTTGTATTTAAGTTATAATCATATTTACCACTCCAGAAGAAGGTTTTCCCTTCTTTAATCACTTCAACCCCCGTCACATCAATGTTCTTGTCACTTAGCATATCTAAGTATTCGTTGGGGAAATCTCCTCCCACAACCGAAATTAATCCTGATTCCAATCCAAAATAAGAAGCAGAAAGGCCAATATAGGTAGCAGCTCCACCAAGGATTTTTTCAGTCTTCCCAAAGGGAGTTTCAATAGCATCAAATGCAACCGTTCCAACGATTAAAAGTTTTCCCATGTCAATTGAAATTACTTATTTTTGCAAAAATAAGTTTAAAATATGACTATTAAAGAAATACAAGAAGAAATTATTGAAGACTTCGATCTATTTGAAGACTGGATGGAGCGCTATGAATTTATTATAGAAACGGGTAAATCAATGCCTCAAATAAATGAGGAGAACAAATCTGATGATAACCTAATCAAAGGCTGCCAGTCAAAAGTTTGGCTACATGCTGACTATGACAATGGGAAACTCATTTTCTCGGCCGACAGCGACGCCATTTTAACTAAAGGAATAGTTTCTTTGCTTTTAAGGGTCTACAACAATCAAACTCCTGATGACATTCTCACTGTTGATCCATACTTTATAGATTCCATTGGATTAAAAGAGCATTTGTCACCAACCAGAGCAAACGGCCTTTTATCAATGGTCGGACAAATCAAACTTCTCGCGCTAGCCCATAAATCAAAAAACGCTTGATTTTAGGATTTTGTGGTAAAGTTACATTAGTGTATCTTTGCCCTTATTTAGAATGATTTTAAAGAACCGCCATGGAAAGTAAAGTAAAGGAAGATCTTGGAGAAAAGATTGTTGGGATAATCAAGACCATCTTTGATCCTGAGATTCCCGTTGACATATATGAATTAGGATTGATTTACGATGTTTTTGTGAACGAGGATATGGATGTTAAGGTCTTAATGACACTAACTTCTCCCAACTGCCCTGTTGCAGAAACTCTTCCCATGGAAGTTGAGGAAAAGATCAGATCTATAGAAGAGGTTAGAAACGCCGAGGTTGAGATCACTTTTGATCCTACCTGGACGCAGGATATGATGAGCGAGGAAGCGAAACTCGAATTAGGTTTTCTTTAAAAATCATCTCTAAAATCAGCTTAAGTATTTAAAGAATGTCAGGAGAAATAGTCAACAGAGTTACCAATAGCAAACTCAAAACACTTGATCTGGAAGATTATTTTCCAGAGGGAGAAAGACTGCTGTTAGACATTAGTGACTGGTTGTTTGAAGGAATCATTTTGAAGGAAAAGGATTTTAGAACATCAGTAAACCAGCATCACTGGACCCAATATGAAAATAAATACGTTGCTGTGATCTGTTCATCCGATGCCATCATCCCGTCCTGGGCCTATTTACTTGTCAGTGTATCATTGGCGCCGTATGCAAAAAAGTTTGTTGTGGGTGACCTAGAATTACTTGAAAATATAATCTTTCAGGAAATCGTGGCAAATCTACCACTAGATGCTTATAGGGATGCCCCTGTGATCATCAAAGGGTGTTCTGAGAAAAAAATTCCCGATTCAGCATACTCCGAAATTACCCAGCGATTGACACCCATTGTCAGCTCACTAATGTTTGGAGAAGCCTGTTCGAGCGTGCCTTTATTTAAAAAGAAAAAATAGAACTCTATTTTATTGTCTAATTTCATTATTTTTGTCATGTACTAACCTAATGATATTCCCCATGAAAAAAATTATGGTTGCATTATTTCTGATTCTTGGAATCAGCATGATAAATGCTCAAACAAAAGAAGAGTTAAAAGCCTTACAAAAAGAAAAGAATGATTCCATCGGAGTCCTACAAGGAAAAGCTGATGCCATCCAAGGCCAAATAGATGCCTTGCCGGGCTGGAGACTTAAAGCCACCGGAACCATTGGAGGTAGTGCTTCAGGATTCAACAATTGGTATTCTAAAGAAACGCCTAACTCATCTGTAGGTAATTTTGGAATAAATGTGAACCTCTATGCGGATCGCAATGAGGAGAAATATTTTTGGAAAAATGCCATGAATATCAATATTGGATGGGTCAAATTCGACGATAAAGATGACGATTCGGATAGTGATGCTTACGAAGTTGCCTCTGATATTTTTAACATTACTTCACTTTATGGATACAAAGTTGCCAAAACCTTTGCTGTTTCAGCTTTGATGGAATACCGTACAACTTTGATCAATAATTTCAATGATCCTGGATTTCTTGACGTGGGTGTTGGTGGAACCTGGACTCCCATAGATAATTTGATAATTGTTATTCACCCTATTAATTACAATTTCGTGTTTAGCAGTGGAGATGCTCAATACGATTCGACATTTGGTGCGAAAGTAGTAGCTGATTACACAAGAACATTTGGAGATTTTAACTTAAGATCAAATCTGTCTGCTTTTCTTAGTTACGAAGGATCAGATTATTCAAATTATACCTGGACCAATTCATTTAGCTACACTTTTTGGAAATCACTCGGTGTTGGATTTGATTTTGGTTTGAGGAAAAACAAGCAGGAGGCTCTTAACTATAATCTTATTTCTGATCCTGCTGCAACGTTTGACACCATTGACAATGATCTCCAATCATATTGGCTCCTTGGACTTAACATAACACTTGACTGATTTTTTTTAGCAAGGCAGGTTATTAAAAGCCGTATCATTACCTAAAGATTTTATCTAAATTTTTAGCATAAACTGTTAATTTTAATAAATTAGCTGAAACGAAGATATATGACCCTATTAGTAGTATACGGAGTTCTTTCTATTTGTTTTTCTTTTCTCTGTTCAATTCTTGAGGCTGTATTATTGAGCGTTACACCCACCTTTGTAATAGTAAAAATTAATGAAGGTAAAGGCTATGCCAAAACTTTAAAAAACCTCAAGGAGAAAATCGATGAGCCTCTAATCACTATTTTAACCATTAATACTATTGCACATACAGTTGGCGCGATATTAGTGGGAGTTGAGGCTGAAAAAACATTTGGCTCCGGTAATAATTCAGTGGGAATTGTTTCGGCGATCATGACATTGTTGATCTTGATACTCTCAGAAATTATTCCAAAATCTATTGGTGCTAATTATTGGAAAAGCCTTGCGAACTTTTCAACAAAAGCGATCGTTTTCCTTATGTTTCCGCTAAAATACACAGGTATCTTATGGTTGTTAAAATTTACGACCAGGATCGTTGGTAAAAACTCACACAGCGGCAACATTAGCCGTGAAGATTTTCATGCTATGGCAGATATTGCACAGGAAGAAGGGGTATTCCAGAAATCCGAAAGTGTCGTGATCAAGAATATCATCGATTTTAAGAAAATCGCCGTTAAAGATATTATGACCCCCAGAACAGTGCTTAAAACGGCTCCTGAAAAAATGATAATCAAAGAATTTTATGACAAAAACCCAAAATTAAAATTTTCGAGAATTCCAATTTTTAAAGATAGCACTGACGATATTTCGGGTTATTTCTTAAAAGATGAATTATTTGAATCTATCATTAACGGAAATGGAGATAAGGAATTAAAAACTATCTCTAGAGAAATATTCGTAACCGACAGAGACACTCCTATAAAAAATTTATTCGACAAGTTGATTGACAAACAGGAACATATTGCGCTTGTTGTTGACGAGTTCGGTTCTGTAAGCGGTATTGTTTCTCAGGAAGATATTATTGAAACCTTACTCGGCCTTGAAATCGTCGATGAAAGTGATGGAGATGAAGACTTACAGCTTTTGGCCCGCAAACTATGGAGAATAAGGGCAAAACGGCACGGAATAATTGATAATGACAAAGAGGAAAACGAAATTTAGGTGTTTTCCTCATATTCCTGATACAAAAAGTCATTATAAGGGAATCTCGTGATATGGATTTTTTTCACTTCTTCAAACACCATTTTTTTGAATTCTTCCAGGTTGTCTTTTTTTAAGGCTGATATAAAAACACATTTGTTTTCCATTTTGGCATACCATGATTTTTTCCAGTCTTCCAAGGTGTAATGCTCCTTGGAACGCTCGGTTATCAAGTCATCCTCTTCAATGGTTTCATTCTTAAACGCATCAATTTTATTAAAAACCATGATTGTGGGTTTGCTTGAATCTTCACCTTCCGGAGTAATTTCACTAATGGTATTGTTCACCGAAGCTATATGGTCTTCAAAACTAGAATGGGAAATATCAACCACATGCAACAAAAGATCTGCCTCTCTTACCTCATCAAGGGTAGACTTAAATGATTCTACCAATTGTGTTGGAAGTTTGCGTATAAATCCAACAGTATCAGTAAGTAAAAAGGGTATATTTCTGATGACCACTTTTCTCACTGTAGTGTCTAAAGTGGCAAAAAGTTTGTTTTCGGCAAAAACTTCACTTTTACTAACAACGTTCATCAGTGTAGATTTTCCAACATTCGTGTAGCCCACCAGAGCTACCCTTACCATTTTCCCTCTGTTTTTACGTTGAACCGCCATCTGACTATCTATCTTTTTCAACTTTTTCTTTAGTAAGGAAATCTTATCTCTGATGATCCTTCTATCAGTCTCTATCTCTGTTTCACCTGGTCCTCTAAGTCCTATACCTCCTTTTTGTCTCTCGAGGTGGGTCCACATTCTTGTTAATCTTGGCAGCAAATACTGGCATTGGGCCAACTCCACCTGCGTTCTGGCATAAGACGTTTGAGCGCGTTGCGCAAATATATCGAGTATCAGGTTCGTTCGATCCAATACTTTGCAATCAAGTAATTTTTCAATATTTCTCAGTTGGGCAGGATTTAACTCGTCATCAAAAATGACTGTTTTGATCTCCTTCTCCTGGATAAAGGACTTCAACTCTTGCAATTTTCCGGACCCTATAAATGTTTTTGGGTTGGGGTATTCCAGCTTTTGGACAAACCTTTTTACAACTTCTCCTCCTGCAGTAAAGGTGAGAAATTCGAGCTCGTCTAAGTATTCTCTGGATTTCTCTTCATTCTGTTCTTTGGTGATGACTCCAACCAGCACGACATTCTCAATATTTGAATTTCTCTTTTCTAACATGATGTAAATTTACAATCCTTTTTAAACTAATCTAGTTGATTTTTCCTAATTTGGAGGATCTCTTGCAATTTTCTATGTCTCAAACCTATTCTATCGCTTTTTATAATCTCGAAAATCTGTTTGACCCTTTGAACAATGAGACTACCCGTGATAAAGATTATACACCTGAAGGAATATTTCAATGGGACAGAGAGAAATACTTTCAAAAAATCGAACATCTCTCAAAGGTTATATCAAAAGTAGGCAAGATGCGATCAAATATTCCCCCTGTTTTAATGGGTGTATGTGAAGTTGAGAAAGAGTCTTGTCTGCACGACTTAATAAAGTCTGATCATTTGAAAAATTTCGAGTACAACTGTGTTTTTCAGAGTTCCGCTGACCATAGAGGTATAAATGTAGCCCTTTTATACCAAAAATCGCATTTTAAACTAATTGAACAAAAGACATATCCTATAGTTTTAAATATTGAAGGTCAAACAGAATATTCAAGAGATATTCTTCATATAACGGGGCTGCTTTTTGGAGAGAAGGTCCATCTGCTACTCAACCATTGGCCTTCCAGAACAGATGGGACACAAAAAACCAATTTCAAAAGGATAGTAGCCTCAAATACAGTACAACAAATAATTTATAAAATAACCCTAGACGAACCTTCAGCAAACATTGTGATCATGGGAGATTTTAATGATGATCCGGCAAGTGAAAGTATTCTGCCCTTTAGGTTAAGTAATTTTACAAACCCTATGGAACAATTCCAAAAGCAAAAAAAGGGTTCTGTAAAATACAAGGGTAAATGGATTATGTTTGATCAAATTCTCTTTAACCAAAACCTACAGGAGTCAACATGGTGGAATTATCAGGATACTCATATCTTTGTTGAGCCCTTTCTTATTCAAAAAACTGGAAGGTATAAAGGATCTCCTAAAAGAACCTTCATTAATAAGTATCACCAAGGTGGTTATAGTGATCACTTCCCGGTTTTTATTTATTTCAAGACTTCACTAAAAGTATAAAAACAATATCAATAAAAATTTGAAGCTCTACTTGACGGATTTATCTCCTAAGATCAAAATATTATCCAAATCATACGTGGTGGAAGCCCCTGGATCAGAGCCCAAATACTTAAATGCAAGCCTAATTTTTCCTTCTAAACAATGGAGTCGAATAGGACCCGAATCATAAAATTCCTCATTGCTCCCATCTCTGCTTCCATCCGGAATCTTTGTATCCAATTGATACCAGCCGGCTTCATTAAAAGTATCCTTATAGTCGCTAGTGAACCAAACCGTTAAAAGTGACCCTTCCTCAAAGGTTGCTCTTATGTCGAATGTCAAGTATTCATCTTCGGAGTTGTCCAGGTCAATTGCCGGACTTACCAGCCACACCTCCATTACAAACTCATTCGAATCATATGCTGAAATTTGTAAAAACCCATTGTCATTAGAACTTCTTTTTTTGAATCTGCCATTTCCAAAATTCTTATTGATATTCTGCCAGCCTATTTTGTCAATATCTCTCGTATTTGCCAGCCCATTGAAATTCTCATAAAAGATTATTTCTTTTTTTTCTTCTCCAAACCCTCCAGGGCATTCGAAATATGCAGGGTCACAACGTTCCCCTAAGGATTGTTTGAGATTGTCAGGATTATTCAAGATTAAATTGATCTCCTGAGAATAATAGTCACTGCTCAATACAGCTTGTAATTCAAACCTGCCGCTGGGTAATAAATTGGCCCTGAACTTGGCATAAGCACTCGTATACAAATAACTTCTTGCCAGGTTCTCACATTGTTCAATAACCCGCTCCCCATTATAACGGTCAAAAGCTTCTGATGCAAATGACTTTCCAAGATCTTGTCTTAGAAATTGAATTTGATCCAGTGCTACAAAGGTGTTGATCATGGGTTTCGAAACCTCTTCAAGCGAAATCTTATACGGAATGATTTCAACCGTTTCCAGAGAACGAAGTATAAATAAATCAAGTTGACTTTCAGGTATATCAACTAGAGAACCTCCTGATAAATAGCCAATAATGTACTTGCCATTCTGCTCTTCCATACTTAGTCCCGAAAGTTTCAGGAACAATTTTCTACCAAAATTATATTTCGAGTAATATGATCTCCTGTCTATTTTAAGCTCCAACCCATGAGTTGGGTTTTCAGGTTTGTCCTGAACTACCAGGGTTTTGTAAAAATTTCCCGCCTCATCACTTGAAATAACATAAGCGTCTACTAATATATCATCATCAGGACCAAAAGTAAAGATATTGTTGTCAGCCTGTTCAAAGGCATTAATAGCAGTTCCAATATCGGAAGTTGCCGAAACATTCACTTCTGAATTTTCAGGTATCTGAATCTCGAATTCGGGCTCTTGCAGACATGCAAGAAAACATAAAGAAGCGGTAAATAATACTATTATTTTACAGATATATCTCATAGTCTGATATAGAACGAAGTGAAAAAAGTTGTTCCAGACGCAAACCAGTATTTTGGACCGAACAAGGGCTTACTCCTGAGTTTGTCCTCTTTAAGTGTTAGATAGTTTGCAGTTCTCGATTGTTCAAAACCTCCCGTTTTGTATAGGTTGTTTGTGAGATTATTAATAGACGCAAAGAAACCAATATACATGTCTTTAACTTTCCACGATTTTCCTCCAACCATATTCAGGTTCATATAAGATTTTAGAGGTTCCTGTATCAATAATTCTTTTGCAAGAGCGGTGTCAATATTGTGAATGGGCAAACCATCGGTATCAAGAAAGAAATTTTTCGTTCGGGTAATTGGGGCTGCTGCTACAAAAGATTTATCAAAGTAATTTATACTGGTACTGAACCACCAGTACTTCGGACTGGAATACTCAAAACCAACTGAAAACAAATGTTGCGGACTACCGGTAGCATAATATCCCCTTAAAAAGGATTTGCCTAGATTCAATGCACCTTCAAGAGTATTAGATGTGATGTAAAGTTCGGGATTGGAAGCATAAATGGAACTCCCTATGGCAGCAACAGCTTTCAGTTTTAAATTTATAAATACAGGTATTTCAATGCTCAATTCCAGTCCTGTGTTTTGTTTATCAACGCTTGTGAGAACCTCCTGTACAAAGGCCCCCGATCCTGAATTTTCAAGCCCCGTAAGTCCATCAGCATAATAAAACGAAACTTTTGAACCATCATTTATCTTTAAATAATAGATTGATAAAGTGGCATTAAATTTAGGATGTCGCCAACTGTATTTCAAGTCAATGCCCATCATATGCAAAGGTTTAAGTTCATCTACCAGATCATTACTCACCCTGACATTTGAGAATGAATAATTCATCACGGGTGCCCTGTATAAATAGTTGCTATTTAGAACTAAGACATGCCTTCCTGAAAATTTATGTGCTAACCCTGCTTTAATTGCTGGTAAATGAAAAGATGCAACTTTGCTCTTTCCCAGAGAAGCCTCATCCGGATGGAAACCATTCTCGTATAAACCATTTCGTAGATAACTGGTTGAAGAAAATGCCATACCAATAAATGCGTCACTCTTCTTTGATCTATAACTAGTTTGAATGAAGCCTTTTATCTCCTTAGCCATAAGTTGATAATTGTATCTGAACTTCTCGTTTTGCTGAACTATTCTATTGGTGTGCTGAAGATTATTTTGTGCATTTGTAAAATTATCAGCAAACGAATCCACATCAAGGTATCCGGAGCCTCCAAGAAGATCCAGCATCAAGGCGTAATTCTCCGAAGTATTTCCTGTGATTGAAACCGCCCCATCCATTGAAAAATTATTGTTCAAAATTGTTGAAAACCCGCAATTTAAAGACCAAAACCGACTATCTTGATGATCATTATATAAGACATAGATGGAATTATTTTCTGCTGAAGGATTGGTGTTTTCAGCGTACATTTGTTCCCAGTTGATCTGACCCTCTTCTCTAAATTTCTTTTCTGCCAAATAAGCTCTTCCAAAATCCGGATTAGAAGGGACTCTAAGAAAATAACTAGGTAATTTCTGATAATAAGAAGGGTCGGGATTTAGTCCTCCACCTATAAATGTTTGAGAATCCTGTAAATATTTTACACCTGAATAGTCTAATCTACTCGAGGCAATCGACCCAAATTGATAGGTAAAATGACTATGAATGCTTGTTTTTTCATTGACATTATACTGATAATTAAGTTGAAATATGGGCTCCAAGATCTTTTTCTCTCTGGAGTTTCTTTTTTTGTCTTGCTGGTGCCCCCAATAAGAATTGTATGCTGTATTTTTTAATTCAAAAACTTCCTGTGTCAAGGGCGACGATTTGCCTTTTTGAATAAAAGCATAAATAAAAGTTGCGTTAAGACTGTGCCGGGTACCAAAACGTTTGTCTATTGATGCAAGAAAGGAATAAGCCTTGTAATTTGTTCCTTTTCTATAGCCTTCATCTGCGAATCTCAATGATGCTGAAAGCATATAGGCCCAATCTTTGTTCGTCAAACCGCTAGTATAAGTTGCCATAATTCTGCTTTGATAACTCTTATTGGCCATGGCCATTGAAAGTTTTATCCCTTTTTTCTGCTTTGAAGCATTGGTCATCATATTGACTCCCTCAGATAATCCCCCAATACTAAAAGGTGAACTTTGCATAGGAGCATATCTCTCCTGCTGTCTTAAAGCATCATTCAAACCACCCCAATTACCCCATACAGGTTTTCCGGAATAGACTTTATTCATGCTTACCCCATTCAACATCACGTTAGTATGTTCAGAACCAAGAAATCTGGGTCTGAAAAAATTCGAACCGAAATCATAAGCAGCTGTTCTGGAAAAGAGATCCTTACCAGCGCTTAAAATTCCTGAGATATTCTCGGCTTCACCATTGTTGCTGTCAATATCATCCTGGCTCAACTCCACCCAGTCATCGATAACGATCATCTCATCCAATCTTGACATAGCAACAGACCCTAAATCAATTTCCTTCATAGTTAAATCCAATCTTAGAGGGATTCTACGTTTTTTGTAGCCTTTCATTTCCAGGTTTAGTACCGCTGTTTTGAGTTTATAATTTCCCATATTGAAATAACCACCTTCATCCGTGTATCCCGTCAATGACTGACCTTCAAAACTTATCCTGACATGAGGCAAGCCCTTTCCCGAAATTTGATCTACTGCCCTTCCCAGGATATTTACTTGAGCAGAAACCAAGAAGCCTTTTAAAAAGTAAAGAATAAGCAGTGTAAAGATTCTTGGGTCCATAAAAACTTGGAAATATAAAATATATACCTTGTTGATACACTTCTGGAGCAGAGGTCAACAAAAATTGAAAACACTTCAATATTTGCTAACATTTCCATATTTCGGTCATAAAACAAGACGCTAATCATCAATTCCATATGTATAGAAGTTACAAAATTCCTATCCTGTTCTTTTTGCTTCAAATTGTTCAACCTGTCGAATGTCAGATAAAAAAATACACGCTAAGAACCATTGGTTTTTACAATGTTGAAAATCTTTTTGATACAATCGACGATCCTGAAACCATTGACGAAGATTACACGTTAAAGGGTAAAAATCATTATTCCTATAAAGACTACAAGCAGAAAATCAAGCACACGGCCAAAGTAATTTCAGAAATAGGATCAAACCAAAAAAATAAAGGGCCGGTAATTCTGGGCTTGGCTGAAGTTGAAAACTTTAGAGTGCTTCAAGACCTCATTCAAACCGAGGAGTTGCATAAAAAAGGGTATCAGATTGTACATCAGGATTCTCCAGACAGAAGAGGGATTGATGTCGCATTGTTATATCAGCAATCTCACTTTACGCCTATAGGGTCTGAATTCATTGAAGTCAAACTTTGGAGTGAAAAAGGGCAAAGAATATATACCCGTGATATTCTCTATGTTCATGGTATTCTAGACGATGAAGAACTGCATATTCTTGTAAACCATTGGCCCTCCAGGCGAGGTGGTAAATCGAGAAGCGCTCCCAAAAGAATGAAGGCGGCCTATCTGGTGAAACAATTAACAGACAGAATATTTATTGAAAACGAAGGCGCCAAAATTATAATTATGGGCGACTTCAATGATGATCCAAGTGATGAAAGCATCAAAAAAGGACTTCTGTCACCATCTTCCCATGAACAGGAAACGGGGAAACGATTCTTTAACCCAATGGAAAGGATGCATAAAAAGGGTTTCAACACACTGGCTTACCGCGACGGATTGAATCTTTTCGATCAGATTATTTTCTCTAATAACTTAGTTCAGTCAAAACGAAGTGAATCGGGATATTTTTTCCATAAAGCAGGGATCTACAACCCTGCTTATTTAATCGCAAAGCGGGGCAGATATCGAGGATACCCCCTAAGAAGTTTTCAAAATAGTCATTACGCTGGAGGTTATAGTGACCATTTCCCCGTATATGTTGAATTGGTAAGGCCTTTTTCAAATTAACTCTGAGGTTTTGATTACTCCAGTGTAATTTCTTCGGTCTTTACAATTTTATTTTTGTTGTATACCACTTTGGTTTTCTTATCCATAAACCAATAATACCAGGTTCCTACTTTGTCTCCATGATCATAAATGGCAACACATTTTCTGTTTCCATTGGGATAATAACTCTCCCAGGAAGCATGTAGTTTATTGTCTTTAGTCAAAAACCCATGTTGCATCATTGCTCCGTCATCATAGTAAATAGTAACTTCAAAAAGATCTCCAACTGGTTCTATTTTTTGATTCTTTTTTTCCTGAGCAAAGGAGAATGTGATGCACAAAACCAAGAGTAAGGAAATGAGTATTTTTTTCATTATTTCAGCCATTTTAAGTATATGTTAAATTTAGGTTGACTCTCTTTTAAAACCTATGATAATTGTCATCGATTATTTTCTTAACTTTGAGAATCTTTGCTAATAATATGGGCCGCTCTTTCTTCTGTGTATTTGTTTTTTTAATGAGTTGTGTCTCTGTTCTTCAGGCCCAGGATGATTGGATTGAATTTGTTTCCATGAAAGAAAAAGGCCTTATGTCAATCTCTGTGGACTTGAGTCTTGATCTGGTCAAACCAAAATATAAGAACCTCCTTATCGTTGGAGGAAGGTTTAAAAAATGCCTTAAAAATGGGTTTCCATCAGAAGACAGTCTTGAGGAAATTTTTGCCTTTTCGGATTCTACCTTGGCTAGTCTTGATAAGATTACACCTAATCGTTTGGCTGGTTATATTACTTATCAGTGTATGGCCTTTGACGTTTTTTATGTCAAAGACACTGTCAATCTCAGAGAAGGTTTGAATAAAATGTTAGAGGGCAATTTCGCTGGTGTGAAGACTTTTATTAATATTAACTGGGATAAAAACTGGGCTTATTATCGCAATTCTCTTTATCCAAGTAATTTTTCTTCTGAATTTTTGATTGATCAGGATTATCTTCATGATTTGGTTCTACAGGGGGATGATCTTCAGGGCCTTAGGAAGGTCAACCACTGGATTTATTTTAAAAGTGTGAAGAAAAGAAATAGCATGGGTGATAGGCTAAAAAAACTGAATTTCTCGCTTGACTCTATCGCCTATAAAAAAGAAACGGATTTCCCCTACCAATTAACTATTTCAAGACAGGATTCAATTTTGCCCATGACAATTTTTGATTTAACCACTATGCTTCGCAACTTATCAGCTTCGATGACTGGTTTTTATGATGGATGGAGTACAGAAGTAAAACCGAAATAATAAGATAGAAAGTAATTTTTTTATGGAACCGATCAACTATCCCATGATTCTGGACGGAGGCCTTTCAAATGTACTTGAAGATTTTGGCTGCGATCTCAATCATGAGCTTTGGTCTGCCAAACTTCTACAAACAGATCCAGAGTTGCTTGTAAAGGCTCATTTAACATATTTGGAAGCCGGGGCACGCTGTATAACAACATCGAGTTATCAGGCCACAGTTGAGGGGTTTATGGATTTCGGAATTGCTGCACAAGAAGCGGAAAAACTTTTGTTGAGTTCTGTAACCCTGGCAGAAAAGGCAAGGGATCTTTATTACAAACAACATGGTTTCACTCAAAAGATCTATATAGCTGCCAGTATGGGGCCTTATGGAGCCTTTCTTGCAGATGGATCAGAATACACCGGTAATTATGCGATTTCAGAGGAAGCCTTGAAAGACTTTCACAACAAAAGAATTCAGTTATTTGAAACTACCGGAGCTGATTTTTTTGCCTTTGAAACCGTTCCGAGCTTTTTGGAAGTAAAAGTATTGTCTGAGCTTCTTGATCAATGCACCAGACCTTCCTGGATGTCATTTTCATGCAAAGACGAATTTCACTTAAACGACGGAACAAGAATTGAGGAAGCCGCAGCCTTGCTCGCAAACAAATCACAGCCTTTTGCCATAGGTGTTAACTGTACACCTCCAAAATTTATCTCAGAAATCATTGATCAACTGAAAAAATCAGCGCCACATAAAAAGATCATTGTGTACCCAAACTCAGGAGAAGTGTATCATGTTGAAAGCAAATCTTGGATTGGTGTATCTGATCCTTCAGGTTATGAGAAAATGGTAACCGAATGGCGAAAAAAAGGTGCAGATATAATTGGTGGCTGTTGTAGGATAGGCCCCGACCATATCAAAAGAATTAGTGGCCTACAATAATTCAATACCAAACCGTTACACAAGGCTTTTGGAAGAATTTTTATTTTGATATAGAGCATTTTTAGCTCCTACCGGATTTTTCTAGACCCGAAATAAAACGTTGATAACCTCTTCGATCTTGCTTACCTTAATGATCTCTATTCCAGGATTCTTTTTCGATATTTTGCTAAATTTTGATAAAACAATCTTTTTAAATCCAAGTTTTTCGGCTTCCTGAATTCTTTGTTCAACTCTGGAAATGGCTCTTATCTCACCCGCCAAACCCACTTCTGCGGCAAAGCAGATATTTTGCGGGATGGATATTTCACTATTAGAAGAAAGAACCGCGCAAACAACGGCAAGATCAATGGCAGGATCTTCCACCCGCAAACCACCTGCGATATTCAAAAACACATCCTTAGCACCAAGTTTAAAACCTGCTCTTTTTTCTAATACAGCAAGCAGCATATTCAATCTTTTGATATTATACCCTGTGCATGATCGCTGAGGCGTTCCGTACACCGCCGTGCTAACCAAGGCTTGAACTTCTATCATCAAGGGCCTCATTCCTTCCAAAGTGGCAGAAATAGCTGTTCCGGTTAGGTCAGAATCTTTTTCGGAAATAAGAATTTCGGATGGGTTTTCCACTTCCCTTAAACCCGTATGCAGCATTTCATAGATGCCAAGTTCGGCGGTAGATCCAAACCTGTTTTTTTGCGCCCTTAGAATGCGATAAGTATGGTTTCTGTCTCCTTCGAACTGAAGCACAACATCCACCATATGCTCTAATATTTTAGGGCCGGCGATATGACCATCTTTAGTTATATGTCCAATTAAAACTACTGGAGTATCGGTTTCCTTTGCATATTTTATCAATTCAGCGGTCGTCTCACGTATCTGAGAAATGCTTCCAGGTGAAGCCTCTATAAATTCTGTATTCAGGGTCTGAATGGAGTCGATAACAATAACTTCAGGAGAGGTTTCTTCAGCCGAATTAAAAATATGATGGGTTTTGGTCTCTGTAAGGATCAAACAATTTTCATTGGAACTTTTAAGCCGGTCTGCCCGCAATTTGATCTGAGTCATACTTTCTTCTCCTGAAACATAGAGCACCCTGTTTTTCATCATAAGTGCAATTTGCAACAGCAACGTTGATTTTCCAATACCTGGTTCTCCCCCTAATAAAACAACAGAACCTTTCACTAATCCTCCTCCTAAAACCCGGTTTAATTCATTGTTACAGGTGTTGATCCGTTCTTCGTTTACAGCGGTAATTTCCTTTAATTTGACAGCTTTAGTAACCTTTTTACTTGCGGAAGGCTGTTTCCAGGAGCCCTTTTCTTCCCTTTGGATCACTTCCTCAACGATGGTATTCCATTCATTACAAGAATTACATTTACCAACCCATTTTGGGAACTGAGCGCCGCAATTTTGACAAAAAAAAGTGGTTTTGGTCTTGGCCATAAATGATATTTAGAGGTCTTTTATTGATAAGTTTTTAAGGTCAGTTCTTTTCCGTCAAATACGGCATAGGTAAAATGTGAGATCCAGTCTCCGGTATTGACATATTTACTGTTTTTCCCTACTTCAATTTCCATGGGTAAATGTCGGTGGCCGAAGAGAAAATAATCATAATGTTTTTGCTGCAGTTTTCTTTTGGCATATTGAGCCAGCCATTCATTTTCTTCTCCTAAAAACTTAATATCTTCCTGTCCGGAAATCAGCTTGTTTTTAGTTGACAGATATTGGGCAAGTTTAACACCAATATCCGGATGAAGCCATCTGTAAAACCATTTTGATAAAGGATGGGTAAATACTTTTTTCATCCTTTTATATCCTTTGTCACCTGGTCCTAACCCGTCTCCATGTCCTATTAAAAATGTTTTTCCTTCAAATTCGAATTCTTTTGGATGGTGATAAACAGGGATCTGTAATTCTTTTTCAAAATAATCAATCATCCAAAGATCATGGTTCCCAACGAAGAAATACATTCGAATTCCACTGTCTCTGAGTTCGGCAATCTTTCCCAGAACCCTAATAAATCCTCTTGGAACCACCGTTTTATATTCAAACCAGAAATCAAATAAATCCCCTAAGAGAAATATGGCTTTGGCGTCGTCTTTTACTTCATCCAGCCAGGATATGAATTTCTTCTCCCTTAATCTACTGCTTTCAGGATCTGGGATACCAAAATGTTGATCGGAAGCAAAATATATATTTTTTGGATGATTATTCATTCACACGTTTTATTTTCAAAACAAAAGATCTTAACTACTACTGATCGTCTGCATGCCATTCAGCATAGGAGTTAGCCGTTTCATATAACTTTAACGAATGTAATAAAACATTTTGAGGTAATTGTTTTTGAATTCTCCCGGCAAAGTCTAACAGCATATTTTCACTTGTAGGCTGGTAGGGTACAAGAACTACTTTATGAGAGTGATCATTGATGGTGTTCGCCAATTCCTTGTGTGGAGAATTTTCATTCAATACCACTGCATGGTCCAATTTACTAACGATTTCATTTTTGATAATTACCTTTAGATCACCGAAATCCATCACCATCCCGTTTTTTGGATTCTGAGCATCTTCAATGGGTGTCCCGATAACGGTAACATGCAAATGATAACTGTGTCCGTGAATGTTTTTACATTTGCCATCATACCCATAAAGGGCATGAGCCGTTTCAAAATCGAAATGTTTGGTAATCCTTATTTTATTCATCTTTCAAATTATCTGGAAATCTACGATCTCGTTTATTATTTAAATAACATTCAGCGCCTTTCCTACTTTCTTAAAAGCCGCAATAGCCTTGTCTAAATGCTCTTTTGAATGTGCTGCACTTAACTGCACTCTTATTCTTGCCTTTCCTTTCGGTACCACCGGAAAAAAGAATCCTATCACATAAATACCTTCCTTCAGCAAAGCATTGGCCATATCTTGTGATAATTTTGCGTCGTACAACATCACAGGAACAATAGCTGCATCCGCTCCTACTAAGTCAAATCCGGCTTCTTCCATTTTTGATCGGAAATAATTCGTGTTTTCCTCTAGTTTATCTCTTAAACTTGTATCATTCTCTATCAAATCAAAAACCTTTAAAGAAGCTCCAACTATGGCCGGTGCAAGGGAGTTGGAAAAAAGATAGGGTCTTGACCGTTGACGTAAAATTTCAATGACTTCTTTTGGACCAGTTGTGTAGCCACCCATGGCCCCTCCCAGGGCCTTCCCCAAAGTTCCGGTAACGATATCCACCCTTCCCATAACATTTTTCAATTCGACGGTACCTCTCCCTGTTTTACCTATGAACCCGGTTGCATGACATTCATCAACCATAACAAGTGCGTCGTATTTATCAGCAAGGTCGCATATCTTATCCAACTGTGCCACAATTCCATCCATAGAGAAAACCCCGTCGGTAACAATGATCTTAAAGCGGTGCCCTTGTTTGTTAGCTTCGATCAATTGTTTTTCAAGATCCTGCATATTATTGTTTTCATATCGGTAACGGGCAGCTTTACAAAGCCTCACCCCATCAATGATTGAGGCGTGATTCAGCGAATCTGAAATGATGGCATCTTCTTTTTGCAATAAAGGTTCAAACAACCCACCATTCGCATCAAAGGCAGCAGCATATAAAATTGTGTCTTCTGTTTTATAAAATCGCGCTATTCTTTCTTCGAGTTGTTTATGAATATCTTGAGTTCCACAAATAAATCTTACTGACGACATACCATAACCATGAAGGTCCATAGTATCCTTAGCAGCCTGAATTACTTGGGGGTTATTGGACAAGCCCAGATAATTATTCGCGCAAAAATTGATCACCTCTTCTCCTGTTGCAATTTTAATGACTGCATCCTGTGAGCTTGTGATAATTCTTTCCTTTTTATATAATCCAGCCTCTTTGATAGCTCTTAGTTCTTCGCTTAAATGATCTTTTATTTTATTATACATGCGATTCCTTTGTTTTTTAGGCAGTTAACAGTATTGAGTCCTGGTGTTTTGCAGCTTTATACCCGCGTCAACAAGTATTTATGCCTTTTATGTAATACTTAGTGTGATGTTGGCTCTGCAATGGCAAAAGTAAGAAATTATGGGGTATTTGTATTTCGTAATTAGTATTTTTGGCCTCTAAATTATTGATATGGCCAGGGATGAAAAGATAAAGATGCAATGGGAACAAATCCAGGAAAGTATTTCCGAAAAATTTGGAGGAGGTGAAAAAATGGATCTTGATGCTATTATCTATCTTATAGGAATACAGGAACTCGGTAAAGGTTATCAAAAATTCAGCAAGGATGAAAAGTTGAACATCATGCATATAGCGATTTGTAAATTGCTCGAACCCTTTGGATATTACGATTTTGACTATTTTGATGATGATGGTTGGCCTCACTATAAAACCATTGACGAGCTGCCCACTTTGAAAGCAGGGGAGCAATCAGTACTGATGAAAGAAGCTGTTGTTCTGTATTTTGAAAGGCTAGGTGCATCACTTTAAAATGATGGCCCTCGTCATACTGCCTGATAGCGCTTTCCCGAATGGCTTAAAACCATGCCCTTTAGCTCCAGTTGAAGCAATAGCATAAGTGTTTTTTGAACGCTAAACCCGCTTTCAAGTGCCAGTTGATCAAGCAGTTTTTTTTCTGAATTCTCCAATAAATTGTATACCTGCTTTTCAAGATCATCGAGTTCCACAAAAAGTTTTTTTTGAACCTGCCTGGGAGCTTGAGAATCTGAAGTCCATCCCAAGGCATATTCAAGATCTTTTACAGAAGTAATCATAGCGGCCCTATTGCTTTTAATCAGCATGTTACAACCCTGGCTAAATTTGTCTGTTGTTCGACCCGGAACGGCCAGTACATCACGGTGATAGGAAGAAGCGAGTTGAGCTGTGATTAAGGACCCTCCTTTATTGGCGGATTCTACCACTAAAGTGGCTTCGGATATTCCTGCAATGATTCTGTTTCTTTTGACAAAATTTTCTCGTTCAGGAGAAGTACCTGACCAAAATTCTGTATACAACCCTCCATTTTCAAGCATTTTACGAGCTATACCCGCATGTGATTTCGGATAGATCCGATCAAGCCCATGAGCTAAAACACCAACGGTACATATTCCATTACGCAAGGCTTCCTGATGGGCGCAAATGTCTATTCCATAGGCAAGGCCACTTACAATAATGGGGTCATAGTGTTTGATTCCTTTAACAAATTCTTTTAAAAACTGGCTGCCGTAAGGTGTCATCAGCCTGGTTCCAACAATACTGATAACCTTCCTGTTGTTGATGTTGAACTTACCTTTTTGAAAAAGTACAAGCGGCGCATCGGGGCAATGTTTGAGTTTTAACGGATAGTTCTGGTCAGTAAAACTTATGGCATTCAGTTGTTGTTTCTCTAAAAAACGCATTTCCCTTTCGGCTTTTTCAAATATTTCTCGCCTTTTTAATCGCTGAAAAAGGCTTGAACCTAATCCTTTGATCTTCTTGAGTTTGTGCTGCTTCTCTTGAAATATATGCTTAACACCGCCAAAGTGATCCACAAGTTTTTTGGCATTTATCGGGCCGATTCCATCTACCGATTGTAAGGCCAAATAATAAAATAATTCCTCATTGTCCATTTTAAAAGTTTGATTTTCAATTGTGCATCTTTTTGTTAATAAAAATGACAGGGACAATGTAAACCCTCATTGTTTTTTTTTAGTTTTGTTTAAGTGAACCTAAACTCCCTATTGATTGAATTTAGCGAATTACATCAGTGATTTATTATACCGATACGAATGTGTCATTGTTCCAAAATTCGGTGGCTTTGTTACTAATAATAAGTCTGCCAAAATCGATGTTTCAAATCACACCTTATATCCACCTTTCAAACAGATCACATTTAACCGTCATCTGGTCAACAATGACGGACTTCTGGCAAATTATATCGCCTCGGTTGATCATATTTCGTATGAATGTGCAGTAAATTATATTCAGTTCGAAATTGATGCCTGGAAAGAGAAACTGAAAAATAGTGACCTTTCTTTAAACGGATTGGGAACATTCAATCTGGTGGACGGAAAACTGCATTTCGAACCTCAGCAAAAGATTAATTATCTTACCTCCTCCTTTGGTCTTTCGAATGTAGTGCGAAGTGAAATTGAAAGAGAATCAGCCATTAAAGTCGATAAAGTTGTTGAAATCCCTAAGGTCATTCCTATCACAGAGAAAAAAGCACCGAATTACCTCAAATATGCTGCAATATTCGTGATCGGTTTATCTGTTATTGGAATTACGGGTAAATATTATCAAAATCATCTCCATAAAAAACAATTGGTTGAAGCACAAAATCAACAAGATTTGATGGAGGAAAAGATTGAGACTGCCACCTTTGTAATTACCAAACCTCTCCCAACCTTGAATCTGGAGGTCGAAAGCCGTAAAAAAAGTTTTCATGTGATTGCAGGCGCTTTTAGATTTCCTGAAAACGCTCATCGAAAGTTGAACCAATTGGTTCAGGAAGGATATGATTCCCAAATCCTTGGAGTGAACAAATGGAACCTTACCGTAGTTTCATATGGCAGTTTCTCGACAAGAGATGATGCTCTTGAAAATTTATCGCAGATCAGGAATAATGTTGCTAAAGACTCTTGGTTACTCATTCAGGATTTTTAATAATTCATTCCTTATTTATTGCGACTTACTCATTTTTAATAAAATTGTTTATCCCCACATAAGATGCAAAGCAAGATCCCAAATGATTCTTTAACCATAATGACCGACCTTGTTTTACCGGGTGAAACAAACCCTTTAGACAACCTTTTTGGAGGTGAACTCCTCGCTAGAATGGATCGTGCTTCAAGTATTGCGGCAAGAAGGCATTGTAATCAAATAACTGTTACCGCTACAGTTAACCATGTGGTGTTTTCCAAAGCTGTTCCCGTAGGAAGCGTACTCACTATTGAGGCCAAAGTTTCAAGGGCTTTTAATTCTTCCATGGAGATTTTTGTTGATGTTTGGATGGAAGACAGGGAGTCAGGAGAACGAACCAAAGTGAGCGAAGGCATCTATACCTTTGTAGCCGTTGACAGAGCAGGAGCACCCGTTAAGGTTCCTGAAGTTATACCACAAACCAAGCTTGAAAAAGAACGCTATGACGGCGCTTTAAGGCGGAAGCAACTCAGCTTGGTTCTTTCAAAAAAAATGGATCCTAAGGATGCTACCGAATTGAAGGCTCTTTTCTTTTAAACTTCTCAGGCAAACCTTTTTATCACATTTTCAATACCTCCTAAATAAGTACTTCCAAACAAGATCAAATGGACAAGGTTAGGATATATATTGTGAATTGGGATCCGTTTTTGCCATCCTTTTACTAAGGGAAAACAATCGTTATAAACATTCAGGTACTCCTTGTCAAATCCACCAAACAATTGTGTCATGGCAAGATCAACCTCTCTATGACCATAATAAACCGCCGGATCAATAAAAACCGGTTTTTGTCCTGTAGCACAAAGTAAGTTGCCTGACCAAAGATCCCCGTGCAATAGTGATGGTTGCTCATCCGGAACAAGTTCAGAAAAAACGGCAAAGAAAGCATCGAACGAAGACAGATGATGCCGACTCAACAATCCTTTATCAAAAGCTACTTTTATCAAAGGTTTAAGACGGTTTTCGATGTAAAATTCTTCCCATGAACTTTTAAATTGATTTGGCTGTTCTAAAGAACCAATATAATTATCGTGGTCGAGACCAAAAAATCTGTGATTGTTCTGATGAAGTTTTGACAAATCCTGAGCAAAATAATTCCAAAATTCTTTAGTAACCCTCTCCTCTATCATGTATTCAAGAACGAGCACCTGAATCTCATCACTATAAAAATGATCAATGACTTTTGGAGAAATGACGTCGCCTTTGCTCAGTAGTTTCAAGCCTTTGGCTTCTTTCTCAAACATTTCAGGAAACAATTCACGGTCATTAGATTTTATAAGGAACTGTCCTTTAGAACTATTGATCTTATAAACATCATTGATATCTCCTCCCGAAAGTGGTGACATGGATTCAATCTTGACTGAAAGCCTGTCTTCAATTATTCCTTTAACCAACATGATATGAATTGTGGTGATCTAAATCTTATAAACCCATTCTTCAGGATTTTGTCGTTGAACCTCTTTGAAAAGTACAAAAGCCAAAATGGTTTTTCCGGTTGTCTTATCGGTGTGGATCTTACCTAGAAGTTGCTTCGTTGAAACCAGATCTCCTTTTTTCACGGTCACATTATCGAGGTTCTTATATACGGAAATATAATTTCCGTGTTGAACCAATACTGCTTTCTTTTTACCGGGCAGCACCTGTATGGCCAATACTCTCCCGTCAAAGATCACACGCGCATTAGCATTCTTTTCTGTAGCGTAAAAAATTCCGTTACTTTCAATGGTAATACCTTTTAACGTTGGATGCGACTGCTTTCCGTATCTTCTAACAACAATGCCTCTTTCAACAGGAGAGGGTAGTTTACCTTTGTTGGATATAAAATCTTTTTCAAGTGCAACCGCTTCAGGAGTAAGCGCAAAACCCGTACTTTTTATATTTGATTCCTTCCTTGAGTCGGCAATGGCTTCAGCAATTAGAGCTTCAATCTTTCTTTCTATTTGCTTTTCCTCTTTTTGCTTCGTGTTGATTTGAGCGATATATTTTTTTTCCTTCTTTTTAACTGATTTGACCAGGCTTTCCCGAGAAGATTTTTCTTGGCTAATGCTGTCTTTCTCCTTAAGGTTAATAGCAATTAATTCTTCCTTTTCATTTCGGGTATCGATTAACAAATCGTTCAGATTTTGAAGCTTAATCGTTTCTACTTTGATCTCTTCCCCTTGCCGCTCCCTGTATGCTGCATATTGTTTTAAGTAATCTAATCGCTTATAAGCCTGCAAAAAATTCTCAGAGGAAAGGAGAAACATCAGACGGCTGTTCTTTGTTTTACTTTTATAAGATTGTACTACCATATTGGCATATTCCTTTTTAAGAAATTCTAATCTTTCTTCCAGCAAATCAACTTGTCTTTCGTTCTCGTTGATCTCAATGTTTAATTGATTGGTCTCTTCATTGATTGTATTGATTAGTTTTGTTCTGACTCCGATACGTTGCACAAGATCAGACAGGTCAGACAATAGCGTTTTTTCTTTCTTTTGTGACTGGAACAAAAGGGTGTTGATCTCTTTGATCTCCTTTTGGAGTTGCAGACGCTGCTTTTCAAGTTCTTGTCTGTTCTGTGCCTCTAGTGAAAGAGGTATCAGAAAAATTAGAATCAGTAAAATGATTGAAGATCGAAAATTGATCGATGGGAAGGGTCGACGCTTGTATTCCTCTATGTTGGCCTGAAGTGATATCATTCAAGTTCAATATTTCTGTATCCAGCTGGAATTTCAAAGGGGAATTTCAAAGGAATATCAAATTGCACATTTTTATAATTTACGTCGATGATCGTTTTCATGTCACCGGCCGTAGCAGTGATTAAAAATCCTTTCGGGAACAAAGATTCACTTATTTTATGAAAATCTTTGTATAAAATTGTTAAAATTTGATTCTTTTCAACATGACGTATTTCCTCCAAAACAACCTTAAAATGATCTGGATCTATTCTGTATTTGATGTCAAAAATAGGGTTTCTTTTTTTGGGATGCAATTCGTATTGCCGATCCTTTACTCTTACCTGATATTTTTGGGATTCTAAATCCAATAAAGCCTCCCCTAAAAAGAGGTTTTGAACTTTTTTAAAATCAAAATCTGTACCCAGCCAACCTGTGATCAGTTGAAAATCTCCTTTAAAGGCTGTTTTGCCTATTTTTTCGTAGAATTCTACTTCGGAAGGTGTAATCTTAAGCTTGGCAACAGGAAAACCGAGTTTTGAAAAATTGAGCCAAATAATCGAATCTTTTACCATTCTTAAAGAAGCGTTTATATTTGGAAAATCTCCCTTTCCCTTATACTTTATTTGCATGGAAGCCTTGATCGATTTTCCTGAAAAACGAGCCTCGTGATTCTTTTTGACTATGGAACGTGCAGACAAACTCGCAATGCTTTTATCAGAAATCTTAGCTGTCTTACAAGAAACTAAGGTCAAAATAACGATAAGAAAAGTAATGGTTCTATTCATTTACTTCTAAATTATTCAGCTTTCAATTCCATGGCCTGTTTGTAATATTCAGTGGCTTGCTTGTTGTTGCCCATGGCTTTATGACTAAGACTTAATTCCTCGAAAAATAAAGATGTCAAATTATCATCTTCGATGATATAATCTAATCCTTCTTCCAATATTTGCATGGCCTCCTTATACTTTCTTAAACTATTCAGGGCGCGTCCGTTCATTAAATACAGACGTGGTTGGGCCGGAAACAATGACAAGCCTTCATCACTATCCTTAAGCAAATCAAGATATTGTTTTGATTTCCACTGCTGTTCCAATAAAGTCACTAATGTGATAAAGTCTCTGTTCAAAACATATGCTTCCTTAAGGAGATCTACTTGCCTTTTTGGAGAATCTTCAATGATTGGTTCAGAAATCTTCTCTGTTGGCCCCTCTCCATCTTGCAACAGAGACTCTTTTAAGGCTTCCAATCCTTCTGGTAGTTTATTCAGATCATCGAGTTTTTTCAATAGTTTGATTGCATTATCAATCTCACCAGATTTAATATAAAGTATTACTAAATCAGCCTCTTCCTCTGGCTTTAAACTAATGATCGTGTTTTGAACCTTAATGGCCCCTAAATAATCATTTTGCTTGGTCTTGATCTCTTTTAAATGGCGCAGCATATGCAAATTCAAAGGTTCATTTTCCAATCCTTTCAAGATATAATATTCTGCTTCAGTATATTTAATCAACATTGCATAGTTCTTGGAAAGTTCAAAAAGAACGGCAACATTATCCTTATCAATATTGTTACAGGCTTCCAAAGCGAAAACAGCCTTGTCATAATTTCCTATCGCTTTTTGCTGCAAAGCCTCAAAAAAGAAGGTTTGAAAATTAATATGCTGCTGTTCCACGAGCATTTCCTCACTCGATACAACATCTTCTTGCCCAATGGCAAGAAAGGAGTGAAAAATTACCCCTAAAAAAATAACAATATGTTGTGCTTTCTTAATCAATACTTATTTTAAAACTGAATAATCCCCTATACTTACTGATTTAAAATCTCCGTCAAAATATGCATTATTTCCAATCATGGCTTCCGTTAATGTTGCGTTTTTGATAATGGTATTGGATTGGATAAGTGAATTGATAATATGAGAATCCTCCACGATACTACCATCGCCTAAAGAAACATTAGGACCTACTGTGGCATTCTTCAAAACCACATTTTCTCCAATATAACAAGGTTCGATAATGGTGGAATTATCTAAAGATACACTTTTGGAAATTAACTTTTCATTTGCCTGATTGGCGAATTTTAATATTTTACTATTCGTATCAACAGTGATCTCCTTATTGCCACAATCCATCCATTCGCTTACCTCTCCAGGCACGAATTTTAAGCCTTTCTGTTTCATGTGCTCCAAAGCATTGGTCAATTGGAACTCGCCCTTGTCTTTTATATTATTATCAAGTAAGTACTGGATTTCTTCTCTTAGAACTTCTCCATTCTTGATATAATAGATCCCTATTATAGCCAAGTCAGAAATGAATTCATCCGGTTTTTCAACAAAATCAGTAATAATTCCGTTCTGGATCTTTACAACCCCATATGAGCTTGGTTCTTCAACCTGTTTGACCCAAATGGCACCATCCGTTTTCGCGTCAAGTCTGAAGTCAGCCTTGAACAAAGTGTCAGCAAAAGCAACCACACAAGGTCCTTCTAAAGAATCCTTTGCGCAGTAAATGGCATGTGCAGTTCCCAAGGCTTGTTCTTGTACCGATACTTTGCCAACAGCACCCAGATCCTTTGCAATATTCATTAGTTTTTCTTCGGTATCCTTAGGAAATGTGGGGCCAATTACAAAAGCGATCTCCTCAACTTTCTGGTCCATCACTTTTACAATGTCTTCTACCAATCTCTGAACGATAGGCTTTCCTGCTATTAACGTAAGAGGTTTTGGAATAGTTAAGGTGTGTGGCCTTAGTCTTGAGCCGATTCCGGCCATTGGCACAATAATCTTCATACTTAACTTTTTTCTTTTAAACGCCCAAATATACATAAAATTGTTGCAGTGCTATGACCGATTTATAAGCGTGAATGCCCCTTGTTTGAAGGTGTCATGAAAAACAATACCGGATTTTTTGGCAGACTTTCCCCAAAGCGCCTTATAAGAGGAGAAATTAGATCCGTCAGCAACGATTATTTTTGGACGTATATCAGCTAAAATTCTGTCCAGATTTATTTTGGGTGAATTTATGAGTATTAGAATATCTGGTTCGAATCCAAAATCACTTTTGATTGAAGAGTGATCAATAACCATTATCCTAAAATTCCCCAGCTTATGAAAGTTTAACCTTTTCTTCGACTCGGAGAGTTCAAGAAAAAGGTGTTCCAACTCATAGTTTTTCGTCACATTCAATTCTTTAGAACGAGGTATTCCTGCACCAGGATACAAAACTCCTCTGTCACCGGTTCGTCTCAAGATGAGGCTCTGTTTGTACTGATGAAATACAACAAAAGCAGACTCCGATTGCGTATACGTTTTCTCAAAAAGAAGGATTACGAAAAATAAAATGCCGCAAATTAACAAGGAAGCGGATCTTTTCGCACTGGGTTTTCGTATCCAAAAGGTGAGTAATCCAATAAAAATATAGCTGACCAGTACAAGAGCTTCGGTAAAAAACACATTCTGATATATCAGTGAATTCAAACTTCCAAACAGCTCAATTGTCTGATTCATCATTCCTATCATCTTAGCATAAATCTGAACATAGAATGGCCACAAAAAATCAAAATAGTCAAGAATTATCATAAAATAACCCATCGCTAATACGATTCCTAAAAAAGGGATGATAGCAATACTGCTAAGAAAGAACAAGGCTGAAAAGTGATGAAAATGATATAAAATTAAGGGTAATACGCCAAGTTGAGCCGCTAGAGAAATTACTAACAGGTTCCAAAAATATCTAAGCGTTTTATTCACTGGTTTCCATCGTGATTTGAGAAGAGGGCTCAAGCTAATAATCGCTGCAACCGCACTATAACTCAATTGAAATCCCAGGTCAAAAACATACAAAGGTTCAATGACAAGACTCAAGAAGAGGGCAATGAATAAATAGTTGCCTAGTTGTGAAGAGCGTCCCAAAAGCATACCAAAAGAAAGCACAGTAAACATTGTAGCCGCTCTTATCACAGAGGCCGAAAGGCCTGATATGAAAGCAAAAAACCACAAAAAAGCAATAAGAAAAACCCATTTGATCCTTTTCCCATAATGTAGCCGCTCCAATGGCTTTAAAACAATATTCAGGAGCATAAGTAAAATCCCTATATGTAATCCTGAAATTGCCAAAAGGTGCATGGCGCCGGCATTTTGATAGCTCAGTATCGTTTCTTTTGAAAGATCCAGCCTTTTGCCCAGCAATAACGCTTCAATTACTGAAAATTCTTTCATGGCAAAACCCTTATTGCCCAGCGACTTAAGTAAACGATCACGAAGTTTTAATGCCTGGATCCTTAATGTGTTTTGTTCTGAAGGGATTCTTGCGAACTGACCTTCGCTTAAACTCAACTGATGATAAATGCCTTTCCTTTTAGTGTACTCTTTAAAGTCAAAAGCTCCAGGGTTCAAGACTTTTCCCATTTCTTTTGGTTGCTTTGAGGTTATGAGGTACTCATCGAAACTCAAGGGCTTGCTCAAGCGATTCTTCGCGACACGAATTAATATATCTCCTACTGTTCTTTTCTGATCCACTCCAATGATCTCTCCCTTGTATTTAAAATAATAGTCACTGGGCTTATGTTCTTCCTTTAGGATAATTCTGATGATTGATCCGGAGCCATAGTGATTTAAATAATGCCTACTGTTTTTCGCTGGTTTGCTCTTTGAAACGAGGAACATCCCATACAGCATCATCGACATGACCGAAAATAACACGAATAAAAAAGGTGGCCGAAATAAGTCTTTGGCTCTGAAATAACAATAAAGTAATGCCCCAAACAACAGGGTAGCTCCAATTGCAATCCATGCTAATGAGAAGTCAAAAAAAAACCAAGAAGAATTCCTGTGATCAAGGAGAAGCAAAAATGTGCCGGAAGAAATTTTAAATTGATCAAGACCGTCTGGTTTTCCAATTTAATTGTTTTATTTTCGTCCTGGTAAACATTCAGCTCATTGAATAAGGTCCCTAAAATCTCTTTTCGACAAATCAACAAGCTGGCAATTCCTGCGATCATTTCAGGAATTGCAGAACCATTGTTGTCAATTACTGATACGGCAATTGTTGGCAATATAAATATGAATCCTACCGAAGCTCTTGCTGCAGTGGGTATAGCAGGGTCATTTATTTCGGCCATTGTTTGGATCCTTGCCCAGACAAGATCGGCGATTAGCGCCATTATAGCTCAATATTATGGAGCAAACAAACTCAAAGAGATCCATCAGCTTCCGGCTCAGATCATTCTTATTAATGTTATCCTTAGTTTGTTTATTTATGCCCTAACTGTTTTTTTTGTTGAGAATATCTTTGAATTGTATAACGCCAGTGGATTGATCCTTGAAAAATCAGTTTCCTACTATAAAATAAGAGCCTTTGGCCTTCCTTTTACTCTCTTTGTTTTCTCTGTTTTCGGCGTTTTCAGAGGTCTCCAAAATACATTCTGGCCCATGGTGATCAGTATTATAGGTGCCTCCTTAAACATAGTCCTTGATTTTATACTGGTATTTGGAGTAGAAGGTATTATTCCAGCGTTTGAAGTTGAAGGTGCCGCCTGGGCCAGTGTTATTGCTCAAGGAGTCATGTCACTTTTAGCCTTACTGCTTCTTATTAAAAAAACACCTTTTTCATTGAAACTGAATTTTCCTTTTCATCCAGAGATCAATCGTCTTCTTTCATTAAGTCTCAATTTAATTATCAGGGCCATTTCGTTGAACATTGCCCTGTATATGGCTAATGCCTATTCAACAAAATACGGGGCAAATTATATCGCGGCTCAGACTATAGCTTTCCAGATATGGCTTTTCTTCGCTTTCTTTATCGATGGTTATGCCAGTGCAGGTAATATTTTGTCAGGGAAATTCCTTGGTCAAAAGGATTATACCAAAATATGGAAACTCAGCAGTCAACTCAACAAGTACGCTTTTTATATATCATTGGTTCTTGGATCGGTCTGTTTTATGTTCTACGATTCCATTGGAATGTTGTTCAGTCAAAAAAAAGAAGTGCTTTCTTTATTCAACAGTGTTTTCTGGATTGTTATTATCATGCAGCCCATTAACGCTGTTGCTTTTGTTTTTGATGGCATATTTAAGGGTCTTGCCGAAGCCGTACTATTGAGAAATACCCTTTTGGCCTCCACCTTTCTGGGCTTTATACCCGTCTTGCTAATTGGTGACTATTTTGATTTGAAATTATACGCCATCTGGATTGCCTTCTTTGTATGGATGTTGATGCGAGGTGGAATCCTCCTGGTCATTTTTAAGAAAAGATTTCTCCCAACAAATCACATATGATAAATGTTAGTTTTTTAACCAGACTGATTGCTTAATTTTATAAAAATTTTAAACGAACTCGTATGAAAAAGTCACTATTAATTCATCTTTCATTAGTTGTTATTTTCTTTTCTTTCAGTTTAAAGGCTCAGGAAATAAGTCCTTACATTTCAGTCGGTGAAACTCCGAACTCACTGGAACAAACGGAAAAAGCTGTAGTGAAAGCGTTGGAGGCGTCCGGGTTTGATATTATAGGTAAATATCATGTGGGAAATAACCAAACCCTTAAAGTAATTGTGTACTCAAGAAATGACTTGCAACAAATTACACTGAAGGTTAAAGATCGGGGAGTTTTGGCAGCAGCCCTCAAAGTTGGTTTAAAGGCAGATGGCCCGGGAACCCAAATTAGTTATATCAATCCCGAATATCTTTTTCAGGCCTACTTAAGAAATTCATACGACGCCCACACCAAAGGATTGGAAAAGATCACTGCTGATGTAAAAGCTGCGCTATCTCCCTTAGGTAAAGAAAATAAAGGTTTTGGAGGTTCAATGACTGCGGAAAAACTTAGGGAATACCATTACAAAATTATGATGCCTTATTTCAGCGACCCTGTTGAATTAAAAGAGTTCGGTAGTTTTGAAGAAGGTGTAAAAACCATCGAGAAAAACCTGAAGTCTAAAAAAGGAGATACTCAACTTGTATACAGTTTGAAATTTAACGATCAAAAAACAGCTGTTTTTGGAATTGCATTTTTGGACGAAGAGAAAGGGGAAAATTATTTTCTTCCTATCATAGGAGAAAGTCATCTTGCCGCCATGCCTTATGAGATTATTATTCAAGGAAAAATGGCAACCATGTTACATGGCAGATACCGGCTTGCAGTGCATTGGCCAGAACTAACCATGGGTACCTTTATGAAAATAAGAAGCGTCCCAGGTGATTACGAAGATGTTTTTGAAGGACTTTGTGAATAAACACTGAACTTTGGATAATTTTTCAAAAGAACGAATTAAAAGATAGTAGGTTCAAGTATATTTTGTGATCAATTTAGCTGTATTTTCGCTGGCTCCTTTTCCTCCTAAGGCCTTTTCCAGCTGATAATACTGGTCGAACATTGCTTCTCTTCCCTTATGATCAAGAATCTTGAATAATTCATTCTCCAGATTAGTTTCGTTAAATTCATCTTGAATCAATTCTGTAACGACTTCCTTATCAAGAATAAGATTAACAAGGGAAATATATTTGACATTGACTAATCTTTTTCCAATTTGATAAGAAATCTCATTCCCTTTATAACATACTACTTCCGGTACTTTAAAAAGTGCAGTTTCCAAGGTCGCAGTACCTGAGGTTACAAGAGCTGCTGTTGAAACAGATAACAGGTCATATGTTTTATTTGCTACGATGGCAACATTTTGTTCGCTGATAAACTTTTGATAAAAAGACATTTCCTGACCAGGTGCTCCAGCGATCACAAACTGATGATCCGGAAATTTTGGGGCCATTTTAAGCATGACCGATAACATCTTTGAAATTTCTTGTTTTCGGCTTCCGGGCAAAAGAGCCACGATGGGTTTTTCATTCAAGCCATTCTCCTCTGCAAATGTTGAAGGCTTAATCGGTTTTCTATGAGCAATCGCATCGAGCAAAGGATGCCCAACAAAATGAACAGGAAAATCGTGCTTTTCTTCATAGAATTCTCTTTCAAAAGGAAGAATCACATACATTTGATCAACGTCCCTTTTGATCTTTTTTATCCTGTTTTCTTTCCACGCCCAAATTTGAGGGGAAATATAGTAATGCACTATTATCTGATGCTTCTTGGCAAACTCTGCAATCCTTAAATTGAACCCAGGGTAATCCACAAGAATCATTGCATCAGGAGCGTACTCAAGGATGTCTTTTTTACAATATTTGATATTATTGAGTATGGTTCTAAGATTCATAAATACTTCAGCAAATCCCATAAAAGCAAGGTCTTTATAGTGCTTCACCATTGTTCCGCCAACGTCTTGCATTAAATCTCCTCCCCAAAACCTGAAATCAGTATGACTGTCTTCATTTTTAAGGGCTTTCATAAGGTTGGAAGCATGCAGGTCTCCTGAGGCTTCCCCTGAAATAATATAATATTTCAAAATACGATCAATTTAAGTTTAACTGTTACTGGGTTTTATAAAAATTTACTTATCAAAATTAAAAAGGCTATAAAGAAGCAAGAAATTAAAACACCCCTTGCTCTAAGGTCTTGTTTCTTTTTTAAAAAAATAAAAAACACAAACAGGTTCGGAATGGCTGCCAAACCCAAAACCTTTCCATACAAATCACCCTCATTCAGTATTTTGATGGTTTCCTCAAAGCTATAAGTCGATACAAATTCCACATAGATATAAAAACCAAAGGCTGTGGCCAGCAGACCAACTAAGATTCCAATTACAATTTCCTTTTTCATTACAATTTCCAGTTATTTAATGAGGGTAGAAAATGATGGGCCGTTAGATCAAATCCCACGGGAACTATAGCTATAAAATCATTGTTTAGTGCCCATACATCAGTGTCTTCTCCTCTATCCAAATTGATGAACTTTCCCGTGAGCCAATAATACTCCTTGCCTTGTGGGTTTACCCTTTTATCAAATTCTTCTACCCAATTAGCCCTGGCCTGACGGCAAATTTTGATTCCTTTGAAACGGTCGCCTTCAATTTTTGGAAAATTCACATTGAGCACAACCCCATCCGGTAAACCACGTTCCAGCACATTAAGGGCCAGGTTTTTGATATCCTTTTTGAGATGATCAAATTTTGCGTTCCAAGAATAATCCAGAAGCGAAAATCCAATAGCAGGAATTCCTTCTATTCCTGCTTCAATGGCCGCGCTCATCGTTCCTGAATAAATCACATTGATAGAACTGTTCGCACCATGGTTGATACCAGATACGCAAAGGTCGGGTTTCTTATTGAGAATCTCACTGATTGCCATCTTTACGCAATCTGCCGGAGTCCCAGAGCATCGATACTCCAATTGTGGACCATCATCTATCGTTACTGCGTCACAATAAATCGTTGAATCCAAAGTTATAGCATGACCCATTCCGCTCTGTGGGCTATCGGGAGCAATTACCATTACATCTCCGATTTCAGTCATGACGGAAATTAAAGTGCGAATTCCAGGTGCAGTAATGCCATCATCATTAGTCACCAGGATCAAGGGTCGTTTTTGCATTTGAAGAGAATTTAGAACAAAAATAAAACTTTTGACCTTACCGTTTGAAGTTTATGTTTAACATTTAATTATGAGCCAAATCATGAATTTATAGCTAGTATTGCTTTCTGTTTTGCTGAATTTTGCAGACATTTGTCAGACTAATTTTTACTTCTATACTAAGAAAATAAGGTTTTTCAGTATATTGGTCCGAATGTTGATAACTTTATGTAGCGAGTAAATGATAAAAATTTCCCTCCTTATGAAAAAAAAGTATAAAATTATTTTTCCTTTGATGATTGTGGCAGGTTTGTTATTTGGCTTTCAAATAACAAATAGTCCTGATCCTGAAAAAGATAAAATATTAATTGGCCTTGTTAGATACGCTTTGAAACAAGGGCATTATGAACCTCATCAAATTGATGATAGCTTTTCTGAAAAAATATTTACCGATTTTATAGGCGCCCTCGATCCTTACAAAAGATTCTTCTTAATAAGTGATATTGAGGAGTTCTCAGTTTATGAGCATCTGATTGACGATCAGATCAAAAGTGAGGACCTTACCTTTTACAATATTGTGATGGCCCGTTTTAATCAAAGAGTTCTTGAATCTCAGAGCTTCTACAGGGAAATCCTTCAAAACCCTTTTGATTTTAACAAAGATGACAGTTTTAATGTTGACTATGACAAAAAGAACTTTTCTTCAACTGAGGCAGAGTTGATCAAGAATTGGCAAATGCAATTAAAAATTAGCACATTGTCAAGACTTCATGAAAAGATCCAATTACAAGAGGCTATGGCCAAAAATGATGAATCTAGTGCTGAAGAGCTTGATGTAGCAGTTGAAAAAGAGGTGGTGATTAAATCGATTGAGGAGCTTGAAAAGGAGTCACGTGTGGCAGCTGAGAAAAGTTTAGATGATTTGTATACCCTGATGTCTGAACTTAATGAAACTGACTGGTTTTCCATATTTATCAATACGATGACCATTCAATTTGATCCTCATACCAATTATTTTGCTCCTAAAGACAAAAAACGGTTTGATCAACTTATGGCTGGCAAATTGGAAGGTATTGGTGCGAGACTTCAAAAAAGAGAAGACTATACCCGTGTTGCTGAATTGATTTCAGGAGGACCAGCCTGGAGAGGCGGAGAATTGGAAGTTGGAGATCTTATTTTAAAAGTTGGGCAGGATGATGAAACGCCAGTGGATATCGTAGGAATGAGGCTCGATGATGCCATCGAATACATTAAAGGAAAGAAAGGAACAGAAGTGAGGCTTACCGTTAAGAAAATTGATGGTTCTGTTCAGGTAATCTCTATTATAAGGGATATTGTTGAATTGGAAGAAACCTTTGTTAAATCAAGCGTAGTTGAAGTTGATCAACGCAAATTTGGAGTGATCAACCTTCCTAAATTCTATATTGACTTTAATGAAAGGAACTTTAGGAATTCGGCCACTGATATGGAGCAGGAAATTGCCAGATTGAAGGATGAAAACGTTGAAGGTTTATTGATCGACCTTAGAAACAATGGAGGTGGATCTTTAAAAACCGCCATTGAAATTGTGGGTCTTTTTATTAGTGACGGGCCAGTAGTGCAAGTTAAGTACCGTGGCGAAGAACCAAATATTCGATCAGATAAGGATACGAAGATTCAATGGGATGGCCCATTGGTTGTTTTAGTGAATGAATTAAGTGCCTCAGCTTCTGAAATATTCGCGGCCGCTATGCAAGACTATAACAGGGCCATTATTATTGGAAGCAAGCAGTCTTTTGGAAAAGGAACCGTGCAGAATGTACTTCCCTTGAATAATTATTTTAAATATGAAAAGGATTTAGGAGCCTTAAAAATGACAATTCAAAAATTCTATCGTATCAACGGGGGATCAACCCAGTTGAAAGGGGTGGAAAGTGACATTGCCATGCCGGATAAATACACCTACTTTGAAATCGGCGAACGAGATGAGAAGAATCCTTTAAGTTGGGATAAAATCGAACCTGCTGAATATACGCCTGTTGATATTTATGAAAATTTCCATGAGGTTGTCAATGACAGCAAGAAAAGAATCGCAGACAATCCTCATTTTATAATAATCGATGCAAATGCGAAATGGTTAAAACAAGGGCGCGATGACTCGTTGGTGAATCTAAACTACGAGAAATACAAAAAAGAATTAGCGGAAAGAAAAAAGGAAAGCAAAGCCTTTGACGACATTGCACTTTATGAAAGTAATTTAACTTTTAACTCACCTTCATACGAAATTACCATTATGGAACAAGATTCCGTTCTTGGCAAAAAGCGTGAAATCTGGCATAAGAATTTGAAAAAAGATATCTATATGGAAGAAGCTTTAACAGTGCTGTCTGAATTAGAGATCAGTAAGAATCTTCTTGTAAAGAATTAAAATCCACAAATTTTAAAAAAAGTCCTTAATAAACTGTTGTAGTTTGCTAAGGACTTTTTTATTTCTTTTGTTAAATAGCATAACTTTGCAGTAGGCAAACTTCAATAAGGCATCATTGTTCGACCATTTAAAAATACACTTAGAAAAAAACTTTCAGGAAATTGGAAGTAAAAAGTTACTCCTTGCAATTTCAGGAGGTGTTGACAGCATGGTTTTGCTGGATCTGCTCTCTAAGATGGAAATGAAACTATCCCTGGCTCATTGCAATTTCGATTTAAGGGGAGAAGATTCTGATAAGGATGAGGCGCTTATAAGGCTTGAAGCTGAGAAATATGACCTAAACTTAGATAGTATTCGCTTCGATACCAAAGAATATGCAAGGCTTCACAAATGTTCGATTCAAATGGCAGCAAGGGATCTTCGATACTCATGGTTTGAAGATCTTCTAAGAGAAAAGGAATACGACTATTTGCTCACGGCACATCATGCCGATGACAACATGGAAACTTTTTTTATCAATTTATCAAGAGGGACCGGAATTGACGGTTTGTGCGGAATCCCTGAAAAAAGCAATCATATCCTTCGCCCTCTATTGCCTTTCAGCAAGAAAGAAATTATTTCGTACGCCACTGAACAGGGACTTAACTGGAGGGAAGATCTCAGCAATCAGGATAGTAAATATCTCAGAAACAAAATAAGGACCGAAATGATCCCTCTACTTCTGGATATAAACCCCTCTTTTATCGAAACATTTGAATCTACCCTAAACAATCTTCAAGGAAGCAGAAGTATTGTATATGACAGGATGAAGATTGTGAAAGACATGGTTATCGAACAGGGAGATACTGCAAATTCATCCCTTACCCGCTTTAAGGTGAAGAATCTTTCAGAACTGGCCGATAATTCTGCCTATTTGCACCAACTTTTCCATCCCTATGGTTTTAAACAGTATGAGGATATCAGATCATTGCTTGAAGCCCAAACCGGAAAACAACTATACTCAAAGAGTCATCGACTATTAAAAGACAGAAATTATTTGCTTCTCAGTAAAATTTCTGAGAATGATATTGATCACACTGACATTTTGCTCAATGAAAATGAAACTTCGGTTGCACTGGAAGGAGTTCAATTAAAGATGGAATCGATTATTTTAACAAAACCCTGGTCTTTTGAGCATATCAGTCTAAGCCCTGAAACGGCTTATTTTGATAAAAATTTGTTAGTATATCCGTTATCTGTAAGAAAATGGAAAAAAGGCGACTATTTTTACCCGATTGGTATGTCAGGAAGAAAGAAGCTTAGTAAATTTTTTAAAGACGAGAAATACTCGTTATTAGAAAAAGAAAATATTTGGTTACTTTGTTCCGGCACTCAGATCATCTGGGTGATTGGAAAGAGAATGGATGATCGTTTTAAAGTTTCCAACAAGACAAAGAACATATTAAAAGCAACCCTATACACATGAACTTCATTTCTAAGTTATTTTTATTCATATTTCTGATTGGATCAGCATCGTATGCACAGATTCATGATCCGGTGGCTTGGGAGACCTCTGTGGAAAAGATCAATGATTCTGAATTTGAATTAGTGATTTCTGCCAGCATTGAAGAAGGTTGGCACCTGTATTCTCAAAACGTACCTGAAGGTGGCCCAATACCCACAAGCATAAAAATAACTGAGGATGCCACTAATTTTCAGCTTATTGGTAAGACTTCAGAAGGCAAGGGTCATGAGGAATTTGATAATGTCTTTGGAATGAACATCAAGTATTTCGAATCCCAGGCTGTTTTTAAACAAAAAATTCGATTGCTTTCCAGCGACAAAATAAAAATAGCAGGGATCATTGAATTTATGGTTTGTGACGACACAAATTGCCTTCCACCAACCGAAATAGATCTGAGCTTTGAACTGCAGGGAGAAGCTGCAGAACCGCTTACAGATCTTACAGAAGAAAGCGAGAATAAATCCTTTCTTCAAAATTCGGAGATAGCAGTTGAATCAGACAAGGTAAATTCAAAATCTGAAACACAGGGAATTGTTGGTAAAACCAAAAAAGAAAAAAAGAAAAGTTTATGGACACTTTTCATCTTGAGTTTCTTTGCAGGCTTTGCCGCTCTTTTAACTCCGTGTGTATTTCCTATGATCCCTATGACGGTAAGTTTCTTTACCAAACAAAGTAAAACAAGAGCTATAGGTATTCGGAACGCTATTCTTTATGGTGCTTCTATAGTTATATTATATGTCTTTCTAGGTACTGTGGTGACCTATTTCTTCGGAGCTGATTCTCTTAATGCTTTGTCGACAAATGTATGGTTCAACCTAGCATTCTTCTTGTTGCTTATCATTTTTGCTGTTTCTTTCCTTGGCGCCTTTGAAATTACGCTGCCAAGTTCCTGGGGAACAAAAGTAGATTCTCAGGCTGATAGAGGCGGTTTGATCGGTATTTTCTTTATGGCACTCGCTTTAGCTATTGTATCCTTTTCGTGCACTGGACCTATAGTAGGAACAGCGCTGGTTGCTGCGGCAGCTCAAGGAGGTACAGCTCCGATTATCAGTATGCTCGGATTCTCATTGGCTATCGCCCTTCCATTTTCACTATTTGCTGCTTTTCCCGGATGGATGAATTCCTTACCTAAATCAGGCGGATGGCTCAATACCGTAAAAGTGTTTTTAGGATTTTTAGAACTAGCTCTCGCATTTAAATTTTTATCAAATGCTGATTTGGTATTGCAAGGACACTGGCTCGAAAGGGAAGTTTTTATTGCCATTTGGATTACCATTTTTGGAGTGCTTGGACTATACCTTTTTGGGAAAATTAAATTACCTCATGATTCTGACTTGCCTTATATTTCAGTTGGAAGATTAAGTCTTGGGCTTGTTGTAATGGCTTTTACCATTTATATGATACCCGGGCTTTGGGGAGCCCCCTTAAAATTGATAAGCGGATTTCCACCCCCTATGCATTACAGTGAATCTTCCTATGGAGTAGGTTATACTAAACTTGGTAATGGAGGCAGTAACTTAGCTGTCAAGATTCCCGAAGGAGCTCATCTCGGGCCTCATGATATTATTGCATTTCTTGATTATGAAGACGGAATGGCTTATGCAAAAAAAACCAACAAGCCTGTCATGATCGATTTTACAGGTCATGCCTGCGTAAACTGCCGTAAAATGGAGGAAAGAGTTTGGTCTGATTCCAGGGTTTTACAAATACTGAAAAATGACGTCGTTCTTATATCATTATACGTAGACGATAAAAGAACCCTCCCTATTGAAGATCAATACATCTCTTCAATCAACGGAAAAAAGGTCACCACCATAGGAAAAAAATGGAGTGAATTTCAGATCGAAAAATACAAGGCAAATGCACAACCTTATTATGTTTTACTCGATCATGATGGTAATAATCTGAATGAGTATTCGGCTTATAATCCAGATATTGAAGACTATTTGACCTGGCTCAAGGATGGCATAGGGAACTTTAAAACTTCAAAAGACTAGAAAGTTGGTATACATTTTGATATATTAGGATTTGGTGTATTGATAGAACAAGTATTGGTGACCTTTTTTAGAATTTATTGTATATGAACAGGTTTCTGCCTATAATCTTCTTATTATTTTATCTTAACTCCCATTCACAAAATGACACATTATCATTTAAGCGTGGAGAATTCTTGAAGTTTAAGATACAATATGGATTGTTAAATGCTGGTTTCGCTACTGTTGAACTTAAAGCGAACAATAAAAAGAATGATTCTCTGATTCACTCAGTTGCGAAAGGGTGGTCAACCGGAATGCTTAAATTCTTTTTTCCTGTGGAAGACCTATATGAAAGCTATTTTACGGAAATCGACTTAAAACCAAAATATTTTATAAGAAAAATCAATGAGGGGGGATATACTCAGGATAAAGAACTCCATTTTGATTTTGATTCGCATCAGGCCAAAGAGATCAATCATAAGAAAAATACAGAAAAGTCCTTTTTCATTCAAAACAATGTGCAGGACATGATTTCATCGTTCTACTATATGCGGAGCATTGATTTCACAACGCTTAAAGAAACTGATTCGATTGATATTAATATGTTTTTTGATGGAAAAATGAATCCAATCAAACTAATAATTCTAGGTAGAGAAACCATTAAAACCGACTTTGGAAAGATAAAAACAATAAAGCTCAGACCTCTCGTACTTAAGGGAAGGGTTTTTAAAGATGAAGAAAATGTCACCTTGTGGATCAGTGATGACTATAACAAAATACCTTTAAAAATAAAGGCTTCTCTCCTTGTAGGGGCCGCAAAAGCTGAATTAATAGAATATAATGGATTGGTTCATCCTTTTCCCTGAATTTTTAACTAATCTTAAGGGTATTTATTTATCAAATTCGATAAATTTGCAGCGTTGTAAGAAAATAATTCAAACGTGAAGAGAGCTATTGTATTTATTCTGGGGTTAATTCTTCTGAATTCCTGTCAAAAAGAAAATAAGGAAGTAGCAGAGATCGAAACTGCTGAAATTGTTGAACCCATCATCATAGAAGAATTTGGATATATTTTAAACAACTATAAAGTCATAAAGGACACCATTCGAAAAGGGGAAAGTTTTGGCGAGATTCTTGACCGCCACCATATTGATTACCCAGAGATCTATAAGATCGCAGCTGCAGCAAGAGATACTTTTGACATCAGAAAGTTGCGCGCAGGCAAACCCTATACTATTCTTTCAAAAAATGATTCAACCGAACGGGCTCAGGTATTTATTTATCAGCCGAATAAGGTCGAATACCTCATTGTGGACTTTACGGATTCGATCCAAACCAAATTTGGTCGAAAAAAAGTCAAGATCGTAGAAAAGACGGCAACGGGAATCATTGAAACATCCTTATCCGAGGCTATCGAAGTACAAAATCTAAATTATATACTGGCACATGAAATGAGTGATATCTATGCGTGGACCATTGACTTCTTTCATCTTCAAAAAGGTGACAGTTTTAAACTGATCTACGAGGAAAAATACATCAATGATACGATTCCCGTAGGCATAGGAGATATCAAAGCTGCTTATTTCGTTCACAAAGACAATCCGATCTACGCTTTTAACTTTATCACTGATTCCACGAAAAACATCAATGACTATTACGATGAGAAAGCAAAAACTCTAAGGAGACAGTTTTTAAAATCACCTATTAAGTTTAGCCGTATCTCATCCAGGTATAACTTGAAAAGAAGGATCAAATATTACGGAAATAAGGTGAGGGCCCATAGAGGCACTGATTTTGCTGCCAATGTTGGTACTCCAATCATGAGTACTGCTAATGGTACTGTTATCGAATCGAGATACAAAGGTGGAAATGGAAACTATGTAAAAGTCAAACACAATTCGACCTATAGCACACAATACCTGCACATGAAAAAACGCGCAGTTAAAAAAGGAGCTTATGTCAAGCAGGGAGACGTCATCGGCTATGTAGGAATGACCGGAAACACCGCTGGACCGCATGTTTGTTATCGTTTTTGGAAAAATGGAAAACAAGTGGATCCATTTAGACAGAAACTCCCTTCTGCGGCACCTATTAAAGAACATTTAAAGGACGATTATTTTACTTATATATCTCCTTTAAGGCAGCAATTGGATGCTATTCCAAACAGTTTTTTGGAAACTGAGGTGGCTGCCAACCTCTTAGCTGAATAAAAATACTTAAATCGCATATATCATGTCACTTATCAATATCAATCCAACAAATACAGTTTCCTGGAAGGAACTCTCTGAACATTATGAAGAAATTAAAGATGTTCATATGAAATCTTTGTTTCTGGAAGATGCAGATCGAAAAGAAACTATGAGCCTGAAATTTGAAGATCTCCATCTTGATTTCTCCAAAAACAGGATTTCTGAAGAAACCTTATCACTACTATTGAAACTTGCCAAGGAAAGTAAACTTGATGATGCCATTCAAAAGTATTTTGGAGGCGACAAGATTAATGCCACAGAAAACAGAGCCGTATTGCATACGGCACTGCGGAATAATGATACGGAGCCGATTTTGGTTGATGGCCAGGATATTATGCCGGAAGTAAATGAAACACTTCATAAAATTAAGGGTTTTACCAAACAGGTAGTAACTGGAGAATTGAAGGGTTATACAGGAAAGCCATTTACCGATGTGGTCAACATTGGTATCGGAGGCTCTGATCTTGGACCGAACATGGTAGTTGAAGGACTTCACTATTATAAAAACCACTTAAAAACTCATTTTGTATCAAATATAGATGGAGACCATGTGGCAGAAGTGTTAAAAGAACTGAATCCTGAAACTACTTTATTTGTTATCGTTTCCAAAACATTTACAACACAGGAAACACTTACGAACGCAGAAACCATTAAAAAATGGTTCCTGCAAGCTGCAACGAAAAAAGATATTCAGTATAATTTTGTTGCCGTGTCTACGAATCTGGAAAAGGTAAAAGCTTTTGGAATCGCTGAGGACAATATCTTTACCATGTGGAATTGGGTTGGAGGCCGATACTCACTTTGGAGTGCTGTTGGCTTGTCTATTAGTCTTGCGGTTGGATTTGATAATTTTAAGAAATTCCTGGATGGAGCTTATGCCATGGATCAGCATTTTAAAAACACTGAATTCCGTCATAATATTCCTGTAATCTTAGCAGTGATTAGTATTTGGTACAATAATTTTTTCGAATCAGAATCGGAAGCTGTTATTCCCTATACGCAATACCTGCAAAAATTGGCTCCTTTTTTACAACAGCTTTCTATGGAAAGTAATGGGAAATCTGTTGACCGAAATGGTGAAAAGGTAACGTATCAAACTGGAAACATCATTTGGGGTAATACCGGAACAAATGGACAGCATGCTTTTATGCAGCTGGTACATCAGGGCACAAAATTGATCCCGGTTGATTTTATAGGGTTTGAAGAATCCTTATATGGTAACGAAGATCATCATCAAAAATTAATGGCCAACTATTATGCCCAGGCAGAGGCCTTGTATGCTGGGAAAACAGCTGAAGAAGTGCATCTTGATATGAAAGTTTCAGGTGATCTGCAGAAAATAAATACCCTCTTACCCTTTAAGGTTTTCGATGGAAACAGACCGTCAAACGCCATTTTAATCAAAAAACTCGACCCAAGAAGCCTGGGAGCACTTATTGCCGGTTACGAACATAAAACTTTTGTACAAGGAATCATTTGGAATATTTATAGTTTTGACCAGTTTGGAGTAGAATTAGGCAAAGAATTAGCCAATAAATTATTAGTTAACTAATTGTTAAATTATGTTAAAAAAAATCACTTTTTTTTGACAATCATTTTTGTTTTTTTAAGTAGTTTTGCCCCAGTTATTAACTCAAATTAAACTACTTATGAATACAATTCAAAAGTTTATAACTCTTGTCTTATTTTTAATGACAACAGTTATTTATTCTCAAACAACGGTTAGTGGAACTGTTGTTGATGCTAATGGACCCGTTCCAGGGGCCAATGTATTGGAAAAGGGATCTTCCAATGGAACTACTACTGACTTTGACGGAAAATTTTCTATTGAGGTTCAGGAAGGCAAAGGGGTACTAGAAGTTTCCTTTGTTGGTATGGTTACGACAGACTTTTCTTTCACAGCTGCTGATAGTGATGTCGATGCCGGAACAATTACTTTATCGAACGACCAAAATGTGCTTGAGGAGGTAGTTCTTGTAGGTACAGGAATTATCGATTTAGCAGAAGGAAGAAAGACGCCAATCGCGGTTTCTACCATTAAAGCTAAAGAAATCCAAGATAAAATTGGAACACAAGACATCACCATGACTTTAGTAAATACACCTTCTGTGTATGTTGCCGGTCAGGCTGGAGGTTATGGAGATTCAAGAATTGCCGTAAGGGGATTTGGTCAAGACAACACTGCTTACCTTTTAAACGGACAACCTATCAATGGTATGGAAGATGGAAAGATGTACTGGTCTAACTGGTCTGGTATGGCTGACATCGCTAACGTTGTACAAACACAACGTGGTTTAGGATCTTCTAAATTGGCTATTTCATCTGTTGGTGGTACTACGAACTTTGTAACAAAATCAACTGATAAAAAAGAAAGTGGATTTGCTCATTTCGGTGTTGCCAACGATAATTATTTCAAAACTACAATTGCCTATAACTCTGGTAGATCAGAAAATGGCTGGGGAGCTAGTGTTATGTTCTCTCACTGGCAAGGTGATGGTTATAACGAAGGAAATTTTGGTCAAGGACAAAATTATTTTGTTTCAATAGGATATCAAGCAAACGAAAATCATAATTTTAATTTCATTTTAACTGGTGCACCACAATGGCATGACCAAAACTTTACAAAAAGTTTGGATAATTATGAGGAATACGGTGACAAGTACAACAACAACTGGGGTACCTATCAAGGTAAATACAAAACAGAAAGAAGAAACTTCTATCACAAACCTGTTGTTAACTTGAACTGGGATTTCAGTATTAATGAATCTTCTAACCTATCAACAGTTGTATATGCCTCTTGGGGTAGAGGTGGTGGAACGGGTAGCCGTGGTAACCGTATCAGAACTAGTGATGGATATATCGATTATGATGCTATTTATGAGTTTAATGAAAGTGTTCCTAATGGAGAAGGAGGGTATTTTGCTGCCGGTGGTGGTTATGTAACCAGATCGTCTGTAAATTCTCATAGCTGGTACGGTCTTGTATCGAACTATGAAAATAAATTTACCGAAAACTTAACCTTTAATGTTGGTATCGATTATAGATATTACTATGGATTCCACCATAGAGTCGTTGAAGACTTCCATGGCTTAAGTTCTTGGCAAGAAAATATTAGATTAAGAGATCAGAATGACAATCACCAATCGTATGGTTCTTTTGGAACTTATAAAAACGTAATTGCTACTGAATCTTTTAACGCTGATCCTTGGGCAGCAGTTACCGCAAAAGCTGATGAAGATCAAAAAATTGCTTATAGTAATGATGAAAGAATTACTTACGGAGGTTTATTTTCTCAATTAGAGTATGCAGATGAAAACTTTTCTGCATTTATCCAAGGTTCTATTTCAAATCAGAACCACCAGAGATTTGATTATTACCAATATGCTGATCAAGATTT